>Ga0206809_1123_pt1 | contig 13313 bp, 12 predicted proteins | sample Alteio_BWOrgCont_55_FD_152903 | JGI IMG/M metagenome (GOLD analysis project Ga0206809, IMG submission 152903) | Enriched cells from forest soil in Barre Woods Harvard Forest LTER site, Petersham, Massachusetts, United States -... | ecosystem: Environmental > Terrestrial > Soil > Temperate forest >... | reverse complement strand
AACTCTTCAATGTTTCTTCACCTGTAAACAACATTTTACCTAAAAAACCACGTATAAAGGTTTCGTCTTTGTTTACCGAATATTGCCTTAACCAGTCAATTAAATTATTATCTCCGGTAAAATATTTGTGGTTTTCATTAGGCATATAGGCTTTGGTAATAGTAGTACCAAATAAATAAGTGCCTTTATCCGCTTTCTCTTCTTCGTTTAAAATTTGAAAAAGTGTGGTAATTGATAATTGATTACGACTAATAAAAGCAATTTTATCACCTTTACGAACGTTTATGTTGATGCCTTTTAACAGCACTCCTTCTTCATTCGATTTGCAAATGTTTTCTACATGTAAAAGTTGGTCGCCTGCCTCACGCTCTTGCTTAAAAATAATGGCAGGATATTTTCTGGTCGAAGCCGGTATATCATCAACCGTTAATTTTTCTAATAATTTTTTACGAGATGTTGCTTGTCTTGATTTGGATGCGTTGGCGCTAAAGCGGGTTATAAACTCCTGTAACTCTCCACGTTTATCTTCTACCTTTTTATTGGCATCTGAGCGTTGCTTTAATTTAAGCTGGCTCATTTCGTACCAAAAACTATAGTTACCGCTATAGGTAGAAATTTTACCAAAATCTATATCGCAAATATTAGTACAAACAGCATCTAAAAAGTGCCTATCGTGACTAATTACAATTACCGTGTTCTCAAAATCAGCTAAAAAATCTTCTAACCAATTAATGGTTTCAGCGTCCAAATCGTTGGTTGGCTCATCCATTAAAAGTATATCTGGGTTACCAAAAAGTGCCTGTGCCAATAACACACGTACTTTTTCTTTACCCGTTAAATCTTTCATTAAACGTTGGTGCAAAGCTTCACCAATGCCTAAACTTCCTAATAATTGCGCAGCATCACTTTCGGCATTCCATCCATTCATTTCGCCAAACTCAGCTTCCAGCTCCGATGCACGTATGCCATCAGCTTCGCTAAAATCAGCCTTTGCGTATATAATTTCTTTTTCTTTAATAATGGCATGTAATTTTTTGTTCCCCATTATAACGGCATCCATTACACTAAACTCATCAAACTCAAAGTGATTTTGTTTAAGCACACTCATGCGTTGCCCGGGTGTAATATCTATTTGTCCACGGTTAGCCTCAATCTCCCCCGATAAAATTTTCATAAAGGTAGATTTGCCTGCACCGTTGGCACCAATAATGCCATAGCAATTACCGGATGTAAACTTTAGGTTTACTTCATCAAATAAAACGCGTTTGCCGTACTGTAGGGTAACGTTACTTACTGTAATCATGGTCTGTAAAAATTGGAGCGCAAATGTAGTGCTTTTTACGCACTAAATACTTAGCTAAGTACGGTTATACCGCCTTTAACTACTTCATTTAACTGTACGTTAACTTTGGTACCAATAGGTAAAAAAACATCAACCCTTGAGCCGAATTTAATAAAGCCAAACTGCTCGGTTTGTGCTGCCACATCACCTTCTTTGCTATACATAACTATACGGCGGGCTAAAGCTCCTGCTATTTGTCTGAATAAAATTTGGGTACCGTCTTTTTTCTCTACCACAACAGTTGTACGCTCATTTTCGGTAGAAGATTTTGGATGCCATGCCACTAAATATTTGCCATGATGGTGTTTGGCATATTTTACAGTGCCACTTATAGGGTAACGGTTTACATGCACATTGGTAGGCGACATAAATATAGAAATCTGCAGGCGTTTGTCTTTAAAAAACTCAGGCTCTTCAACTTCTTCAATAACCACTACTTTACCATCGGCCGGACAAATTATTTGATTTTCATTTTTTGTCCAGTTACGGCTTGGGCTTCTAAAAAACTGCAAAACAATAACCATTACTACTAAACTAATCGTATAGGCAGTACATTTTGCTACATCGCTTTCCTGAAAAAAGTAACGGGCAATGCCAATTAATATAGTCGAAAAAACAAGTGCTAATGCAATGGTAGGGTAACCTTCTTTATGTATAGTCATATTTAAAAATTAAAGCGCAAAGCTATAAAAAAGACAGATTAGCCCATCGTTTTTTTATGATATAGGACTAATATTGCTTTTCTGCTCCATTGCAGTATGTTACGTTCAATAATTTGATTTAATAATAGGGAAAAGATAATTGTAGTTATAATAATAATCATTTTCGATAAATTGCTGTTAGCTGCTATTACAATAGTAATTATAGGTCCAAATAAATATATTGCGTAGGAAGCATCTCCTAAAGCTTTAAATAAGCCTGCTACTTTTTTATTTACAGGTTTTTTCATTTCATAAGCAGTAATAGAGCAAATAATAAAAAAGGACAAAAGCCCATAAACAAGATAAGATGCCGAATTATCATACGGTATATTAGTAAGTAAAAACAATATACTACTTATTAAAATAACTGTTAAGGTAATAGTTGTACTTATTTTTGTATAATATTTTGCGGATAAAAAAGCACTTAAAATACCCAAAAGAAATTCCCAAAGATGAGGACCAAGTAAAAAATTCAACAAAGACCCTTTAAAAACAAGGGAAGTTATATCAACCAGCGTTATTAGCAAAGACATAAGCAATAGTAAAAAAAATATTGGATTATGAAATTTACGTGGCACTAAATAAGCGGCTATACCAATAAGGCAATAAAAATACAACTCGTACGAAAGGCTCCAGCTAACACCAAGTAAAGGATAGTGTTTCGGAATTAATAAAAAGGTTTTTATATACGAAACATGAATATTATAAGGCGCTATGATGTATAACAAAACCAATGCAAGCCAATACAGAAAAAATATTTTAGAAAGCCTGTTAACAATAAACTTAAAACCGTTAGGACTGTTTTCTAAAAAAAGAGTGAGATACATAACGAAACCACTTATTACAAAAAAAACATCAACCCCTTTATAACCTGAATGAACCAGGTTTAAATGAAAAAAAAGGACTAATAAAGAAGCTGTAAATCTTAGAAACTGTAATGTATATAAAGTCATTCTGTAAGGGAAATTTATGGCTTAATGTAACAAATATAGATGAAGTTATTATTTTTTAAGGGTAGTTAATCTAAAACTTTATTACTTTGCTACTGTAAACTATGATAAGCGTTATTTGTCCCATATATAATGAAAGTGCTTATATAAAAAAGCTACTTGATTTTTACATCCATGCCCTACCTGCTGATAAGGAATTGTTGTTGGTAGATGGCAATTCAACTGACGATACTTGTGTTATTATAAAACAATATATGCAAAAGCGCGATGATATATATTTGTTAGATAACCCCAAACGCATTGTACCCTATGCCTTAAACACAGCTATAGAAGCTGCAAAAGGAGATATTATTATTCGTTTAGATGCTCATACCGATTATGCAGCCGATTATTTTGAAAAAATTTTAGAGACCTTTAAAAATACCGATGCTGATATTGTTGGTGGTCCTATGCGCATTGCAAGGGGTAACACCGTACAAAATGCTATTGGTTACGCTACCTGTACAGCTTTTGGTGTGGGTAACAGCTCGTTTCATTTTCCCGATTATGAGGGTTATACCGATAGCGTTTATTTAGGTGCCTGGAAAAAAAATATTTTTAAAGCCACAGGCTTGTTTGATGTGGCTTTTAAACGCAACCAGGATGATGAGTTTCATTATCGCGCAAAAAGTTTAGGTTTTAAAATTTATCAGCACCCCAATATAAAACTATATTATCATCCACGCAGTAATTTTTCTTTATTGTTTACTCAGTACTATCAGTATGGTTTATACAAACCTTTGGTGCTACAAAAAATTAAATCGGCTTTAAGCATTCGACATTTAATTCCGGCAGGGTTTGTTTTGTATTTAGTAAGCATTCCGCTTTACTTTATCCTTTCGTTTTATATAGGGTTTTTGCCCCTGCTACTTTATTTGTTAGGCGATATATTCTTCACCTTCCGTTCAAATAAACCCATAAACGAAATGCTTGCCATTATGCTGGTTTACCCAATACTACACATATCGTACGGTTTAGGTTTTATTAAAGGTTTTATTAAAAAGCCGGGCAAATAAGATTACAAAAATTATTTATTGAGCCGGACCAACATAAATATTGCTTAAATAAAATATCCACGGTTTTTTATAGGGATGATATTCGGCATACGGATAGTTACCCTCTTTGTAAGCACCTTCGGCATAGGTTTCAGGAAATTTTGCTTTGGTTGCTTGCCTTGCATCCATTTCCCATATACCCGATGCCCAAAAAGAAAAATCATAATACAGTGGTACTTTAACGTCTTCCGTTCTTGATAAAGTTATAAAGTTTCTAAAAGCAAGCGGGCTGTTTGTTTTTTCGAAATTTGCTTTTTTTATGACTGTCTTTTTAGGGCTATTTTTTTTCCAGTTAACAGCAACCGAGTCATTTTTAATATTGTATTGCTTTAAATCGTATAACGAATTATCATGCACAAAATATTTGCTCACCACTATATTAGAGTTTGGCGGAATTAAATTCATGCGCTCCTGCTGCTTTACTTCAGTAGCATTTATTGCAACATGAGCTCTGTTATATGCGCTTCCATATCCGGGTGTATTGCTTCCATTAATAACAGCAACATCGCTCCAATAAGCATATTTATTACTGCCCACCAGTATAAAAGAGTTTTTACCATCAAAAAAAATTGGTTTGTCAGATATGTTATTGATGATAAAAGTCATTTTACCATCTCTGTTGTAATAAAAATAAGTAATTTCTACAATAGAGTCTTTGTAAACCCACGTAGAATCTTTCTTTAGTTTATCGCACTCAAGCGATACAAACTGCATTTTATAATGGGTGCATGAAGATAAAACAACTGCAAACGCAAACAATGAAATTATTAGATGCTTCATTTATTTTTCAGCTAACCTAACAAACTTTCTCCATCCAGCCAAAGGTGTCTTCTATTTTACCTTTACGAATGCTACGTAGTGTTTCATCCACTTTAGGCGAGAACTTACGTTCTTCTATTGGAGGCAATTGGTAATCTTTATCTTTATAACCAACCGTAATAATATGTGCAATGGTTGCTGCTGTACCTGTACCAAAAGCTTCTTTTAAAGTGCCATTTTCATGTGCCTCAATAACTTCTGCAATGCTTACTTTACGTTCTTCCACATCATAACCCCAAAGGCGGGCAAGTTTTAATACGGTATCTCTTGTAATTCCGGCCAAAATAGTGTCTTCTAAACCTGGTGTAATTACTTTATTGCCAATTACAAACATTAAGTTCATTGTACCCGATTCTTCTACATATTGGTGCGTTTTAGAATCTGTCCAAATTACTTGTTGGTACCCTTTTTTCTGCGCTAAAATAGTTGGGTATAATGAGCGACCATAGTTTCCTCCATTTTTCACAAAACCAACTCCTCCTTCTACCGAACGGAAATAAGAACTTTCTATCAACACTCTTAATGGCTCAGAATAATATTTTCCGGCAGGTGCCATAATAATAACAAACTTGTATGTTTCTGATGGACGAACACCAATGGCTTCATCAGTTGCAATAATAAACGGACGAATATATAGAGACCCAAACTCATCAGTTGGCACCCAATCTTTATCAATTTTTAACAATTCAATTAGTCCACCCATAAAAATTTCTTCGGGTACTTCGGGCATAGCCATACGTATGGCAGATTTATTTAAGCGGTGAAAATTTTCGTATGGACGAAATAAAACAGTTTCATTGTTAACCGTTCTGAAGGCTTTCATGCCTTCAAAAATAGTTTGTCCATAATGTAGTGCACTAACAGCGTAACTCATAGGTGCGTGTCCGTAAGGCTCTATAGAGGTTTTTGTCCATTTACCATCTTCATATTCAGCAACAAAAATGTGGTCGGTAAAAACTTTTCCAAACGGAACTTTGTTTACGTCTTGATCGGCTAACCTACTTTTTTTGGTTAGCGTTACCTTGTCTAAATGCAACTGCGCTGTACTAATCATAACCTCTGTATTTATTCGTGCCAAGTAACTATATTTTTTTGTTAACTACAAATATTTTAGGCAAATTAACTTTAACGCTATATAAAGGCAAAAAAACTACCTTTGCACTCGTGATTTTTGTACAACGATTTTTTTATACCCTTTGGAAATGCTTGTTTCTTTTAGCATTTTTAAGCATATTGGTTTTGCTATACCCTTTTTTAGTTTTTTTTCTATCAAACAAAAAAAGATACAAATACGCTTTTTACTGCCAAAAAATTATGGCGAGATGGATTTGCTTTTTTTCGGGCATTTACCTAAAAAGAATTTATCAAATTAAACCAGAGGAAATTCCTACCCCCTGCGTTATTGTATCTAACCATGCATCTTATCTCGATATAATTTTAAGTTACTTTATCATAAAAAAATACTTTGTATTTATGGCAAAGTTCGAACTTAACAAAGCCCCTTTGTTTAACGTGTTTTTTAAAGACATGCAAATCTCCGTTAACCGAGAGAGTCGCTCTAATAGTCACAAAGCCTTTATACGTGCCGGGCACGAACTTGATATGGGACACAGCATTTATATTTTCCCCGAAGGCACTATTTCATCTAACGGAGTTTTAAAACCTTTTAAAAACGGGCCTTTTAAATTAGCGGTAGAAAAACAAGTACCCATACTACCCATAACCTTTATAAATAACTGGAAGCTTTTACAAAATGGTGGTTTTTTTAAGAGTTATGGTCGTCCGGGCATTTCACGCGCCATTATACACCCACCTATACAAACCAAGGGCATGAGCGAAGAAAATATTGTAAATTTGCGCGCACAAGTTTTTACTTTAATAAACGATACATTAAAACAACATGGGTAAAATAGATCATAAAACAGTTGATGAAGTGGCACATTTAGCTCGCCTTGAGTTTGTTGATACAGATGCAAAAAATGCAATGGTAAACGACATGAACAACATGCTTGCCTTTATAGAAAAACTGAACGAACTTGATACCAAAGGTGTAGAACCTTTAATATATATGACAGATGAGAGTAATGTGTTGCGTGAAGATGTGGTGAAAGAAACAATCTCTCAAAAAGAAGCTTTGTTGAATGCCCCTAAAAAAGACAGCGATTATTTTAAAGCACCAAAAGTTATTGATAAGTAATTATATTTGGCAAAATATTTAGATTAACACAAAAAGCACCATAAAAAATATGAAAAAAGTAAGTAAATTCTTTATTGCATTAAGCATACCAGCTGTAGCCTTTGCTCAAAGTGCAAAAGTACAAACTGCATGGCGCAGCCTGCAAGATTATGAAACCAGTAAAGATGTTTCTTCTTTAATGAAAGCTAAAGAATGTATTGATTTAGCTTCTAACCACGAGGATACTAAAGATAAAGCCAAAACATGGGTTTATCGTGCCAAGGTTTATTACGATTTGTTTAAAAATAGTTTAGACCAAGAAGAAAAGAAAGTACCTGCTACCGTTACCAATAAAAACGAAAGGCTTACAAAAGCTTATGGTGCTGTATCTACTGCCGATTACGAAGAAGCAAACAAAGCTCTTGAAAAAGCTATTCCACTTGATAAAGATAAGGCTTATCAAGCCGATTTTGGCATGTTGGGCATGCAAATGCTAAACGATGTAAATAATTTAGCTGTTGGAAAATATAATGCCGGTAAGTACAAAGAAGCAATGGAGTTTTTTGAGTCATCTTACGAGGCATCTAAAATGATGGGTAAAAAAGATACCAGTATGTTAACTAATGCGCTTATTTGCGCTCAAAAAGAAAAAGATTACGAGAAAATAAAAACGTATAACCAAAAAGCAATTGATGAAAAAGTAGCTACTGCATATAATTACGGCAACTTATCTGATGTTAAAATGGTTTTAAAAGATACTGCGGGTGCTATGCAAACACTACAAGCCGGGCGTACTGCATTTCCTACTAACGTAGATTTAATGAATCGCGAAACAGATTATTTAATGAGTAAAGGCAAAAACCAAGAGGCACTTGCCAATTTGGATAAAGCAATAGCCAGCGACCAAAAAAATGCTAAATTTTATTTAGCTAAAGGAATTGCTTATTATAGTATGGCAAACCCAAGAGATGTGGCTGCCAAAAAAGATTTAGATAAACCTAAAAACTTTGACGAAATAATGGGGAATGCTGAAGCAAGTTACAAAAAAGCTACCGAATTAGACCCAAAGCTATACGAAGCTTGGTTTAACCTGGGGCTTGTATATAATAACTGGAGTATAGATCAACAAAAACGTTGCGACGATTTAATAAAACAAGCAACTAAATTAAAAGAATGTGACGCAAAAACACAAGACATGCTTCATAAAGCAATTCCTGCTTTTGAAAAAGCTGTTGAAATAAATCCAAATGATACAGGTACTAAAAAAGTCCTTAAAAGACTTTATTTAATGACTAATCAGCCCGAAAAAGCGGAAAAAATGAACGCTACTAAATAAGGGTTATAAAATAAAAATAGCCGCAATTATCATAATAATTATGATAATTAAATACTGCCAAATATCTACAAAATAAGGGTGGTATTTTTTAAAGCTATTTTTTAATGCCATTTAGGAGGCAAAGTTATAGTAATTTAATGTTCTAAAAGGTAAAAAGCAGGCTCTAAATTATTTTTACTATTTTCGCATAACTAAATTGTAAACTATTTTTATGGATAATAACAACGAATTAAAAGATGTAATTATAATTCCGCTTGATTTTACCGAGCAAAGTGTATATGCTATCAGTCAATCGTATAACTTGGCACGATACACAAACTCTAAATTGCTTCTTTTGCATGTGTACGAAAAACAAGGTGAAGAGCGTTTTGACGAAATTACACAACTGACCAAAAAAGCACAGGAAGAATCGAATGTACCTTGCGATTTTATGAATATAAAAGGCAACATTTATAAAGAAACTATACGTGTTGCTGAAGAAACTAAAGCAAAAATGATTGTTGTGGGCGTAGAATCTCACATAAAATCAAAAGATATTTTATCAGACAGTGCATCAGAGATGGTTCGTAAAAGTCCTTGCCCTATAGTTACTATTAGAGGCAGAGAGCAACGCGATGGTTGCGAAAACATTTTATTGCCTATTGATTTATCGCGTGATTCTCGAGAAAAAGTAGATGTTGCTATTGAATTTGCCCGCTATTTTGGTGCTGCTATACGTATTTTAGGTCTTTTCTCTTTAAAAGATGAGAAGTACGAAAACCAGTTACACGCTTACGTACACCAGGTAAAACAGTATATTAAAGCCAAAGGGGTTACTTGTAGTAACAAAACTATGCCGAGCGAAAATATTGCTGAAACAGTAGTTGAGTACGCTAACAAAATTGAGACTGACTTAATTGTTATTATGAATAAACCGGGCTTATCAGTACGCGAAATGTTTTTAGGTACAATGGCTCAAAAAGTAATTGATATTTCAAACATTCCAGTAATGACTATTAACCCAAGAGAACGCGATTCACGCTATTCTTCATCGGCTATGTAAGCCGAATTAAACCCATTTTCTTGCCAAATAAACTTAAGGGTGTTTACGTTAAAGTAAGCACCCTTTTCTTTGCGCTCTATGTAAAAAACATTCAACTCTTGCGTGGGCGTTATTTCATCAAAAAACGCACCTAATACTACTGTTCCTGCCTTGGTTATAATGCCCTCTCCATCGTCAGTTGTATACGTAAAAAACTTATCGCTAAGTAACTTAATTTCATCTGCCTCAATGGTAAAAATCTTTTCTTTTACACTCACATCAAAAACACTAAAACCTTTATCATTACTACAATACCAGTATTTTTTATCGGTATATATTTTGTTATATATAGTTTTTGGAAGCGATGTTTTAGTTATGCTATAAAACTGCGTTTTATTTTTTTTGCTTGCAGCAACTATATCATTCTCGCCTAATTGTATTTGCGAAAATTTATCTTGCGAAAAATATTTTACTCCATTTTTATCTTGCAACTCTTCTTTTTTATCTTTTATAAGGCGCATATAAACCCCATTTGTAAGGTCGGCTGCTCTTAAAGAAGGATTATAACTATATTTTATTTCAGACAGATAGCACCCCGTAGAATCTATAAAACCATACAAATTATTTTTTACAACCATATAAATCCCCTTATAAAGCTCATCAATTACATCATACTGGGGCTCTATAATAAAATCTCCATGTTTATTTATAACACCCAAACGGTTATCAATTTTTACACGGCACTGATTGTTTTTAAACCCCGATACCCAGGTAAAAACAGGTGCAATGACTGTAAAACCTTGTTTATTAATAAAACCATATTTATTATTTTGCATAAACGCAGCCATATTTTCAGCAAAATCACTTAAACTGCTAAAGTTTGGTTTAATAATTTCTTCTCCGGTATGGTTAATGGCTCCATATAAATTGTTTTTTTTAACTATAGCTGCATTATCAGTAAAATCAGCTATCTCATCATAATCACTAGATATTTTTTTAGCAGCATGGTCAATTAAAAAACTCATTTTATTTTGCTGCACAATAGCTGTTTGTTGCATAAAAGAATTTGCATCGGTATATTGAAAATCAATTTTTACCCGTCCGGCTTTATTAATGTAACCATATAAATTATTTTTTTCCACCAGCCCGTAACCTTCTTTAAAATCTTCTACTTCATTATATATGGGCTCTATGCAAACTTTACCTATACTATCTGCAAAACCATATTTGCCTGCATTTTTAATGCTAAATAAAGGTGTTTGCCAATAAACAAACTCTTCTTCTAACTGTTTTTTATCAGGATAATCGGGATATTTTTTCAAAAAAATTTGGAGGTTTTTTTCGGAGTAATTTTTTACTTCCAAGCTAAAAAGCGCATTCCAGGCATAGTAGGAAGCATTTATGTTTTTTATATAATAATAAATTCCGTCAGCATTTTTAGTTTGTATATAGTAAGCCAATAATTCTTCTTTAGCTTGCTGGGTATATTTTGTTTTACTGGTTTGTTTAATGTAATTTAAATACGCAACATCGTTTTTAGAAGCTGTAGTTTCCTGGTATATATCATAATCAAGTAACTGATATGCATTTTGAAGGTAACAGCTTTGTGGATACATTTTCATATAATTTGTAATCACAACAGACTGTGAGCTGTGTTTTATTTCGTTAAAAGCCAAGCTATCTCGCTTGCATAAAACATCTTCAATGTATTTCGACTGGTAAAAAGTTGCCGCGTATTTTTCAGCCGATTGAATGTTTATATTCTTCAAAAAAACAGTATACGCTTTTTGAGAAATAGAATCATGTAAAGCCGTTATAGTGCTATCAGTAAGGTGGTATGTGATTTTTAATTTTTCTTTTTTTTTGGCAGATAAATTGGTGAAATTATTTCTGCAAATAGCAATGTATTTGTAGGCACTGTCTAATTTATAAAATGGGTTATCGTTTCGGTAATAAATAGTTGCCAGTCCAAATGAAGCCTCTGCCCTGCTTTTTTTTAATTGAGTATAAAACAGTTTTTTAGCTTTAAAATAATCGTACTCGTGTAACGCTGCAAAAGCCTTATCAATAGTTGATGCTGAAATGTTAAAGAAACAACTTATTAAAAATATGTACGTTAAATATTTTTTCACCTCTGTTTTGTGATAGCAAAAGTATATTTTTGTAGCACTAATTAACATATAAATAATGTTTACCACCGGACGAATTATATTTACCCTTCTGTTTTTGGCAGCATTTATTGTAGCTATGTTGTATGCCTACCGTAAAGATATAAAAACCACCCGGTTACACTTTTCGAAAAGTTACCGTATTGTTGGCTTCATATTATTGGTTTTCACCTCATTATTTTTAATAATAAAGGTTAAAAGTTGCTTTTTTAAATAAAAATGGCGTACTTTTGGGTCTGAATATTTAATTCAACTTTTTAAAATGAAAAAATTAATTTGCATCTTTTTAATTTTGCTTTTAAGCACGGTTGCTTTTTCTAATGCAAGTGTACTTATAGTAGAAGGAAAATATCAACAGAAAAATTTATATATTCAAAATGGCTTTTCCAGTAATGGTGTTGGTTTTTGCGCCTATGAAGTGAAAGTAAACGGACAGGTTACTACTGATGAGGTAAACTCAAGCGCATTCGAAATTGATTTTACTCCTTTTAAATTTAAAGCCGGTGATAAAATTACGATAGAAATTGGTCATAAAAATGGCTGTATACCAAAAGTACTTAACCCTGAAGCAATTAAACCCCGCCCTACTTACAACCTATTAAGCATTGACATTAATAAAGATGCGGTACTTACTTGGGGTACAAAAAATGAACTGGGTTCTTTACCTTATGTGGTTGAGCAATTTAAATGGAACAAATGGGTTTATGTAGGCGAAGTTAATGGAGACGGAACCCCGCAACAACATTTATATAACTTTAAAGTAACGCCAAGCAGCGGAGAGAATAAGTTTCGTGTTAAACAAGTTGGTTATGGTGGAATTCCACGTTATTCGAAAGAAGTTACATACAGTTCTTTAATGGATAAGCCATCTTTTAAAGTAGAGGCAGATAATAAATCAGTTAGTTTTAGTAATGAAACTGCTTTTGAAGTATATGATTATTATGGAAATGTATTAAAGAAAGGTTTTGGCAGCAACGTTGATATAGCCTCTTTAGTTAAAGGTAAATATTATTTATGCTACGATAACGTAGTTACTGAAATAGAAAAGAAAAGATAGTTTTATTTTCTTTAAGCAGTTGCTTAACTTCGCTTAACAGCATAGCCGTAGCACCCCATAAAACATTGCCCTGTACATTAAAGTATGGGGCTTTTATTTTTAAGCCACTTGTAAGGTTAACAGTAGTTTCTGACACAATACTCTCGTCTAAAATACCGCTTAGCTTATATTCTATAAGTTCTTCAACTTCATCTTTACTGGGTTCAAATAAAGGTTTACAGTTAATGCAGGCAACAATGGGCTGTATGTAAAAATTACTTATGGGTATATATAAAGGTGTTAACCTACCTATGATATTTTCTTCAGTTATAGCAACTCCTGTTTCTTCATGCAGCTCACGTATAGCAGTTTGCTCGTAGGTTTCATCTCCATCACAGCTTCCGCCAGGCAAGGCAATTTGCGAAGCATGATATTGGTGTGTGCCGGGGCGTTTCATCAAAGCAAAATAAACGTCGTTATCGTGTTCATAAAACAATAAACAAACAGCACTTTTTTTATAATTGCTAAGGGCGCTTAAGTCAATTTTTTTATGGCGAATATTTTCTCCCGCCATAATGTATTGAGCATCCTGTCCGGGTAAAGAATGGTTTTGTAATCTATCTTTTAAGTTTTCTGTAAAGTCGGCAAAATTCATTAGTTATAAATAAAC
>Ga0206809_1121_pt1 | contig 13660 bp, 11 predicted proteins | sample Alteio_BWOrgCont_55_FD_152903 | JGI IMG/M metagenome (GOLD analysis project Ga0206809, IMG submission 152903) | Enriched cells from forest soil in Barre Woods Harvard Forest LTER site, Petersham, Massachusetts, United States -... | ecosystem: Environmental > Terrestrial > Soil > Temperate forest >... | reverse complement strand
GAAGACCGGCGAATTTCTCTTTATGGATTGTTCGGCGCAGAGCCCCCAGGCCCGCGCCAACCTTTGCTACGACCGGGAGGCGCTGGATGGCCGGAAAAAGTTTCCGCCAAAGGGCTGCGCCACGGAGCTGGCCGCGGTCATGGGCATCGAGCTGCTGACGGAGGAACAATATCACGAACTGCAGCGGCTGGGCGAGTTCGACACAAAATCCTCGGGTTGGCTAAAAACCCCGCCCGAAGTTAGAAAACTCGGCGGTGCCATTTTTGGCGATCGCCGCTTTGGCCGGGTTTTCATCTATCATAACGGCGCGGAGTCCTACTACAGCGGCCGGGGATTCCGCGGGTGGTTAAGGGTTTAATTGAACTGATGGGGAAATTTTTTTTCGAGATTGCGCGGTCTTTGGAGCGGGAGTTAAGTTCGCCTTATGATCACCAGCATCCACACCCTGATTTATTCCGACGACGCGCCTGCAACCCGCGCATTCCTGCGCGACGTTCTTGGCTGGCCATGTGTCGAGGATGCGATGGGTGGAGGCGAGGGTTGGCTGATCTTCAAGTCCGGGCCGAGCGAATTGGGCGTGCACCCAACCCGCAGTGTCCATGAGGGCAAGACTTACGAATCGCCACGGCACCATTTGATTTCCCTGATGTGCAACGACATCTCATCCACGGTCGCGGAACTGAAGAGCAAGGGCGCGGTATTCCGCGGCGAAGTCCAGGATCACGGCTATGGACTCGTGGTCATGATGGCCTTACCTGGAGCGGACGACATCATGCTCTACGAACCCAAGCATCCTTTAGCGTATAACTTGTGACCAAATGAAAGAGCAGTTCACGGTGTAGGAGTCGTAATCGACGCCGGCATATTTCCTGGTAGGGTGCTGAGTAATTTGGTGGCGTAGTCGCGGACTTCCGGCGCGGGGTCCGATTGGGCGGCTGTGCTGATGGTCATGGAAACGATCGGACTGATCTTCGTGAAATTGGAAATCAGGGTGAGGGCTTCTTCACGGGCGGGAACGGATTTCCCATTCGCGGCGATGGTGGCCAAATCGCTCACAGCCGCCGTCTTCTCCAGGCCCACGAGGGCTTTGATGCCGGCAACTTGCACGTTGGAGGATGGATCGTTATTGATCGCGTTGTTCACCAACGTGAACGCGGCGGGGGTGTTGATGCGGGTGAGGCTGGCGATGGCGGCGGCACGGACGAGATCGTTCTCGTTCTGAATGGCTTTGGTGACAACATCGGGCACCTGCAGCGGGCCGAGATTGCCAATGGCGTCCAGTACAACCACGAGATCGTTGAGGGAAAGGTTGGGAGCGTTGGCCACGACAGAGATGTAATCATTGATTTGCTGGAAGCGTGTGGGATCAGAAGTGCGGACTTTGTCCCCAATTGCCGCGAACACCAGCAGCGCAGAACTTGAGAAATCGCCGCCTTGCTCGAAAAGGGCTTTGAGGGCGTTGTCAGCCTCGGGCATGGGGTTGTCGGTTTGTACATACGAGAAAAGCGCCATTTGGCGGAAATCTGACGGCCAGTCCGATGAAGCGGCCACGGCGAGCAAGTCGTATTGAGCGGCGGGGGTGCCGGCGGCGCCGAGGATGCCGAGGATGGCGGAGCCGAGTTTTTTGGGAACATTGTCACCGCGAAGCTCGTCGAGCAACTGGTCGGTGAGTGCAGGGTCTTTTTTGATTTGATCAATGATTTTGCCGGCGGTTCGCACTTGTTCGGGTGTGCCGAATGCGCCAGCGGCAATAGTGTTGACCAAATCCTGAACATTGGCGGCAAAATCGCCGTCTTCTTCAGGTGGAGCGGATTCAGGGCCAAATTCAATGGCCCAAGCCATGAGGGTGTATTTGCTGGTGTCGGGTGGCGCAGTGGCGCCACCTTTGGAGAAATTTGCGAGGACGAATGCGTATTCGCCAGCGGTGCTGGCGCGTGGCAGGTCATTGACGCCGCCGACCTCGACCTTTTCCGTCCCGTGGATGGAACGCTGGTAACCATCGAAACTGATTTTGGCCGAACTGGTAATATGGTAGGTGGCGACCAGCGCGGGGTTGTCGGCATTCACCCGCAAATAGCGGAGTTTGTTTTTATCGATGGACAGCGGTGTCAGCGCCGATTTGGCCGAATATTGCGCGACATACGAACCAGTGGCGTCATCCTCGACGCGGGTCCATTTTAGGTTGAAGGTATTTTGCGGCAGGATCACCTGCCAGTGCGCCAGCACATCGCGCCAGTTGTTGCGGGCTTCGTCAGATAGCGAAAGGGGTACGCGTACTTGCCCGATGCGGCCGGATTTATCCATGACAGCCATAATTTCCGGCCCGGCGAGGTCGGCAGGCGTCTTGTCCTGCTCGCTTTGCCCATCATAGAGGTTTAATTTTACATTTTCCCAGGCAAAGCCAGCCAGCCAGCCCACACTGGTGGTAGTGTAAATGTGGATATTGAGCCGGCCTGATTCGTGGATTTGCAGCGCAGTGGCTGGGCTGGCTGAGTCCGACGGGCCCATCGTAAGAGCGCCCTGCGAGGTGAAATCGTAGCTAATGCGGTCTCCAGGTTGGAGAGTGAAACCTGTAAACGGTATCGCCGGTTTGCCAGTGGAGGATTTTTCTTTCACTGACCCGGTGGTGGGTGAACCACCTGAGGAGGGATTGGATTGGAAGCTCCAAATTACAATTCCGACAACGGTGGCGACCAGGAGCAGCACACCCAAGATGAACTTGCCCGTTCTGTTTTGCTTGCGCGATGGCAGGGAGTTATACACGTGACCCCTCTATGTCATCCTAGGATTGCCATCACGGAAAGAAAAAAAAGTCCGCTGCGTGGTCACGCAGCGGACTTTTTGCAAATGGTACTCGACCAGCCTTACAGCTTGAGCAACGTAATCGTGCGGGCCGCTGCCAAATAACTGGCAATATTGGTGCCAATAATGGCGGAGCTGGCGGTGGTGGTGGGTTTCAGCGGAGTGATAACGATACCAAACACCAGGTTATACGCACCGAGCGCGAGACTGGTGGTGCCGCTCATGGCCGTGGTCGAAACTGTGCTGTTAGTGGTCAGCGTCGAAGTGCCAATCGCCAGATTAGACGTGGAAGAGACGGCGGCCGCTGCGCCTGAGGACGTCGGGAGGGAGGCAGTTGCTGAGCCATTGACGGTATCACTCATGTCGCCGGAGAGGGTGACGCTCTTGGCCGCGGTATTAAATGTAGCGGACAAGCTGACGGAGCCGCTGCCGGCGAGCGTACCCTTGAGGGACACGGGATAGGTAACGCCACCAACAGTGACGGGTAGGGTGGATGAGGCGGTGAGGAAGGTTTCGCTCACGGAATCGTTCCACTGCACGTTGGTCGTGACAGTTTGCGAAAACACCGTGAAGTTGCCTACCTTAAAAGATAAGTTGGCGGCGGGTTTGCCGCTGGTAAGGCTGGAGGTGGTGGAAAAGTCCACCAAATTACCCGTGACGCCCACAATGTTACCCGAGGCAGTGGCATTGGCCGAAACGCTGGCAAGGGTGCTGCTATTTTGAGCAGTATATCCATAGGTTGCCTTGCTACCAATTTCGTTGTTTCCGACGCTGACTGGATACGTTACGCCAGTTGAACCGGCGGTGGCCGGAACCGCTGCGAGTACCAGAAGACTGGCGGACAACAATTGAAGTTTGAGGAGGGACGGGATTGTTTTCATAAAAGGGATTGGCGAATTACTAGGTTGAAGTCCCTATTATTTGCAAAAAAAACGCCCTTTTCAAGCCCTAAAGGGTAAAAAACCCGTGAAAGCGCCCGGAGTTTTTTCACTTATTTTTAACAAAAACCACTCGAGGCAAATTTAATTTAGCGATCGTTAGCTCCAAGACTGGTTTAAGTTGCCTTAAGATAACTGTCCTTAAGACTTACGGACTCATGCTTTCAATGCAGCGACTAATTCCCAGTGGAACTGGTGCTGGCCGGAACAATGCGCACCAAGCGCGATTTCGAATTGTTTCGAGGGTTTGAGTCTGACTGGGATGTGGAAACTTGGGCGGATACCTGCACACCCGAAGCGACCATATCAGACACAGAAAGGTCAACCGTTACGGCGACTATTGCTCCAGGTTGCAAACCGTCATAAACTTGCTGGGTTGTATTGCTGGCTACATTAATGCTCAAGTTTACCCCATTGAGCACATTGTTACCGCGGTTCTGGATGGTGACTTGCATGGGTGCAGTCGGCGTGGTGGGCATGCTTGTAATATCAAGATACATATCGGCAACGGCAGCATCGGAATACGAGGAATTGTTCCGGTTTAGCACACGAGTCAGGTCAACTGTGCCGAAACCGTAAAACTCATTGGTGGTGCTAGTGCCTGAATACGGGCCGGCAAAATCAGCATATTGCTTGAGCAAGTCTACTGCCTGCTGCCCAGTCATGCCGGGGTTGGTGGAGAGCAGGCCAGCAATGGCGCCAGAAACCAAGGGGGCGGATGCGGATGTGCCGGAGAAGAGCATGGTGCCGTTTAGGGTAACCGCGTTAAGTCCCACGCCGGGCGCAGTTAGGCCCATTTGCGAACCATAATCGGAAAATGTGGCGCGCTGGCCGGTGGCGTCGATTGAGCCGACGGCGACGACGCCGGGGTACGCCGCAGGGTAACTGATTTGGCCGTAGCCATCATTGCCCGCCGCGGCCACAACCACCACGCCTTGGGCGAGGGCATAGTTAATGGCGGCCTGCAAAATACTGCTTGGCTGGCTGGAGCCCAGACTGAGATTCAGAACCTTGGCGCCATTTTCAACCGCAGTATATATTCCATCGCTGACTTCGAAGACATCACCCTGATCATTATTATCCAATACACGGACGCTGACGATGCTCGAGGCGGGAATGATGCCTTGTTGACCTTCCACGCCAACGAGGAGCGCAGCTACCATGTCGCCATGGCCAACGGAGGGGGGGGATTGCCCGCTAGTCATATCAAATTGAACGACTGATTTATCTCTTAAGATACCGGGTGTGCCGGGCGCGAGGCCGGTGTCGAGCATGGCCACAGTGATTCCGCTGCCCCAGTTGCTGTTGTCTCTGGGTACACCGATATAAGCCAAGGCGCTGAAACCAAAAGGCGTAAGGCTGCCCGGGGCGAAGGGATCAGTTACGACAGCTGGTTGTGTGGGCAGACTGACGAGCGTGTTTAATTCCTCTTGGGGAACCGCCGAATCTCCGTGCATAAAATTCTCCATGCTGGCCGCATCTGGAAACGACAGCCTTGCGGCATTTCCTCCTCGGATAAGTCCCAAGAGCGTGCCGCCCGCAGCCTGGGCGCGGGACACAAGCGTGGCCAATTCTTCGGCCGAACCAGCCTGAAAGAGTAATTCACCCTGACGGTAAGAACCAGTGGAGAAAGCCTTGTTGGCGAGCGCGGTTTCCGGGTCGTTGGCCGGGGTTTCAGCCGATGGTGAGGCAGTTTCTCGTGTGGTATAATTGGTTTGTGCCGGAGGCAGCGGTTTTATTTTGGTCAGCGGTCGGCCCAAGGAAGCGAGCCGATCAACTTTGGGCTGCGTGAAATATGACACGGCTCGACCAGTGAACCAGCCGAGTACGCCAAGCAACACGAGGATGGCTGCCCATCGCCCGTAGTTAATCGGTGGAGTCGGCATGGACGGTGGTGGAGTGTAAATCGGGCGGACGGGGATGCTCGCGCGGCGCTTCTCCGCTTCCTTGCTCAATATGGGCTTTGGGGGATTCATCTTGTGATCTACTGTCACCAGCAATGGAGCCCGATGCTTACACCGTCTGGGATGACAATTACGCTATTTTAAACACCCCCCGGGGCAACAAGTTTCCGACATTCGACGGGGCCAGCACACACACCCGTGGGTTCAATTAAAATTAAACAGTCGTTTGAATAAATGGAGCAGGCAGGCTTCCCTTATGCCACCATCTGCATGCAAGTCAGCAGGGATGCTGGGGAAAACTTGCGAGAGCTGGGGGTCATGTCAACCGATTATGCCGTATCAGCTTCAAGGCTAAAACCCCGACCCCATTGTTTGGTTTTTGCTTTGCATCGCCCCTCCGCAAGTTGCGGATAGGGGCCAATTACTCCAAGTAGAACCGCATTTCCTGCTTCAAGCCAGCCAGCATGGCGAGACGCGATTCTTGTGTCTTGCACCAGCACGGCTTGGCTCCATTGCGTTTTCGCTAAATGGCAATGCCTTTTTGCTCAATCAGACTCTTGAGCTTGCGGGCCACGCCGCCGCCGTGGATTTCACGCAGCTTTTTCAGACGGAAGTTCACGGCAAGTTTGAACGCTTTTTCCTCACCGTATTTATTGATGGAGAAGGAAGTGCATTTCTGCTGCCCAGGCTCGGGCCGCCAGGTCACGACATAGGATTCAGTGGGTACTCCGAGAAGGGTGTGCTTGGCGCTGCGCGAAACTCCCAGCACGCCGGTGGTGTTGCGTGAATCGCGAAAAACTATGCGACGACCGCGGGGCTTAAGGGGGATTTTGGCCAGGCGATCGGTGAGCGATCCCAAGTGCTGGCGAGCGGCGTCAAGGGCGGGTTCGGAGCCTTTCCATTTTCCATCGCTGAATAATTTTGAATAAGTCTTGCCGTTTCGGTAAGCGCGCACGAACCAGCCGTGGGTCGATCCGGAATCGATCCGGCTGATACCTTTCATGTCTGGGATGGGTGCAATTTCGTTGAACATGGGTAGGAGTTAATTGAGTGATTGCTTGGGAGTGTACTGATGGGAATTTACTTTTTTCGGGAATGCTGCGGAAGAAGGGTGGAGCTGGAATGTAGTTGAGCCGGTGGGATTGTTGGAGGCAGAGGCGGGGAACATAATGGAACGCTGTCCACACAATGGGATTCGCCAGTATAGATCCGCACATTGTTGTAATCTCCGCTCCGGTCAATTTTGACGCTCCACTTTTCTGGTGCGAGGCCGGGAGTGGAGTGAGGCATCTGAATCTCGCCCGAATGGGTGTGTTTGGTTTTCGTGCTCATTTTGGGGTGCTGATCGGAAATTATTTTTTCAGAAGTGCTGGGGGTATGGGCAACGAGCATGATGGGATGCTGCTACACAGTGAAACTCACCAGTAAATCGCCGCGCCAATATGGGGCGACCGGCTGATGCACTGGGGGGTTGCACAAGGGCAATTTACACGAAACTAACGGTCGTGTCTGCCCGATGGGAACCGAATATCATGTCAGGCGCGGCCCTACACGATTAATGGTGTGTTTCCTGTTTTACCCATAGCACCGCTTCGCGGCTTAATTCAGTGGCATTGTCGAGACCGAGCTTTTCTTTAATTCGGGCACAGTAAGTTTGCACCGTTTTCATACTAACGCATATTTCGTCCGCGATCCGGCGTGTCTGCCAGCCTTCACCCATTCGACGAAAAACATGCAGTTCACGATCACTGAGTGTCTCGGCGGGATTGAGCGGACCGTCCTTCGGGAGTACGACCAGGCGTTTGGTGAGTAGTCCGAGAATTTCCGGGTTCGCATACATTTGGCCATTTCTAACTGCGTGGATCGCCTCAACAATTCGCCCGGTGGATTCGCGTTTGGTGACATAGCCATGAGCTCCAGCCCGGAATGCGCGTTCCACATAAAAAATCTCTTCGTGCATGGAGAAGACCACGACCTTTAACTTGGGATAAAGCAGATTCAGGTTTTTAATCAGATCCAATCCATCGCCCTCCTTCAGGGACAAATCAACAATGGCCACCTCCGTGGCGGCTTCACCCATTTGTGCCAGCGCAATTTTGGCATTTTCCGCCATGCCACAAATTTTCAAGCCGGCCTGTTGGCGCAGGAGGACGGCCAGCCACTCACGCACCAGTGGATGATCATCTACGATAAAAACGCGTATCGGTAACTCAGTCATGGTTGGAGGCAAATGCCGTTTCGCGTTTTATGGGCACCACGCAGCGGATGCGGGTTCCTCTGCTTATTCCAGGCTCCACGAAAAATTCACCATCAATAAGTTCTGCGCGATGAGCCATGATTTTCAGGCCCAATCCTTTATTGATCAATTTTGACTCAGGTAATCCACAGCCATCATCAGTGATCGTAAGCACCAGGCATTGATCCTGGGACGCAAGTTCGACCATCAATTGTGCTGGCTCGGCATGACGCACAGCATTGCGGACAGCTTCATTGGCAATGTGATAAAGATGGGAGGCTACCGCCGTATCGCTAACTCTGGGGTTTCCGTGAGTGGTGAAAACGCATTTCGTCCGATATTGCTGGTTGACGGTGGTGGCCAGCTCGCTCAATTCCGGCAATAATTTATCCGGTTCGATGGCGGTTAGCAAAAGGCCGCGGGCAATTTGCCGTGTTTGATCGATGCCTTGTTCGATTAACTCCACAATCACCCGTGCATCTTCCGCGCCCCGATCGCCGCGGGTTGCGATATTTTCCGCCAACGACTGGGCGGCCAGGGCGGTGGCGGTCAGGTGCTGTCCCAGCCCGTCATGCAATTCATAGCCTAATAAAGTACGCTCACGCCGTCCCACCGCGAATAATTCGCTCTGCAGCTTTTTTCTATCCGCCAGGGCTTGCTCCAGGACTTCCGTGCGCAGCCGCACGCGCTCCTCCAGTTGCCGGTGTAGCTGGAATAGTGCATTAAAAATTCCGATCACAACCAAATATACCGCCAGGTCAACGGATCTATTCCACAGCATCACCCCGATGGGAATGTAAGTACCACGCATCGCCAAGTCTTCAACCACGCGAACCACCACACAAGATATCGCGGTAATGCAGCCTCCCTCCCAGCCGGTCCAAACTACCGCCAGCGCAACAGGTATCAAATAAAACAACTGGAGTGAAACTTGGACGCCGGCAAAGTAATCCTTTAGGCCAATAAAAACCGCCAGCACGCCAATCATGAGTGCACACCTGATTTTGCCATTCTTGGGCTTGCGGGTTAAATTGGCTAGGATCCAACCCGTCGTCCAATCGCGATATTTTTGCGCGAGTGTAGATTTGGTTTTTTCGTGCATAGCTTGTGCATCCCGCTGATCTAGCTTCGATTGTCCGCTATCTGGACGGATCCGCAATCATGAATCCATGAAGTGTGGCTAATCTGAGTTGGTGGGTTAAGCTAATGGGTTGGGTCGGATTTGTCCAGCATAGGCGTGGATCGTTGAGGAATTAAACGGATCGACTGGTGCTTTCACCTTTGCTGCGAAATCTGATATACAAATCGCCCTGACATGTTTGCTCGCAGATTTTCTTTTGCCGAACCTGCTAAAGAACTTTGTCGGAAAGAACAAACCCAGGCTTCAGAATAGCCATAGCCCGATCACGCCCGCAATAAACATTGCGCCAAGAGCCAGTGCAATCGCCCGTCGGAAATCTGCTGCTCCAAGAGCGACGGCCAGGGCAGCTTTCGCCAGGGTGTTTGACAGCGCTGCCAGCAATACGCAACGGGCCGCCACATCCATGGAAAGTGTGTGGGCTGATGCCGCTTGGGCCGAAGAAAGCGTTACAGGTGCGGCATCAGCCAGCCCGGAAACAAAACTGATCACATAAATCCAGCCTGCGGGCAGATGAACCGCCGCAAGTTTGATCAGCAAACCGACCACCGCATAGAGCAGCCCGAATTGCAGAGCCAATTTCAAACTCAGTGGATTGTTCAAAACGGGGGTGGTGACTTTTTTGCTCCGGCTCGTTTTGTGCCATTCCCACAAGGCCCAGGCAACGCCCGGCATAGCCATCATGGAGAACGGGCCCAAGGTCGCGATTGCGAGCGCGGGGTTGACCGCAAACATCAACGCAGTCAATCGTAGCAACATCACTGTGCAGGCCAGCAATACTGCCAGGGCCAGGCTTGCCTCCATGGCTGGGATTGTCCGGCTTTGACGGCTAAGAGCCAGGGTTGTCGCCGTGCTGGAGGCCAGGCCGCCCGCCAGACCAGTGACCAGAATGCCCGCTCGCTCGCCCAGCCATCGAATGACAACGTAACCGAGGAACCCGAGGCTCGCCACCAGTACGACCATCAACCAAATTTTATAGGGATTGAATGCGCCATAGGGGCCGTAATCCTGATTGGGAGCGAGTGGCAGCACGATGCCCGTGATGGCAGCGAATTGGAGGAGGTAACGCACATCTTCCGGTTTCCAGCGTCGCGTCCAATTGTGCGACCAGTGTTTGATGCCCAAAATCAGCATTACGCCGACACCGAGCATCGTCGCGGGGATGTATTGCTCGTACGCCGCAAGCGCGCCGACCGTGAAAGTAACAAGTCCAACGGATAAGGTGGTGAGTCCGAACACGTGGTGTTTGCCTTCGCCAATGTAGACGACGGCCATCATCACGGTGAACGCGGCCAAAAATGCCGCGAGCGCCCAAGCGACGCCCGCTTGTTCGAGCAACCCGGCTGCCGCCCCCAACAAACTCCACGTCGTAAATGTGCGCAGCCCCGCCTTGGCGTCTTCGCCGCGGTGCTCGCGCTCGAAGCTCCACTGGCGCACCAAACCAATCAAGGCGCCCAAGCTGGCGGAAACTAATAGCGCGTGTATGGGGTTGCTAGGCACGACAGTGAGACTATACCTCGAAGACAACCCGCATGGCAACGCCCGCTTCCATTTCCGCCAAACCCGCGCGCACCCCCGTGCAGCAGGCCGCACGCACGGCCAATGTCTGGGGTTGGAGCTATATTGTGACCATCGCGGGCGCGTTCGGTGCGGGGTATGTAGAGCCCGGGCCGCTGCGCGTGCTGCTGCTGAATTTGGGAATTTTATGCTTTATTATCGGTGTACTCGAACTGGTCTGGCGGCGCCAGTTGCTTAAGACGGGCGAGGCGCGCTGGGCGAAGGTACTCGCGGCCAACCAGATCGGCGGCACACTTGCGCTGTTTTGGAGTTTGTATCTGCTTTATAAAGTGCCGGAGCAAATCCTGGTGGATTACTCCAAAAAGTCGGAGTTATGGAACAAAGTCTTTCCGTTGATAAAGTCCATGGACACAATGCACACATTGACGGATGCCTACATTTTGCATATCTGGCATTTGACTAAACTGTTTGGCGTCTTTGTCCTTGGCGGGGTTTTGCTCCTCTCGCAAATCTGGGTGGTTTGGCATTACCTGAAAATTGCCCGTCAAATCACTGAAAAGCCTGCGTTTTCCATGGTTCCTCCCGTGTTGAAGTAAGTTTGGATTCTGTCGGAAATTGTGCCACAGTCCAGCCTCACCGTGCCTGAAGATTCCAAGACCGAACTTGACGCGCTCTACCATATTTCGCGCCTGGTGAGCGACACCGAGGACGCGCATGAGGCGTTGCGCATCATCCTCGACGAGGTCATGCGCGTTCTGCCGGCCACGAGCGCGTCCATCGCACTCGTCAACCCGGACACTCGGCGGCTGCAAATTGAGGTCGTGCGCGGTTTGCCGGAGGAAACCCAGGGAGTGGAATTGCCCGCGAGCCGTGGGGTGACGGGCTGGGTGGCGCTGCACGGCAAATCACTCATTATTCCCAACGTGCTTGAGGACGCGCGTTATTTTAAGTTGAAGGATTCGGTGCGTTCCGAGATGGCGGTGCCGATGCTGCTCGACGGCCTGGTGGTGGGTGTGGTGAATGTAGATAGCGAGCAACTGGCGGCGTTCGGCGAGCAGGAATTGAAAATCCTCACGCTGCTCACGAGCGAGGCAACCAAGGTGGTCGGCCGACTGTGGCTCATCAATCAATTGCGCATCAAGGCGCGGCAGCTTGAATCGCTCATCACCACCGGGCAGACGCTGGTATCAAAACTTGAACTGGAGGCCGTACTCAACACCGCGGCGCGTCAGGCGCTGAGCCTCATGCCGTGCCGGATCTGCGCCATTTTCTTGCTTAATGCGGACGGGGCCACACTGCGGCTGGCGGCGTTGGCAGGCAACGAGGACGGCTTGACGGTGCACGCAGAAAACCTTGCGATGGCGGACAGCGTCATTGGCTCCGTCGTCCGGCATAAAAAGCAGGTGGAAGTCCAGGATGTCGCGCAGACCGAAGAACATCATTTCACCGAGCTGGTGGCGAGTGCGGGATTAAAATCATTGCTGGTAACGCCGATCCTCGTCGGCGACCGGGCCATCGGTGTACTCAATGTTTATACCAACCGCAGTCACCGCTTCAACAACGACGAGCGGCGAATTTTTTCCACACTGGCGAACCTGTGCGCCGTCGCTGCGCAAAACGCCGAACTCTACACCCGGGTGTTCGCGTCCGAGGAATCGCTGCGCAAAAACGAGCGATTGACGACGCTGGGTCTGCTGGCGGCGGAAATCGCGCACGAGATCCGCAACCCGCTCACCGTCATCACGCTATTGCTCGACACGCTGGACTTGCGTTTTCCCGACGGGGATGTGCGCCAGCAGGATGTGACCATCATCCGTGAAAAGCTTAACCAGCTCGGTGAGACTGTCGAGCGCGTGCTGGGTTTTTCCAAGTCGGGCTCGGCGTTGCAATCGCGCTGGCCGGTGGGTACGGTCATTGAGGAAACTTTGCGGCTGTTGCGCCTCAAGATTGAGCAAGGGAGGGTGGAAGTGCATTTTCATCCTCCCTTGCGGTCCTTGTTGGTGGATGCAAATAAGGGACAGCTACAGCAGGTACTGTTAAATTTAATGCTCAATTCCCTTCAGGCCATGCCGCAGGGCGGGCGGATTGACATCGAACTGCACGAGGAGACGAGGGATAATGTGCGCATCGCGATGGTGACGGTGCGTGACACCGGCCCCGGCGTGCCCGCGGCGCTCGGCGCGCGGGTGTTCGAGTCTTTCCTTACTGCACGCCAGGATGGCACGGGCTTGGGACTGGCGATTTGCAAACGCATCCTGCGCGACCACCGCGGTGACATTGAATTGGTGGAAACTCCTTCTGGCTCTGGAGCGACATTCAGATTCTGGTTGCCCAGCGCGGGGGTGTGAGTTTCCGGGAAATGGTTTCGGTGGAGAATAATTTTGTCGCCTTACTTCTTCTGCTGGACACGGCGCGGCAAGTCATTATAAATGACCCTTCCGCCGATTCATGTCCGTCGCCATCATCCAATTCCCCGGTTCCAATTGCGATTACGACGCGCTTTACGCGTTCGACTCCGTGCTGGGTGTGCCTGCGCGGTTTGTCTGGCACAAGGAGACGAGTCTGGGCGAGGCAGAGGCGGTGGTGTTGCCGGGTGGTTTTTCATATGGCGACTATCTGCGCTGCGGAGCCATTGCGCGGTTTTCTCCGGTTATGGCTGCGGTGAAGGAATACGCGGCCAACGGCGGTTTGGTGTTCGGCATCTGCAACGGTTTTCAGGTTTTGTGCGAAGCAGGTTTGCTGCCCGGCGCATTGGTGCGCAACGCAGGTCTCCAATTCCGCTGCCAGACGCAGACCATCCATGTCGAGGAATCAACGGAGCAATTCAACCGCAGCAAGCTCAGCGCCCGGTTGCGCGTGCCCATTGCCCACGGCGAGGGGAATTACCGCATTGACCCCGCGGAATTGGACGAAATGACCGCGCATTCCCAGATTTTATTCCGTTACTCCGACGCCAGCGGCAACGTCAACGCTGCGGGTAACCCCAACGGTTCCGTCTCGAACATCGCGGGCATTCGCAACCGCGCGGGCAACGTGTTCGGCATGATGCCGCACCCGGAGCGCGCAGTGGAGGCGTTTCATCCCAGCGTGGACGGCATCGCCATCCTGCGGGCGTTCCTCGCCA
>Ga0206809_1054_pt1 | contig 13684 bp, 10 predicted proteins | sample Alteio_BWOrgCont_55_FD_152903 | JGI IMG/M metagenome (GOLD analysis project Ga0206809, IMG submission 152903) | Enriched cells from forest soil in Barre Woods Harvard Forest LTER site, Petersham, Massachusetts, United States -... | ecosystem: Environmental > Terrestrial > Soil > Temperate forest >... | reverse complement strand
TTCGTTTTCAGAATATCTTACCAGCATTCCTGCTAATAAAGAATATAATCTCAAGAACACGATTAAGCAAATATTCAAAGTCAGGATTATTCAGCCTGTTACGCATATCGGCTGTGGTAATAGTAGGTGTAAATTTGAAGAAGGTAGGTAAGCCCGGTACAGCGTTCAATTGCACACGGAAGTGTGGCATGTAGCAACTGTGGATTACATCCTGTGCACGGATATTTAACCTTACTGATCTGTTAACTGGTAGATACATAGTATCAGCCTCCAAATCGTCAAAGCTGTTTCTGTCTTTAAAATCAATACCTAATTTGTTGTCACCAGTTACTAATTTGTAGTTAACAGCACCTAGTTTCAAATCTTTACCCGGGTAACGTAACTCCCACGCAAACTGGTGACCGGTTACTTCAATATTTAATGAAGGACGATCTCCTTTAGCATCAGCGCTATTGGTAATTTCCTGCCAGGTGAAGAAACCGAACACTACCAATATGGTTAAAACCATAGCAGGCAATATTGTCCAGATTTTTTCGATGGTATTGTTATGTGGTAAAAAGAATGCTCTACGTTTATCAGAATGTTTGTACCTGAATAAGAAGGTGAACAACAATATCTGGGTAACAAAAAATACGAACATGGTGATCACAGTAGTAACCGTGAACATCTCGTCGATTTTAACACCGTGTGCTGATGCGGCCTCAGGTAAAGTCATGCTGCCTTGAACAGTGAATGACCAGTAAGCGCCATATAATCCAAATAAAAGGAACACCAGGCAAATCCCAGCCATCAGGTTATTCCAGTTCAATTCTTTTTTACCCTGCATCTGGCGGGTTAAATCGTATACTTTCAAAATTTTACCAACGATGGCAATAACCACACATAGTAAAAGGAAAAGCAACACATAGTAACCGGCACCCATCCACATAACTGATTTATCATCAGTTGCTGCAGGGGTAGCAGCGGCAGCAGTTTGTGCCATTACCAGGTTTGTGCCTATAAGCATAAACACTGCTAATAGTGAAAGTATTTTTTTAGATTTTATTAATTTTTTGAATCCCATTTTGTTGTTCGTTTGGTATTCTGTATTTGGTTGCGAATTTAACAATTATTATACGTGATGGTGAAGACTCTCTTCCAAAAATGGGTGGTTTTTTGGAACAAGAGATTTAAATTTACTTAGTGCTGTTGACACCATGTAGGCAAATAAACCTGCAAATCCAATAAATGTACCTACTTCTTCGTATGAGAAACCTCTACCGTTAGGGCCTACAGTTTCAGGCATAATCATCACATAATAGTCAAGCCAGTGGCCTAATATCAATATGATACATACTACCTTTAATACTTTGGTTTTACGTTTGGCATCACGAGACATTATGATCAGGAATGGCGCCATGAAGTTGATCACTATGTTTAACCAGAACCACGGTTTAAATTCAGGCTCCCATCTTTTGTAGAAGTAAACAACTTCTTCAGGTAGGTTGGCATAATAATTTAATAAGAACTGTGCAAACCAGATGTAAGTCCAGAATATTGAGAAGGCAAACATGAACAAGCCCATGTTATGCATGTGGTTCTCATTTAACCATGAGAAATATCCTTTTTCACGTAATAAGATTATCGTAAGAGTGATAACTGCTAAACCGCTAACCCAAAGGGCGGCTAAGTTATACCAACCAAACATTGTTGAATACCAGCGAGCTTCTAACGACATTATCGCATCGAAACCAAAAACCGGATCTGTCATACCAAAAACAAGCAGGAATACGCAAGCGATATTAAAGCTCTTTTTGTAATTAACCATTCCACCGATTTCATCTTCGTTTTCAGAATATCTTACCAGCATTCCTGCTAATAAAGAATATAATCCCAAGAACACGATTAAGCGGATAAAGAAAAAAGGAATATTTAAAAAACCTGATTTACCTGCAACCGTTGAGTCATAATTCGGGCTATGAACATCAGACATGCCAGCGGTTGCCCATTGTGCATATAAATAAGGCTGTGCTACTACTCTATCATTAACAATTACATTATGTGTAAAGTGGATACCTGCTGCTATTACAATAAGTAATATTAAGGATGCATAAGGAATTATTTTAGCAAATGCCTGTGGTATACGGATCATTGAAGCCGACCAGCCTGCCTGTGCAGCATATTGTATAGCGCAAAAAACAGCACCTGCGCAGCATACGCAAGTAAGATAGTAGGCCATTAACAACAAGTTCGAAAATTCGCGGTCAGCATTGAAAAAAAGACCGGCTATAATGCTGATAACACCTATAACAATTGCAATCAGGCTCCAGGTTTTTGCCCGGCCTTCAAATACAAATTGATCGTCTAAATTATTATGAGTTTTCATTAAAAAATCAGCTTATAAGGTTTGTAAATGGTGAACATACATAATTACTTTCCAGCGTTCGCTTGGGTCAAGCTGCGAAGCGTAAGAACCCATTGCATTCAATCCGTAAGTAATGGTGTGGTATATTTTACCGTCTGTTAAATCTTTCATTGCACCACCACGTGATGATTGACCTTTTGAGTAAGACGGCGGTGGTGGAAACCCGTGTTGAACCACTAAACCATCGCCCTGACCATTTTGACCGTGGCAAGGAGAACAGAAGTGCAGGAACAATACTTTTCCATCGGCAAAGTTAGCGGCTGTTTGTGGCAGCGGGCTTTTTACTTCGGTACTTGCAAGTAAATATCCATCATGGGTATTAGGGTAATCAAACTTAACCCAACCAATAGGTATAGTACCAGCCGGCGGAACCTGGGCTGTTTTACCATCCTTAAAGTTGTTATTTGGTTGATCCGGGTCATACGCAAGGTGTTCGTACATGTTAGGAGCGTATTCCCAACCGGTGCTTCTTTTATCTTTGCACGATGATATTACAACCGTGGCAGCTATTGCGATAATTAATACACCTAATATTCTAAATTTATTCATAGCTAACATATTTTCTGTCGTTATGCTTAACTTCTACAGCTCCGGCTTCTTTTAACAAATTGTTTATATCCTCGTGCGGAATATTGTTCTTTTTAACATCAATGGCAATCACAAACCTATCATTAGTAGCCCTGTAATCCATAACCCTTGGCGTACGGCCCGGGAAAAGGTGAGTAGCGAAAAAGAAGGTAGCAGTTGTACCCAAAGCGGTATAAAGTACAGTCCACTCAAAAGTAATTGGAATAAAATCCGGCACCGCGAATGCAGGTTTACCACCAATATTCATCGGCCAATCGTGTACCATTGCAAAATAAATTATGCTGAAGATAACAGTTCCGCCAAGGCAACCGAACATAAAGGCTGCATAACCCAGGCGCGAATCTTTTATACCCAATTTTGCTTCAATACCGTGGATAGGCATTGGAGTGTACACGTCGTAAATAGGAACACTGTTCTGTTGAAGTGCAGTTATTCCGTCCATCATTTCATCGGGATCTTCGAAAAGTCCCAGTATAAATTTAGTGCTGCTCATTTACTTATACTTTTTCGTATTCAGCAATATCAATTGCATCAAACTTCGTTAACGCGTCTTTATAGAATGCGCCTTGTGTGGCGTCTATATGGCCGCTCTGTAATATTTTCTTCTTCTCTTGCTCGCTTGAACCTTTCAGTAACAATTTAACTTCGGCGATTGCTATTGAAGGCAATACACGCAGGAATAAAAGGAACAAGGTAAAGAACACACCTATCGATCCAACAAACACGCTCACGTCGATCCATGTTGGATAGAACATCGCCCAGCTTGATGGCAGGAAGTCGCGGTGTAGTGAGGTTACGATAATTACGAAACGCTCAAACCACATACCTATATTAATAATGATTGATAGGAACCATGTTGCTGCGATGCTGGTTCTAACCTTTTTAAACCACAATACTTGCGGGATAATACAGTTACAGCAAAACATTGACCAGCTAGCCCACCAATACGGACCGAAGTAACGGTTGATGAAGGCATATTGCTCGTACTCTACTTGTGAATAGTAAGCGATGAAGAACTCAGTACAGTAAGCCACCATTACTATTGATCCTGTTAAGATGATGATCTTATTCATCGCCTCAATGTGGAACATGGTGATGTAGTTCTCTAACCCTAATACTTTACGTGCTATTAATAACAGCGTTTGTACCATGGCGAAACCCGAGAAGATCGCACCCGCAACGAAGTATGGAGGGAAAATGGTTGTATGCCATCCCGGTTCAAGGGATGTGGCAAAGTCCATTGATACGATGGAGTGAACCGAAAGTACCAGTGGTGTAGATATACCTGCTAATATCAAAGATACCGTTTCGAAACGCTGCCAGGTTTTTACTGAACCTGTCCAGCCGAAAGACATAAATGAATATATTTTACGACGAAGACCAGTAGCACGATCACGAATAGTAGCGATATCAGGCAATAAACCTGTGTACCAGAATACTAATGATACGGTAAAGTATGTCGAGATAGCGAATACGTCCCAGATCAACGGTGAGTTAAAGTTAACCCAAAGTGAACCGTACTGGTTTGGTAATGGTAATGAGTAAACTGCCATCCATGGGCGGCCCATGTGAGCCACGATATAACTGGCGGCGCAAATTACAGCGAAGATGGTCATCGCTTCGGCAGACCGGTTAATGGAGTTACGCCATTTTTGACGGAACAGCAACAAGATTGCAGAGATCAATGTACCAGCGTGACCAATACCTACCCACCACACGAAACCGGTGATATCCCAGGCCCAGCCTACTGTTTTATTTAATCCCCATGATCCGATACCATACCAAAAAGTATAACTTACCGCAAATAACCATAGGGTAGCACCCATTGATGCAACGCTAAATCCTATCCACCAGGCTCTTCCGGGCAATTTTTCAACAGGGCGCAATATATCCTCAGTGATCTGAGCATACGTGATGTTGTTACCCGTAATTAACGGTTCCCTGATTATTGATTCATTATGAGATGACATATATTAAATCTCTATTTTAAATTAAGCCTCTAATTCAGTTCTGTTTCTAACTTTTACCTGGTAACCAATACCTGGCTGTACGTTTAGTTCTTCCAATACGTAGTAGGTACGTTCGCTCTTCAATGCTTTAGCAACTTCAGAGTTTGGATCATTTACGTTACCAAATACGATAGCGTTAGTAGCACATGTTTGCTGACAAGCAACTTTAATATCACCGTCTTTTACAGAACGTTTTTCCATTTTAGCTTTCAGCTTGCCTGCCTGTATACGCTGTATACACATTGAACATTTTTCCATAACACCACGGAAACGTGTTACCACATCCGGGTTAAGTACTAATTGTGTATGCTCACCTTGCAGGTAGTTATCAAAACGTGCATCATTCCAGTAGTTAAACCAGTTAAAGCGACGTACTTTGTAAGGGCAGTTGTTAGCGCAGTAACGTGTACCTATGCAACGGTTGTAAGCCATGTGGTTCAAACCTTCTGATGAGTGAACGGTAGCCAATACCGGGCAAACAGTTTCGCAAGGCGCATGGTCACAGTGCTGGCAAAGCATTGGTTGGTAAACAACCGATACATTGTCCAAATTAGCATCTGATAACTGGTTGATTTCGCTTTCCTTAGTTATCAAATCACCACCTTTATTAAAGCTGTAGTAACGGTCAATACGAATCCAGTGCATTTCACGGCGGCGGCGAACTTCGTCTTTACCAACAACCGGAACGTTATTTTCAGCGCTACAAGCTACAACGCAGGCACCGCAACCGGTACAAGCATTAAGGTCGATGGCCATAACCCAGTTATAGGTAGGATGATCATATTCATCCCACATAGAGTAGGTTTTATGTTCATCAAAGTGGCCGCTGGCTGCGTATGGATTCTTTTTGTATTCAGTGAAAGTAGTTTCGCGGATGATGCTGTTACGACCTTCGTATGAATGGTGTGTTTGTGTTTGTGCTAATTCAGATTGGTCACCTGTTTTTTCGATGGTAGCTGCTGCTGTACCAATGAAAGCACCGTTGCGGAAAGTATTGAACGGAAATGCATTTTGTCCAACATTTTCACCTACCGGGCCTGCTAATGTACGGCCGTAACCTACTGCAACCGATACAGAACCTTGTGCCTGGCCTGGTTGTAATAACACAGGTAAAGCAATAGTGTAACCATTTGCAGTTATTTTGATGATATCACCTTGCTCAAGTCCTAAGCTTTTAGCATAGGCTGGAGAAAGTGCTGCGAAGTTATCCCAGGTAACTTTAGAAACCGGATCAGGTAACTCCTGTAACCATGGGTTGTTAGCGCGTTTACCATCGCCCATCGCGATTGATTGGTAAAGTTGTAATTCAATCTTACCGGTAGTCAAATCGTTACTGTGTGCTAAAATAGTTTGAGCAGCAGCAGTAAGATCATGATTGGTTGTGTAAGCAGTAGCTGTTTTATCAGCAACTTTAACATAACCTGTTTGTAATAAAGTTTCCCAACCTTTTAAGCCTGATAGGCCGCCTAAAGCAAGTAGTTTTTTATCCCAGTTATCTCTAACGTAAGCGTAATATTCTTTAAATGTACCGTTGCTCCATGCCAATAGGCTGGTTTCAGCCTGGCGGGTATTGTAAACCGGGTTAATGGTTGGCTGTACTACAGTGTAGTAACCCGCCAATGCATTGCTATCGCCCCATGACTCTAAGTAGTAATGGTTTGGTGCAACAATGTTACAAAGTGCAGCGGTTTCTTCTTTATAGCTTGCGAATGATACTTTTAAACGTACTTTTTTCAAAGCAGCTTTAACAGCATTCGGGTTGTGGTAATCAAAAGCAGGATTAGCATCTAAAAAGAACACAGCATCAACAGCGCCGTTGTTCATATCGCTAATTAAAGAAACAAACTCAGCATCATTACCCGCATATTGGTTTGATGCGTTATCCAAGTCAATTATAGTACCATAAGCACCTAATAAACTGTTAATGCTGTTAACTAAGGTTTGAACAGCAACATCATTTGAACCTGCAACTACTAAAGCTTTTCCTTTAGCGGCTTTTAGTTCCTGAGCTGCTAATGCTATAGCGTTTTCAGCAGGAACATTATCTAATTTTTTAGAACCAGGTAAAGTTGTACCAGCTATTGCATTATATAAGTTAATTAATGCAATACCTTCTTCAGATGGTTTGATAGGGATGCGCACATCGGCATTTGAACCGGTATTGCTCATTCCGCTTTCAAACTGAATGTGGCGTGACATTTTTCCGCCTTGCAGCGATTTGTTGTTACGGTTTTGAACGTACTGCCTTGAAAACTCGGTTGGAGATATCCATGTTCCCAGGAAATCAGCACCAAAACTTACAATCACGTCGGCTTTATCAAAGTTATAGTGCGGCAATACTGCTTTACCAAAACTGTTTTGATTGGCCTGTATGATACCGGTATATGAAACCGCATCATAAGTAACGTGTTTTGTAGTTGGATAAGCCGCTATAAAATCAGCAATTACTGATAATGTTGAAGGGCTGTTTATTGTTGATGTAACGATAGCGATTTTTTTACCGCCTGCTTTGATTGCAGAAAGTTCGCCTTTAACAAAAGAATCGATGCTATCCCAATCAACCTCGGCACCGTCTTGTTTCGGGTTTTGGGTGCGATTTGCATCGTATAAATCCAATACCGAAGCTTGTGCCTGCGCATCTAAACCACCTGCACCTAAAAGGTCATTAGGATTACCTTCAACTTTAATAGGGCGACCTTCACGGGTTTTAACCAAAATAGCTGACCCATTATAACTTGATGAGTAGTAGTTTGCTATACCGGGAGTTACCTCTTCAGGTTTAATCAGGTAGGGGATTGATTTATGAACCGGCACTTTTTGGCAAGCTGCCAGGGTAACCGCGCCAACTCCAAAGCCAAGGGCTTTTAAAAAGTCGCGACGGGGAGTTTTACCAAATAAACTGCCGCCTTCTAAAACCTCTTCCATAGGAATTGGTTCCGCGAATTCGTGTTTGTTTTTCTCAACAAATTCTGGCGTTTTGTTCAGTTCTTCTAAACCTTTCCAGTATTTTTTATTGCTGTCCATTTAAGCTATATAAACTGTAATTGCTAAGTTCTTAATCTCTAAATATTAGTAGTGACACTTACCGCACTCAATACCACCCATTGATGCCTCGGTAACTTTCTCGCCGCGTTTGATGCGATCGTGAACAGCTATCATATTATCATAGTAAGCATTTCCTTTGTGTCCGCCTTTACTAAAGTCAACCTCTGTACGTTTGTGGCATTGTACACACCATTTCATAGTAAGCGGTGAATATTGGTAAATTTCTTTCATGGTTTGTACCGGGCCATGGCAAGTTTGGCATTTGATACCACCAACCTTCACGTGTTGTGAGTGGTTGAAGTATGCAAAGTCAGGCAGGTTGTGTACCCTTACCCATTGCATTGGCCTTGATTTGGTACTGTCATATTTCTGTGTTTTAGGATCGTAACCTAAAGCAGCATATATTTTTTGTATTTCCGGAGAATCCTGTTTAACTACTTTATGGCAGTTCATACAGATATTTAACGACGGGATAGTAGCATTTTTAGATTTGTACGCACCTGAGTGACAGTACTGGCAATCAATTTTCATTACACCTGCATGTAAGTCATGCGGGAAATGGATTGGTTGCTCTGGCTGGTAACCCTGGTGAACGTTGGTATTCCAAAGGGTAACCCATGTCCAGCTTCCGCAAGCGATAGTACCGCAAAGGATCACAAAGAATATAAACTTCTTGTTTTTAGCAAGGTGTTTAAGGCCAGCCAACTTATCAACAGGAACTTTCGCTACGCCATCTTCAGTTTCAACTTCATCCTCAAGGACAATACCCTTGTTTCTTAATAACAGGCGCTCTAATGTGCCTATTACTTTGTTTAGCACTATTATAACTATAAAAGCTACAACGATAACGCCTAACAAGCCCCAGATCACCAAACTACTTGGGCCCGAATCAGCAGTTGCTCCGGATGCGCCGGCAGCACCTGCCGCAGGAGCAGCAGCTTGTTGAGCTTTCCAATCAGCGCGGATGTAAGCTAATATATTAGCCACATCACCATCGCTAAGGCTACCGAAAACGGTCATGCCCTGTTGGTTAAACTTGTTATAAATTGTTAATGCTTTTGGGTCTTTGGCTGCAATTAAAGCCTGATTGTTCTGTACCCACTTGGTTAGCCACTTGTCGTCAGTATCGGCAGTAACCAACGGACCCAATGCAGGGCCTATTAATTGCGACTCGATTTTGTGACACGTTGTACAATTGGCCTTAAACAGGGCCTCGCCTTTAGTAGCGTCTCCTTGTGCGTGAGCAGAAAATCCCAAAATTGCAAAACCGGCAGTTAACAATACCGCTTTTGAAAATTGCTTGAAAATCAATGAGATATTTCTCATAAGGTGTATTTATGCTGAATAATTCTTTATTTAATGTATTAAACTAAAGGTGGACAGGTTGTCAGTTCCACTTTTTCAGCCACAAAAGTATAATTTATTAAACAATGGCTGACAAATAAATGACAGTAAAACTTAATTTATAATTATTCTAAATAAATAATTTTTACTGCAAAAAGTTAATAAAAACAGGGTGGAAAATTCCGGAGATTTCAACCTGAAAAAAGTTGAGGATGCTATTAAATATCAATTATTTATAAATAAACATTTAATTCAGCATCCTCAACGCAATAAATCCTAAAAAAGATTATTGTTTTAATAACCAGGCAAAAATCAGAGGCGCAACAATAGTTGCGTCAGATTCCACAATAAATTTTGGTGTGTGGATATCTAATTTACCCCATGTAATCTTCTCGTTTGGTACCGCTCCTGAGTATGAACCGTAAGAGGTTGTGGAGTCGGATATTTGGCAGAAATAACTCCAGAATGGGATTTCAGGCATTTCCATATCCTGGTAAAGCATCGGCACAACACAAATCGGGAAGTCGCCGGCAATACCACCACCTATTTGGAAGAAACCGATTCCTTTGCCTGATGAGTTTTTCACATACCAATCAGCCAACCAAGCCATATACTCGATACCGCTTTTCATGGTGGTAGCTTTAAGTTCACCTTTTATAAGGTATGACGCGAAGATGTTACCCATGGTTGAGTCTTCCCATCCCGGTACCACAATTGGTAAATTCTTTTCGGCAGCAGCCAGCATCCATGAGTTTTTTGGATCGATCTCATAGTATTGCTCCAAATCACCGCTTAACAACATTTTGTACATATACTCATGCGGGAAATAACGCTCACCCGCGATATCAGCATCTTTCCATAATTTATGGATGTGTTTTTGCAAACGACGGAATGCTTCTTCTTCCGGGATGCAAGTATCCGTTACACGGTTATAATGATTCTCTAACAAATCCCATTCATCCTGCGGGCTCAGATCACGGTAATGCGGTACGCGTTTGTAGTGCGAGTGCGCTACCAGGTTCATGATATCCTCTTCCAGGTTAGCGCCTGTACAGGAAATAATGTCTATCTTACCTTCACGGATCATCTCGGCAAGCGAAATACCCAATTCGGCAGTACTCATGGCTCCGGCTAAGGTTACCATCATTTTGCCACCTTCAAGCAGATGCGTTTCGTATCCTTTGGCTGCATCCATCAACGCTGCCGCGTTAAAATGCAGGTAGTTTCTTTCAATAAACTGAGATATAGGTCCTCTTGTAGTGCTCATAGTTATTTTTTGTTGTCGAGCTGCAAAAGTAGGGAAATAAGGGAATTAAGTGTTTGAAAAGAAAAAATTAAGGGTTGGCAGACGTAGCATATCGCCTAAACTTTAATGTATTAACGGAATCACCCGCTTTCAGATATAGTTGATATACCGTTTGTGCAACCTCCGGATTATTATTAAGCATAAATAATTTACGATAGTAAAATGCCGCTTGCCCGTAATTTTTCAGTACCGTATTCAAATTACCGGCATAATTGTAAAAATCTTCATCAACCGGATATTGCAGGACCATGGCTTCAGCAACTTTTAAAGCACCTGCATTATTATTATTCTTTTGATCATATCGGAATAGTTCGCCCATGGCGTTTGTCCATCCGGTATGGCCTAGCGCTACTTTGGTAGCTAGGGTACCTTCAATGCTGTTTTCAACCTTAAATTGTTTTGATATTGGCTGATTAAATGGCCATTGGGTTTTCAGCATGATCATTTGATACTTGCCGTTTAAGGTATCAAGTTTGGTGATCGGCATTTCCTGCTGTAACTGTTCAAAGGTAATTTCACGTTCTGGCTTAAACTTTATGAGTTGCTGCTTTTGCATGGCCTGATAAAATGCCTCAGACATAATGGCGTAGCCTAATAGATCAGGATGCACATGCTCCTCAATGGTTTCAGAACCAATTATGCCATGCGGCGAATACTTTTCAAATATGCTTTTAGAGTCAACCAAATGAACATAGGGGAATTTGGATGCTATTTTAGTTATAGAAGTATTGATCGCTTCAGGCGCACGGAAGCGTAGTTCATCCAGCTCACGCGCTTTATCAAAATATTGTTTGGCCTTATCAAAGCTTGAGTCTTTATAAGCAAGTTGACCTTGTGCATAATTCCAGTTTGCTGATCCGGGACCATTACCTTCGGAAATAAAAGGCGGCAGATCTTTTTCATTGCTCACAACATTACTTAAAAACACGGGGATCTTTTCATCATTTAGCGTACGGCATAGCTCAGTCATGTTTTCATCAAACTGATTAATACCTGCCTGGTAATCTGCCGAGCCATATTTAATGTGCTGGCGCGCGGCCATATCTTGCATTAGGGATTGGCGATCGCCGCTTGGCTTTTTGGCAAATACCGCAATTGCCCTTTTAATAAAGTTATTAAATAGCTGCACCACTTTAAGCTCCCGCAATTTAACAAGCGTTTGCAGCAAAAAACGGTTACTGCCTACATAAGTTGTTGAACCTACACCCAATGCCCCATAATATTCATTATGCCCTGTATAAATTAGTACCGCATCGGGTTGATATTGTGCCAGTTGCTTACCAAAATCGAGTACTGTATAAGAGTTAACCGCAGTTAATGATAGGTTGATGACCTCAAAATTTTTATCCGGGTACATATGCATCAACCTGTATTGCAACCAGCGATGGAACGAACCATTTGGGCGGAAAGGAAACCCAAGGGTAGTCGACTCGCCCAATACAAATATCCTGAAAGTATTAGGCGCTTTATTAATAGCGAAGATCTCCTGATTGCCTTTGGTAGCATCCAGCGTGTCCGGGAAAAACTTGTCGGACGCATAGTAATTCATCACCAGGTAATTCTCGTTTGGCGGATATTTAACAAACAGATCGGTGTTATGCCCGTAGGTGAATATCCGGAGTACGATTTCCAACAAAATCAAAAAAAGGAAGGGTGTTAGAATTGATAACCATTTAAAAAGAAGCAGCTTTTTACCATCAGGCTGATTATTTTCAGGCGCAGCTTTCTGTGCTGATTGTTTGTTACCCATCGTTATTAAAATGTATTGGCTTATACCGGTTTATGGTGATGAAGGTATTGATTTTAATTAATTGCAGGTAAATCGTGCAACGGTTAATACTTCTAATAATTTTCTAATACGTTGAAAAAGTGTCGGCGTGAAAAAAATTCTATCTTTGAGAACCCTCTATGAAGAAATATCTTACACTGTTACTTATACTCACTTTAAGCGCTTGTCAGCCATTATTTGCCCAGGAAAGCTTTGCTAAGAAATTCTTCCGGAAAATGTATTTGGATAAGGATAGTACTAAGAAAAGCAACTTTGTTGTGGTACCCGCGATTGCGTCATCGCCCGAAACGGGGTTTGAATTTGGCGGGGCATCCTTATTTTCTTTTTATACCGATACGGTAAAGCATAGCATTACGCGGGTATCCAGTATATATGGTTATGCCAGCCTGACTACTAAAGCGCAGGAAAAGGTAAGCCTTAATGCCAGTTATTGGGAGCCACAAAACACCTGGCATTACACTGCCAATATGAGTTTTTACAATTTCCCTTTTGATTTTTACGGAATAGGCAACAATACAAAAAAAGCTAATGAGGAACTGGTTGATGAAAAACGCACACGGGTTATTATTACCGCGCAAGCATTAATTGCAAAATATTTTTACGCGGGTTTTAATGCCGGTGGCTTTAAATATTATTACCATGCTGACCCACAGAACGAAAACACAATATTAAAAAACGATCCTGCAATTCAAGATCCAAGCGGTGGCTCAAACCTTACCGGCGGCCCGGTTTTAACTTTTGATAGCCGTAATAACAACACCTATACTACTAAAGGAATTATTGTAAATACTTATTTAAATTTAATACAAGGAGTTTATAGTAACAGTGGTTATACGGGTGGGTTTTTCAACTTTGATTATTCGCAATTCTTTAAGCAAGGCGGTTATCTCGCTAACGCCTTCCTCAACTACTTCACGTACTGTTTTTTCAGGGTCGAGTTCAGGCTCCTGGCTCAGGTAACCTACGGTGTATCCAGGGGAAAATACAACCTCGCCAATATTGGTTTTATCAATACCGGCAATAATTTTTAATAATGATGATTTACCCGATCCGTTTAAACCGATCACGCCAATTTTGGCGCCATAGAAAAAGGAGAGGTATATATTTTTTAAAACTGTTTTCTGCGGGGGATATACCTTGCTCACCCCGGCCATTGAAAATATGATCTTTTCGTCTGCCATGTATTTGTATCAATAATA
>Ga0206809_1120_pt1 | contig 13723 bp, 15 predicted proteins | sample Alteio_BWOrgCont_55_FD_152903 | JGI IMG/M metagenome (GOLD analysis project Ga0206809, IMG submission 152903) | Enriched cells from forest soil in Barre Woods Harvard Forest LTER site, Petersham, Massachusetts, United States -... | ecosystem: Environmental > Terrestrial > Soil > Temperate forest >... | reverse complement strand
CTATCGTTAGTATTTGCATTTGTACCACAACCTAACAGTAGGATAGCTAAGAACGATATTACGAGTAGTTTCATTTGCGTGGGTTTATGTGTGCTTACTTGACTATTGAAGTAATAGGGCAAGCCGAAGCCCGCCCTATGAAAGTTAGTTATTCTTTACGAAGCGGATGGAGCCTCTATCGCTGGCGAAACCAAGCGCATCAGAAAACACTGAACCTATAAGGAGAGTGTTCGACTGTTGTGCTTCATAGATAAGGAAGTTAGCTTGTACTCCAGGGTAGCCAGCAAGAATTGAGGTCGTGATAAAATCAGCCTCCGCAGTTTGCCCTGAAAAACCACTTGATTCTTGGGTGTTATAATAACCAGCAGGATAAGCATTGAATCCACTGTTGTTACCTCCTTCTTGCAAAGCCCATTTAGAAGTCGACATGAGTTGTAAAGTAGTTGATTGCAATGGTAAGTAGTATCCATTACTGTCCTGATTGGTAGCCCCTAAGTTTTTCATCAATGTATTGTAATCATCCGTTGATGGTAAGTGCCAGCCAGTAGGTAAGACTATTGCTTGTGCCTCAGCTAATGTGTAGAGTTTGCCGTAAGTTGGGTCATTAGTACTGCTGTTGTTATAGTTAACCCCACCTGCTCCGTTGTAATTTATTGACGTCCATGTTTGATTACCAATAACTACTGTATCTGTAATAGCGGCTGTAGTCGATGGAGTTGAGGGTTTAGTAATGCTGCTTTTAGAGCATGAGAATAAGGTTGCGCTTGCAACTAAGGTAAGGATTAGAAGTTTTTTCATTTGTGAAAGGATCTGAATGTTATACCGTGGCAGTCCTTTCCAACGGTGGTCTTTAATGCACGAAAGCGCCTGGACTGAACTTAATCTGTACACCAGAGGCACGTAGGAGAGCCTAACAGCAACAAACAAGTCTTCGCCCAGACGCTTTCGCGCTGGACGTTGAACCCATTTGTTTTTGCTGTTAAGTGAAATTTCCTACGTTTCCTGATGCAAAACAAACAAAGCTTAACGCTTATATCGTAAATAGAATGTTAGGTAATGACTATGTTGATGTGTTCCTCCTTGTTTTGGTGTAAAGTTAATAAACAGTTATGAATCTTAGGCAACACTAAGCATTCTCTTTCGCTGAGTCGCTGAATTCTTGTGTTTTATAAGTGCAAATGTGTGGTGTTTATTTCTCTCTTCAACATGTTCGTAGAGCTCGCTTGGATTGTAGATCACCCAATCAGTATGCACACTATTCTCTATATCAATGCTGGTTATTTCTTTAGAAGTCAACCTGTATATAGCCCTTGTAAAAAATGCGGTGAGTTTACTTAACTCCGTAGCTTTCTGCATTAGTTCAAAACCGTAGTGGATAGCATAAACCCCGTAGCTGGTGCAATCCAACCGCAAATAAATTACTGGTGTTACAAATTCATGTATGATGATTCGATCTGATCTCGTAAGTGAGTAGCGTAATTCCTCATACTCAATGGTTGCCAGTTGGTTCTTAGTTAGTTTTAAGATTTTGTAGTAAGCTGCTTGCACGCATTTGTTGTAGGCTAACAGCTCATTGTTGATTTGATTGGGTTGCTGTTTCATATCTGTTGTGGATTGGTTTTAAATGAGAGCAGCCTGGTCAAAAGACCAAGCTGCGGAGTATTGTTAGGTGTTATGTGGGGTGCCTACGCTTTTAAAACATAGATGAAGCTCTTGCTTTGATAGGTCAGCACGTTGCGATAGAAGTCGTTGTAAGTCGGACTCAAACTGATTTCTGTAGCTCTGTCGGTAAATGTGTAGTTGTCGAGTAGCTTCCTGATCTCTGTTTCGTACTTACAGTTATTAAAAGCATACTCCACGTGGTATTGAAAAACGTAGTTGCATTCTATGTAGAAGTAGAAGCTGTTACTTAGAAATGCGTGGAGTGCAAAAGAGCTTTCTGTATTGTAACTTCGGTAGTCACGTTCAAACACGATGGGCATTTCATCGGCCAGTAGCTTTTTGACTTCGTTTAGTATGCGGTGGTAACGACTTTCAATGCATTCATTAAGCTTCTGCATGAGTGAGTCTTTGTACATGCGTTTAGCGGTTATCCATCGCTTGGGTATTCTGTTTACAGATGGACTGGCCTCATTCTCTTTCTTTTGGTTGGATGAGTTGATCTCTTCGGTCATGTTTTACTGGTGTTTGGGTTGGTAGTTGGTTAGAATTACATTAAGGTTGGTTATCAATCGGTCTAGGGCTTACGCACTTTTAAAAAATAAAGCAGTGAGGTGAAGCCGTTAAGGCACGGGTTATAGTATATTAAGACTTCATTGCTTCGGTGAAGGCACTGCTTTGTTTTAAAAGGATATGCGTGAGGCCGAAAGATTGGTTGAGAGACAAACTTTACTTCACGCACATGGTCGGGGGTGATGTCCGGTCTGATTTCTCGCGCTCGTTATAGAATAAAAGCCTAAAAAGGAAAGCGAGTTCTGATAAGTTACCTAGAGGGGCTATATATTAAGATGTATGTCTTATATTAGTCCTCCGATGGTTAAGCAGGTATTCAAAATTTTGGCAGTTACTATATGTGGAGTAGGTGGCTACATATTAACTGATGTAGCTTGGACTATTCCAGATATACCTGTTTGGCTTAAAGGACTATTATCTGACTTAGGGGTCTGTTTGTATGTAGGTGCATTGGCCTTTGGTTTAATAGATTTGATCAGAAGATTGCTAGGCAAATCTTCCTTATAAGTAATTTAGAGAACAGCCTATGAATAGACCACTTCGATTCTTCGGTTCAGTGATCTATGGCTTCATTAAGGTGATGCAGAAGATAGCTAACTGTAAGCTGTCTAGCCTTTCATTTAGAAGTAAACAGTTGTATATTAGCATCAGCTAAACCGAACACAGTGATCAAGGAACAAGCAATGATATACTTATTTAAAGTGTGGCTGACTGCTGCATTTGTCTTCCCACTTGCTTATACGATATATTACCTAAGCTTTACGAAGGATCCTGACGGTATGATTTGGCTATGGCTAATGATTGCTGTTCTCGGTGCACCATGCTGCTCATTACCTTGCTGGTTATTAACGTATGGTTTCTTGCTTGGAATAGCTTGGTATGTTAAAGATGTATACTGGCAGAAAGCAGTGCTATGTCTGGTAACCTTATCGATTGTAGCGATTGTATATGTAGCTGTCTTTGGGTTTAAAAATGATTCTAACTATAGTATAAGTATGGTGTTTTGTTACTGGTGTACACTGGTAGGCTTCATCTGGCTGTATCGTTTAAGACCAGTTGAGTATAAAATGAATGCAGAATGAAGCAAGCAATCATATATAGTCTTAAGGTTTGGTCAGCCACAGCAATAGTATCATCTATCATCGCAATGGTACTTCAGTCCGTTTGGTTAGACCCTGGTTATCAACTTTCTTCACGGTTATACCCTGCCATTGATTGGCTGATTCAACTTGCATATGTACTTGGTGTGGACTTGATATTTCTTCTGCCTATGGCGGTAGCTATTTTTTTAGTAGCTGGAATAGTGTACGTTAAAGGGCGATCAACCACACGAGTATGGTTATATCTAACTGTTATTGTCCTTGCACTATTTCCTAACTTACTACTGATATGGTCTGAACTAAAGGATCAAAGTTTAAGTCATGAGCTTATGAGTCAGTCTGGTATAGGTTTCATATTGAATGGACTCGCATGTACAATTGTCGCGCTCACATGCGTAAAATACTTTAAACTTAACCGCGAGACTATTCTGACACATGCAGTAACTAATTCCTTATAGTATGAAGCAAGCACTCATATACAGTTTGAAAGTTTGGTTAACTAGTATTCCTCTCGCAATAGTTCTTATTATAGCAGCAAACTATTTGATTAGAGGAATCAAAGTACACTTACAAGACACTCCTTTAGGGTTTGGAGGTTTATTGGTGGGATCATTACCGAGCATTGTTGTTTTCTTACTCTGTTCTTCTTACCTGGATATCAGGTTGAGGACAAAGCAAGTTGTTCTTGCCTGTTTAGCTTTCATATTAAGTGCAGCACCTTTCATTGTTACAGTATGGATAATGAAGTACTCTATGAAAGATACAATTATACCATCAGTAGGGTATGGTCTTATCACGGCCCTTTGCTCTTTGTTTTACAAGTTAAAACCTTCTAAACAATGAGGTCGGCATACACATACAGTTTAAAGGTGTGGCTGACGACAGCAGTGGTTGTGCCCTTTATTCAGATGGTTGAAGGGTTGATCATTGGAAATCCAATATCTGTATCTAATGCAGAGCAAATGATATTGCTTACATTGTTGTTTAGCTTAGTGTTGTCTTTGCCAAGCTGGTTGTTGCTATGGATGGGGGTATCACTTTTTAATAGACTGACAGACAGTGTTCTCGTGATCAAATTAAGTCTGACAGTTTTAAGTGCCGCCTTAGCTATTCTACCGTTCTTCCTGATTGCCGGTACAACATCGCTATCTAATCGCGACTTAATTTGGTTTGGTCCTTATGCTAGCATAGTTGTAGCTTGTATATGGCTTTACAAGCTGAATCAATCTCCTGATGTTGTCGAGGTATCTCATAAGGATTAATTTACCTATCTCCCTTTTAAAAAGACAAGCAGGTATTCACCAAGTTTAAACCTGCCCTCGTTGTCTTTTTAGAAGTGCTAAAGGAAAGCAAAAAAAGGCCTTAGTAATACTAAGACCTTGATAGATTAATAGATAGAAATAATCCAAATAAATTAGCACCCGTATAAGTGTTAAATTCGTCAATAATTTGGATTGATAGATAGATTGATCTTTTTTAATCCAGAAAAATTATAACCTGTATAAATGTAAGATTCAATCTTTTCTTGGATTACATCTCAATGAACTTTTTCCCTTTCAATCTATAAACTTTGTCACCTTTTAATGTACTTCGCTCTGCCTCAAAAAATGTTGAAATCGTTCCTGCTCCCACACGAGTATTTATACCTTCCTCTCTGTAAATTTTAGTAAGTGGAATTCTAATATCTGCCTCTGAATAATCAGTATATTCTTTAAAGATCGTGTAGACCTTCTTCGATAGAAACCTTATTTTATCCCGGTGAATTGCTTTCTTAACGGCATCTTTTATGTTACTCAACCTATACCCTGTTTCTTTAATCTCATCTTTTGTAAGGTGGATATGCGCTTGCCATAGGTCAGGGTACTTTGCTATGAATCTATCTCTTAATTCTTCAGGGGCGAATACATAATTATTAGCATTTGAAGACCAACCGTCGAATATATTTAATATCTGTTCGTGTTTCTCTCTTGCATTTTGCCTTTTGTTCAGTTTGAAGATATCATAGTCGCTCAATAAAAACAGATGGTCCTTATATGTTACTTTAAAATGTTTACTTCTAAAGCTGTAGGCCGCTTTTAAATTTCCAAAGTTTTGATAATATCCTTTCACCCTTTCTTCATTAATGAAATTGTCAACCATAAATGTATTTATACGCCCATCCGAGTAAAATGAATGTACATATGAGTTTTCGATTGCATCCCATAATGTTCTTTTGCTACCGGCATTATGAGTTAAATTATAACTGTTAATGAAGTCGTTATAGACATCAAAACTTCCTTTTAAATAATCTAAGGCCTGCTCTGGTGTTTTCGATTCTAATTCGGGTTTAAAGTTCGTAATATGTGTTAAACTTTTATTTCCGTTTCTAAATCTTCCGGCAATTTGGATGACTTCCGTAAATGGGTCAAGCATGCTATGTTCCGCAAATACCACATCACTTACCAAAATCAAATCAGGTTTAAAACTGACCTTCATATCAATAGCAGAAAAGTAACGACTGGTAAAGAAATTATACTTAACCAAGTCTTCTACTTCAAAATGGCTGCTTGCGTTTTTATATCCTCGTACCATTAGTTTCACAACGCTATCCTGTGCACAGAAAACCTTACTCTCAGAAGCAATACCCATTTCATCTATAATTGCGAAGATTGCACTTGTTGAGTTTACGAATATGCAAATGTGATTACTTTTCAGCTTCTTGATGCGATTTTGAATAGATGATAGTACACTATTGGTACCAATAACTGTAATGGGTTTGCTATAGCTATACGTAGGTTCGATTTTGTAGTATTTAAAGTCAGCAAACCGCTCATCTGTAAATGATAATGGAGTTGCAGAAACCATAGCTTTCCTTTTAAACCTGAAAAAGTCATCAATAGGGGCAGCTATATCTCCTCTGTAATCAACGTCAGTAATAATACGCTCACATTCATCATACAATAAAAAAAAGCTATCGTACATCTCCTGAATATCTTTAAACGCTTTAGTGACTTTAGTCATGAATCCCTCGGGGGTAGTCAGTATTTTTTTATACTTAACATCACTTAGCAAGTATTCTTTTACATCGTCAACGTCAATGCCTTTATGAACCCCCAATATTTTGGAGTTGGGAAACTTTTCATTGTGCTTAGCAACTTTATCTTTTATAACGGGAACATTTGGCAATACTAACATTAGATTTTCCAGCATTTTCCGAATTGCATATTGTGTAATTCCGCAACCTGTGACTTCTTTTAAAATTATACAATCGGTATCTAAACCTTTTGATTTAAACGGTTCAATATCGCTTATGTATTTCCCTTTAGGTAGTTTAATTGTTATGTAGTGCATTTTGGGCAATAGTTATCCTATCAATAGAATTTGGTCTATTGTCAGGTGTTGAAAAATGATTTAAATAAAAAAGGGAGGCTGATTAGCCTCCCTGAGTTTTGTTATTCCTGAGCTTTTTCAACTAGGTAAGAGAAAAGTTCAGCGGCATTGAATTTAAGAGTGATGTCACCTACTCTGTAATCTAAGATGAATTTATCTAAATAGAATTCAGTGTATAAAGTAAATTCAGAACCAGTAATGCCTTCGAGCCAATAATGGTGGTCCATAAGCTTATTGGTGTCAGCTAACACTCGGCAAGGGACTTCCGATGTTATTTTAAATTCTGCGTGCATAAAATCAATAAGCCCTTTAAAAGCCATCAAGCATTCTTCATCTTGGCTCAATAGATAACCAACGAAATTTTTTACTCCGAAATCGCTGCAATATTCATCTATAAAATATTGCTCATCTATTAGGATAGACTCTTGCCTTTTTTTGACATTCGGATTTAGCAGAAGACTATTAATTAAATTGTGTTTAGTTGATACAATTGCTAATAATGGGCCATACGGTTCAAGTTCAGTATAAGAATCAAGTTTTTCCCTTTCAACAATTGAGTCATGGACTGCTTTTGTTATTTTATCATTTTCCATATTGTGTATGTAATGCGAATGATCTGCTGTAAATAAATAATTGTTAAACTGACTTTTTTGCTTCTTCAATCAAATCATCAAGTGTAAAATCAATAACGATATTGCCATTTTGATACTGACCAAAAAAATGCAATAAACTTCCTGAAACTACCAGCTTTACACCAGGTCTGGATTTCGGAAGATAAAATGTAATGAATTGATACTGCCTGCCGACTACATCTTTTCTTAGTTCAGAACCGCCATCGGATCTTAACCCTTGCTTAACGAAGCCAAAGAACTTTCTTAGATATGCTTCATCAGAAGATGTTAGGGAGTTACCGTAAGTAAGTAAACCTTCAGGCGTATCAAAACCGGGTTTGCCATTTTTGCCGAGATAATCGGCTGCTGAGATTGTTACAGCGTGAGCACTGTTTCCTGGTGAGCCGTGCTCACTGTCTTCTTTAAATTTTGCCATTTGGCGTAAAAATTTAGTTAGTAAGTTCATTCTTACTTTCGCCAAAATTCGGTTTTGCCCTACACTCTAACAGAAATTAATGAATGGCTCATTTCGCTGGTTCTTTAATTTTTGTTTTTCGCAATCTGTATGAAAACCCATTAGTTAGTCGAGATCGTATAAAATCAGCTTTTGTATAGTCTTTGAACGGAAAATCGGTTGTTGATATATCTATTTTCATAACGTCCTTTAAAATATCATAGAATAGCGTGCCTTGATCATCTGAATAATTGTATCCTCCTTTGCTAATCATACTTGTCTCATTATCTAAAAATAATTTAACGTTTAAACATGCATTTGCGATTGCCTGGTTAATCATCTTTTCGGTATTCAAGATTGGCTTTTTTATTAGCCCTTTAATTTTCTTAAAATCCAGAAGCTCATGATTATTATTTAAGTCTTCAGAGGTAGCATTAAAAAATGTAAAGCCAAATAATCCTATTGGATAGTTCTTACGTTCTATAGCATCAATTATTAAAGATCTAAGCCATTCGGTGACGTCTGAGTCATCAATTTTTATTGATTTACTTGGATTTTTAAACTTGAAGTTTACGCCATCTAATATTTCTTCATTTAAATTAAAAAGTAGTTTTGTCAGGTTTTTAGCAAGCTTTTCTTTCTGTATGTTATGTTCCCGATTCGTTAACAAATCAAATTCATGTCGATAACTCAAAAGTAAAATTGCCAACATTTCATCACAGTAATTAATTAAGTTATACGGTTTACCAATCGTGTTTTCAACTATAGCTTTTTTAAAGTTTTCTATGAATTGGTTAGCAGATGGAGGGCAGATGTCAGATAAAATAACAACAGGCTGTTTTTCCTCAAGCATCTGTAATGCAATCTCTTTTAAATGTTTTTCGAGGGGGGTGTACTTAAAAACCAGTGGTACATTAATGTTGAGTTTAAATTCTTCCATATTGCGATAATATAAAAAAAGCAGGATAGTTACCTACCCTGCCCTCAACTCATTTTATTGAATCAATAACCTTTTCATTAACCTCATCAATCAAGCTCTGATCAAAGCTATCTAAGTATATGTTGGTAATTTTATTTCCATATGAGTGGCCCAAGCATTCTGCAATCAATTCATTGGAGTAGCCCAATCGTTTCGCTGTGGTAGCCCAAGTATGTCTTGTCACATAAGTAGTGAGTTCAATATTTAGTTTGCAGTCAGTAGCTATTCTTCTTAGCCACTTGTTCGTGGTTTTAATCCACTGTCTTGTTATAGCGATGGATTTTAGGCTACCCGCCTCTATTGTATTGCTAAAGATGGGTAGGAGGTAGTCAGTATTGTGGCGATTGTAACTAGTCAGTATTTCTTTCGCCAAAGGCAATAGCTTAATGGTTAGGCTAGTACCTGTCTTTTTACGCCTGTATGTTAGCACCTCATCTTCAATGCTGGCGTTCACCAGATACGCTAAGTCTGTAAAAGATGCACCTCGTAGCGAAAAGCTTAACAAGAAGTAGTTTCGTGCATGCCATTTGGCACTATTGGGTTTATATTCGGATCTATATATACTTCTTATGTCTTCAATAGAAATGGCACGTTTAGCTGTCTTTTCAGTCTTAATAGTAATCTCATGAAACGGATAGTTGGCCCGATCAACCAACTTAGCTTTTATTGCCTTGTTGTAAATCGCCCTGATTGATCTCAGGTAATTTCCAACTGTGTTTGGTTTCATGCCATCCTTAATCAAGTGATGCTTGAACTTGTCTATAAACGTGTAATCCATCTCCTCAAAACGTAAGTGCTTGTTGTTACAGAATGCTATTACCCTATTTACAGCAGTTTGGTAAACTAAAGAGTTACCAGTTCTGTTTACTTCCCGCATCTCACTAATAAGCTTCTCTGCAAACGCTACAAACAGTGTTAGTTGTTGTTTAGGGGAAACCTGAACCTTGCCATTTAATTGTTCTTTAAATATCTCGAAGGAGAATCGTCCTTCCTCTTCAAGTTGTAAGATTAGTTTTTGCGCCTTAAGGAACTTACCAGTAAGGCTTTTATTGAGTTCTCTGTAGTTAGGGCATAGGTTGTTAATCAAGGATGCCTCCGCATTCCAATGTGCTTTTAATACTGCTATTCCACTTGAATAATTACTTGTTACCCGATCTGATGTTATCCTAAACATGATAGAGTACTTACCATCTGACTTGACTCTTCTTTCGTCAAGTACTACTTTATAAGTTATCATAAACCACTAGATTGTGGTCATTGGCGCGCTTAGATTGTGCAAACAATGTGCAAACAATGCGCAAACACTTCATTCTACTTCCCGCCGACTAAGCCGACTTATATCAGCTAATAGTAGCCAGTAGCACAGTAGAATAGCGTTATTTACACAGGAGCTTTGCTAAATCAATAAAAAAACTGTTTATTTGCAACCCCGGTAAAAAACGACTTGGTAGCTCAGCCGGTAGAGCAACTGACTCTTAATCAGTGGGTCGAGAGTTCGATCCTCTCCCAGGTCACAAAATTGAAAAACCGCTTTTAATATATTTAGGAGCGGTTTTTCTTTTTAACCCCTTTTTGGGTATTAGGCTTTCTGCATGAATTTTTGAGGCGCTTTTTGTTGCAGATGTAATCTACATGCATAACTTGATTATCCGTGGTTAAAAACTTCGCATTGAGGAGGATCTTGACAAAAGGTTTTAATAATTTGTAAGGATTAAATGTAATGTACGACCAAGGAGTATTAATAAAATTTAAATTATTAAACTTTGAAACATGCTTAATGAATCCTTTTCAATAGCAAAAAAAGATTATCGGCAATGGGCGCCTTTATTTCTGCGGCTGATTATAGGCTATGGGTTTATGGCCCATGGTTGGGCAAAATTAAGCAAGGGGCCGGCTGGTTTTGAAAAACTACTTGTGCAGATAGGAGTTCCTTTTCCGCATATAACCTCATGGGTATCACCTTTAATAGAACTATTAGGCGGATTAGCAATATTCTTAGGTGTGTTTGTAAGTATTACAGCCATCCCTCTTATCTTTACCATGTTAGTTGCTATGTTTGCCATTCAAATTAATTATGGATTCAGTTCTGTTAAAACGATTGGCTTAACGCCAAAAGGCCCTTTATTTGGCCCCCCGGGATATGAAATCAATTTACTGTATATCGCAGGCCTTATTTCTCTTATCATTACCGGTGCCGGTATCTACTCTATTGATTCTTTGATTTGGAGCAAGAAAACCAAAGCTTAAGATAATTTAACCTTTCGTCCTAAATACAATTTTCTTCACGTCCTCAAAAAAACGTTCCTCTCGTGCTCGAATTATTTACTTACGAATCCACTTTTCCACACCCATTGCGGCACGCTCTGTAAATAGCTACTTTCGGCGCATATGAAAGTTATCATTGCCGAAAAACCATCTGTAGGCCGGGAAATTGCCAAAGTATTTGGCGCAACTACTAAAAAGGATGGGTATATGGAGGGCAAAGGATATACTTTCACCTGGGCATTTGGCCACCTGCTTCAACTGGCCCCACCACAGGAATATGGGTTTTATGGCTGGAACGTGCAAAACCTACCTATGCTGCCACAGAAATTCAAGCTATCTATCCGTAAGATAAAATCTAAAGATGGCATGATCGAAGACCCCGGTGTGCGGAAACAGTTGGATATAATTAAAAACTTATTTGATGAAGCTACCGAAATTATCGTAGCTACGGATGCGGGGCGGGAAGGCGAACTGATATTTCGATATATTTATTATTACCTGAAATGCAAAAAGCCTTTTAAACGGCTTTGGATATCTTCGCAGACTGATGAGGCGATTAAAGATGGTTTTAGAAACTTAAAACCGGGATCTGATTATGATACTTTATTCAACTCCGCGCATTGCAGGTCGCAATCAGATTGGCTTGTAGGCATGAATGCTACACAGGCGCTGAGTCTGTCTTCAGGCACAAGGTCGGTGTTATCGCTTGGTAGGGTGCAAACGCCTACATTGGCAATGATCTGCTCGCGCTATCTCGAAAACAAAAACTTTGTGCCCGAGCCATTTTACCAGGTTAGTATTATGCTGGATAAAAATGGTCAGTTGTTTAAGGCGGTTACCGATGAGAAATTTAAAACGAAGGAAGAAGCGCAATTAATAGTTGACCAGGTGCAGCCTACAGGAAATATACTGAATGTAGAGGCCAAGCCACGGAAAGAACCACCACCGCTTTTACATGACCTGAGCAGCTTACAGCAGGAAGCAAATAAAAAGAAAGGTTTCACTGCCGACCAAACGCTGACCTTGCTACAGAATTTATATGAGAGCAAGCTGGTTACTTATCCGCGTACAGGCAGCCGTTATATTGGCGATGATGTTTTCGCTGGAGTGCCAAATTTGATCGAAAAATTGAAAGATCATCCGGAGTTGGGGAAACAGGCCAATGTTTTGAGTGAGGCTAAACTGAATAAGCGCAGTGTTAATGCAAAAAAAGTTACAGATCACCACGCGATACTGCCTACCGGCGAGTTGCCATACCAACTTTCGCCGGATAAGCAAGCGATTTACGACTTGGTGGCAGGGCGTATGCTGGAAGCTTTTCATCAGGATTGTATCAAAGAGATTACCAAAATTACAGTAGAATCGGGTGCGAAATTCTTTGCAAGCGGAACGGTTATAGGTGTCGCGGGTTGGCGGGCTGTTTTTAATGAACCTGATGAAGAAAAGAAAGAAGAAGAAAATGCTTCATTGCCCAAGGTGCAACAAGGGGAAAATTTACCTGTTACTGAAAAAACTTTACTAGAGAAGCAAACCAAGCCCAAACCATTGTATAATGAGGCCAGTTTACTAAAAGCACTGGAAACGGCGGGTAAGGATATAGATGACGAGGAACTGCGTTATGCCATGAAGGATAGTGGATTAGGAACCCCGGCAACCAGGGCCGCGATAATTGAGACACTGATAAAAAGAGACTATGTGATGCGTGAGAAGAAGAACCTTTTACCAACACAAACCGGCCTTGCGGTATATAATGTAGTTAAGGATTATCGTATTGCGCAGGCAGAACTTACAGGTAATTGGGAAAAACGTTTGGAAGAAATTCGCTCTGGTGCTTCTGTGGATGGTTTTCAGGCCGAAATCAGAACTTATACAACTGCCATTACACAAGAGCTATTATTAGCTGGTAAAGAATTATTAATCAAATGATTTTTCTACGTTGATTATTGATCAATCAGTTTTATGAATACCCATTAAATTAGAATCGTTGCTGCAATAATACTTCGATTTGGTCGATTAATACTAATTACCGATAAGGAATTAATTCAAATTCTTGGGTCTATCTATGTAAAACCTTTTAATTATATTTCTGTAAAACGTGATTCCCGTTTTTTTACAATATTGCATAACGATATGATAAAAACGTAGAGTATTTAAACTAAAAAAAAATGCTTTATTTGTATACCAAAAATTAACTGTACACCAAACATTAAATTTTTTATACGCTATCACCTGATATATGTCAAGGAACAAATACCTCATACCTTTAATCCTGGTTACATCTCTGTTTTTTTTATGGGGCTTTGCTTACGGGTTACTTGATGTTTTAAATAAACATTTTCAGGAAACGCTTAATATTTCAAAAACCCGTTCTACTTTGTTGCAGGGGGCTTATTTCGGAGCGTACTTTTTAGTGGCCTTGCCTGCAGGCATATTCATGAATAAATACGGATATAAAAAAGGAATTATACTGGGGCTATGCTTATATGCTATTGGCGCTTTTCTTTTTTATCCCGCCGCAGAACGTTTAAGCTTCAATTTCTTTTTAGTTGCGCTATTTATCCTGGCCTCAGGATTAGCTTGTCTTGAAACAGCCGCTAATCCATATGTAACCGTTTTAGGAAGTCCTGAAACATCTGAAACCAGGTTAAACCTTTCGCAATGTTTTAATGGTGTCGGCGCTTTTCTGGGGCCTATCATAGCTGCTTTTCTATTT
>Ga0206809_1106_pt1 | contig 13723 bp, 11 predicted proteins | sample Alteio_BWOrgCont_55_FD_152903 | JGI IMG/M metagenome (GOLD analysis project Ga0206809, IMG submission 152903) | Enriched cells from forest soil in Barre Woods Harvard Forest LTER site, Petersham, Massachusetts, United States -... | ecosystem: Environmental > Terrestrial > Soil > Temperate forest >... | reverse complement strand
GTCCCTGCGCGGGCTGCGCCGGAATGTGCTGCGCACCGCGTTGACTTGCCTGGGCATCGTTATCGGCATCGCCTCCGTCATCACGATGATGGAAATCGGCCGGGGTTCGTCACGGGCGATCGCGGAAACCATCTCGACGCTCGGCGCCAATGTCATCCAGATGGATCCGGCCGATGTCTCGGTCAGCGGTGTAAGCACGGGCGCGGGCGGCAAACCGACCATGACGCCCGGAGACGCCGACGCCGTGCGCGAGCAGTGCAGCGCCGTGCAATGGGTGGCGCCGAGCGTGGACTGCCGCGCGCAACTGATTTACGCCAACCGCAACTGGGTACCCAACAACGTCCTGGGCACGACGCCGGACTACTTCAAGGTGCGCGAATGGGACGTGGAAGAAGGCGCGCTGTTTTCGGAGACGGACGTGCGCAACGCGGCGACGGTGTGTGTCATCGGGCAAACGGTGGCGAAGCAATTGTTCGGTGACGAATCGCCACTGGGCAAGGACATCCGGGTCCACAGCGTCACGATGAAGGTACTCGGCGTGCTTGGCCCGAAGGGCGTGAACATGATGGGGCGGGATCAGGACGACTATGTCGTCGCGCCGTGGACGACCGTCAAGTTCCGCGTGAGCGGCGTGCGCAACGCCAGCCAGGCTGCGCCCGCAAGTGCGGCCTCCAACGCGGTCAACACCATCACGCAACTTTATCCCGATCAGCAAATCCAGCTCTACGCGCAAGCCGCCGCGACCGCGGCGATGGACAATCCACAAACCAACCGGTTCTTCGACCTCGATGACGTATGGATATCCGCGAACAGCGCGCACGACATCCCGGTGGCCGTTGACCAAATCACCGGGCTGATGCGTGAACGGCACCACATCCAGTCTGGCGCGCCGGACGACTTCCGGATCCGCGACCTCACGGAAATATCGGAGACGCTGGCGTCCACCAGCCGGACGATGACCAGTCTGCTACTCGTGGTGGCGCTTATCTCGCTGCTTGTCGGTGGCGTCGGCATCATGAACATCATGCTGGTGTCAGTGACAGAGCGGACGCGGGAAATCGGGCTGCGCATGGCCGTTGGCGCGCGGGGAAAAGACATCCTGCGGCAATTCCTCATCGAGGCGGTGGTGCTATGCCTGGCCGGCGGCGTGGCGGGCATCCTGCTCGGGCATGGGGCGTCTCTGGCCGTGACGGCATTGCTCAAGTGGCCCACCATCCCCTCGCTGGCCATCACGCTGGCGGCGGTTGGCGTCGCCGTGACGGTGGGAATAATTTTCGGCTTCTACCCGGCGTGGAAAGCCTCGCAGCTCGACCCGATTGAAGCGCTGCGCTATGAATAGCGCGCTGCTAACTTACTTGCGCTCGGGCTTGACGACGACGTGGTCGACGAGGCCGTAGGCGAGGGCTTCCTGCGCGGTCATGTAAAAATCGCGGTCGGAATCTTTTTCAATTTGCTCGATGGCCTTGCCGGAATGTTTGGAAAGGGTCTCGTTGATGACGCGGCGCCAGCGGAGGATTTCCTTGGCGGCGATGGAGATGTCGGAGGTTTGACCGGTGGCGCCGCCGGTGGGCTGGTGGAGCATGACGCGGCTGTTGGGGAGGGCGTAGCGCTTGCCCTTGGTGCCAGCGGCAAGGAGGACGGTGGCCATGCTCGCGGCCATGCCGACGCAATACGTCACGACATCGCAGGAGAGGAAATTGATGGTGTCGTAAATGGCCATGCCGGCGGTGACGCTGCCGCCGGGGGAGTTGATGTAGATGTGGATGTCTTTTTTTCCATCTTCCATCTGGAGGTAGAGGAGCTGCGCGACGACGTCGTTGGCGATATGGTCGTAAATGGGCACGCCGAGGAAGATGATGCGGTCCTTGAGCAGGCGCGAATAGACGTCCCAGCTTTTTTCGCTGCGGCCGTCACGCTCGACAACATTGGGGAGGACGTAGGTCACGATATTTAAAAATTTTTGCGCGGGCCTTACGCGGCAGGCGCGGAAGTGACCTTAGCTTGCTGGACGATGAAATCAAGCGTCTTCGCGTGGAGGATGGCGCGCTGCAGTTGCACGAGCATGCCGCGGTCTTCCTGAAGGAGCTTGATGATTTGCTCCGGGCGCTGGCGCGTCATCATGGCTTCCTGCATGATGCGGCGGTTGAGGTCCTCGTTCTCGACCTTGAGGCTCTCTTTCGCGGCGATTTTGAGGAGGATCATGAGGAGCTTGACGCGGCTGCTGGCGGCGGCGCGGGCGCCTTTGAATAGCTCATCCTTGTTTTTTTCAAATTCAGCTTCGGGAACGCCGGCGCGCATGAGGCGCTCGAGGTGATCGCGCAGGAGGTTTTGCGTTTCGCTTTCGATGGCGCTTTCGGGCAGCGGGATATCCACGGCACTGGTGAGGGCCTTGACGACTTGTTCGCGGCTGGCGGAGGCGGACTCCTGCTGTTTGCGCGACTTCAAATCATCGCGCACGCGGGTGTGGAGTTGCTCGGCGCTATCGCATTGGAGGGATTTTAAGAAAGCGTCGTCGAGCGCGGCGGGGCGTTTTTCGCGCACTTCGAGAACTTCGAGGGCGTAAGTGGCGGTTTGCCCCGCGAGGGCGGGGATGTCTAAATCTTTGGCGAAGGTTTGAGTGACATCCTTTTTGTCATTGGCTTTGAGGCCGATGACGCCGTCCACGACTGCGCGCACGCCGGGGGCTTCGGTGGCGCCGGCTTCTTCCCAGGTGCCGGTTTGGGTGCCGTAGATGGTGCGGTCTGGCGCAATTTCGGCAATGGGTTTGCCATCAAGCGTGCCGGTGTAATTGAGGCGGACAAAGTCGCCCTTGGCGGCGGTGCGCTCGACGGTGACGTAGTCGGCGCGCTGGTTGCGCAATTCGGTGATTGATGCTTCGACGTCGGCGTCGGTGACGTCATGGGCGGGGACGAAGATAGGCAGGCCTTTGTATTCGGGCAGGGCGAACTCGGGCTGAACGTCGACGGTGATTTTCAATACGGCGTCCTTGCCGCTGGCCACGGGGTCGCCGTCCATGCTGACGGCGGCAAAAATCTCGAGTTTGGCCTCCTTGACGGCGTGCTCGTAGGCCTTGCCGGTGACTTTGCGCTGAAGTTCCTCCTTGATTTCGCGGGCGTAGCGGCGCTTGACCATGTCCACCGGGGCCTTGCCGGGACGGAAGCCGGGCAAGCGGACGGATTGGGTAAACTCGCCCACGACAGATTTTTCCTCGGTGGCAACTTCCGCGGCGGGAACGGTGACGACGAGTGTCTTGCGGGTGGGGGAGACTTCTTCGATGGCGATGTTCACGGTAAAGAGGATTCCGGCGAGGCGATTTGCATGGCCGGAAACCGCCCACCAAACCATGCCCGCGCGGGTCGGTCAACGATGGAATTCTTAGACAACGGCAATACGCCGTGTGCTCCCAATGCCTTAACCTGGGGTAGGCGCGTTGGATTTCGCAAATTGACAATAGATTCGGTAAGCGATCCAGGAAAGCAATGTGCCACCCATGATATACCAAATAGCTGGCACCGGGGACCTTGTCCACGGCCCGTCATGCCACATCATCAGTCCCAGAAAGAACGACCACCCGCTTAGAATCGCGAGATCGCCCAGGTACTGCGGGTGCCGTTTGAGGAAAACAGCCAGTATATAATAAAAGGGCACGAGCAAGGGGATGAACCAGCGTACGGCGCAAACCGAACCCGAATAGTTATCGGTGGTGATGGCGTAGATTTGCCAGGTTCCGCCAATCAAAAATAGCGAAAAAAACACGGCTGATTTTTCCTGGAATTTTTCGCGTAAAAGCAGCGCCAGGCCAAGCAACGCGAGAAAAAGCACCGGGTCGTGATTGATAAACCCCACCCGACTAATTTGCATTTCCAGGCTGTAACGGAGATATTCGCCAAAACTGGAGTGCATCCAGCCGGTGCCATTAAGGTTTGGCCCGCTGAATGGCGACCCGGGCCATTGAAAATACGCAGGCACGGTGTTGATTGGCTTGAAGGTGCCGCCAATCATGTAGTTAATCACATGATGCAGCACGAAGAAGGGGAAGGAAGCGGCCAGCACGAGGGCGACGCTGCGCCACGAGCGGGTGAGGTAAGCGATATAGCCGGTCACCCCCAGAACCAGGATGGGCCCCACGCCCAAATCGATGGCATAGCCCAGGCCCATCAAGGCGCCGATGGCGGCCAACTGCATTTTTGAAAAAGTCGCCCAGCCGGGCTCGGTGAATTTTGCAATGAGCAAATAAATTGCGGCAAAGACCGCCAGCATTGGGATGCCGTTGTTAATATAGCGGAGAAAGGGCAGTGCAATGGTGCCAAGGGCGAAACTGTAGGTAAGTAAAAGTCTCGCGGCGGTGGCCAAGCCCAGGGATGCGATCATAAGATCCAGGCAGGCTATTGCAAAAACGTAGACCGAGCCGTTGCAAAGCAGGGTCATCACGTAGCAAAAAATGCGGGGATGTGCCGCCGCCTTCAATCCAGTCGTCCATTGCAGTACTTGATAAACTGCAGCCATCCCCAAGGAGACGACGGGGGTTTTTTCCGAATAGAAATGACCGTTGATGAAGACCTTGTCCTTGGTTCCCTCCAAATTGTATTGGGTATCGTTCGGCCCATACGGGTAGTCTGCGGGTGCGGCATGGCGGCTGGCCGTGCCCAAAAAAATGGATTGGTCGATCTGCCAGGTGTGGTAATCGACCAGACACTCCACGGCGGCAAGGCGGCTGCCGTCAAACCACGAACCAGCATAAGGCATTGCGCTGATGACGGACACCAAACCCGCCACGAGAAGCAGGATGGGATTAAAACGGTAATTACCCAGACTGGTTTTCCCGAAATATGACATCAGCCAGAGATTAAGACTCTGCAAGTCAACGACAAGCCGCAATTTACTTTCCTTTCGACTCGGCACGATTCCGGCTATATTTGATGGGGAAAACCCATGCTCTCCCGCGTTGCCGACAATCTTTACTGGCTCAGCCGATATATCGAGCGGGCGGAGAGCTTGGCACGCCTCATTGAGGTCAACCTGCAATTGTTGCTGGATTTTTCGAACCTGGATGACGAGAAGATCAAAGATCACTGGCAGCCCATCCTGCGGGCCTTGTGCGACGAGGAAGCCTTCAATAAACTTTATGACAAGGCGGACAGCCTTTCCGTCACTGATTTTGTGACCTTCCGCCACGAGAATCCGAACTCGATGCTCTCCTGTGTGTTTGCGGCACGGGAGAATGCCCGCATGATTCGTGATCAAATCACCGCGGAAATGTGGGAGTCCATGAATGAACTGTATTTATTCCTGCGCTCGACCAACGGCAAAAAAGTCTGGCGCAGCGGAGTGCATGATTTTTTCCGTGAAATTCGCAGCCACATGCATGCCTTCCAAGGGCTGACCCACGCCACCTACCCGCGCGCGGAAGGCTACGATTTTTTGCAGATTGGCCGATATCTCGAACGGGCCGACAAGACGACACGCATCATTGACCTCAAATACCACATCTTGCTGCCACGCCCCAGCGATGTGGGCGGCTCGTTGGATGCGGCGCAATGGATGGCCATCCTACGCTCCTGCAGCGCGTTGGAGGCTTACCACCGGGTCTATCTCGAAAGTCCCACGCCCGGCAAGGTCGTCGAATTTCTCATCTTTTCAGAGTCCTTCCCGCGTTCCCTGCGCTTTTGCCTCAAGGAACTCAACCAATACCTGCGCCAGATTTCCAGTTCACCAGCCAACCAATTCGCCAACGACGCAGAGCGCATCTGCGGGCGGATGCTCTCGCAGCTCAGTACTGGCACCACCGAAAGTATTTTCAAGGAAGGGTTGCATGAATACCTTGACCGCACCCAAGTTTCGCTCAATGAAATCGGCGCGGCGCTTTACCAGAGCTATTTATATATCCCCCCGCCCGAACAGCCGGCGACGGCGGCCTGAAGATTTCCGCCTTTAGTGCAAAAAAAGGCTTTGCAAGCACCTGAAACCTGTTCTATGTTGATCCTTGCATGAAGCTAAAGTCCCTTACCCCTCTCTTCGCCGCCACAGCTGTGGTGCTGGCCACGGCCGGCGCCGGATGTTCTTCTGTGTCGGGCAATCCTCAAGTCGCCGATCAAGACCGGAACTTTCTCGGTTTGGTCAAAATTGAGCCGCATTCCTACGCGGAAACGCCGCCTTACACGTTGGAGTTACATTCGAATGAAGTCATCGAAAAGCCCGACATGACCGGTACGCGCGTCACGCTCTTGGAAGGTCTCTTTACTTTCGAGGACTATTGATCTTTGAGTTGGGCTGATTTTCAGCCCAACAGCGTATTTTTTGCCAGCTCCGTTTCCCCTCGTTGGGTAACGGGGCTTTTTATTGGAATTTATTTGAGTCAGCCCTGGCCTATTTTGGCTTTGGTATAATTGCCTTTCGTCTCATACAGCTTCCAAAGCGCCTGGGTGCCTTCTTCGGCATGGCCGGAGGCGGCCAGCTCACGGTATAATTTTTCGCCCAAAACCAATCCTGGGAGGTCGAGTTGCATTTCCTTGGCCGCGGCCAGCGCAATGGCAAGGTCCTTGCAAAAGTGCTTCACATAGAACCCGGGCGCGAAATTACCCTGCAAAATACGTGGGGCCAGGGATTGCAAAGACCAGCTTGCCGCGCCGCCGCCGCTGGTGCTTTTCAGCAAGAGTTGCGGGTCAAGCCCGGCACCGCGCGCGTAGGCCAGCGCCTCGCAGACCCCCGTCATAGTGCAGGCGATCATGATTTGGTTGCACATTTTGGCATGTTGTCCGCTTCCAGCTACGCCGTGGTGCACGATGGTGGGCCCAAAGAGCCGCAATATTAGTTCCGCTCGCGCGAATGCCGCCGCATCGCCCCCAACCATAATGGAAAGTTGCACATTACGCGCGCCAATGTCCCCGCCCGTCACCGGTGCATCGAGCGCCGCCAGGCCGCGCTGGGTGGCCGCCGCGGCAATGCGCCGGGCCAGCGTCGGGGTTGAAGTCGTCAGGTCAACCAGCAGCGAACCTTCGGCAGCGTGCGGCAGCAAACCACGCGAGCCGAGATAGACTTCTTCGACATCTGCGGGAAATCCAACCATGGTGAAAATCAAACGGCAGCGAGGCGCCAATTCCGCGGGGCTGGCCACCCATTGCGCGCCCGCGGCAATCGCGCTCTCGGCGCTTGCCCGGGTGCGCGAATAGACCACGAGCGGATAACCCGCCTTCAGCAAATGCCCCGCCAGGCTTCGGCCCATGACCCCCAGGCCGATAAACCCGATGGCGCCGCCTTCAAAATTTTGGCTGCCAGCCGAAGGGGTGGTTGTACTCATGAGCCCACTTTAGGTGTGGCCTCATCCAGCGCAATTTTTAATCGCAAGTGACGTTGCCGGGCTGTATCCCTCTTTTGCACCCCATTACACTCATGTTGTTTGACCCCAAGCGCCTGTTGCTCATCGCGGGCCCGTGTTCGCTGGAAAGCGAGGCCACCTGCCGCGCCGTGGCCGAGGTGCTGGCGCAGATGCGCGACGGTGAACCGGGTTTGAACATCGTTTTTAAAGGCTCATTCGACAAGGCCAACCGCACTTCGGGCCATGGTGAACGCGGGCCGGGCCTGGCGGAAGGTCTTAAATTATTGTCCTGGGTCAAAAAGAAATTTGGGTTTCCCGTGCTGACGGATATTCATTTGCCCACTCAAGCCAAACCAGTGGCGAAAGTTTGCGACGTGTTGCAAATTCCCGCATTCTTGTGCCGGCAGACTGATTTGTTGCTCGCCGCCGCTGCGACCAAGCGGGTCGTTAATGTCAAGAAGGGGCAGTTTCTTTCGCCGATGGAAATGGAACATGTTGTCGCCAAATTGCGCCAGGCGGGAGCCAGCGAAATCTGGCAGACGGAACGAGGCACCAGCTTTGGCTACCAAAACCTCGTGGTGGACATGCGTTCTTTTGCCATCCTGCGCAAACATGGCTGCCCCGCCATTTTCGACGCAACCCACAGTGTGCAATTGCCCGGTGCGGCGGGCGGAGCCTCAGGCGGGCAACGGGAGTTTGTCGCCCCCCTGGCGCGAGCGGCACTCGCGGCCGGCGCCAACGGTCTGTTCATCGAAACCCACCCTGATCCAACCAAGGCGATTTCCGACGGCCCCAGCCAGGTGCCGCTCGCGCAATTTCCCGCGCTGATCGCCTCCTGCCTGCGTGTCTGGCGCGCGGCGCGGTGAACCGAACTGCGCAACCTTTGTCCCGCGGTGCGGTTGTACCCCGTTTCGCGTCCATTTTCAATTATTCGGGCAATTAACTTCCGCATGAGCGACCCCACCAACGCAGGTTCACCCAATTCGTTTGCCGTGCGTCGAACACTGCCTTGGATGTTATTGCTTTTCGTGGGCAGTGGCTGCGCGGCATTGATTTACGAAATTGTCTGGTTCCAAATGCTCCAGCTGGTGATTGGCTCGACGGCGGTTTCACTAGGCGTGCTGTTGGGGATATTCATGGGCGGCATGTGCCTGGGCAGCCTGTTGCTGCCGCGGGTGCTCTCGGCCAAACACCGCCCGTTGCGGGTGTATGCCGTACTGGAACTGTCTATTGGCGTGATTGGCCTTGCCGTGCTGTTTGGCATGCCGCTGCTCGAACGCGTGTATTTGGCCGGCGCGACGCCGGGGATGACCAGCATACTTTTGCGTGGGTTGATTTCCGTGGCGTGCCTGTTGCCGCCCACGCTTCTGATGGGTGCGACTTTGCCGGCGATTTCCCGTCGTCTCGAGTCGACTCCCATGGGCGTATCCTGGCTCGGGTTTTTCTACGGCGGCAATATTGCGGGTGCAGTGTTTGGATGTCTGCTCGCGGGTTTTTATTTGCTGCGCGTGCACGACATGGCGGTGGCCACTTATGTGGCAGCCTTCATCAATTTTTCGGTGGCCATGCTGGGCTTGGGCCTTGATTCGCAATTGCCGCAGGACGAACCCGTGTCATCGGCAGTGCCACCGACACAGACTGTCGAACCAGTCACCGGCTCTCCGCTGCGCAAGCTGGTTTATCTCACTATCGCGCTTTCCGGGTTCACCGCTTTGGGGGCGGAAGTGGTATGGACGCGTTTGCTTTCACTTTTACTCGGTGGGACGGTTTACGCCTTCTCGGTGATTCTGGCGGTATTTTTAACCGGGCTGGGCATCGGCAGCAGCGTCGGCTCGTGGTGGGCGCGGATTACCACGCGTCCGCGTCTGGCGCTGGGGTTGTGCCAGTTGCTGCTCGCTGCGGCCATCGCCTGGCCGGCTTACATGATTGCGGATTCGCTGCCCTATTGGCCGATTGACCTGTCGCTAGCCGCACCCATAACAAATCGGGCAACGAACATGCCCTGGTTTGCTTTTCAACTCGATTTGGCGCGCTGCCTCTGGGCGTTGCTGCCGCCCACGCTTTTTTGGGGCGCGAGTTTCCCGCTGGCTCTCGCCGCTGCCGCTGAACGCAAGCAAGACCCCGGCAAACTGGTCGGCGGGGTTTATGCTGCAAACACCGTCGGCGCGATTCTCGGTTCATTATTATTCAGTTTGTTCGTGATTCCTCATTGGGGCGTCACCCACGCCGTGGGTACGCAGATGGCCGAGCGCATTCTCATCGGCGTGGCTTTGGTTGCCTCCTTGCTCATGCTTGTCCCCAGCTTGATCCCGGAGCTCGCGGAGGGAAAATCGTCGGAGCAAAAGCAATCGGGGTTTGCATTCATGGGCTGGACTATTGCTCTTACCGCGGCCTGTGGACTGTTGAGCATTCTCATTTTTAAGGTGGATAAAATCCCCGATGGGGTCATTGGCTACGGCCGCAGTTTGCTCAAGAACCTGCCGTTGCCGGAATTTGTTTATGTCGGTGAGGGGCTGAATTCCTCGGTCGCGGTTTCACGCCAAAGCAATGGCGAATTGAATTTCCACGTCAGCGGCAAAGTGGAGGCCTCGACCGAGCCGCAGGACATGCGCCTGCAACGCATGCTGGGCCACGTCCCGGCACTGTTGCAGGAAGCGCCGAAGTCGGTGCTGATTGTGGGCTGTGGCGCGGGGGTTACCGCCGGCACATTCACGCAATACCCGAGCGTTGAGCGCATTGTCATCTGCGAAATCGAGCCGCTCATTCCCCAATACGTCACCCCGTGGTTTGGTGGGCAAAATTACCATATTGTGGACAATATTGCGAAAGAGAATCCCCACATGGTCAACGGCAAGAAAGTCGAAGTCATCTACGACGATGGCCGACACTTCATGCTCACGACCAAGGAGAAATTTGACATCATCACTTCCGACCCCATCCACCCGTGGGTCAAAGGCTCCGCGGTGCTTTACACCCAGGAATATTTCCAGTTATGCAAGGAGCACCTCAACCCCGGCGGCATGGTCACGCAATGGGTGCCGCTTTACGAGAGCACACCCGCCACCGTCCAGAGCGAACTCAAGACGTTTTTCTCCGTTTTTCCTGACGGCATGCTTTGGAGCAATGACGAGAGCGGCGATGGTTATGATGCCATTGTCCTGGGTGAGGCCGACCCCGCGCCCATCAATATTGACAAGATGCAGGCGCGGCTGGATCGAGCCGATTACCGGCCAGTCGCCGAGTCCATGGCGGACGTGGGTTTTCATTCCGCGCTCGATTTGCTGAAGACCTACGGCGCTTCGGGTTACGACATGGAGAAATGGCTGGGCCCGGCCGACCTCAACCGCGACCGCGACCTGCGTCTGCAATATCTCGCGGGTTTTGGCGCGGATTTGTACCTGGAGAAGGAAATTTATAACTCAATCAAGGATACACGCACCTGGCCCGAAGGACTCTTCGAAGGTTCACCGGCAAATATAAATGACCTGCATACGGCCATTGTCCCGAGTACGCAAATCAACATGCAAACCCTCAATCAGCTGATGAATTTTCCGAAAGACGATTCACCTCCACCAGCTTCAACAGCTGCTCCGTGAACTCAGCTGCCGGGTTGGAGGGGAAGTTCGCCCGGATGGCTTTGGCCGCTGCTTGACCCATCTGCGGCCATTGTTCGCGCTGCTGCCAGGCACGCTTCAGGGCCTCGGCGACGCATTTGACGGTCGACCCGGCGGCAATGAAGCCGGACACGTTGTCTTCCAATAATTCCGCATTGCCCGCGACATCCGTGACCACGCACGGCCGGCCGCACAGCATGGCTTCCACAATGGCTAAAGGGAGCCCTTCAAACCGGGAGGGGAGGACCAGCAGATGGTTTTGCCGCCAGATCTCCGTCACGTCGTCCACGTGGCCATGAAAAAAGCAATGGGCCACACCCAGTAACTCAGCCATGCGGCGCACACCGTTTTCGGAATTTCCGCGACCATAGAAATGCATTTCCACTGGGCGGGTTTTCCAGACTGGGTTGGCCAGCGCCCGCAAAACCAAGTCGCACCCCTTGGTGTTCGGCTCCAAGCAGCCCACGAAAGCGAACCGGGCCACGCCTGTCTCCCCCGGCCAGGGTAGCTCGATATCATAAGGCACATTGAATGGATTTCGCGCGATGCGGAAATTTTCCCCTGCCAACCCGGCCATCAACCGGGTGGTTTCCAGGTTTTCCCGGCAGACAAAAAACGCAGCAGCGGCGTTTTGAAAATAATCGCGCATTTCCGTGGCCCGGGCATCAGCGGGCCAGTTGTATTCGTAGGTGGCTTGAGAAATCAGAACATAGGGGATTTTTAGAATACGGCAGTGTTGAATTAACGCTGTGGGGAAGTCATTGTTGCCGCTCGAAAACACCGCCAGGCTGGAGTTTATTTCCTCCAGACTTTTTCTGAACCAAATAGTGGAGTCCCGCCGCGGAAATTTTAACCGTGCGCGCAATTGCTGATAGATCATCTGAAAGAATTCCTTGCGAAAAGCGGGCTTGGGCCACCATTGCACGTTTACACCGGATTTTTGCAAATCGGCGATGCGCGGGTGCGCGGGCCGGTTGGCTACATTGGGCAGTACCGCATAAACCTTGTGGCCGCGCCTCGCCAAAGTCGCCGCCGCTTGGGACCATAGCTCTTCACTGCCGCCCCACGCTGGGCCGGCCATGGACGAAACAAAGACAACTCTCGAGCCAGACTTGCCCATCACAATCCGTATTTAATTTAAACTTTTGTGGAAAACAAGCCGGATATGGGGCGACTTCGCATAAAGCACGGGTCCCTTTCATCTAACTTCCAGCTTCCAACCGTCCACTCCTCTTTCTATTCTGTTTTTATGAAATCCTTCGCGGCCGCGGCCATCGTCTTCACCGGCGGCTTTATCATCATGGTGCTGGAAATCGTGGGCACGCGCTTTTTGGCGAAGTATTTCGGCACGTCCTATTACGTCTGGGTCAATCAAATCGGGCTGGTAATGGTGGCGCTGGCGGTGGGGTATTACTTCGGCGGGATTTTGGGCGACCGCTGGCGCCGCCTTGGCTGGCTGGCCATCCTGCTCGTACCCGCAGGGGTTTTCACTTTCTACATCCCCAATTATGCCGACCAACTCATTAACCTCGTTTCCACACCGGTGGACCAGCCGTTGACGCCGCTGAGGCAGACACTCGACCCGGTGATGGGGAGCGCGATGATTTTTCTGCTTCCCTGTGTGCTGCTGGCGATGCTGTCGCCCTACGTCACCCAAATTTGCGCGCGCAACCTGGCCCATGTGGGCCGGGCGAGCGGGTTGATTTTCGCAGCGAGTACTGTCGGCAGCATCGCGGGGGTGTTCATCTCCGGCTATTTTCTGCTACAAACGACGACTTTGACGGTTATATTTCATGTGACCGGCTGCGTCATCCTGGTTTTGGCGGCGGCGTGTGTCGCGCTCAACAGCTGGCTGCGTCCCCCGGAACTGAAGGCGGACACCACCCCATCTTTCCCCGACCCCTATGCTTAAACCCAGTCTTCTGCTGGCTGTCCTGTCTTGCAGCGCGGCCTTCGCCCAACCGCCACCCTCGCCACCACCGGCTCCTCCAGCGCCGCCCCCGCGCACTTCGGGTCCCGACACGGTTTTCACCGGCACTTCGCCCTACCATAACATCGTGGTGCAGGATGAAGACGGCATACGCACACTCTATTTTGACGACACGATGGAATCGCGCATGGAGGTCAAGACGCCTTACGCCGGAGCGTTTGAATATACCGACTATTTCCAGATGATCTGGCTGTGGAAGCCGGACGTGAAAAACGTCCTCATGCTCGGCCTGGGCGGCGCCAGCACGCAAAAGGCCATGGCGCATTACCACCCGGAGGTGACGATGGAAACCGTCGAAATAGATCCCATGGTCGCCGACATCGCGCAAAAATATTTCTCCTACAAATTGGATGCCCGCCAAAAACTCAACGTGCTGGATGGCCGCCAGTTCCTCGTGCGTGCGCCGGCGAAATACGACGCCATCCTCCTCGACGCCTACACCCAGGGCCGCTACGGCGCGAGCATTCCGCCGCACCTCATCACCAAGGAGTTTTTCCAAATCGTGAAGGATCACCTTACACCTAACGGCGTGCTGGCCTACAACGTCATCACCATCCTCAAGGGTTACAACACGAGCGACATCGTTGCCGCCGTTTATCACACGCTCAAGGAAGTTTTTCCCCAGGTATATGTGTTTGAAGCCAAAACCAGCCTCAATGATGTCATTGTCGCCACGATGTCCAAGGACGCTGCTGACCCTGCCACACTCAAGAAGAACGCCGACGCCTTGATTGCTGCGAAGACGATGACCTTCCCAAATTTCCTCGACCGCCTGGGCAATTTCCAGCCCAAGCCCCCGTCCAA
>Ga0206809_1119_pt1 | contig 13838 bp, 7 predicted proteins | sample Alteio_BWOrgCont_55_FD_152903 | JGI IMG/M metagenome (GOLD analysis project Ga0206809, IMG submission 152903) | Enriched cells from forest soil in Barre Woods Harvard Forest LTER site, Petersham, Massachusetts, United States -... | ecosystem: Environmental > Terrestrial > Soil > Temperate forest > O... | reverse complement strand
GGGAAATACAGATCTTGACATTGTATGTTCCGTCTGCTTTTTTATGATGTTTAAATATTTTTGAAGTTACAGTAGCCATAGTATTATTATGGCGCGGGGAATCGGTTCAAGTTTTACGTTAATGATAATTTAGAATTCAAATGAATCGTAGAATTAATTCAAGAATTTAGCCCAAGAAAAATAAGATTTTTGATGTTTTGTAGTCTCTTGACAACAGAGTTTAACAAAAAAACCTGTAAAACTGTGTTGTTATTAGAGTCTGATTCAACGCTATTTTAGTTTAACTTCAACATAATAGAGCCTGTTGCATTAACGAGAAAGATCAAAAAATGCGTTATGAACTATTCCATAGAATTAGGGATTTTTGCAGATTCGTAACCTATTAATGCGAAGTTCAGCAGCTTTTCTTGTAAAACTGTGTAGGTCACCAATTCACAAAAAATATGCTAATCAAAAGAAATTTTGAGTGTGTAAACTCAAATGAAGACTTGTTCCTATTATGTCCTGTGACAAAGTGAGTAAAAGACCATCTGATTAACAGTCAGATGGTCGACACCTTACCTAACGCTACATAAAAACCACATTACTAGCAACTTAATCTAATATTATTTTTTCTTAATATTTATGGTTTCTCTATTCAGAATTGAAAGGCATTTGTTGAAAATTAGAAAAAAACGCAACTTTTGTGAAAGAGTCTTTTGCTCATTTAAGTCAGCTTTGGGCGTATTAAAGAAAGATGATTACTGCACCTTGTTTTACTATAAAAACAAGGCTTGATGCTTTTATTTAAAACAAACGATCAAACCAAATTTGTTATATTTATCGGAAGGGGTGTATCAGCCGCAAGGAATTGTACGGACATATATCTCATGAAATTTTGGACTCTGTTATTACTGAAAAGATAGATCCTGAATCGATAATGAAATTTTTCAAAAAATTGATTTATTAAAAGAAGATAAAAGGTGTTGTATCAATAAGTGACATTGGAAACTCATGTAGCGTTGAAAACTATACCGCGATTTAGGGATTGGAATTTGGCAAGCCGATTATACAAGAAGCTACGCGGCTCCACATGTTAATGATAAGCGGCGCTTCGTTGAGTATTTTTTCAAGGACTTCGTTGCTGAGTTCGACTGATTTATCGTTTCGGAGGTCTAGCAGCGATAGGACTTTTTTGTCCTTTTTCTTTTGTGCGCGTTTTTTTTCAGCCAGTATGGGTGTGAAGATATCCAGCCATTGCTGAGAGAAATGGTAATAGTCGATATTATATTCCTCATTGACGATCCGGGGTTCGAACATGTCTAAAATTTGCCTGATCAGTTTCCTGCGGAGCGGGTCTTTGTCGGCTAGTTTAAGTTGTTTGCCAAGAATTATTTTGGCGACCCCGATCGCTCTTTTGCGTTTACTGGGGAGTATATTAATTTCATTGTCAAGGAGTAGTTTTATATAATGGTCAAGTTCTTTTTGTACAGTATCCGACCATTTCATTTCCCAGTGCTCTGTGCTAGTAATGTGGTGCCGCAATTGTTGGCAAACCTCGCCGAGTTCGACGGATATCTTTTTTTCAGCATCGACAAAGTACCAGCGCGGGGATATGGCCTTGGTGCCTTTTACCGCCAGAAAGATCCATGGGCTTTCGGAACGGCCAATACTGAGTTTTACTTTTACACTGGCATCTACATCTTTCCAGGCTTCATATGTTTTTAGGTCGATCAGTGTGTTACTACCTTCATAAAGGTTATGAACACTGGTGAAAGCGTCCTGCACCCCTGCCCATAAATATTCCTGGTCTTTATTTTCTTTGATGGCCTTTATCATTTCTTCCGGGCGGATGACTTCGTCCAAATGCTGGTCCATAATTTCATCCGGGATAGTGAAGTTGGAGCCGATCAGGCTTTCGGTGTCGAAAGAAGTTTTGATCAGGCGACGGTCCGAGCGTAAAGCAAATTCCACGCTGTCAAATGGCCAGTAAACTTTGATCTTCGCATGCGGACTATCGAGCCGGTCGATGCGGCCGATGCGCTGTTCGGCAATACGCAGTACGCTGGGCATATCCAGGAACATGAGTGCCGATGCTTGTTGCAAATTAACGCCTTCTGACATGGAATCTGAGCAAAGTGCCAGGACATTTTCACTGGTCGAACCCAGGTCGAATTTTTTAAGAATATTGGCTACAGCCGCTTTGGTGGATGCGCCGGTAACGACATGGTGGTCGATACCAATGTCTGGATGGTGAGTTCGTATCAGTTTACCCAGAAAGTCGAGCGTCAATACCGTACTGTCAAAAGCTAATACTAGCGCATGTTCTTTAAACAGTTTGAGCAGTTCGCCGATCTTTTTTAATTCACGCGAAAGGCTTAGATCGATCGACAACTTCGCGATTTGTTCATAGATCGTGATCTCTTCATGACAAGCTTGCTGGTAGGCGACCAGGTCGGTCAGCCATTCCGGGCAAACCGGTTTCATCTGGTTTTTTGGCAGCGCAGCGCTGAGTTTGGTAATGGTCGCGATCACATTGCCGGATTTATCCTTACCGGATTTGAACTGGTATTCATCCAAAGCAGCGTCCGTTCCTTTGAGATGTTCCAGTAAGGCCGCTTTGGAAGAGCGCATCTTTGCCTGGATATTATATTTTGATAAAGCTTTGGCCGCGCGTAAACGCAGGTCGATGTGGTATTGTTCATCTTTGGCCTCCAGGTCATCGGGTTTGATGATTGTTTGTAAATAGATCAGCCCTTTGAGTTCACCGGCGAGGCGGTTGATCTCTTGCGCGATCCGCTGGTCTTCCTTGCTTTCTCCTGTCTTATAGATCTGCGGCGCATTTTCAGGGTAACGGCATTGTTTGCCTTGACGGTTAATATACAATTCAGGTTCGCGGTCGATCAGCTTATTTAATTGCGTTTTTGTGCGCCGGACAATGAATTTTTCAATATAGGTTTTCAGGGCGGCGAATTCGGGCGAGTTGCTTTTAATGTGGCGCTGTTTTTTGAGCGCCTTGAAATCTTCCAGTTCCTGGTCACCCAGGTTGTCTACGCCCAGTAATTCGATCAGCCGCATCAGATCTTTGGGCCTTTTGTTGATCGGAGTCGCGGTTGCTAATATGATATTGTCCGAGGTGTGCTCCGCCACGCTCATACTCCGGAAAGAATGGAGGTTCAAAAAATTATGGGCTTCATCCACGACTAGTATATTCGCGTTTCGGATCTCTTTCAGGTAGGTCCCGTGACTATGGCCTTTGGTATAGCTCAAGGCGCCCATGGAGATCTGGCCGCTCTGTGAAAATTCAATATCGACGAATTCCTTATGCCAGCTATCCTTTACCAAAGGCGGACAGATCGTCACCGCGTAAGATTTATTACGCCGCCCGGTTTCCCATAACCAGTGATATAATACTAATTGAAGCGTACTGATCATTTTGGTCTTTCCGGAACCAGTCGGGTCGGCGATCAGCACACAACCCTGGGTTTGCAGGATATACATGGCCTGGCCCAGGCCTAAACGCTGCGAAGGCCATAACTTTAAACTGTTCAACTTGTTAGCAAGTTCCGGGATATCATTCAGCCAGGGCTTGTCCAGCAATTCCGCGATCGCACGGGCCAATGCCTCCTGCCAGGTAACCAGCTTGAGCAGGTTCTTTAATAACTCAATAATGGTATCATTATACGGCTTGCCGAGCTGGTAATAATTTTCGGCGATCTGCTTGATCTGTTGAAATTGCGCTTGTTCAACCGGTTTCAGCGGATCGTTCGCTACCCTGATATTGGCCTCGTGTTGCAAAGTCAAGCCGTTCCTGCTAAAGTTCGCCGAACCGAGGATCGTATGCCGATCACCTACATAGATTTTGGCATGGAGGCCATCCGACAATCGAAAGCAAATCCGCTCTTCTTTGATCAGTTCGATCACCTTGATCACGACCCCGCCGTTAAGCAACGAATAATACTGGCCGGCCCAATACTCTTTAACGTCCTTATCCAGTTCCGCGCTCTTCCATAACTTGCGCTCCCGTAATTCCGGCTCAAAACCCAGGACGATCCGGACATCCTCCAGCTGACCAAAACGCACCTTACCGCCAAACAATTCAATAATATGCGCCAAGGAGGTAAACCCGGTCACCACCAAATAATTTTCACTTTCGGCAATATCTTCCAGCACGACCTCCAGTACCGTCGCCCGGGCCCGTTCAACAAACCCCCGGAGATTTAAAGGAAAGGCATGATTATCCGGCCAAACGACCAAAGGCGGCGGCGGATTATCGAAATCCATTACCTGCTGGATTACCGGAATTTTGATGTTAGGTCTGGACACACTCTCGGATTAGGAATATTGAAATTAATGATAATTAATTGATTATCAATATTTCTGAGCAACTATACCGTGGAGGCCGACTTTTTATTATCATTGCGGGCGTCGATCAGGACGATATTGGGGTCATCAGTTAACTTTAGTTCTTTCAATATTAACTTAAGACTTTGCAGTTCAGACATACTAAAATATATGATCACCTTAATGCTCTGGGTTGTATTATTAGCCTGCTCATAAACCTGGACCTGGTTTTGCAAATTCTTTTTCAACTGGCTATTTGATGCCAATTTGAACTCGACAAGGGTTTTGTCTTTTGCTCCTTTGGAAACGGCATAGTCTACAGGCCCGCGCCCATTATTGACTTCCCTGTTAATGTCGAAAGTGCTTGCATGCCAAGTTAGCCTGAAAATGATTTGAAGATCCTGCTCACGTTTGACAGCCTGGCCTTTAATATAGAAAATACGGTAACCATCATTTTTTTCAATGACATGTTTCATGAAGTGCACACGTTCTAAGCTTGCCGCAAATGAATCTTTAGTAGTTGTTGTGAAAAACTCAGTATGCTCTTTTAGTTTATCCAGTAAACGGGTGACACTATCTACGAAGAGGGATTTGACCTCTGCCACTTTTTGTTTAGACAACCGTTTAGCGCCGTCTTTATTCGTCTCTTTCAGCTTAATATAGTAATCAATGATCTTCGGGAACTTATTGAGCGTCTCGATAATGGCGGCATTTTTCTCTTTTTGAGTAACCTTGGGATGTGATCTTGTTATTCGTGGCAGTCTATTTCGGAAATAATTATTCACCTCACTTCTTAATTGACTGTTGGCGATAGCGGTGCAAACTTGATCAAATTGACTATGGAGATCACCGCTGTTGATCCAATTTTCATCTTTGGTCAGTATTTCAACTGGCGTCAACAAAATATAGTCGCCATTAAAACTTGGGAGCGTAAAGTTTTTAGGCATCCAACGCTGCAGATCATAATCGAAATAGACTTTGTCAACTTTGAAATTTGATCGGTCGGCAGGAACAAGGTGGTCAAGGGCGAACTTCTCCGTGTATTCCAGTAAAAACCCTTTGATCAAATTCGTCGTAAAGTCGCTGATGTTGTCTTTGCCGATACCTATCTGGAACAATGCGGCCTTTTCCAAGTGAGAGGTTTGTGCTATTCGTTCATTTCCGAGATCAGCAAAAACTACCGGCATATTAATGGACAAAGCACTCGCAAACTTCGGGCCTAAGCCTCTACCATTATTACCAACAGCACTAAAACCTAACCAGGTTTGTTCGACCTCCGGGAACATAAACCACGCCTTTTTTTCGCCCTCACTAATTTGGCATAAAGCCGCCTTTTCCCGCAGAAAGATCAGGTAATCGATAATTTCCTGATGTAATTGCTGATACTTTGTTTTCTTACTTCCAAATAAAAGAAATGGATCAATAAACAGGGGCAGATCATTGATCAGCGAAATATTAAATGCACCGTATTGTTCAATAATAGATTCCTGAACGCGAAAATAATCTGAAAAATAAATCATGATAATATCCTTAGGTTGAAGCTAATGAAATAATATCGCCGTCAGTGCAAGGTATGACAAATAGTTATCTTTCGCTATTTTTATGCCGAAAACCAATTATAGATCCTTATCATGAGCGATACACCAATTAAATATCCATCTAATCAGGAAAATCTGATAGCCGCCTCTCTTTTGAGCGACGTTTACTTTTATTGCGATAATGAAGGGCAAGCGATCTTTAAGACCAAAGAAGTATTTAAAAATGAAGCCAAAATAGTGCTGTACCCTTATTCTGTCAGCCCGACCGATGGCATCGTCAAATCGAAAAGAATACAAAGAATCGAATTTCTGGGTTGGAACAACTTAGAAGACATCCCAAACGATTTTAAAGTAACCGGAAAATATGGCTTGCGGACACAAAGGACAAAAGCGTTCTTTAATGGACTTTACAGCCGGTATCGCGAGGCCCGGGTCTTTACTATAGGTTTAAGATCAACCAGCAAATTTAAAGCGGATCATATCACGCTAAATTGGGCTGATGTAAAAGGCATACTCAACGACCTCGGTCGTGAAAAATACAGCTATGACAAAGAAAAATCTTTGCTGATCACCAAAAATCTTGCGAAGATCAACAATACGATCAGAACAGTAAAACGCGTCGCGCCGGCGGGTGAACTGCAACGTTTATTAAACAGGTATGATTCATTTGAAAAAATCAATGCGCATGACCTGAACGCCTTATCTGCGATATTGGATCTGGTACCTCCAACGCTCATCAAAACCACGGCCAATTTTATAAACAGTAAAGAAAAGATCAATAAAGTCTATATCGAAGACCTGATCGTAAAGTTCGAGAAACTGATGTCCTCGCCGAAAGATAATGAAAAACAATGGCAGGAGTTCTTTGGCACCAACGCGTGGATACTTTCGCATCTTTTTCCATTCGAAGTCATCTTGAGAAAACAGGAAGCCTATGTTGGCGGCAAGACTTTTGAAAACCAGGACGGCCGTATAATCGATTTCTTATTCGAGAATGGTTTTAAGGACAACTATGCATTGCTGGAAGTAAAAACGCATAAAAAAGAACTCTTAAAGAAAAAAGCCTACCGGGAACCAGCTGCTTTTGCGATGTCGGACGATCTTTCTGGTGGCATCAGTCAATGTTTAGACCAAAAAGACACTTTCCCTAAAACATTTGGCAAAGAAAATCCATCGTTCGATCCGAAATGTTTACTGATTATCGGGCAAAAAGAACTATTGAGCAAACATCAGAAAAGCTGTTTTGAGTTGCTGAGATCCGGGCTAAAAAGTGTAGATATCGTAACTTTCGATGAAGTCTTGCTCAAGTTAAAGGGGTTGAATAAGGTGCTTAACTTTAAATAGCGTCAGTTTCATCTGTGGTAAACGCACTAACCAGTTCCTGCTGCAGAAAGGTAAGTAACTCCGCCATAATGGTGTTCATGATTGACTCTTCCATATCGAGTAAAGTATGACTCATTTCAGAAAGTGATGCAGCCGTATATTGTACGGGATCAAGAAAACCATGATCACTCGATCCGATAAGAAAATGATGCTGATCTTCGTCTTTCAGTCCGAGACGTTGACGGATACCCGACACCCCCGCGTGGATATTTTCATTCGCCCAACCATAGACCGCACGAAAATGTTGCTGACCGGCAAGTTTCTCGATTTCTTTGAAGTTTCGCCGCCCCTTCGGCATGTGTTTAATGAACCAACCGTAACTATCTCCAAAGTCTTTGCCGTATTTGGCCAGAAGTGTCTGGCGGTCCTCCTCAAGCGTCCGCCATTCGGCCGCATCGAGCGATTCAAAACCTAAGTATGCACAGGTTTCCTGGTATTCTTTGGCTTTCTTCCATTTTTCGATGACCTCGTAATCATTATACATTTGCACCGTTTCATAATCGTTATCGTAAAGAAACAGGAAGATAACACATATCTCATGGATCGTCCGCCAGCGTCCATGTGCTCCGTCAGCATAACCGTTGGTCACCAAAACACGAACTTCATTAGCGATCTGACAAGCCCGCACGTGGTTAGCCGTTAATATGTCCAATTTTAACTGGTCGTCAAAGTTTTCGAACTGTCCGTGGCATTTGCGGTAAGTAATCGAACTGATCTTACTATTAAGTTCTATAAATGCCGCAAATAGGTCTAAGCCAAACTGGAATTGTTTTTTGATGCGCTTATTGATCTTCCTTTCCCATTTTTTCAGATCGCTTGAATTACCGGTACAATATTTAAATACCTCATCCATAACGACACCGGTCAAGTGCTTTATAACCTCCGGCATTCGTGAATCGATATGCGCATCAAATTCTGCCGTCGTCCCCCTGAAATTGGCTTTTTCTGCTTCCATAGCGTTGCCGATAAGTTTTTCGATAAAAAAGGGTTCATCCATATTATTTGTTTATATAAGTTCAAAAAGTTGGAAATACAATATAAAGGTGTACTTTTAAAATCATCTAAGCTTATCGTATGTCTAATTTCTGAAACGCCATGGATATTAAAGTTTTAAAAGCTGGGTCCGGCGATTGTATTTTAATACAGCATCAAGATCATAATATCCTGGTCGATGGTGGGAACGATTCCGCGTATTTGCTGATCCAAATAGACGAGATCTATAAAAAGGGTCAGGCTATAGATCTTTTGATCATTACCCATCACGATGATGATCACATTAAGGGCATCATTGACCTGTTAAAATTAGTGACCGAAGGACAATATGGCGAAAACTTTATCCGCCAGGCCATTTTCAATTCGCCCAGGCTGATCAGCGGGAAGATCCCCCCCATGGATGACCGTTCGCTTTCCTACAAACAAGCTTATGAGGTAGAAAATCTGTTGATGAAAATCCAGTCAAAATGGACGAAAACAACGAATGCAACTAAACCAATAGTATTTGAAGACCTGACATTAACCTTTTTATCACCTGTTTCAGAAGATCTTGACACCTACAGTCAACAGAAGGGCGCTTATCTCAGCAGCGATTTTAAATGTGACTGGAAATCACCAATGACCGTTTTAGAGCGTTTTATTGACGACGACAGCCAAGATAATTCCCTTCCAAACAGAACAAGCATTGTTATTCTCGTGGAATGTGCCGGGAAGCGCATTTTGCTGACAGGGGATGCTACTCCAGATCGTATGGAGCAGATCATCGACAAACTGGCAGCCGAAAGTGACAATGGGCAAGCTGCCTTTGACTATGTGAAGTTGCCCCATCATGCCAGTTATCGCAGTCTCAATAAAGAAATTGTCGAAAAAATAGCTTGCACGAAGTTCATCATCAGTACAAATAGTAAAAAACACTATCTGCCTAACAAACGTGCCTTACTCAAAATTTATAAATTTTTAAAACGTAAGGATGAACAGATCGAGTTTCTGTTCAACTACGAAGAGGCATTAAATAATCTGGAAATCACCGAGGCGGAAAAGAAGAAATACAGGATAAAACTGACCGGTAATAATCGCAATTATGGGATCAGTATCTGAAAAACTCAAAGCCTGCGGGGTAAAGGTCAACACGATGGTCAAAGGAGTTCCAGGCTTCGGCTCAGGCATATTATACCTGACCCCTAATTTCGTTGAATATAATTATGTATTAACAGCGAGACACGTCTTCCAGGAAACCGCAGAATCAGTTTTCGCTTACTCGCATGTAGGTGATATCGAGATTTGTTATTCGGAAAAAGGCAAACTCACCCGGCTTGAACTGATCAAAAAGATCGCTGTCAAAGACAAGTTGATCGTCTTTGATGAAGATTTCGCCATTTTGATCGTCAAAAAGATTGACACGATCGCATTCCGGCAGATCCTGGTTTCCGATGAGCTTCAGGAGGAAGAACAGGATTTTTTTTCCTGGGCCACATTTTCCGCTAATAAAGATGAGCTCCACCGCTTTGATTTGCAGCGAAATGACCCCGAGCGAAAGCGCCTGAAACTTGTAGGCCATGTCGACCCGAAATATTTACCCGGGATGTCCGGCGCCGGTGTATTCCACGCCGAGAAAAGTGTGTTATACGGCATTATCACTTCTTATCCAAATGAGGAATTGCAAAATGACACGGTCGATTGCGCATCGATCTCTTTCGTGGAAATAAATGCAAAACTCAAATCTTCGAAATTAGTTGAACTGGATATCAAGTCATCGGGACATAAAAGAGAGGTGGGGACCGAAGTGGTCGATATTCATCAAGCATTTATCAATAGCGTTTGTCTTGATCTGGAAATGGCGAGGAAGCGCTTAAAAACAGATATTTCGGACGACTGGTATTACGATCCACTAAAATATATCGACCTGCTTAACCAAAGTTATCTTTTTGAGCAGTTAGAACCTTATTTTGGAAAAAATGGTTATACCGCTAAGGAGGCCGAGCGTTTTTATGTTCCGAAGAAAAAATTCACATTAAGACTGGCGCTGGTATCCCCGTTCATCGACCGTATATTGTATATGGCGGCGGTTGGGACATTGGCCGACAAACTTGACCGGGCTATGATCCCCAATGTCTATTCTGCACGCTACAACCGCTTTTCAGATAGACAATTGATATTGAACGGTGTGGAACAATGGAAAAAAATGCAATACCGCCTGGCCGAGTTGGCTGTTTTGAAGAACGGCACGGGAAATTTCAAATATGGTTGCCTTATTGAAATTGACCTCCTGAACTTCTATGACAACATCAGTAAAAGCTTATTGCATGAAAAGATCTTGAGAGTTTGTGAGAACGACAACGAACACAACGCCGCCAAATTACTCAATGACATTTTACACAAATTCTCTACCAAGGAACTTGGCCTGCCGCAAAACAGCGATGCCTCCTCCTTACTGGCTTCGTTTTACCTGAACCAGATCGATATATTTATGAGTCACCATGCACCGGCTTATTTCAGGTTTATGGATGATATCCGCATATTTTGTAAAGATAAATATGAGGCCCGGAAAGTATTACAAACCTTCGAATTTGAACTCAGACGCTGTTATCTGTCCGTTAATTCTCAAAAAACCGAAATATACACGCTGGTTGATAATGAAACGCAGGGATTGGGGCCAAACGAAAAAAGAAGGAGCCAATTACAGCATAAATTCGACATCGAACTTAATAAGATCGCGCGGTTACGTCATTCTCAAAATCACCAATACCTGAATGAAGCGTTCCACGGCTGCATTACATTATTGAAAGAGAATTTGACGCCTGCCGATGATGTTACACCTGAAGAGGCGGCCAGAAAATTAAACTATGCCTTTAATACCATATCATCATTAGCGGTACAGGGAATTAATTTAGAGGCTGGGGCAACAGCATTCCGGGAACTGATCCTCCAGGCGGCAGCGAGTTTGACCGATAAGCCCTGGTTAACACCTGAAGTATGCCGTGTGCTTAGCCTCTTGTCCACCGCGGAGATCAAGACTTATTTCCTAAATACATTAAAGAAAATAGTATTGAAGGATAAATACAATACTTATTCTTTTCAAACCTATCAGATATGGCTGCTGCTGGCCAAACATAAATGCGATATGTCGGCTTTAAAGAAATTCGCTATAAAGCAGATCGAAAAAAATGATGATACGAATAAAGCGGTCATTGCGGCTATGGTCATTTATATGTGCTCGGTCGATAATGGCTACCGCAGAGTTGTACTGCGGAAATTCGCGGAGGGCTTTACCCACGGTTATTTTGAAAACCGGGTGGCCCTCATCGCACTAAGGGCATTTAAGACAGAAATTATTGATGCTGGAAAGATAGATCCTACGCTTACCAAAGCGCATGCCTTTACCCATAAATTCAAGACCAAAGATCTGGTGTTCGTTCAGGGTTTTGAAGAAAATGAGGAAGATGAAATAGACCCCTTAGAACAATTATATTCCATTTGATCATGAAAAGATTCGTTGTCATGTATATTAAATCCGAGTGGCATGCCTTGGATATTGATGATTTTTCTGACTACTGCGATTTGATTGACGCTTCGCCTCAAAATACCTTGGTCACTTTTCAAACGGCTGATCTGATCAGGTATTTAAAGTCATGCGATGCCAGGAGGCGGTTGCCGGCTATTGTTGATCTGGAATGTTTTGATAAACAAATGTCCCAGGAAGGTAAAGAGTTCCGTAAATACAAGACCTGGAAAGCACTTAGTTTCCTCAGTTATCATAAGATCGTCGATTCTGATTTCGAAATTAAACACGAAAATTTCAAGTTAATTCTGGAGCATTTGGCCACTTTGTACCTGCAGTTATTAAACAAGGATGAGGAAGAGAAAAGCCGGTTTGAGACGGTAGAAACAAAGATCAATAAAATCATTTACAAGCGGCAGTCACTTGGCGTCCGTATCGATCTGGAACTAGCAAAAAAACGTTGTGCTGAACTGGAAGAGGAAGTCTACCGAATCAAGAATGTTTTGCAACAGGATTTCAGGATCTTTTCGCCAGATAACGTTGAGGAGCAGCTTCATTACCTAGCATCAAAGAAATATAACCTGATCAAATCACCCCTATTTACTTTCAAAGCCCGTAGGAAAGATGATGAGGCCTGCAGATTGTTTTATGAAATGCTGCGAAACCAGCGTGACCTGGATAGTTTTTTATACATGCTGACCCATTGGGGCGGGGCGCAGCGAACTTACCCGATCTACCTGGGCTTTGGTTCGATCACTTCGAGGATCATCCTGCGGGAGCCTTCGCTGCAGAACATGCGCAAGCGTAACAGGGCCGTGATCGTGTCTGATGAGCGGACAAAACTTCTTTATATTGATTATTCGCAATTTGAAGCCGGAATTTTAGCCTCCTTAAGTAAGGATACCCTGCTGCTTAAATTATATGAAACGGATATCTATAAGCACCTGGCCAAAAATGTACTGGGTGACGAAGAAAATCGTTCAGATGCTAAGATCATTTTCTATCGTTATATGTACGGCGACACCTCTTTAAATACGAAAGCAAAAAATTACTTCCAGCGTTTCAGAAAGCTGGCCGGGTTCAAAAAGAGTATTGATGACGAGATCCTGGCCTCCAAAAAGGTCGGCACCTCATGCGGTAACTACAGGTTTAGGAACGACGACGATGAGCATACCTGGTCGCTTAGCCACCGCATTCAGGCAACTGCTTCGCTGATCTACAAAAATGCAGTGATCCGGGTTGCAGATGAACTGCCAGCTGCCAAATTTTTAGTTCCTATGCATGACGCCACATTGTACCAGATCGAAACTTCCAGGTATTTGTACACAAAAATCCGAATAGAAGAAATTTACAAAGAAGAGTTTAAAAAAATATGTCCAGAGATAGAACCGCTAGTTACCTGCTCAGAATATTTTGAGTAAAACTTTACCGTAGATATAGGCAACTATAAATGCATGCCATTAAAATTATAAATTAGTTTAGCCCAGCAACAATACGACCTTCTCTTGCACCTCATCAACAATCCTCCAATCTTTAGCAATATAAATATCCGTCGTCCTATGTCCTTCATCAATATGATTTAAAGCTAATGCGACATCATCTTTACTCATCCGGCAATTATTACGTGCTGTGTTAGCGAAAGTGTGCCGCGCCCAGTAAAATGTTATTTCGGGTATTTCAGTTAACTCACGTAACTTAATCATGCCCGAGCTTAATGCAGCGTCCAAGCCCTCGTAATATTTATACATTTTGGGTAGTTTTTCAATATACTTCTTCAATAAAGGCTTTGCTTCATCAATTAGCTTAATACTAATAAATGCATTATCCCGTCTTCTGCCTTTGGTTTTGGCTCTGTTATATTCAATGCGGCCATCCTTTATATCTTTCTTTTTAAGATTATAAAAATCGACTGCGTTCATCCCGCATAAATAAAAAGACAACATAAAAAGGTCTCTAGCGAGTTCTGCCCGGCTTTCCTTCTTCGGATTGCAATCGCGTATTACTTTAACCTGTTCTATAGTAATGTTTCGTTTTTTAGTTAACGGCGATGATCCAACTTTGTATTTCTTGAATGGATAGTGTTTGATTTTATATAGACCCAA
>Ga0206809_1118_pt1 | contig 14137 bp, 16 predicted proteins | sample Alteio_BWOrgCont_55_FD_152903 | JGI IMG/M metagenome (GOLD analysis project Ga0206809, IMG submission 152903) | Enriched cells from forest soil in Barre Woods Harvard Forest LTER site, Petersham, Massachusetts, United States -... | ecosystem: Environmental > Terrestrial > Soil > Temperate forest >... | reverse complement strand
AGGCGACGCATTATGCCATGTTTATCCGCCTGGCTAAAAAGTATTGTGGCGATATTGACGTGGATGCGCGCTGGAAAGAATACCTGGCGCATGAGGCCATAGTGATACAGAATTACGGAAAGATGGAGCGGATACATGGCTGATGTAGCTTTGTCGATACAAAACCGGTGTTGAGCGACACATAAAATTAATGCGAAAAAACTATCCTGACATTTATAATGTGGTTAACGAATGTTGACCTAATTATAAAGAAGATGGAACGTAAAAACTTTTTAAGAACTTTTGCAGTAGCTGCTGCCGCAGGGCCTATGTTATTAGATGCTTGTGGAAAGAGCGCTTCAACATCAACTTCTTCCACTACCACCACAACTGGGTCATCAAGTACAACTACAAGCGAATCAGGTAGCTGTACGGTAACACCAACCGAAACAGAAGGGCCGTATCCATACCCGAGCGGCGAGATAAACGACCCCCTTAACCGTACTGATATTACCGGTGGCCAAACCGGTATACCAATCTCTTATACTTTCTTGGTTGTTAATACTAATAATAGTTGTGCTGTAGTTTCGGGCGCGAGGGTTGATATATGGCATTGCAATAAGGATGGCTATTATTCGGGCTATAGCAACCAGGCCGGTATATTGGGGACTGAAAGCTATGTAGGCGAAACCTGGTTGCGCGGTTATGAAGTTACCAATAGTTATGGTATAGTTACGTTCAGCTCTATCTATCCCGGTTGGTATTCGCCAAGGGCAACACACGTCCACCTGGAAATTTACATCGACAGCGTTTTAAAGAAAACCACACAGCTGGCTTTTCCTGAAAGTATATCAAACGTGGTGCAGGTAAGTACTTTGTATGCCGCGCATGGTACTAACCCAACCACTAACTCCACTGACAGCGTTTTTGGTGATTCAGCTACAGACCTGGCAAATGAAATGCTATCATTAACGGGGAGCCTTACAGCTGGATATGCAGGTACCTATACTATTGGTTTGGCTTTGTAAATATCAACCTAAAAAAATGGGAAAGACATTAATAAAGCTTGCTTACAAGCAGGTGATAAATATAAAAGATGACGGTGATTTTGAAAAGAAAGTGTTTAACGCTACGTACCAGGAGTTTCTTTTAAAATCGCAAGCTTATAATCCTGACGGGAAACTTAAAACCTTTACCCAGCTAAAAGCAAGTGATGGAAGGGCAAATTCATTGCATTATAAACTCGGCTTTACAATTGGGAATTTTTTAAAAAGCTTAAATAATAAAATCCCTTTTTTGAAAGATAATGCCGACAATAGTTTGGCTTTTGACTTGCCTGTTTTTGAGTTAATAGAATCGGACATAGAAGATAAAAAAGCACACGTAGTGGCTATAAACTATATCACTTGTGTGTTAACGCTGCTAAGTGTTATAGGTGAATATTTGATATTGGCTATTGGTGATGTAAACCCTGAGGAGGTTGTTGAAACAATAACTGTGAAAATGCAGCCCGGATTGTCGGTTATGTCTTATAAAGGAAGACCTCGGGTTTATAATAAGGGGGTACCCGATATTTAACTGTATAAAAAGCTTTGTTTTTCATAATGATGGTGTGTGTTTTAATCGAGAGCGTCTGCAGCAATGCAGGCGCTTATTTAGTTTTATTAGTATGCATAACTAGGCAATTACACCTATTACGTTTTGTAGGTAATTATCCATCATGTTAATATCAACCACATCATTAATATAACCGATGTACATATCAGGACGAATGATGAATGCTTTTTGGCCGTGGGGATTGGCCTCTAAACCATCAAAAACAGACGTGTTTTTACCTGAGGGTGGCAGGTAGAAAAAGTTGAGTACCCCCGGATATTTTTGGGTGATCCATTTGGCAATGGTGAACAGGTATAATTCATCAAATTTGCCTAGAATAATAAGCGTGAAGCCGGGTTTGCTGCACCACTCGTGTATATCGGTCTCTTCGTGTTTTTTCTCGTCGAAAACCTTTAAATACGGCAGCCTGTCACCGGCTTTTATTTTGATGTCCTTACTTAAATGCAAGCTTAGATTGCTGTTGGTATAGCAGATGTAGATTTGGGAGATTTTTCTAAAAAAAGCGAGTCTGATCTTATCGCTTTGCCAAATCCTATTCAGCAATTTGAATAGCGCCCATTTTTTAAATAACCTGATAAAAAAGTTTTTCGACATGATGATGTTAAACATCCGGTCGGTGGTTTTTAGCAAATCTTTGGCTACGGGCATGCGCTCATCGGCATAGGTGTCGAGGATCGCGGGTTTTATTTGTTGGTTTATTACGGCCGCTAATTTCCAGGCGAGGTTGTAGGCATCCTGCAAACCTGTATTCATGCCCTGGCCGCCAACGGGTGAGTGAATATGCGCGGCATCGCCAATTAAAAAACAACGTTGCACCCGGAATTTATCCGCCATGCGGTGGTGTAGCTTATAGGTAGTAAACCAATTGGTTTGGACGATGCTGATACTTGATTTGGTTATGCTATTGATATATGGGCCGATCTGGCTTACGTCAACCTCTTCATCTTTTTCAAACTCAACAGGCAGGGTACCTATTACCCTAAAACTATCTTCCTCGGGCATTGGGAAAAAGGCCGAGAAATTGTTTGTGCCGAGGTACATATTTAGATAGTTTTCAGTTAAGGCGGTAGTATCCAGCTTAGCATCCAGTAAGTAAAAAAGATGCTGGTAGGTATCGCCGTGAAACGATAGCTGCAACTCTTTACGAACTACGCTGCGCGCGCCATCAGCACCAATTGCCCAGTCGCAGGTTATAGTGTACTCTCCATCGGTATTTTGAAGTTTGACTTCAATACTATCAACTTTTTGGGTTAGCGATGTTAATGTGGTATTCCAATAAACAGGACAACAGTTTTGGGTGAGGTAATCAAGCAGGAGGCGTTCTGTTTTGCTTTGCTCATACATCAACAAGTAAGGGAACAATGTTTGCCCCTCGCCGATATTTGTTAATGATAGCGATGCCTTTTTTTTGCCATCCTGATTAAATACTACGCCTCTTGCGGGTTTGCCGTTCAGTAAAACCTTATCAACAATGCCCATTTGCCGGTAAATCTCCAGCGAGCGGGCCTGAACGGCTAATGCTTTGGAATGGCTGGTCGGGCCATCTTTGCTATCGATGATAATTGGTTGTACCCCATACCGCAATAGTTGCGCTGCCATCATCAATCCGGATGGGCCGGCGCCAATGATGAGTACTTTGGTATGTTGGGGTATTATCAGCATTTAATACTAACGGAACAACAGGAAAATAGTTGGGCGTTTATGTAATTCAGGTACTTTCTTTTGCCATTCGGCGATGGTTTTGGTTTGCACCAGTTCTGTTTCCGAAGTCAGATCGCAGGCTATGCACAAACGTGTTTTCGGATTGCATGAGCGTAATATCTCTTCCAGCATCGGGTTATTGCGGAACGGTGTTTCGATAAACAACTGTGTTTGATTGTTTTTGATGGCAGCAGCTTCCAACTCTTTTATACTGCGGGCACGTTCAATTTTATCAATAGGTAAATACCCGTGGAAGGTAAAACTTTGTCCGTTAAAACCTGATGCCATCAGCGCGAGCAAAATAGAACTTGGGCCAACCAATGGCACCACCTTTATACCCATGCGATGCGCTTTCTCCACAATTTCAGCACCCGGATCGGCAATGCCGGGGCAGCCCGCTTCGCTCATCAGGCCGACATCATTGCCGGCTTGCAGTCCTTTGAAAAACTCGCCGCCTACGGCTTCGCGGTTGTGCTTGCCATAATCGTGGATGGTCAATTCGCTTTGTGGGGTTGTTAATCCGGCTTCTTTCAGAAACCTGCGGGCGGTTTTTTCATTCTCTACAATATATTCTTTGATACCGTTAATAGTATCAACCAAATAGGGTGTAAATGATTTGGCTGCCGCGTTTTCGGCAAGGGGGACGGGTATTAAATAAAGTGTTCCGTAAGGCATATTGCAAAATTGGCTTTTTTTATTTAATTTAAGCTATTGAAAAGGAGGCTAAACTATTGAATTCATTAGGATTAAATTGGTTTATTGAAGGTTCGCTTGATTTTGAACACAAAAAGTATGTGCTTTTAAATTATCTGCAGGAAATAAACCGCCATTTCGACAAGAGCAAACTCTACCCAAACCTTACCGATTTAATTTTTCATTACAACAACCTGGTCGACTTTAAACAGCATAAAACCACCCTGCAACAAGCCTTTCCGCAGCGATTAACCAAGGCAGATATTGAGGCCGTAAAGCTTACCTATAAAAAGATTGTGGAGGATGACAGCTCGATGCAGGAGATTGAGCGTATTATTACCTATGCCTTGAAAAAGATGGACCCTGCGATACAAATTGGTAAAGAGATATATGATTTTGTGGAGAGTCGCCTCAATATTGATCCGGTTGGCTTAGTGCCCTTGTTGCCATACTCAGGGTATTTTTCGTTACGGAACGGCAGTGACAGAACCAATTGGATATACGAATACCAGCTATCTATCTTTGAAAATAAGGACGACCAATACCGTGGCATAAATGTACAGTTTGTGGATACCTACGAGCAAAGCATCAGCAATACACCCGAATCCATCAAACTAAACCTCATCAATCAGCGCAGGCATTTACCTAACCCGGCGGTGTTTTACGTGCAAAGCGATATTAGTTTCCCGCTGGAGCAAACTTTGTTGCCGGTAGCCAAAAGGAGTTTGGTGAAATATATTATGGCTGCTTAATCGCCCCAACTCTCCCGCAAATAGGATACCTTTAGCCAATTATGAAAGATGTTTATAAATCGAAAATTGGCCCGCCCATTATTTTCCCGTTGTGTACTGTTGGGGGGATGTTTATCGCTATGATTATAACAAGGGCGTTGCCCGCGGTTTTGATTATGGGTGTTTTGATTTTAGTATTGATCTATACGTATTTTAATACTTATTATACCATCGCAGGTAATGAACTGAAAGTTAGGTACGGGTTTATTATCAATAAAACGATCGATATCGGCAGTATTAAAAAAGTAGTGCCAACAAGGGATATGCGGAGTGCGCCAGCGCTTTCGACAGACAGGGTGGAGATATTTTATAATCAAAACGACAGCGTACTCATATCACCGGAAGATCAGGCTGAATTTATTGAGCGTTTGAAGGAGATTAATGGGGAGATTGTCTGACCCTTGATTCACTTGACTGTCTGAACCGGAATTCATAGAATTTGGGAATGGACAGAACGATTTTCAAAATTCGATTAATTCTTTAATTCCCAAAATTTCGGTTCAGACTACATTCTTGTCGGCGCAGAGCTTTTCGAAGAGGACCCTGCGGCGACTAATACATTACCAGAATATATTAAGGAATAATTATTTTTGGATTGATGAAAGATGATATTATAACTGAAATAAAAAAAAGTAAAAAAATTACAGAAGGAAAAAGCCCTGGCAATGCTATATGTTATTGTGAAAAATGTCAAATATCAAGATACAGGCATACACATGAACCTGAGCTGTCTGATTCAAAACACTCTTATTGGGATTATTTAAAATACTGCATACAACAAGTAAGTGTTCATGGTTTGTGGATGGAGTTCGGAGTGGGTTCGGGTAAGTCCATTTCATTTATCGCTAAAAATTGTGCGCCTAATATTGTTTATGGTTTTGACAGCTTCGAGGGGTTACCTGAGGATTGGATTTTTAGCGATAATAAGATCTACAAAAAAAACTCTTATTCCAGAGATGGTGTGGCACCAGACATCGGCCCCTCCAATGTGAAATTAATTAAAGGGCTATTTGAAGATACTCTTTCAGCTTTTTGTGATCGCTATAATAAACAAGCGGCATTCATACACATAGATTGTGACTTATACAGTTCGACATTTCATGTGTTGGAGACATTATTCAAGAAAAATATGATTGCGGCAGGGACAGTTGTCTTATTTGATGAATTTTATAATTACCAAAATTATCAAGACTATGAATATAAGGCCTTTAAGGAATTTACACAAAAGACGAAGTTGCCTTATAAATGGATCGCTCATACAGATAGTTTTGTTGATTGGAACGGTAACCAATGTGCAGTAGTTGTTATTTAGTTTTACTGCCGAGAACATTTATTTGTCGCAGGGTTAATTGTCTGAACCGGAATTCATAGAATTTAAGAATGGACAAAATGATTCTCAAATTCGATTAATTCTTTAATTCTAAAAATTCGAGTGCAGACAATAAAAACGCTCCCCGCTCCGGCAACCCGCACCTCTCCTCAACAAAAATCTTTGCAATCTCCCGCACTTTGTTATTTTTACAGCATTATCCATTATAAGCGCTTTCGAACATGATCATTATCAATACCCACGCGGAATTTGAATCCTATTTAGGTAAGGAATTAGGTACATCCGGTTGGCATACCATTACCCAGGAACAGATTAACAAGTTTGCCGATGCAACTATCGATCACCAATGGATACATACCGACGAGGAAAGGGCTAAGAGTGAAGGGCCGTTTGGGGGCACTATAGCACATGGATATTTAACGGTTTCGCTGCTGCCTTATTTCTGGCATCAGATAGCACACGTGCAAAACCTTAAAATGGAAATTAATTACGGTATTGAGAGTATGCGATTTGCCCAGCCGGTATTGGTAAATAGCAACGTAAGGCTTATAGCAAAGCTTGCAGGTATAGTTAACCTGCGGGGCGTTACCAAAGCCAACATAGGCGTTACCATGGAAATTGAAGGCCAGAAAAAACCGGCATATGTTGGCGAGGTTGTTTTTCTGTACCATTTTTTAGATTAAATTTAGGGCTTAAATAATATTTATGGCCCGCATCTATTTTAATCGTTATAAGATTTTCTTTTTGCTGATCGGCCTGTTGTGCATAAATGTAGTCGCGTATGCACAATCGTCTATACCGTTTACCATTACGGCGCAGGGCCACATCATGGTAAAGGTTACTATAAACGGCGTTGAGGGTAATTTTATATTTGATACCGGTGCGGGATTAACGGTTATTACCAAAACATTTGCCTCGAAAATTAATGGTTTAGCTAAAGAGGATGGTGATTTAACGTCCTTCCGCGCAACGGGCGAAAAAATGACTGTCGACCTTTACACAGCGAATACCTTATCGTTAGGCAGCTTTGCGGAGCAAAATCCGCAGCTTACTATTGTTGATGCCATCTTTGGTGAGATAGATGGTTTGATATCGTTAATGAGTTTCAGGAACCAGCCCTTCACCATCGACTACAATAAAAAACAGATCGTATTTGAAACCGGCGAAACGCTTGCCGCGATAAAAAAACAAGGATCGATAGTACCCTTACAAATGGACATATCACGCGATAAAACGCTTGATGTTTTTGTTTATGTAGTGGTGAACAATAAGCTCACCCTGCAATTTTGTATTGACAGCGGAGCGGGTGCCAATATTTATCGTGTCAATGGCAAATACATTTCGGCTTTGGGGGTTGATACCGCGACTGCCGTTAAAACCTATCACCCAAGTGAATTTAACCCTCAAATTAAAACGGTTATTTATAGCGCTAATTTGCAATCACTGGCTATTAAGGGTTTCCCCGCTATTAACGTCCAAAATGTTAAGACCCAATTTATTGATGGTTTAATTTATGACGGTATTGTATGCTTAAATTGGATAGGCAAACAGGTTACTTTTGATTTGTCGCATAGCGAAATGGTGGTGAGGTAGATTTAAAGCCACGCTATGTGAGTGATCTATTTCCTGTATCATTTTATGGATTAGATGGTCAGGAAATCGTTTTTAAAATATTGACTATTCCAAACAAGTCATTATCCGTAATAGCGTTTTTTGGCTAAAGCCAATGCTGTTTTTTTACCAGTCCGTCACATAAATGTGACGGCAATGATAAAAATGGTCTTTTCATTGCCGTTGGCTTCAGCCAACGGGCTAAGGTTGCAATTCAAAGCGGCTTTAGCCCAAACCGGCTTTTTTATTATAGAACTAAGGTCCCCCTGTAATTTTAAAAGCGATTTCCCCGATTAGGTGCCGAATGCGGGCAGTATGATTTCAAAAATTACTAATTTCGCACATCACATGGAAAATCAACTGGTTACTTTCCTAAAAACCTTTAGTCAATTTCGGGATGCCGATACGGCCTTGGTAGCCGCAGCAACCGAAAGGCGTACTTACCACGAGGGCGATTATCTTTTTAAATCGGAAAAAATTTGCCGGGAAATGTTTTTTGTTTGCAAGGGAGTATTGCGGGTTATGGTGGTTAACGAGCAGGGTCACGAGGTAACGCACTTTTTTTTAAAGGAAAACCAGTTCTGCACCATACTAAATAGCTTTAACAACCGGGTTGTAGCCCATGAAAGTATACAGGCCGCCTGCGATGCTGAAGTATTGGTAATAAGCCGCAAAAATCTGGATCAGCTTTATATTCAAATTCCTTATTTAAAAGAACTCATCACCCAAATCACCCACCAGGGCTTGCTGGATAAGATCGCATTGAGGAATAGCTACCTGGGGCATGATTCCACAGCACGTTATAAATTATTTCTGTCGCAGCAATCGCTTGTTGCTTCGCAGGTGCAATTGGGTGATATTGCCTCCTATCTGGGCATTACTCCGCAGTCGTTGAGCCGTATACGGAAAAATATTCGCTAAAATCGCTTTTTACCATTTGTTAAGTGTATTGGGGATGCGCTTTCGGAAATTTGCTTCATCTAAAAAGAAGTATAATTATGAAAAACCAAACATCGGAACAAAATGGATTTTTAACCGGAAAAAAAGTAGTAATACTTGGCGGCAGCTCAGGCTTGGGCTTGGCTACAGCGATAGCAGCTTCGCAGGCAGGAGCTGAGTTAACCATCGTATCCAGTAATCAGCAACGTATTGATAAGGCGCTTGAGCAGTTACCCAAAGGCAGCAAGGGATTAGCGATTAACCTTACTGATGAACAGCAGGTGCAACAAATGTTTACTAAAATAGGCGCGTTTGACCACCTGGTTTATACCGCTGGTGAATCGTTAGTGTTGAAAAACATAGAAGATATACCCCTGCAGGATGCGAAAGGCTTTTTTGATTTACGCTACTGGGGTGCTTTCACGGCGGTAAAATATGCTGTGCCACATATCAACGTAGGCGGCTCGATAAGCTTAACAGGTGGGGTTGCCAGTGCAAGGCCGGGGAAAGGATGGTCGTTAGGGGCGAGCATTTGCGCGGCAATGGAAGGGTTTACCCGTGCTATGGCTATTGAACTTGCCCCATTAAGAGTAAACCTGGTTTCCCCGGGCATGATAAGGACTAATTTATGGTCGGACATGCCGGATGCTGACAGGGACGCGATGTATGAACACGTTGGTAACGGTTTGCCCGTAAAACGCGTAGGCGAAGCAGAAGATATAGCCCAAACGTATATTTACCTGATGCGGCAGCAATTTAGTACCGGTCAAATCATAATTGCAGACGGTGGGTACGTACTGGTATAATAATGGTTTAAAATTGCGATGAAAACATTTAAAAACGGCCTTTTTAGCAATGAGAAGGTCGTTTTTGGCATAGGAGTGTTTCATCTGTATCTGGTGTTTTATTTGTTTCGTGGTACAATAATGTTGAAATAAATAACAATTTGATTACCTCTGTTTTCCGTCTTTTTTATACGTTTGCCGCCAATGGAACACGTATTAGATAACCCGGGCTGGAACGCGCTGATCTCGGGTAATAAACATCTCGCTCACGGTAATGATCAGGTTAGGTATTTCGCTCCGGAGGTTTCTCCGTTTATAGGCTTGAGGGATCAATCAGATAAACAATTCCAGATGCTGTATGATATGATAACGCATGACGGGCCTGTAGGTTTTATCACCAATATAGAGATCGAATTACCTGAAATGTGGAAGCTGATACAGCCCAATAAAGCATTCCAGATGATATATAACCTGCCGGCTGATCCGCCAGCGGTTGAGATTGACCTCGTACCATTAACAGAACAACATGTACCCCAAATGATGGCACTCACCAAACTGACCAACCCTGGTCCCTTTGCTGAGCGTACTATAGATTTTGGCCACTACTACGGCGTTTTTGATGGTGATAAGCTGGTAGCCATGGCAGGGCAACGCCTGCATATTGGCGGATACGCAGAGATTAGTGCCGTTTGCACCCATCCTGATTATTTGGGTAGGGGTTATGCTAAGCAACTGCTGTTGAGTCATATCCATCGCATCAGGGCAGCAAAAAATATTCCTATACTTCACGTTCGTACGGATAACCACCGGGCTTTACGGGTTTATGAGAGCCTGGGTTTTAAAGCAAGGGCAATTATCTACTTTAATATTCTGATGAAGAATAAATAGGGGTGAATTGGTTCCTAATTGTCGCGATTGGATAATTTTGTTTGTTTTTTAGTTAAAAAATGAATACTGGCAAGATATTTGTGCAAATTTTGACGAAATGTGCGCAAATATGCTATTGTGGAAACCATAGAAAAACGCAGTTAAAGTATTAAATGATCTGATCTGGATCAAGAATGACTGTATCGCAGGATTTGATCATGCGAGTAATTTATAGCAAAGCCGCACTCATTAATAATGGTACGGCTTTTTTGTTTTATCCAGTCCTCTTTAACAATATGTTAATATGGGTGAAGTATACTTGTAAACATTCTGCCTTCAGTACAAATCAAAAAAATGAATGTAAAATGGATAATAATACGCCAATCAAATCAATTCAAAATGTTCTAATGTGCCCTTGCGGCCAAACAGAAAGAGCAAACCTTGAAAGAATCAGACGTACAGCTTTCATGAAGGTTTTTTTATTTTGGTTGCCTTTAAAACGGTACAAGTGTTATAAATGCCAGCAAAATAAATGGATTATGCAGTCTAACTAAATTGTCATAAAAGCTAATATATATCACTACGTTGTAAGCCTGTACGGTTTCAAAAATCTTTTTAATATATTAAATCGTATCTTTGGAAACTAGTTTTTTATTTTTATCAATACCAATTTCGTGATTATATTAATTTTCTTTTTGGCTCACTGGTTTCTTTCCCTGTTTTTCCAAACATTCTTTCTTCATCGGTACGTATCACACAAAATGTTCTCAACCAACAAGTTTAATGAGCGCATTTTCTATTTGCTGACGTTTGTTTTCCAGGGATCATCATTCTTAAATCCCCGTGCATATGCAATTATGCACCGCGAGCACCACGCTTTTAGCGATACCGAAAAAGATCCGCATTCGCCACACTTTTTTAAGGATGTGTTCCAGATGATGATGTACACCGCGACCAGCTACAAGGCTTACGAAAGCCGTTTAAAAGAGCCTGATGCGCAATTTGGTGGCCATTACCCTGAGTGGAAATTTATTGACACCGTAGGTTCAAGCCTGGCAACCCGTATAGGCTTTGGCGTGTTGTATGTTAGTTTCTACGTAGCATTCGCTACACATTGGTGGATGTTTTTATTATTGCCAATACACTTTTTAATGGGCCCTATCCAGGGTGCTATCGTTAACTGGTGTGGTCATAAATACGGTTATTCTAATTTTGATAATAACGACAAATCAAAAAATACAACTCCATTTGATTTCTTATTATTAGGCGAATTATTCCAGAACAATCACCATAAACGCCCAAACAACGCGAACTTTGGTGCACGTTGGTTCGAGGTTGATCCGGTTTATCCAATCATGAAGTTTATGCACTGGATACGCCTCATCAAATTAAAGCCAGCAACCTTAAACAGGTAATTTTAAAATTTTACCTGTGTAGTTCATTTTCTATCAGCACATTTGCATATCCGCACATCTAAAATTCATCTAAAAATGAATGTATCTAAATTAGCGCAAGGCCTTCGCGGCTCCGAGATCATCAAAATAGCCGGCGAAATAAACGAATTAAAACGCCAGGGACAAAATATTGCCAACCTAACCATTGGCGATTTCGACTCCAATATCTACCCAATCCCTGCCGAACTGAAGGAAGGCATCATAGCTGCTTATAACGATAATCAAACCAACTACCCGCCTGCGGATGGGATGTTGAATCTGCGCGAAAGTGTTTCCTCATTTTTAAAAAGCAGGTACAATTTAGATTACACCCCTACACAAATTCTAATTTCAGGAGGTTCACGCCCCTTGATATATTCTATATTCTTGGCTGTGGTTGATCCCGGCGAAAAGGTAGTTTTCCCTACTCCGTCATGGAATAATAACCATTATTGCGATTTGCTTGGTGCCGAATCAGTAATGATCGCTACTCGCCCCGAAAATAATTTTATGCCTACGGCGGATGAGATCCGTCCGCATTTAAAAGGAGCGGCTTTGTTAGCATTGTGTTCGCCATTAAACCCTACCGGTACCATGTTTGGTAAAAAAGACCTGGAAGAAATCTGCGATCTGGTAATTGCCGAAAACAAAACCCGTGCAGCAGGTGAAAAACCTTTGTACCTGTTATACGATCAAATTTATTCGCAATTAACCTTTGGTGCACATGAGCATTTTAACCCGGTTAGTTTGCGCCCTGAATTAAAGGACTACACCATATTTGTCGATGGTTCATCCAAATGCTTTGCCGCTACCGGCGTACGTGTAGGCTGGGGCTTTGGCCCTGCAAACGTGGTAAACAACATGAAAGCCATCGTAGGCCACATGGGTGCCTGGGCGCCAAAAGCCGAGCAGGTGGCAATGGCTAAATTTTTAGCCAACGATACTTACGTAAACAACTATCTGTCCAAATTAAAAACCAATATTCAGGCCAGCTTAAATACACTGCACGAAGGTTTTCAGCAATTAAAAGCCGAAGGCTATAGTGTTGATTCTATCGAACCAATGGGTGCCATCTACTTAACCGTTAAGGTTGATTACAAAGGCAAAATCACAGCTGATGGCAACTTATTAAACAGCCCTGCCGATATCAACTTCTACCTCATCAAAGAAGCTAAAGTGGCATTAGTGCCATTCTCCGCTTTCGGTACAGATGAAGATTTAACCTGGTTCCGCGTATCAGTAGGCGCAATCACGTTGCAGGATATCCAACTGATGATCCCGAGGATTAAAGAAGCGTTGGGTAAATTGAAATAAGATTCTTTCGTCTGAACCTGAATTCATGGAATTAAAGAATTAATCGAATTGTAAATCATTCTGCCCATTCTTTAATTCCATAAATTCGAGTTCAGACATTATTTTGGGCGTTCCCGCTATCCAGCGGGCGGGCTATCTACTCATACTACACACTGTCATTCTGAGCGTAGTCGAAGGGCGTTTCTATCCCTAACGCAGTTCTAAGTTCAACCACACTCATCACCACGCACGTCATTGCGAGGAGCGTAGCGACGTGGCAATCCCCAACTTACAGAGAAACATGCAAAGCCGCCCTGTATATCGGGGATTGCCACGCTCCGCTCGCAATGACGCTTGGAGAATATCAACGTGCGCAAAGGCTGTCACCCTGAGGCACTCGAAGGGCGAGCGCAGGCCTTTACCTGCCTGCCGGCAGGCAGGCACCTATGCTTCGATTGCCTCAGCATTACAACGCGCCTTATCCCCCAATCATAACAAACAATCACAATCACAATCCCAAGCTACTGACAAAACAGTGTCAGCACTTATCCCAACCCATTTCCCGAAATTTGTATATACCGGTCAACTACTCCTGCGAAAGAGTAAATAAAGTTCTTTGAAATATTAAATCGGATGCGCTAGAAAGTTTACTTAGGCTCGTTACAAACGAATCCCCCGCTGTTCGAAGTCTCTGACTTCGAACCACTAAGACTGTAGTTTGCAACTACAGATTCCAACCACAAGCCACCCATCCCCTAAACCCGATTGCAGCGAATACCGGCCCGCGCCTAATGCCTCCGTGCAGTATAAGCGCCTGCCGGCAGGCAGGAAAAGCGGGACTACCGTTAATAGTAGCACCGGCACTGCTTTTCCAAATCAGTCTGAACTCGAATTTATAGAATTAAAGAATTAATCGAATTTTAATTCATTCTGCTCATTCCTAAATTCTATAAATTCCGGTTCAGACAATCAAAATCAAGAAAACCCCCAAATCAGGCAAATCAAGGTTCAGACAACATAAAAGGTTTCTCTACCTTTGTATGTTTAGGTAATTCAAACATGGCCGATAATATATTAGAACTTTTTAATCCGCAAACC
>Ga0206809_1117_pt1 | contig 14138 bp, 12 predicted proteins | sample Alteio_BWOrgCont_55_FD_152903 | JGI IMG/M metagenome (GOLD analysis project Ga0206809, IMG submission 152903) | Enriched cells from forest soil in Barre Woods Harvard Forest LTER site, Petersham, Massachusetts, United States -... | ecosystem: Environmental > Terrestrial > Soil > Temperate forest >... | reverse complement strand
AATTCGCTTTAATAAAAGGGTGTCTAATTTTTTTGTTTCTGTTTTTGGAATAGAATATATAAATGAATCTTGCTGGGTTGCCGTAATTTTTATTGGCTGCGAAAATGAATCGACACCAAGTGCCTGACTAAAATTACCTATAATGTTACCAAACAAATATTGCTGATTGGTGAAGCCTATGCCTGTGTAATAATATAAACTATACAAGCCGGCGGGCAACTCCTCCATATACAATTGGTAATTATGTTCTATAAAATGATGGCGAATAATTTTTTGGTTATCGTTTCGTAAAAAAACAACGACATCGTTTTCAGTTGGGTTAATTATTTTAATGTATGATTTAGATAACGTATCAAATTTATTTTTGCCGAAGGTTGCTGTATATGGGCTTTCGGAGGTTCTACTAGTTGATTCAATTTTTAGTGCATTACTTTTTGTTTTTTCGGATTTTGGTATTTGGTATAGGTTTATTAATATTAGTAGTAAGGCAATAGCAGCCGGTATGCTAATTAAAATATAGGTAAGCTCTTTATAATTTGTTTTTGTACTTACCGGTTTTGGGCTTGCGTAACTTGTTGCTTTGGGTTTGTAATGTGTTTGATAATACTGGCGGTGTTTTAATTCAGACTCATTAAAGGTGTAGGTTTTTTGTTTTTTTACAGGCTGTGTTTTTGGTGTTTGGGTAGCAATGTTGTAATTTCTCTTAAGGTCGTATCGGTTTCTTCTTGTACTATCTATAAGGGTTTCGTAGGCTTCTTTTATCAGTTTAAATTTTTCTTCGGCACTCGGGTTTTTATCGGGGTGAAACAGTTTAGCCAACCTACGATACGCGGCTTTAATTTCGGCATGGGTTGCCGTAGGGCTTACTTGCAGTATTTGGTAGTAATCAAAACTCATTGCAAAAAAAAACCCTCGAACTTTACGAGGGTTTAAATTTTTTTGGATTTTATTATTTTAAAGAATCTTTAGCCTCTGTACTTTCTGTTTTAACCTCTTTAATATACACATCTGATAAGTTACGATAGCGCATTGCATTGGTGTTGGCATTTTGAATGCCATAACGTGTTAAACGATAATTGCCATCGTACCACAACACCATTACAGGCGCATCATTCATTAGTATTTGTTCAGCCTTCATAAAATAAGCAAAACTGCTATCGCGGTTAATGGCATCTCTGCCCATTACAAAATACTTATCGTACTGCGTATTTTTATAACGTACTGTATTAGGATACGATTTTTGATTAGCATCTTTAGGCACTAAAGCTCCATAAAACACACTTAAAAACGATTCGGGACTTGGATAATCAGCCACCCATGCCTCGCGCACTATATCGGCCTGGTTGGTTGCTGCCAGTTCTAATTTTTGTGCCATTGGTATCACTTCAAAATCTACGTTTATATTTAGATTTTCTAATAATTGTTTTTGAAGTTCGACTACCACATTTGTATTACGTGCACCCCCGCTGTTTAAAATTATTTTAACAGGTGGAAATGCTCTTCCGTTAGGGTAACCTGCCTCAGCTAATATTTTTTTTGCTTCGGTAGGATTATATTCGTAGCCTTTAATTTTAGTTATATCGTAACCAGAAAATGTTGGTGGTATAAAGCCATACTGACCTGCGCCAAATGCCTGATTATTTAAAATATCTTCTACCACTTTTTTACGATTGATAGCCATATTAAAAGCCTTACGCACTTTAATGTTATCGAACGGCGGACGGGTTATATTGAATGTATAATACTGCGTAATCATTTCAGCCGCATTATCCAGTAAATATTTTGGCGGACGGTTTTGAAAATCCTGTATTTGAGTTTCTACCATTTCTTTTATAGACTGAGATGGCAAGGAGGTTATCATATCTAAATTACCATCTTTAAACATAGCTAACTCTTTATCTTTAGCGGGTACGATGTAAACTAAAACCGAATCTAAAAACGGTAATTTATTTCCTAAAGAATCTCTACCATAATATGTTGGGTTTTTACGTAACACAATTTTATCTTTAGTTGAACGAGCTGCATCCCACATAAAAGCTCCGGCACCTACTTTTATATCTTTGCCATATTTTTCTACAGCTTCTTTAGCAATAACACCACACGTAGTTTCGGCTAAAATTTGAAGAAACACCGTGCTTGGGTGTTCTAAGGTAATTTCAAGTGTATAATCATCAATTACTTTTACGCCATCTAACTCACCTTTGCCATCAAAACAAGCGTTTGCACCTTTTACCCTATCTTTAAATGAGTTTGCAAAGCCACCGTTATCGGGTGTATTTTTACATAATAATTCAAACGAATATTTAAAATCAGATGCTCTTACTTCTCTGCCTGTACCACCCGAAAAACATTTATCATCCTGAAAAAAAACTCCTTTACGTAAGTGAAATGTATATTTAGTTCCGGTTGCATCAATGTCCCATTTATCAGCAATAGCAGGTTCAACTTTTAAATTAGCGTTATTTAAGCGGGTTAAGCCATCATAAATTTGAGTACCAATAAAATTTGATGATACATCAAGTATAGCACAAGGGTTAAGACTTTGAATATTTTCAGTTTCAGCAACACGTAAACAGCCCCCATAAACACGCCCGCCTTTTGCCTCAGCAGATTCCGCTTGATTTTGATTGCCTTTTCTACCACCACAAGATGTTAAAATAAGCAACGAAAAAGCGGCTAATATAGTTGTCCTTTTCATAAAATTTTAATGCTATTAAATGTTACCTAAATAGTTAAGACAAGATTAACATTTTTTTTGAAAAGGAGCAAATATTTTCGACGGATTAGTTAGAGGTCGAAGGGGTCTTTATCGCCTGAGTTTTCGTCGGTTGCTTGCTTGTTGTCGTCGTCATATTTACTACAATCAAGTTCAATATCACTCATTTTAGCCGGGCGTTCAAAATCTCTTTTAGAAAGCTTAATGGTTTTATCGGCATACACTTTTTGAAAGAATTTGCCCCAAATAGGCAATGCCATACTGGCTCCCTGCCCTTGGTCGGTGGTGTTAAAATGCACAGCCCTATCCTCGCCCCCAACCCAGCAACCGGCAGCTAAATCGGGTGTAAAACCAATAAACCAACCATCACTATTATTTTGCGTAGTACCTGTTTTACCAGCAATAGGGTTAGTTAAATTGTAGCGGTAACGTAAGCGCGAACCTGTACCATATTGTACAACCCCTTTCATAAGTTCGCACATTACAAAAGCTTTTTCTTCATTAAAAACCTCTTCGGTGTTTGGCACAAACTCTTCCAGCACTTTACCATTTTTATCTTCGATGCGTGTTACAAAAATGGGTTGCACATAAGTGCCCTGGTTAGCAAAGGTTGAATTGGCACCCACCATTTCGTATAACGAAATATCAGCCACGCCTAAACACAAAGCAGGCACGGCATCTAAATGAGATGTAATGCCCATGCGATGCGCTAAATTTACTACGGCATTTGGTCCAAATTTTTTCATTAAAGCAGCACTTACATAATTTAGTGAGTTAGCCAAAGCCACTTTTAGAGTAAGAATTTTTCCTTCAAATTTTTCGTCTCCGGCAGAATTATCGGGGCACCATTCTTCGCCGACCTCTGTGGTTATACAGGTTCGTACATTGGGTATGCGATAGCAAGGCGAGTAACCCTCCTGTATGGCAAGTGCGTACACAAAAGGCTTAAAGGTTGAACCCACCTGGCGTTTACCAATTTTTACGTGGTCGTACTGAAAATGTGTATGATTAATGCCACCTACCCATGCTTTAATAAAACCCGTTTGGGGTTGCATTGCCATAAAGCCGGTTTGTAAAAAACTTTTATAATATCGGATAGAATCGTAAGGAGATAAAGTAGTATCAACTTCGCCGTGCCAGGTAAATACAGTCATTTTTACAGGAGTTTTAAATGCCTGCATAATTTCTTCGTCGGTTTTGCCATCTGCTTTCATCGACCTGTATCTGTCGGTACGGTGCATGGCAGTTTGCATAATGTTTTTAATTTCATCCTTATTTACGTTCCAGGCAAAAGGCGCGTTCTTTTTATTTTTACATTCTTTAAAAAACAAATCTTGCAAGGCAGCCATGTGTTCACTTACAGCCTCTTCGGCATATTGCTGCATACGAGAATCAATGGTGGTGTAAATTTTTAATCCATCTCTATAAATATCGTACGATTTACCGTTCTCTTTTTTATGGGTTAAGCACCATTCTTTTAAAAAATTATCGCGCAGATATTCTCTAAAATAAGTTGCCATGCCATCGTTATGGTCTTCGGGGCGAAAAACTAAATTAAGCGACTGTGTTTTAAGTGAATCGTATGTTGCCTGAGGCAGATAATCGTACTTAACCATTTGATGCAACACCACGTTACGTCTTTGTTGCGTGCGCTCGGCAAACCTTACCGGATTAAACAACGAAGGGTTTTTTGCCATACCAACCAACATGGCTGCTTGTGGTATATTTAATTTATCGGGACTGGTGTTGAAATAAATTTGCGAAGCTGATTTTACACCCACGGCTAAATTTAAAAAATCGAATTTGTTTAGGTACATAGCCATAATTTCTTGCTTGGTATAAAGCTTTTCTAAACGAACGGCTATAATCCACTCCTTTACTTTACGAAACACTAATTGAAACTTGCTCAAATTCTCACGCGGAAATTGCATTTTAGCTAACTGCTGCGTAAGCGTGCTACCACCGCCCGCACTGGTTCTGCCTGTAAGCACACCTGTTACCGAACGAAACAGAGCCTTTAAATCGACCCCGCTGTGTTCCATAAAACGAGAATCTTCGGTAGCAATTAAGGCGTTAACTAAATTCGGGCTAATCTCGTTATACTTTACGTTTACACGGTTTTCTTTATAAAATTTACCCAGCACATTGCCATCGCTGCTGTAAACAATGGATGCTAAATTGTTTTTAGGATTTTGAAGTTCTTCTACTTCGGGCAGTTCGCCAAATGTGCCCATTGACGTTAGCATAACTATTAAAAAAAACAGAAATACCGGACAAATAATAACAAGCCATGTAATGAAAATATATTTTGCAGGAGAATTTTTTACAGATGCCATAATGTAGCGCAAAAGTAAGAATAAATAAGTGATGGCATTTGATAAAATTATAGCTTTGCCTTATGATGCACACAATTGCTGTTGAAGGAATAAATATATACGCTTACCACGGTTGTTTACCCGAAGAAGGCTTAATAGGAGGGCATTATATAGTAGATGTTTATATGCAAACCGATTTTACGGAAGCCGCTAAAACCGACGACTTAAGCAAAACCATTGATTACTGTGCTATTTACGAAATTGCAAAAAAAGAAATGGCTATACGTGCTAAATTAATAGAAGATGTAGCTATGCGCATACACAGCACCATTTTAAACCATTTTGCCCAAGTGCAAAAAGCACGGGTGCGTGTTACCAAACTAAAACCACCTATGAATGGTAACGTGGATAAGGTTTACGTAGAAATTGAATAAGCATGGCCCTTAAAAATTGTTCGCGCTGCAATAAACCTTTTACCTGTTGTAACGAAAAACCGGGTTGTTGGTGCGAAACACTTACGCTGGATACTACTGCACTTAGCACTTTAAGAAATGATTTTGCAGATTGCCTTTGTGAAGATTGTTTGAAATTGTACGAACAACCAAAGAGTTTAGAAAACAAACCAAATTAATGGCTCTTTTTTCTTTTATGTATCTTTGCCGCGCATGAAAATTAAATTCATTATACCTGTTGTTGTGCTACTTGTTTTTTCTTGCAAAACAGAAAAAGCAAAAGATGGCGATGCCAACCAAAAAGCCATTGCCCGTGTGTTTGATAAAAGTTTGTATGCCGAGGATGTAAAAGAAATTCTACCTAAAAATACCAGCTCTAAAGACAGTGTTATTTTTGTAAAAGGTTTTATAGAGCAATGGATTACAAATGAGTTACTGATGCATCAGGCAGAAAGTAATTTACCTGCCGACGAAAAAGATGTGCAGAAAGAAATGGATGAGTATCGTAAAAATTTATTGGTGTATAGATATGAAACCGAGTTGGTACACCAAAAATTAGATACCGCCGTTACCGCACAGGATATAGAAACCTACTACAACACGCACACACAAAATTTTATGCTGAAAGAAAATATTGTGAAGGTGTGTTACGTTAAAATAAATAAAAAAACACCTAATGCCGATAAGGTTAAAAAGTGGTACACATCGAAAGAAGTGAAAGACCAGGATAACCTGAAAAAATATTGCATACAATATGCCGATAACTTTTTTTTAGATGATAACACCTGGCTTTTGCTGGATGATGTAATGAAGGAAATTCCGTTACGAGATTATAACCCCGAATTACTTTTGAAAACCAGCCGACTGATAGAATTAAGCGATAGCACCTTTAATTATTATTTAAATATTAAGGATTTTAAAATAAAGAACAACCCTTCGCCGTTAAGCTTTGAAAAAGAAAACATTAGGCAGATGATTATAAACAAACGTAAACTAAGCCTTATTGAGGAAATGAAACAATCGGTTTACAGTCAGGCTAAAGAAAATAATAACTTTGAAATTTATCCGTAATGAAAAAATATTTTTTATATCTCGTTTTTCTATCGCTTTGTTTTGTATCAGTTGCGCAACAAAACATAGATAAAACGTTAGCTGTTATTGGCAAATACATTGTTATTCGTTCGGAGCTTGAAAGAGAGCTTAAAGGCATGGCGGCAAATGGCATTAAAATAACGGATTCGTTGCGCTGCACGATGCTGGATGAATTAATGTACCAAAAATTACTATTGGCACAGGCTGATAAAGATAGCATACGCGTTAAAGACGAACAAGTAGATGCCGAGCTTGATAGGCGTATGAATTATTACTTAGGTCAGTTTGGTTCGGAAGAAAAATTTGAAGCCTTTTACGGGAAAAATGTAAAACAATATAAAGAAGAAATGCGCGACGACATTCACAATATTTTAGTTGCACAACAAATGCAACAAAAAGTAGTGAGTGATATAAAAGTATCTCCGGGCGATGTGCGAAATTATTTTAATTCTATTCCTTCAGATAGTTTGCCTTTAATAAATACGGAGGTTGAAATTGGTCAGCTGGTAAAAAAGCCTGTCGTATCTGACGAAGCAAAAAAAGCCGCTCGCGAAAAATTAGAGGGTTACCGCCAGCGTGTACTTGCAGGCGAAAGCATGAGTGTAATTGCTACACTTTATACCGAAGACCCTGGGTCGGCTAAAACAGGCGGGCGTTATGATGGAATTGCACGCGGACAATTTGTACCTGAGTTTGAAGCAGTTGCTTTTAGACTAAAAGTTGGCGAGGTATCCGAAATTTTTGAATCGAGTTTTGGTTACCATTTTATACAACTGGTAGCGCGCCGTGGTGAGTTGGTTGATGTACGACATATTTTGGTTACAGCAAAAGTAACTGCTCAGGATGTTGCTGAAGCTAAAATTGCTTTGGACACCATTTATCAGAAAATACAGGATGGCAGGCTTACTTTTTGCGCAGCATGTGCTAAATACAGCGATGATAAGGATACTAAAAATAACTGCGGTGCTATGCAAAACCAAGCAGCCGGGAGTACTAAATTTGAAATTGAAGAACTTGGACAAGTAGACCAAAACATGGTGTTTATGCTTGATAAAATGAAGCCGGGTGAAGTAAGTAAACCCCTTGTACAACAGGGGCAAGACTCGAAACAAGCCTTCAGAATTATTTATTTGAAAGCCCGTTCGGAGCCACATAAAGCAAACTTAAAAGACGATTACCAGCGCATGCAGGGGCTTGCACAAATGCATAAACAAAAAAGCGTGGTAGATGCCTGGACGAATAAAAAATTAAAGTCTATTTATGTGCGTATAGATGATGAGTACAAAAATTGCAACTTTACCCACAACTGGAAACAAGCGGCAAACCCTTAGGCTTTATGTTTTTGTTGGTGATAAAACTAATAAAGCAACTACATTTTACCTAACAATAACCAAGCGTTTGTTTATTACGCCATTGATGTTTACGTTGTAAACACCTGCATTTAAAATGCCTGTATCAACACTTGTGGTACCGTTTATGGTTTGGGTTAAAACTTGTTTGCCGTTTATATCAAATATATGTATGGTTTGTTTTTCAGCATCTGTAGTTTCGATAATGAAATTACCTGTTGTGGGATTTGGATAGATTTTAATTTGATAATTGTTAGCCGTAATTTTTTCTATTCCGCTGCTTGAAGAACATACAGGTAAAAAATAGCTACTTGAACTTACCGTAGTGTTTGTGTTATTTTTTATAGTGGCTGTTGCATTAACTGAAGGAGTTACCGTAGTAGCACTTAAAGACATTTGTTTTAAAATTAAACTATCAGTTGTTTTAAAGCAATTATTTGCCATTTGCCCAAGCGAGTCAGTTTTTATAAGCATTAAATTGATTGTGGTATTTTGTTCGCTTGCTAACACACAATAACCATTATCTGTTGTGTTAATGGCATAATAGGGTTGACTATTTTTGTTTGGGTTGCCATAGACCGAAGTCCATATGGTATCGCCTAAAGCATTAAACTTAACCAAATTAATGCCCGATCTAAAGATTGGCATAGACCCTCCGGGTACATAATGCTCAGATATAGTTGGTACAATGTATCCTCCATCCGAAGTTTGTTTAATTGATAACGTTTGATTTGCAATTCCTTTTTGCCAAAGTATATTTCCGCCGGCATCTGTTTTTATAATACAACCGTAACCAAAGCTATCACTATATCCAGTAAGGGCATAGCCGCCATCTGTAGTTTGAATAACGCCGGTGCACCACTCGCTACCAACATGTGGGTACGATTTAGCCCAGCTTAGGTTACCTAACGAATCAGTTTTTACTATATATATATCCCCTCCTGAAAAATATCCTAAACTATCCGTATAACCTCCTGTATAACCTCCTAAAATAAAACCTTTATCAGCGGTAATTTGCATACTGTACGCATCATTATAATTAATGCCACCAATTGATTTTGTCCATTTTACATTGCCAATGGCATCAATTTTTACTAAGTATAAATTACTTGAATCGGGAGAACTAACAAAACTATTTGTGTAGCCCGCTAAAATATAACCACCATCGCTTGTTTGTTGAACAGCATGAGCAACTTCGTGTTGGGCACCACCATAGGTTTTTGTCCAAAGAGTATCGCCATTTTGGTTGGTTTTAATTACATACACATCATATGTTCCTGCGCCAAAGCTGGTTGTGCTACCTGCTATAATATAACCTCCATCGGTGCTTTGCTGAATGGCATTGCCATAATCATCTGCTGTGCCTCCGTAGTTTTTTGCCCATACGGTATCGCCTTGGCTATTTAATTTTACTACAGAAACATCGGATGTACTATCCGGGCTTGCGGAACCAACTATAACATAACCACCATCAGTAGTTTGTTGCACTTGCGAACCAATATTATTTGGGGTTGTACCAAAAGCATTAATAAAAGTATTTTGTGCAGACGTAAAAAATGTTTGTAATAAAATAAAGGATAGAAATATTTTTGTTTTCATGTGCTTAGGTTTTAATAAAGTAAATTTAATAAATAAGGTTGGTCGAAATAAATAACTTTTTAAACGGTTGGTTTTAACAATTAAACGGTTAAACTTTACAGCAATGAAGGGGAGCAGAAATAAGCATCAAACCCTTAGTCTTCTTCCTCGGCTTTTAGTACATCAAAAATTAAATCCTGCTCGTAACCTTTACTTAGTGCATAACGAACCAGTTTTTGTTTCTTTTTAAGAAAGTTTTTTTCGGTAATAGATTTTTCTTTTAGTGCCAACACTTTTTTCAGCGTGTTTATGTAATCTGTATTATCAATTATAGCCAAACCTTTTTTTATGCAGTAATCAGATACACGCTTAGCTTTTAACTCTTGCTTAATTTTAACCTTACCCCATTTTTTTATTCTGAATTTTCCGCCGGCAAAAGCAACAGCAAAACGCTCCTCGTTAATAAAATTTTCGTTTACCAGTTGGGCTATAATATTTTCTACATCATCGGTTTTTAAGCCATAATCGTATAATTTATCTCGCGCCTCTTGCTGGCAACGCTCCTGATAGGCACACCAATCGCGTATTTTAAAAAGAGCCTGTTCGGGCATATGATATTTTATTTGTTTTTCCACAGCTTATAAAAGTAATAAATATGCGTTTCTATTTGTATTTTTGCCGCACAATGGCAGAAAATATAGAACAAAAAGCAGACATGCCCTTTTTTGAGCACATTGAGGCACTACGCTGGCACCTTATACGCAGTATTGCGGTGATAGCTGTTTTGGGCATTGTGTTGTTTTTTTACAACGATATTTTATTCGGTAAAATTTTGTTTGGTCCGCGCCATCAGGATTTTATTACGTACAGAGTTATTTGCTCGTTAGGCTGGCGTTTATTTCACGATAACTCTGCCTGCATACAAGCTGCCACACAGGAGTTAATTAACACCGACCTGGCAGGACAGTTTACCATGCACATGTGGGTATCGTTTATTGGTGGGGTAATTTTAGGCATGCCGTATGTGTTGTGGGAGTTGTGGCGCTTTATTAGCCCGGCACTTAGAAAAACAGAAACCAAACCCGTTAGAGGTTTTGTTATTGTATCAACCATTTTGTTTTTAATGGGAGTTAGCTTTAGTTACTTTTTAGTTTTCCCGTTAACGTGGAATTTTTTAGCACCTTATGCGGTAAGTGCCGATGTAAAGAATTTAATCTCGTTCGATTCCTACGTATCAAACCTAACCACCTTGACACTTGCCTTCGGCTTGGTATTTGAAATGCCTGTGGTGGTTTATTTTATTAGTCGCATTGGTTTATTAACGCCCAAGTTTATGCGTCAGTATAGAAGACATGCTATTGTAGTGATTTTAATATTGGCTGCTTTTATTACGCCAACATCAGATATACCAACTATGATGGCAGTTTTTGTGCCTTTATACATGCTGTATGAGGCAAGCATTTTTGTATCGGCTTACGTAAATAAAAAATATTACGCTTAAAATGTACGCCGTTGTTATAGTTGCAGGAGGTACCGGAAGCCGCATGAATAATGAGCTACCAAAACAACTGATTGAAATAAACAACAAACCTGTTATAGTTTATAGCATAGAAAAATTCCAACATTTTAATAAAGACATTCAAATAATTATTTCGTTGCACAAAAATTATTTTGATTTGTTTGAAAAAATAAAGACTCGATTTAATTTAAACGTTCAGGTTGTTGAGGGTGGCGATACACGTTATCAATCGGTTAAAAATGCCTTGGCAGTTTTAAACTCGACTATAACTATAGTTGCTGTACACGATGCCGCCAGACCATTAGTGAGTTTACAAACTATTGAGAAAACGTTTGCAGCAGCCGAACAACACGGCGCGGCAATTCCGGTAATTGACATGAATGAATCTCTGCGTGAAGTAACAAGCGCAGAATCAAAAGCAGTTGATAGAACTAAATTTAAAGTAGTGCAAACACCGCAATGTTTTAAAAAGGATATTTTGCTTACAGCATACAACATGCCTTACAGCTCTTTATTTACAGATGATGCCAGCATGGTTGAAAAAATTGGGCACACAATATTTATTACCGAAGGAAATAAAGAAAACATAAAAATTACCTATCCGCAAGATTTAATTGTAGCACAAACGCTTTTATAAAATGTTAGATTGTTATGATATAGCTGAAAAATTGCAACTCACCGCTAAACTAATGGAGTTGCACGATGGAAATGCGTTTAAAATAAAAGCCCTGACTAATGGTGCTTTCAGGCTATCGAAAATGCACATAGCCCCTGAAGATTTTACGGAAGAAAAATTAGCCCTACAGGAAGGTGTTGGTAAAAGTTTATCGAAAACTATTGTTGAGATAGCCCATAAAGGCAACTCGGCAGAGTTAGAAACGCTGATTGAAAAAACTCCGGCAGGCGTTATTGAGATGCTATCGGTTAAAGGCATTGGACCAAAAAAAGTAAAACAACTTTGGCACGAATTGCAAGTTGAAAGTCCGGGAGAGTTGTTATACGCTTGTTATGAAAACCGTTTGGTTGATTTAAAAGGCTTCGGACAAAAAACACAGCAAAGCATAAAACAAAGTATTGAGTTTATGCAATCTGCCAGCGGCAAAGTACATTATGCAGCAGTAGAGGAATTAGCGGATAATTTTTTAGAAGAATTAAAAGAACTTCAATATGTTTCTAATATTAGTTTAACAGGAGACATTTATAGAAAATGTGAAACGCTTAGCAGCATTGATATTTTAGTAGCTGCGGATGAAGTTTTTGAAAACGAGTTTAAAAGCCCAATACCCGTTAATCTTATTTTTACTACTGACGAAGAATTTTATTACGAACTGGTAAAAACATCTTCTACTAAAGAACATTTAGAAAAAATACATTTTGCCTCATTAACAAATCATCATTTCAATTCAGAAGAAGAAGTTTATCAAAGTTTAAAACAGCCTTATTTTATTGCCGAATGGCGCGATGGTTTGTTTGATAAAGAAATTAATGCCCACTACCCTACCCATTTAATTGAAGAGAAAGATTTAAAAGGCATTTTACATAACCACAGTACCTATAGCGATGGTGCCAACACCTTGGCAGAAATGGCAGGTTATTGTAAAGAGTTGGGTTACGAATATTTTGGCATTGCCGATCACTCTAAAAGTGCTGTGTATGCTAATGGCTTGAAAGAAGACCGCATACTGTTACAACATAAAGAAATTGATGAGTTGAATAAAAAACTAGCTCCTTTTAAAATTTTAAAAGGAACCGAGTGCGATATTTTATACGATGGTTCGCTTGATTACTCAAACGAAGTTTTAGCTACGTTTGATTATGTGGTAACATCTATACATCAGCATTTTAAAATGGATGAGGACAAAGCAAGCGACCGATTAATTAAAGCCATTGAAAATCCGCACACTACAATTTTAGGTCACCCAACGGGGCGTTTGTTATTGGGTCGCCCGGGATATCCTGTTAATCACAAAAAAATAATTGATGCCTGCGCGGCTAACAATGTGGTGATAGAATTAAACGCACACCCCTATCGTTTAGATATTGATTGGCGTTGGATTCCGTATTGCATGGAACGCGGGGTGAAAATTTCTATTAACCCCGATGCACACGAAAAGCAAGGTTTTCATGATATGCATTTTGGCACTTGCGTTGCCCGCAAAGGTTTACTTACAAAAGATTTTTGCTTTAATGCACTTAGCTTAATAGAGATTGAAACTTTTTTGAAAGCTAAAAAGTAGGCTTTACAGCAATAACAGGATATAAAACTGCGCTTTAGTTTTGTTTTAATTTACCTAGCCAGTACCAAACCTCAAGCCCGGTGTAAAGCATATAGTAGCTCATGGTGCAAATACCAACAGCTAAACGGTTTTGCTTAATAAAATATAAGCCAAACAACAAAATAAATAAACAGGTAAACATTTTTAAAGCCGTTAAAGCTAAAAATGTGTTGGTGAATTTATTTTTGTTTGGGTCTTGTAAGGCAGTTTGCAATTGCTTGTTTAGCACAAGCGAAAAGCCAATAAAAAATGCGCTTAACAAAACTATATAGTACAAAGGGATGCCAAATTTTTGACTCGCCAAAAAAGCAAATGCATACACAATTACACTAAACAAATTAAGCTTTGCCTGATACGATTTCATTTACTGTCTTAAAAAATCGGTGTTGGTGTATATTAATAAACCAAGTATAATTACTAAACCTACGTAGTTTGCATAGTATAAAACTTTATCTGGCACCTTGCGGCGGCTCACCATTTCTATTAAAATAAATACAATGTAGCCACCATCTAACATCGGTACAGGTAAAAAATTCATAAAGGCAAGTACCAGCGAAAACATACCGGTACGTTTCCAAAAAGATTCCCAATCCCACTCCTCCGGAAAGGTTTTATACATCGTATAAAAACCACCTACTTGTTTGTGGGCATCTTTAACGGTAAATATTACCATTAGTTGTTTGCCTTGCATAATTATCATTTCGTAAGCTTCGCTTACACCTTGTACAAAACTTTCGCCAATGCCGTAATTAATTTGTTCTGTATGAATATACTTAGCGTGTTCGGCAAAAAAAAACCAATAGTGCCTTCTTTAGTAACGGTGGCTTTAGTGGTAATGGTA
>Ga0206809_1005_pt1 | contig 14216 bp, 12 predicted proteins | sample Alteio_BWOrgCont_55_FD_152903 | JGI IMG/M metagenome (GOLD analysis project Ga0206809, IMG submission 152903) | Enriched cells from forest soil in Barre Woods Harvard Forest LTER site, Petersham, Massachusetts, United States -... | ecosystem: Environmental > Terrestrial > Soil > Temperate forest >... | reverse complement strand
GCCAGTTACAGCGGTTTTGTGAATGGTGATAACACGGCAAGTTTAACAACTTTGCCAACTGTCAGCACACCAGCCACAGCAGCATCGCCAGCAGGTAACTACCCGCTCACAGCAAGCGGCGCGATCGACAACAACTACACCATCAGCTATGTGGCAGGAACTTTAACCATTGGAAAGGCTGCGTTAATCATTACAGCTGATAATCAAAGCTCAACTTATGGCTCAGCGTTACCAGCTTTAACTGCCAGCTACAGCGGTTTTGTGAATGGTGATAACACGGCAAGTTTAACAACTGCTCCAACTGTCAGCACAACAGCTACCGCGGCATCGCCTGCAGGCAACTACCCGCTCACCGCAAGCGGCGCGATCGACAATAATTACACCATCAGCTATGTGACAGGCACATTAGCCATCGGCAAAGCAGCGCTTACCATTACGGCTGATAATCAGAGTGCAGCCCATGGAGCACCAATCCCAACCCTTACTGCAAGTTATAGTGGTTTTGTGAATGGCGATAACGCTGCAAGTTTAACAACTGCGCCAACTTTAATCACGACCGGAACATCCTCATCGCCGGTAGGCAACTATCCTATTACTGCAAGCGGTGCAGTGGACAATAATTATAACATCACTTATGTTGCGGGTACGCTTGCTATAGGCAAAACTACGCTTACCATAACGGTCAATAATCAAAGCTCCACTTATGGCGGCGCTATACCAACATTAACCATTAGCTACAGTGGCTTTGTGAATGGTGATAATGCTTCAAGCTTAACTACCGAACCAACAGTTGCTACTACCGGTACAACTTCATCACCGGCAGGTACTTATCCCATTACCGCAAGTGGGGCAACCGATCCTAACTATACAATTGTATATGTGGCGGGTAGATTAACTATTGGCCAGGCATCACTAACCATTACTGCTAATGATCAAAATTCAGCATACGGCTCTGTTATACCTGCCTTAACTGCAAGCTACAGCGGTTTTGCAAATGGCGATAATGTTGCAAGCCTAACAACTGCGCCAACGATTACTACCACAGGTACAGCTTCATCACCGGCAGGTACTTACCCAATTACTATAGGCGGCGCGGTGGATGGGAACTATAGCATTACTTATGTGACCGGAACTTTAACCATTGGCAAAGTACTGCTTACCATTACGGCTAATGATCAAATTTCAACTTATGGGGCACCCATACCGACTTTCACAGCCAGCTACAGTGGTTTTGTAAATGGCGATAATGCCGCAAGTTTAACAACAGCACCTGTGCTAACCACAGCGGCTACACCAGCATCGCCGGTAGGCACTTACCCTATCACCGCCAGTGGCGCTGTGGATGATAATTATACTATTAGCTATGTGGCAGGCACCTTAACTATTAAACAGGGCGTACGCACGCTTACCTTTAATCAGCTGCCGGTAAAAACCTATGGTGATGCGGACTTTAGTCCGGGCGCAACAGCCAGTACGGGGGAAACAGTAATTTATACTAGTGCCGATGCTAATGTAGCCACCATTGTGAATGGCAAAATACATATTACTGGGGCCGGAAGCACCCTGATAACCGCAACCCTGGCAGCTAACCCTAACTATACCTCAACGCCAACAGCAAGCCAGGAATTGGTGGTGAATAAGGCTAATCAAACCATTAGTAACCTGAGTATCCCTACGCTGAAAAAAGGCACACAGTACGATCTGAGTGTAATCACATCTTCATCTGGTCTGCCGCTTACATTTACAATAAGCGACCCAACCATAGCCAGCATAAACGGGCAAACATTAAACGCGTTGCATATAGGCTCCACCAGCTTAACCGTAACACAGGCGGGTGATGCCAATTATAACGCTGCACCAACTAGCGGCGCTGTAATTACAATTACCGATGATGCAGGGGATGAGATATTGGTACATCAGGCGGTATCGCCAAATGGTGACGGCATCAACGACTTTTTGTTAATTGAAGGCATAAAGAATTACCCGGATAACCAGGTGACCATTGTTAACAGAAATGGAGTAAAAATATACCAGACCCGCAGTTATGACAATCAATATCGTGTATTTGACGGCCGCTCCAATGTTACCGGAGCCCTGCAACAGGCCGGAACGTACTTTTACCTGCTTGAATATACGGTTAACGGCGAAAGCAAGCGCAAAGAAGGCTTTTTTGTACTAAAATATCAGTAAACAAAATGAAATTGAAACCCATAAACAATGTAATTGCCGCTACGCTGGTAAGCATTATATTCTTTTTAACGCTAGCTACCAAAGTAAATGCGCAAAATAGCCAGTTTAGCTATACGCAATATATGGATAACCTCACGCCTTTTAACCCTGCATATTCATTGCTGGATAAGGCCGCTTCAATCAATACATTGGCCCGCAGGCAATGGCTCGGGGTAGATGGTTCGCCTACCACCTTCCTCGCCAATGTTAATATTCCGCTGGAATCAATTGACGGGGCAGCAGGCTTAATTGTAATGAATGATAAGTTTGCCATTGAGCACCAAACAGAAGTGAACGCTTATTTTGCAAAAGCTATCCAACTGAGCTCTAAAAACTTTTTATCGGTATCCCTAAACGCGGGTATATGCAACTATGTAGCCAATTATTCAAGCCTGGATGCGACGGACCCGGTATTTGCCAATGATGTAAGGGAAACCAAGCCTAATTTAGGTTTTGGCGTGATGTTTTACACCGATTGGTACTATGTTGGCATATCTGTGCCAGAACTAACGATAACCAGTTTAGGAACTGCATCGGTACAGGATAACAATAATTTTAAAAACCACTATTATTTCTCGGGCGCTTTAATTACTGATCTTGACGATGATGTGATCTTTAAACCGGCAACATTGGTTTCCTATGTGCAGGGTGTACCCTTGATCGCCGACTTTTCGGGCACTTTCATTCTAAAACAAACGCTTGGTTTAGGAGTAAACTATCGTACCAATAATGAAATGGCAGGCATTTTAACCATCAATGTTGGCAATTTCCACATTGGCTATAGTTACCAATTTGGTGTGGCATCCGATAACCTGGGCGGTTTTAATATGCCTACTCACGAAATTACCCTCAGCTATCGATTTGGCAAAGGGGCCGGGAAGCCTAAGCTATTGTAATGCTTTATTCAGATACTGTGATTTTATTTTGCAGAAGAGTCTGGACATTTCGGAGACATTGATCAGCGGGTTCCGAAATAGCGAACTGTTAATTCTGCAACACTTTGATCAAGCCTACTCTAACCTTAAACAAAAGAAGATATTAACTTAATTCAGATTGGCCTAAAACTAAAATAAACTAACCTGCTCCGTTCCATCGCCTGATAGTTCACGCTGGTAACTCCGAATCAAGGCGATCAGTTCTGCACCGTATTGACCAGCTTTATGTGCTCCTATACCCTTGATGCCGCTTAATGCTTTGAGTGTCTCTGGTAATTTTTCTGCAATAGCCGCCGCTGTTTTTTCCGATAGCACCATATTGGGCATCACCTGATCCGCCGTGGCTCTAACCTCCCGCCAATCCAGCAGTCGTTCATAAAGCAATTCATTAGGTATCGCATTCAGCGCCTTCAGGTAAGAATGGCCCTGCCCTATTAGTTTATGTTTAACCAGCGCCAGGTAACTATCGGTTGTAAAAGAATGCACCGCGAAATGCTCTAATAAACGGATACGGTTCATCAGCCAATTGATTAATTGATCAGCTTTACCCGCTTTATCCTTGGATTCCCCGATCAACGCCGGTAACTGTACATGCAGGGCTTCAACAACGGCCCGCAATTTATCCAGGAAATAAACCGCCGCGCCTTGTACCCGCACGGTGTCCATGTTTTTGAGTTGTTTAATCAATTTCCCCGCTACGTCCAACACCTCCTTTTTCAGTTCGGGTAGCAGATTTTCAAATCCCGAAAGCTTGCCTTGCAGTGGTATAAAATTAAACAACTCCGAAAGCAGGAATAACCGATATAGTTCCCGGTCATTTTCCAATCGCTCATTATCCGGTTGCAAAGCCATTGCCTGCGCATTAAAACGTACTACTGCCGGGTCACCAATAATATTATGAGCCGCAACCGGGTTCCTGAGTACCATCCCCGCCAAACTTCGGCAGCGGCTCAAGGCCACATAGGCCTGTCCATGCGCGAAAGCCTCGGAAACATCAATAATAGCTCTGTCAAAACTCAAGCCCTGGCTTTTATGTATCGTAATTGCCCAAGCCAGTTTCAACGGTATCTGCGCAAAGCTACCTGCATTGTCTTCCTTAATAGCTTCGCCATCCAAAGCATATTTCACATTAGTCCATTCAAGCGCTTCTACCGCCAGTTCCTTTTCATCCCGACCGCATTGCACAAAAACTGTATTTCCGGATATATTCGTCACCGTCCCAATCTTGCCATTATAAAACAGCTTTTCGGCCGAGCTGTCATTCTTCACAAACATTACCTGCGCGCCAATCTTCAGCTTTAAGTTCGTTTCTGTCGGATAAGCATCCTTCGGGAACTCACCGCGAATCGTCGCCGTAAATTCAAACTCATTTCCAGCCAACGCATCCAAAAACTCCGTATTGATTTGCTGCGCGATACTATTATGCGTGGTAAGCGTAATATAAGGATCTTGGGATGTTGGCTTAAAATCAGGCACATAACGTGCATTCAATAATGCCAGACTCTCCACGCTGATTTGCTGATTACGTACTTCGTTCAGCAGATCTACGAACGCCTGATCCTTTTGCCGGTAAACATGACTAAGCTCAATGCGTACATAAGTCGCTTTTTGCATTACCAGGCTGCTGAAAAAATAAGGTGTGGCATAATAGGGACGCAAGATGCCCCATTCATCTTCCCGGATAATGGGACTAAGCTGCGACAGATCGCCGATCAGTAATAATTGCACGCCCCCAAAAGGATAGGCCGAACCCTTGACATTTCTCAGGATCAGGTCGATTTGGTCGAGTACATCCGGCCGTACCATACTTATTTCGTCAATGATCAGCAGCTCGAGATTACTTAACAAGTCTTTTTTCTCCGCGCTGTAATGCACTTCCGGCCGTTCAGTTCCGCCAGGTGTCAACGGGCCAAAAGGCAATTGAAAAAACGAATGAATAGTCATCCCTCCTGCATTGATCGCAGCCACACCGGTAGGTGCCACCACCGCCAGTCGTTTCCCGGTTTCCTGCCTTATGCGCTGTAAAAAAGTGGTCTTGCCCGTACCCGCCTTACCTGTCAGGAAAACAATCGTGTTGGTCGATTCCAGGTAATCATGGGCCAATTGCAATACCGGGTTGAGTGCTGTCATTTGGCTCGCAATATATTAATTGATCACCTGAAGTTCCGCATTTGTTGAAAACACGTAGCCTCCTATTGTAGTTAGGTGTCGCAGCAGAGCGCCTGGGCAGGATTTGTATTAACTCATATAATCTTTCTATCCGCAGGCCTCAAATACCACGATAGCACCGTAAAAACAGCCAGTACCACCGGCGCAATAATTTGCACAGAAACATCATTACTGGCAATATGCGAGATCACTGCACCAGTCATGGTAAAAAATATACCCGCATATGCCCATTCTTTAAGCAATTTAAACTTCGGAACCAGTATCGCAATTACACCCAATACCTTCCAAATGCCGATAAGCGAAATAAAGTAGGTTGGGTATCCAAGTGGTTTAAAACCCTGCAACACCCCTTTTACCTGCATAGCTTGCGCCAATCCACCCGAAAAAATACAAAAAGATAATATTGCAGTAATTATCCAATACCAAATTAGCTTTCTCTTTTCCATTTTTAATTATTTAAAAGTGTTTAATATCTCCTGAATCCGGTTATGTGCCATGTTTAAGCCCTGGGCGAAAGGCAAAGCCAGCACCTGGTCTCTTTTTTCACCTGATTCATATATCACGTGCATATTCAGTTTACTGGTATGGTTAGTTAATTGTTCAAATTCATAAACCTCAAGCTGCACGCCATAAGGCGCATTCTCCATTTCAAATGTCCGCGTGATTTTCCGGTTTGGAATAAACTCGTGGATTACCCCGTTTGAACGAAATACTACATTTCCCTGGGCATCGGTCGATTCCAACTGATAACTACCGTGCTTTTTAGCTTCAAATTTCAACACTTTAGCTGTTGAATAGGGGTTCGACATCCATTGCGCAATAATATCTGGCTCAGCATGCGCCCTAAAAAGCAGTTCCACCGGCAAATCAAATTCCCTGGTGATCACTAATTCCTGTTTGCCTTCTTCGGCATTAATTTTTGTTTTCCGTTCCATGGTATGTTATTTTTGGGGTTGATATCCCTTCATTATGCTTTCTAATTTATCAAACCTTTCATCCCACATTTTACGGAACGGTTCAATAAACTCGGCTACTTCTTTCATTTTCTGTGCATTAATATGGTAGTAAATTTCTCTGCCATTTTGCTTTTGTTCAAGCAATTCACACTCAGTAAGTATTTGTAAATGTTTTGAAACCGTAGGCCTGGCAGTGTCAAAGTTTGATGCTATTGCACCCGCTGTCATAGTATGCGAAGCAACCAATAACAATATAGCCCTTCGGGTTGGGTCGGCTATGGCCTGGAATACATCTCGTCTTAAATTCATTATGTAGCTATTTGACTACAAATATAAATATAGTTATTTAACTACGCAATTTTTATGTAAATTATTTTGATAAGAGCTTTAAGGGAAAAGAAAAATTTCCTCTTGCAAGGGAATGCAATTCTGTCTACATTCGCAACCCCAACAGCGAAAGTAGCTCAGTTGGTAGAGCACGACCTTGCCAAGGTCGGGGTCGCGAGTTCGAATCTCGTCTTTCGCTCAAATCCTTTCTCGTAATGAGAAGGGATTTTTTTTGTTCATAAAGCTGCTAACTTATGTAAGTCGGGTATTTAGCTATATAATTACGCATCCGGTTTAGCGGTGGTAAAGTTGAAGGCCTGCAAAAAGCATAAGAAAGGCTAAAATGAAAAATAAGATAAATGCGATTATTGTCACTAGCCAGCGTGGCAACTTGGATGCCTCAAATGAATACTTTTTCATTTTTCTGTGGTTAATTATAAATATTAATCTGTTTTGCCTGCCAATTATTTGTTATAACGTATTCTCTGAATTATTATTAGTGAGACACGAAGTATAATAAAATCTACTGGTCTAAGTTTAACGAAGAGTAACTTAGATCAGTGTTGGGAGAGTAAACAATATCTGCTATTACGCAGAGTCCTCTGCGAGAGACTCCGCGGGAACAGGAATCAAGTTGTCTTAAAGTTCTATTTTAAGTAATTCAAACAGTTGCCTTTTCCCCTCAAAAGTAATAAATAGCGCACGAGAGTTATCCGTTCTCCGTAAACAGTCATCAGCCAATAATTTATTCAGAAAGGCTGAGGCCAGGGAACCAGATAAGTGAAACCTTCTTTCACTCCAGTCAAGGCATGTCTTTGTCAATTTTCTTTTTTGCCTGTTCAGTGCCTCGGTATCAATTCCGAAGTCATTAAAGAATATTTTTCCTGATTCTGTGAGATTGATACTATTTCCTGTAAGGCTCAAGTACCCGTTTTCAATAAATTGGTCGGTTATTGCCACACCAACATTTCCGGCAATATGGTCATAGCAAGTTCTGCAAAATCTTATCGGATCATTTTTTATTTTATCAGACGTTTTAGTTAAGGGTGCTGGGACTAAAGCGCCCATTGCTTCTATAGCATGTGCAACTTCAACTCTAGCGAAGCTATAATAACGGTGTCTTCCCTGGCTCGAAACTTTCAGAATGTCAGCATCTACCAATTTGGTTAAATGCATACTGGCATTTGATCGGGATATATCTGCAAAAACTGATAACTCCGTGGCTGTGTATGCTTTTCCATCAAGCAACGACCAAAGAATTTTGACGCGTGATGAATCACCGATCATAGCGGCAACCTGCTCCAATTGTACTATTTCCATAAAACAAATATACGTGAGCCCATTACAACATAGTTCACTGGCCAATGAACTAATAAATATTATTAAAGAAGAGTTTTGTCAATCAACAAGCTTTTTACAATGAAAAACATTTTAACATTATTAATATGCTCCCTTTGGGGGAACGCAAATGCACAAATTAAATCAGCAACAAAATGAACTACGATACGATAAGTATAGAAAGCAATTCTGCCAAATTAAATATTGCATTATTGCATTTATCCCCGAAAACGTTATCCGGAAAAACACCAGTCCTTTTTATTCATGGATCATCATTTCCATCTGAACTTTCTTTTGCCTTCAAAATGGAAGGTAAGTCGTGGTTGGATTTCATGTCAGACCATAACTACGATTCATATGCTATAGACCTGTTAGGATATGGCCTGGCAGATCGTTATCCAGTGATGCCAAATAACCAGGACCAACCCAATCCTCCGGGACGTGCGCAATCCGTATACCTGGATATAGACAAAGCAGTAAACTATATCATAGCGAATACTGGACATAAGAAAATCGTACTCATCGGACATTCCTGGGGTGGTTCTGTAACTGCACTGTACGCTGAAAAATATCCTGAAAAGATAGAAAAGCTGGTACTATATGCCGCATTGGTTGCAAGGAGTGAAAGTGGCGAAGAAAGTTCAATAAATAATCCAAGTGAAAGCCTAACCCCTGATGAACGGGTAAATGCAATGCAAAACCTTACGCCGAAAGGAATCAATACAAGGCTTGAACCGGAGCTATTTACACAGTGGAAGAAGGACTGGCTACAATCCGATGTTAAGGCTATCAAAACTGATCCAACAAAGGTGTATTTTCCATCTGGGCCATTGCAGAATATTGAAGACTTAGAACACAATAAAAGTTATTACCATCCATCATTAATTAAAGTACCGGTGATGGTGGTAAGAGGCGAATGGGATAGTTTTCCAAGTGATGAAGATGCGCTAAACTTAATGGACAGTCTTACTAACTCTCCGAAAAAAAAATATGTAATCATCGGGCGCGGAACCCATGTTGTGCATTTGGAAAAAAGCAGACACAGATTATATGATGAAGTAAACAGTTTTATTTCTGAAACATCCTCATTAACAAATGATACCACACACAGTATAGCAGTAATATTTGAGGTTATCCCAAGCGATGGTAAAAAACAAGAATATTTGGATATTGCAGCGAAATTAAAACCGGAACTATCAAAAATTGACGGGTTCATATCAATTGAGCGTTTTCAAAGCCTCACCGACCCGGAAAAAATATTGTCATTGTCGTTTTGGCGTGATGAAAAATCAATCATGGCTTGGCGTAACTTGAAATTTCACAGACAGGCACAGGAGAAAGGAAGAAATGGAATTTTCAAAGATTATCATCTTAGGATAGCCCATGTAGTGAGGGACTACGGAATGTTTGACCGAAAGGAGACTCCCATAGATAGTAAACAATACCATTACTAATTAAAATATTCCCGTCATCGCAGGGTCTTTTGAAAAGGACCCTGCTAGAACAAGAAATCAATCAGGGTATTCCTTATCAATTTCTTTATTTATTTTTTTAGCGTCATTCAAGGCATCATTATAACTACTTGTTATAGATTTCGAGTAACCAATTGAAAGTTTCATGATGAGTTTTCCTCTGTTTGACCCTAAGGTTTTTAGAAGATCTGTAGGCTTATTCCCTTGATCGTCAGCATGGCTGATAAAAAAATCGGCTAGCCTTTTTTGATTGTCATTGAAAATATTTTCTGAAAAATCTATCAGAGGTATATCCTGTTGATAATATTGAAGTATATCGTTTCTAAGGGAGTCATTTTCTATAGTTTGTATTTTACCGCTTGATTTAAACCCATCATAACGCCCGTTAACTATATGGGTGTAAAAATTAGTAATATTAAAATTACCCGGTGTCTTATTTTTCTTAATACTATCTATCTGAGTGCCTGTTAATGCCATGATACCTGAATAGGTTGTTCGCATGGAATCTACTGACTCCTTGTTTTGTTGTAAATTTGTTATCTCACTTATAAGGTCGCTCCTAAGGCCAATGACAAATTCTTTAGCTTCTGATTTTTCTTTGTAATGTTCGCGTGTACGTTCAATAAATGCAGCAAATGTTACAGCAAACACAATGATCAATACTTCTATTAATATTTCCTTAGACTTATCCCAAAACGGTTTGTTAGGGTTCTTCATTATCTTGTATACTTTTTTGGTATGGCCTATAATTTCGTGCTCCATGACGTAAATATATAAAATTCTTTAGTCACAATTTCAGTTCCTGTAGGTGCTGTATTGCTGTTGCGAAAAAGCCAACCTTCTCTACCAACTCTCACTCTTATTCTCATCAACCGGCGCATAATTAATATACTGAACAAACCTTGGCAATGCCGCGGTATTGGGGCTACTGCCATGCGGCAGGATATGGTGCCAGATGATAAAATCGCCGGCATTAGCTGCGATTGGTTTCGGGCCTAAAGCGTATAAATCCTCAGTACGTGGATCTATCTCCGGTTGCAAGCTCTTCAGCCAGTCTTCTATCCTATTATTAAAGCCCGGAACTAATGTAAATGCGCCCTGATTTTCCGCTGTATCTGATAGGTAAAGAATTCCTTGTGTACCGAATTGAATGGGCGGGATAATACTGGCATCCCAATGCAACCTCGGGCCCTGAAATTTATAGGTTTCTGTTTCCGGCGGGTTAAAACCTACCCTATCGGTATTCACCCAAAGGTCGGTACGGTTCCAAAGCTCTTCAAAGGCTTTTTTTATTTTATCTGCCTTACGGTTTCGCTCTAATATCGGATGCTGAAATAGCTGCACCATAATACCCTGCCTTGCCGGATGAGTATTATACCACGAAGCAGGATCGTTTCGGTCAACTCCTATAAAGTCGCACAGTTCTTTAATCGTTTCATCGCAATGCTCCTTACTTATGGCATTCCTGATGATGAGATATCCGTTTTGCTGCCAAAAATCCCAATCGGCTTGTGTTAATAGTTTGTGCTCAACAGAGGCTACTTCAACAGTCCTATCATTTGAAAACAAAGTATTGAATTGATTTATTTTTTCTTTATCCAGATCACCTGAAACAGTTAATACCCAATTCTCAAACTCCTCAAACGAGGGCGCTTCCTGGTAAACATATTGGATTGTTTGCTCAAGGCCGAGACCTATAACCGCCAATAATGTTGTATCTGTTTTCCATTCATCTACAAAAGCATCAGCGCTAAGCTTGCCGTCTTTTTTCAGGATGGATTTGCTCCAGTATCGTTTAAGGTGTTTTACGTTTAATTTGCCTGTTTCGTGCGAGGAAACGACTGCTACTACCGACATTATTTAAGGTTTGGTGTATAAGCGAATTTAGCAATAAGCGGGAAAATACAAACGGTTAAGAAATCATTTTTAATGTGCGGCGACTACATACTTTAAAACAAAGAAACAGCAACGTAATTAAACGTTGCTGCTATAATATACCGGGAAGCAAGGGACTATCCCCATATTCCCTTATACTCCCGGCATGAATCAACCAACAATTTACATTGAGGTACTGTGTTCGTACAGGTATTTAACCTTGTATTCATTTAACGCTGAATCATATGCAGTTAATGAATTGTCTGTAGCGAAATGAGATTCTATCAGATACCTGAATCGAGGATTATTAGCGTAAGCATCTTGCAGGTTTTTAATTGAGAGGGGTTTAATATCTGCAATGGCAGTACTACTAAAATAATAATAATCAACAGGTTTAGACCACTTACTTTGCTGAACCATTTTAGGTGAGCTGTACAGATAAAAGTCTCGGTTATCAATCACTTTATAGGGGATGTTATTAAAATAACGGTAATCGCAGTTATTTGACCGGTACCCATAAACAGCACTTTTATAAAGGGTTTGTTTTTTACCATTGTAAACTACCACTATCTTACCCGAGCCTAAAAACTCGTTGAACCTGATGGTGTTACCGTCGTTACCTGTTGTTTTAAAACTCAACTTTTGATTGTGATAATCATCAGCGGTTAGATACAAACCACAAACAGTACTTTGTGCAAGTGATTTTTGTGCAAATGCTGCTATTAAACAAATAGCAATCATTACTTTAAGCGTTTTCATTTCATTATTTTTTTATTGTCTTCAGCTGATCTTTTAAACTTTGATACCATAGCTGATGATGGTATCAAAGGCTTTAAGTTCTTTTTAAAAACGGACGATTAAATCCATCCCAGCAGTATACTGATCTTTTTTAGTGCCGTTATCATATGGGGTGATACCATCCGCATAAGCACGTTCATATCTTATTTCAGGGCGTATCCTGATGTAATCGTTAAAGTAGTGTACAAATCCTATAGTATGGCTTGAGTACCAGGTTGCATACCCTGTTCTACCACCCTGAGGATCATCCAAAGCATCATTCCTGATAGAGAAGTAGTTTTTTGGCGAAACCAGGATCTGGAAGTAGTTAACAATACCTATCGCGTTTTCTCTGCCCGGTATTGGTACACCCGGGCCTACACCTGTTAAAAATGGCTGAGCAGGGCCATTAATTACTGTACCACCTGTTAAGGCATGGTATTGCCACATGTAGTATGCCTCGGTCATCATGTGGAGGGTTTTGTTAAATTTGTGGCCCCAGGTAGCAACAACCATTTGCAGGTCATCATGCTGACGGGTATAATCACCGTTACCTAATGAGTTTATACCACCATATATTGAGTTATTATTATCATGCGATACCCAACGTGCCATCAGCAATCCATTTATTTGTGCTGATGGGCTCCATGGTGCCATATCGTTACCGGCGTGTACGCCTACTTCCAATTGCCAGTATGAACCTAGTTTAAATGTAGCCTGCGCGCCGGTAAACGTGTACGGATCTACCGTAAACATTAAAGAGTGCGAATACAGGTAATTATCAGTAGCCCATTGTGCTTCTATATCAGCAGGTGATATAAAACGACCTACTTTCAACAACATACCATCGGCTATTTTTGGAAAATAAAGCAACCCGTACATTTCAGCCGGATCAAAGCCATATTTATTGTTATCATTTAAAAGTTGATTACTGAAATAACCTTTACCTGTAGTATACCGGTAATCAGTACCAAAAATGGTGGTGACTAAAAATCCTGCGGACACATGATCTGTTTGTACCGTATTTGGTTGCATATCGAATTTTAAACCTACCTGGTCAAGCACTACGTTATTTGGTATCAAATCATAAGAGGTAGGTGCGTTAGAATTTTTAGAGCTGCTGATGTTAGCACCCGGATCTATCCAGCCATATATTTTTAGCCTGCTGTTTGATAATCCTAAAAGTTTGGTAAGCGGGTAATTGGGCGCTGTAGCGTCCGATCCAACTAATGGCGCACCATCCCAGTCGCTTGTTGGAAACGGTGGATCGGGCAGCGGCGAAGGAAGTGAACGCTGTACCGTACGTATTTTAGCTGTATCAGCGTTCAAGCTTTTAACCCGTGCAGAGTCAGCCGGGTGGGCAAATGCTTGTACACCAATTCCGGAGAGGATAAGTAATGCAAATAATTTTTTCATTTTAAATTTCCTATTAGATTTAGATAAGGATGTAAATAATTTTTTCACGCTTTTATTAATTTAAAAATTGCTGACAATAATTATCAGTTGACAGCCTATGTGCCACTATAATGCCAGCCAATCCAATAAAAAATTAAAGGATTGATAATTAACCAATTGCAAAAAACCAGAAAACACAAATACATTCAACCACACCGTATCAGCATGGTTAAATTTTCAAAATGAAATGATATAGGTTAAAATGGCAATCGCCTAAAGCAATCATACTTTACAAAGCAAAACAGCCATAAGATTTACCTTGTGGCTGTTTTGAACTTACCGGCAAGAGCCGATATTATTGAAGTAACGTCAGTTCAAGGCTGATCCTATTTTTCTTCAATTAATGGCGGGGCTATAAAGGGATAATCCTCATTATTGATGATCGGCACAATACCAAAAAAATCATTCAATACCGATTCTGCGGTACAATAAGCACCCTCAACCCAAGCCTGATCATTTGAATAAGCCTCTCCCACTATAAAAATATTGGCATCAGCGCCGGGTATCAGTTGTGATGGCTTGCGTATCTTACGTTGTACGTCGCACACATCATAATGGGCTGCATAGGCATGGTATCCCGCGTTAAACGGTGGTAACGACCAATCCATATACTTTGTTTCTAACGGTTCTGGTACGGTATGATAATCGGCATTAGGGCCAAAATGCAATGAGGCTAGTTGTTG
>Ga0206809_1116_pt1 | contig 14311 bp, 14 predicted proteins | sample Alteio_BWOrgCont_55_FD_152903 | JGI IMG/M metagenome (GOLD analysis project Ga0206809, IMG submission 152903) | Enriched cells from forest soil in Barre Woods Harvard Forest LTER site, Petersham, Massachusetts, United States -... | ecosystem: Environmental > Terrestrial > Soil > Temperate forest >... | reverse complement strand
GTTATTTATACTAAAATAAATTTACAAATTGTTTTTGTGGCAGCAATAATTTAACTCTAATTTTTTAGTTTCTTTTAAATTTATTAAATTTGATTTTAAATAAAAACACCCAATGAAAACTGCAACCGACGTTTACAATATTTTTTTTGATGCAAGTTTAAACGCAGTAGTAATGGAATGGAACGGCTATGCCACCAGCAACCAGTTTCGCGAAGGAACAGAACTCATGTTAAACACCTTAATACAAAACAACTGCTCAAAAGTACTGGCTGATATTGAAGATATGGCAATAATTGGCACCGAAGATCAACAATGGCTTCAGGATAATTTTTTACCGCGTGCAATTAAATTTGGTTTCAAAATTATTGCCATTATAACCCCCACATCCTATTTCAATAAAGTAGCCGTTGAAAGCGTGTCTTACAAAATTGATAAAGAAAAATTAACCATTAACTTTTTCGACAGTTTAGAAAAAGGAACCGAGTGGTTAAAAAACGCATAAACTTATTTGCTTCAAGTTTTCACTTCCAAGCAAACAATTCTTTGCTTCGTTTAGCTTATCGTTTTTATTTTCTTTTAATGGTTTCGCTGCGTGCTTTGCAATGCTTTGGGCAAGCAAATAAATGAAGAAAAAAAACTTTAATCTCTCATTTAAAATTGCATTCAAAACATTTGCACCTAAACCATTAAACTTTAATTTAGCCCCGCTTATGAAAAAACTATTTATAATAACCCTTGCAGCACTTTGGCTAAACAAACCAAATGCAGTGCAGGCACAAAACTGCAACTGTCCGCAAAACTTTAACTGGGTGGTAAAAACATTTACCGACAACGATGCAGGTTACGCCTACATGCTACAAAAAAAAGGTAAAGAAACCTTAGATGTGCTCACCGCAAAACTGCAAAAGCAAGCAAGCCAAACCACCCATACCGATTCGTGCCAAAAACTAATGGCGCAGTGGCTACACTTTTTCCGTGGCGGACACATAGGCGTAAACGTAAACTCAAACCCGTCTGCAGCCAATAATAATTCTACAGGTAAAGAAACACCCGCCCAAATCCGCAAAAAATACAGCACCGAACAGCGCATAAACATAAACTACAAACAATATACGCAGCAATACAACAAACAAAACACACACCACCCGCTGGAAGGCATTTGGAGCAACGGATTGTACACCGTTGTCGTTTTACAGTCAAAAGACACCAGTCAGCTACTCGGCGTTGTACTCCACGCCGATAGCATATTCTGGTTACCCGGACAAATAAAAATGCACATCAGCAAACAAAAACTCAACAACACCTACGCCACAAAATATGGCATGAAAGACCACTCTATAGAAAACACCCAACTACAAATGGTAGGCAATGGTGGTAATTTTTTTACCACCGGTAGCGGTGGCAACTGGCAGCGCTTATATCCGGTAAGTAAATACACCGCACAAGATAGTTTAGTGCTACTTATCTCAACCCCGCATCCGTTTGTAAACCGCTTAAGTAAAAACACCATGTACCTTCGCATTCCCTCGTTTAACCACGCCCAAAAACCTTTTATCGATAGCGTACTGCAAGCAAACGATAATGCCATACGCACAAGCCCCAACCTTATAATAGATATACGCAACGGCACCGGTGGCTCCGATTTTTCTTATCACTCCATAATGCCCTACCTCTATACAAACCCTATACGCCATACAGGCACTCGCGAGTATGCCACCCCCCTTAATGCCAAAGCCTACGATTATTATGCTACTCTGTTTGCCGATACCGCCGTTAAAAACAGTCAGCTGCGCACCGCCGCCGCCATGCGCAAAAACATAGGTAAGTTTTTAGGCTCCGATACCATTCATGTTTCTGTAGATACATTGCACCAAGTACTACCCAACCCCAAGTACGTAGCCATAATTTGTAACCACATTAATGCCAGTGCCGACGAGCAATTTATAATATATGCCCGCCAAAGTAAAAAAGTAAAAATATTTGGTGCACCCACCGCCGGCATGCTCGATTTTTCAAACCTAAACTTTACCAACTCACCCGATGGCTTTTTTCAGCTATACTACGCCACCGACAAAAGTTACCGCGTGCCCACCTTTTGTATAGATGATGTTGGCATACAACCCGATGTTTATTTAGACGAATCTATCCCCGAACACTTGTGGATAAAGTACGTGCAAGCCTATCTCGAAAATTAAGTTTTAAATTTAGTACACAACATCTCTTTGGGCGTTCCGGTGGTTACACCGTCGGGCTTTTCGCTCATAGCTTTTTCGATTACAAAAAAGGCTATACGCTACAATCCCTAACGTGGCAAGGGCTTTCACGGCAAATGGTTTTTAAAAAATACAGTTTTTGTAAAAATCTTACATGCTAATTACAATTAGTACTTCTACAAACTAAACTACACATTCCACAAACTAAAAAGCACATTCTACAAGTTACCTCTTAAAACATGTTTTTAGTACATAATATTTGTCGAAAAAAAACATGAAAAAAATTAAATTAGTTTTAGCACTTGCATTTGCAAGTAGTATGGCAAATGCACAAGTTGCATGGCCCGGGCAAAATTGGATTGTACCACCAAATAATTTTAACACAACCGTAAACCCACCTACTAATACAGCGTTTACCTCAAACGTAAATAGTAGTAACCCTTATTCATCATCAAACGGAGCGTTTAATGATAGTGGCAATTTAGTTTTTTATGTACAAGATTTATCTATTTATGTACCCGGTAATAGCAATTCTGTTGCAGGTTTACCATATTATACCCAAGGTAGCGGTACTAATGAAAGTGTATGGGATGCTCCCGGTAACGAAGTAGAAATAGTACCCGTGCCCGGTAATTGCAACCAGTATTATGTAATTTATGGTTTAAGCATATCAAATTCTAACGGCACATATAGTTACTATGCCTATGTAATGGTTGATTGTAGTACCGGCACACCGGTGGTTAACACACCTACTAATTTTCCTTTAAGCACTTCTTCAGCCGGGTCGGGCTTAGCGGTATCAAAAGTTACAACGGCTAATAAAATCAGATATTTGTTTACAGCTTCCGGTGCAGGCATAATTCGTTACAATATAGGCGAATGGAGTTCTAATGTAGGCATAACAGGCGCAACTACCATAACCTCGTCGGGTAGTTCGGATTATGTTTATCAATTAGAGCTTTCGCCCGATCAAACCCGTTTAGCGTGGAATGGTGGTGGTTACAATTATTATAACAATCAAGTTTGCGAGGTTACCTTAAATTCTTCTTATGGTTATTCAGCTTTTACAACCTACACAATTCCCGGAATAGGAACCGGAATAATTTATGGTTTACAATATGCGCAACCCACCAGTACAACAAAAAGGTTATATGTTGCAGCAACAAACGGCATTACTTATTTTACACCCGGCGCATCGCCAACGTATGTTAACATAGCCTCAAGTACAAGTTATGGCAACACACAATTGCAGCGCATGGCAACCGGTAACATTATGGGAGTAAGCGGTAGTCATTTATATGAAATTAATGTGGCAAATAACACCATTGCAGCAAGCACTAACACTACACCTATTTATTCTAATAAAGCAATAGGCGGTGTGGCAGCTTATTTATATCATTTACCCGATGGACTTGATGTAGTAACTTCTTCCATATCAGCAAGCATAACCAACACACATGCCATTAATGGCAGTAATATTACAGCACAAGGCAATTGCGTTACAAATCTTGCGCCTACTAATTATTCTTGGTCAATTCAACAATGTAATTCAAGCGGTACACCAATAAGTGGTTATAGCTGGAGTAGCGGTGTAATAACCGGCATTCCAACAGGTGCTTTTACATTTCCAAGTACAGCTACGCTACCATGTAACACATATTATTTAATAAACTTTCAGGTAAGTAATTGTGCTAACAGTGCAACAGCTCCTCAACAAATGGTATATACCACGCTCGATGCCAATTTTGGGTTAACAGCTTCACAAATTAATCCAACTTATTTTGGTGCTACAGCAACTTACCCAACCGATAATCCAACAAGCTCTCCGGGTTTTGGTTACTGGTGGGATGTTCAGCAAGTAGGCGTTTCCGGAACCGAGGTTAACAATCCATCTTGCTGGTGGAACTACCCGGCAGCAAATACATTTAATGGCTACAATGGCACCAGCACTTTAGGTAGTTGCAGTTCGGTTGGTAATTTTTTAATGAACCAGTACTATTATATATCTTTTGGTGTATGGAGCAGTGCTTGCGGATGGGTTGAAACCACACAAGAAGTTACGGTTTGCAGTGGCAATTGCAGATTGGCAAACCCAGATGGTGTTTCAACAAACCCAATAAAAGGACAAGACCATAGCTCATATTTATCAACCCTACAAACGGCATCTATTAATAATAACGTAATAAATGAAGCGTTTAATGTTAGCATTTACCCTAACCCAAACAACGGTAATTTCACTATCGAAACACAAGCAACAACTCCGCAATTAGTTGAAATGTTTGATTTAACCGGACGCTTGGTTTTAAGCCAAACCATAAATACTACAGCCAATATTAATGTTAGCGATTTAACCGGCGGCATTTATAACATTAAAATTTCAAGCAATAATAATGTGGTAAATAAGCGCGTAGTTATTTCTAAATAATTTTTAAACTCAATAAAATAAAAACAGCCGTATAATTTATACGGCTGTTTTTTTGTTACGCCTATTATAAGGTGTTATAAAAAAAACTACGCCTCTGCACGGGCAAAACCAACCGTATCTCGATACAACTTGGGCGACACGTTTGTGTTATTTTTAAAAAACCGACTAAAATAATATTCATCATTAAAACCAAGTTCATACGCAACCTGCTTTACTGCTTTTGATGTTAAGTAAAGTTCGCGTTTAGCTTCAATAATAATTCGTTCGGCAATTAAATCGGTTAGCGTTTTATTAAAATGGTTTTTACTTATTTTGGCTAATGCGTTAGCCGAAATATTTAGCAAGTCGGCATAATCGCTGGCTGAGTGTTTAGTTTTATAATGTTCCTCGATGGCATCTTTTAAACTTTGTAGTATAAAGGGCTCCGAACCTACTTCTACTTTATTTTTTGCTTCACTATGCTGAGCAACTTTAATTCGCGATGCGGTAATTAAAAATATTTTTAAATACGAAACCAGTAACTCATGTTGTGCCAAATCCAAATTTTGCATTTCAGTTTTCATTTGCTCTATAAGTGCAAAAAGGTTTTGCATATCGGTTTCGCTAAGCAGCACGTTGGGTGGTTGGTACACATTATTAAATAAAACCCCGTGGCAGGCTATCTCCCTATGATGTTTATAAATGCAAAAAAAATCCGAATGAAAATTTATTGAAACACCTTTTATACCCTTAGCATCTGCCAGCATAAAAGGTTGATAAGGGGCAAAGCAAAGCAACGCGTTTTTGCTAATATCACACTCCGTAAAACCACTTTTTAATTTAGCCGTGCCTGCTGTAACAAGTATCATGCTGTGGTAGTTGTGCCTTTGTATATGGTCAAAGTAATTGCCATCATCAAACGAAAATATTTTAAAAGCCAAGTTTCCGTTTTGGGGGTTTATTAACGTTAAAACAGTTTGTGCACTCATAGCTTTAAATATTATTTTAATATACGCTCATGCTCTTTTATAGGCATATCGTTAATGCTGGCAAACCTTTTTTGCATTAAGCCATGTTCATTAAACTCCCACAATTCGTTTCCGTAACTCCTAAACCATTGCCCTGCTTTATCGTGCCACTCATATTCAAAACGCACAGCCATTCTGTTATTTCTAAATCCCCACAATTCTTTTTTAAGTCTATACTCCAATTCAGTTTCCCATTTGCGTTTTAAAAATTGTTTTACTTCCTCTCTTCCCTTAATAAAATCGGTACGGTTTCGCCATTCGGTATCAATAGTATATGCCAAACAAACCTTTTCGGGGTCTTTGCTGTTCCAGGCATTTTCCGCCATCTGCACTTTTTCAGTTGCAGTTTCCATTGTAAAAGGCGGTATGGGGTTTATTATTTCCATGTTATTAAATTAAGATTTGAAAGTAAATAAAAAAGAAACGGGCAGGCAAATTAAACCTGCCCATTTTTAATCAATATTAAACAACAGCTGTTTCAACCAAATTTACCTTAGGAAAATCAACCACTACATTTAACGCGTTATTAAAATAATTGGTAAAAACATTAAAGCCCGTGTAAGCTATAATTTCGGTAATGGCAGCATCACTAAAGCCTGCTTTTTTTACAGCATCAACATCTGCATCGCTCACCATTCCTTTTTTAGTTAGCAGCGTTTTAGCAAAAGTAAGTGCCGCTTGTGCTTTGGCATCGTTGGCTTTTCCTTCTCTTGCTTTTTCAATAGTTGTGCTATCAATGCCAACCAGTTTTTCGCCAATAAAACTATGTGCTGCATTACAGTACTCACAAGCATTTGCGTTGGCAACCGTTAACGAAAGTTGTTCGCCTAATTTAGCACCTAACGAACTTTCGCCCAAAGCACCATTAAATGCCAGGTAACCGCTTAACACGGCTGGCGAGTTCCCCATGGTGCGCATCATGTTTGGCACCATGCCTAATTTTTTTTCAATAGCAGTAAATAATTCTTTTACTTTTCCTGTTGCTGCATCAGGACTGATTGCTGAAATTTTTTGCATTTTTTTATTTTTTAAGTTTTTGTCATTATCGACAGTACAAAGGTCCGGCGAACACGTTTGTTTTAAAATGGATAATCTTGGACAGGGGATGGACAATTTTTTACCCGAAACTTTGCCGTGTTTAACGCATCGTTTTTTAGATTTTACCTTGCAATGCATTGTACAAGCAAATAAATAAAGGTGAAAAAACAGTAGTTAAAACCATAAACAGCGTGCTGTGTAAAAAAACACCCGCACCAAATTTGACTTTTTAAAAATAAAAGTGTATATTAGATGTAGAATTTAGTTCTGTTCACCTAAAACCTAAAACATGACTGAAGAAAAACTTACCCCCGCCGATCGCAAACATATTTTATTCGACCTTAAAAACTCGTTTCTTGCAGGCTTTGGTTTTTTAGCCGCTGTTTTAATTTTTATGGCTATAACACACTCAGGCTTTGCCTTATTTGGTTTTAGCCACCATGCAAATTGGATTAAACGCATACTTATAACGTTTAGTGCATGCGTGTTTGTTTTTTGTATAGTAGCAGTATCGTACTACAATCATTATTTAGATTTAATAAACGGCAAAAAAATTAAGCTAACCATAAATAAATATAAAATAGTAAGCAAAAAACACATCCACTATTTAGTTACCGATATACCAAACTACCAACGTATAGAAATTGATGAAGAACAACTGCCTTACATTAACCGCAACCAACCCCTAAATATCGAATTGGCAAAACGCAGCTGGTTAGTTCTCTTCATATCCAACGGTGCCGATAATTATTTGCACAAGCCCACAGCTTTAGCGGCTTAGTTACCTATGTCTTTTTGTTAAATAAAACATTTGCCGCACTTTGGCACTTTATTTGCTTGTAGCCAAACCACCGCGTATAGGTGGTTAAGGTTAAAGCATGAAAACAATTAGATTGATATTTATTTTTTACAAAAACTTTTTTTCCGTATCGTTTATATTAAGCCTGTGCTGCGCTTATCTTTTATACATAAATGGTCTTAGTGCCTTTGGTATTTTGTTTTGGTTTAAAATAATTACACTGGCACTTATTTTTTATTTTATTGAGCAATACAAAAAGCACGAGTTTTATTATTATCAAAACTTAGGCGTATCTAAACAAATGCTTTGGGCGGCAACTTTTACTACCGATATACTTTTATATATAAGCCTGCAAGCATTAACCTACAAACTTACCTAATGCATAAATTAGAAGCCGATAGCATAACACTGCACTTTGGGTTAAAAAAAATACTTAGCAACGTTTATGTAACTTGTCAAACAGGGCATATAACCGGCTTGCTGGGCAAAAACGGCTCAGGCAAATCCTGCTTGCTAAACGTTATATATGGTACATTGCAAGCAACCGGCAAATCTATCAGGTTTAATAATACGGTGGTTTCTTCACCTTATAAAAACCCACGCCTGTTGCTTTATTTACCGCAGTTTAATTTTATACCCAAAGGCTTAACCCTAAAACAAATATTTAGCCACTACACCATAAACTTTGCCGAGTTCGAAAACCATTTCCCCGAACTGGGCATAAAATACAATACCGGTATTAAACAACTCTCGGGCGGTTACACTCGCTTAGTTGAACTATACATCTTACTAAAATCTAACACTCGCTTTGTTATTTTAGATGAACCCTTTACACACATTATGCCATTGCACATCGAAAAAATAAAACAAATACTCCTGCAAGAAAAACAAAACAAAGGCATTATAGTTACCGACCACATGTATAAACACATTACCGATATTGCCGATAACATATATGTTTTATCAAACGGCAAAACCCACCTAACAAACAACCTCACCGATATCGAAAAATTGGGTTACGCCAGGTTGTAAAACAAACGCGCCCGATAGTGTAAAAATAAAATCGTTTGCTTTTTCCAAATAAAAAAAAGAGGATGATGTTTTAATTTCATATACCACCGAGTGCGTTGCGTGGCAAACACGGCAATATTTTTTTATACTTACACAAAAAAAAGGTAAAGTTGGTTGCTAACCTACGGCATTTCCCGCTTTATTGATTATCTGCGTGGCACAAACATAAAACAGTAACATTAATTAAGTCAAAAATATTTTTCTATCTTTAGTTATGAAACAAAAACTCTTTATCCTATCTTTTTTCTTTTGTCAAATATTGCAGGCGCAACAAAACGTAACAGCCCCAAAAACAAAAAACCATTGCATTTCGTTTTATGTAGGTTTTTCTCTTTTAGACAGCTATTATAACAACAATCGTTATACTGCACCTAATGCGTGGGGAACAATAAACCCATATAGGGTCCCAAGTTTTTTAGCCGTTAGCAATTTATTTTCGCTAACCTATAAATACAAAAAACACGAAATAATTCCGCTTATGTATTTAGCAAGTTATTATAATAATGATAATAATGGCAAACGCAAACCTTTTTTGCTGGGTGGTTCGCTATCTTACCTATACCACTTTAACCAAAAACCAACGCATTTGTTTTTTGAAGCCAACCTGCAAACATTTTTTTATAATGCCGACAATGGTGATATTTATATTACACCCTATGGTAGCAGCCAACACCAGGTTACTCTGTATTCTGGTTATAATAATGTGGCGAACATACAAACATATATAGTAAACCCCGCTTTGGGGCTCGAGGTAAAATTATGGAAACTAACCTACCTGCAATTGGCTGTAGGCAGTGGTACTTATTATACAAAAGGCAAGTCTGAAACTCCTGCCGGTATAATAACAAGTTATGGCTATGGTTTCCCCGATACCTTCCGTAACATCTACCCCGGTGTATTTGGCTTAAACTGGTACGCTCGTTTATCTATCATAGTACGTGCTTTTAATTTTTAAAACTTCGCCCTTGTTGCTGTCATAATCACCAACCACCTATGCAATTAATTTTTCCTTTAGCACAGTAGGGCAGCAGATAGGCGTTCGTGCTGCACTTTCTTTGCTTCAGTTCTTTCTGCAAGCAAAAAATAAAGAGAAAACAATTTTAGTATATTTAGTAAAAGTTTAAGCCCGCAACCCAGCCAACAATGCCATTAAAAACATATTTACTAATACTGGTTTTAAACGCCGTGCAACTGCTTGGTCAAACAAATGTTTTTCATCTTCAAAACAAAAACCAATTAATCGAAATTGGCAACCAATTAGCATATAAAGGGTACAAGCAACTAACCAAAACAAACGATAGCGTTATTGTTGCACAAAAACAATGCCCCATAACACAAATGGCAACCCTTTTAGATTCGCTCCGTAAAGCAGGTTATAAGGATAAAGCTCCTAACAACATTACCCCAAAAAGCATGTACACTTACAATATACTTACGCACAACTTTTTACGGGTAGATACTATTTACAATAAACCCGATAGCATTTTTACTACCACCCTGCAAGTTTCGGTAAGCAATAAAAAGTACCAAGTAAATCAAACCTGGGTTTATACTTTATATTCAAACTACAATATAGAACAAGTAAAACAAAAAATAAAATATTGCAGCAACAGCAATTTACAATACTACACAACCTGCAAAATTTATTTGTGCCGTATCGATGTTTCAATTTTCACCTCCCTCATTGGCAGTTACCAAACACACCAAGGCGGCATTTATGCCAAGTATCAATATTTTAAATAATACTATGTTTACTCAACAAAACAATAACATGAAAAACAAACTACTAATTACATTACTGGCACTTTCGCTTTGCGGCTTTGCGCAAACTGCCGATAAAAAAAACAATATTTCCATAGGCGGTGGTAAAGGCAGCTACGTGGGCGATTTAGGTAGCGGAGCTTTCCAGCCAAACGATGAGTGGTATGGCTTTTTGGGTGCAACATACAGCCGTTACCTAAGCAAATCGTTCGATGTTTCAATTTCTATTACCTCAGGCGATTACGGACATTGCCGCGATGCCGACGACCCCGCAGTTCGCCCCGATGGTTCATCTGTTTTAAATATGCTGTGTCGTTTAACAACCGGTGTGGCATCGCTAAAATATAAATTTGCCAATGGGTATCTATTAAAAGAAAACGCAAAACTCGCTCCTTATGTATATGCAGGCATGGCTATAAACAACATTTCCGAAATGTGGTGGAAAGACCACTCGCGTGCCAACCAGGGCAACTATGGTTCAATAAACGGTGGAGCAGGCGTGCGTTACAACTTTTACAAAAATTTTACCTTAACCTATAACGCCGGCATAGGCTATTTTTTAACCGATAAAATAGATTTTAGAACCAAAGGCAGCAACGATATGTATTTGCAAAGCACATTTGCCATCGGTATAAATTTTTAATTTATTATACGGCAAAAGCAAGGTGTAATTTACCTATAAGTAATCCGCTTATAAAAGGTTATCTTTGCTGCATGGTTGATTATAAGAGGGAGTCGAGGAACAAAAAAATACGTATTTTTGTTACAACGTTTTGTATCCTGTTTTCAATTTTACTCATTTATTTAATGCTTAAGTAACCAATTTTTTAAGGCTTATTTTTTTGCAAAAAACTAATTTAGTTTGTTAATTTATTTCTTTTAGTACTTTTGCGCTCTAAATAATTTAAACAAACAAAACTTATGAAAACACTAAAAATTACAGCACTTGCCTTATTTATGGTAGTTGCCAACGCATTATGCGCACAAGAATTAAAAGAACTAAGCGCAGAAGAAAAAGCTAAAGCAGAAACTACCGAATTAGTAAAAAAACTTAACCTAACGCCTGCTCAAGAAAAAACAGTATCTACCGCAGCTTTAGATCGTGCTAAACAAATGGAAACCGATAAAGAAAAATACAAAGGCGATAAAGAAGGTTTAAAAACAGCCCGTAAAACAAGCAACACAACATTCGAAACAAGCGTAAAAAACTTACTTACTCCCGATCAAAAAACAAAATACGAGCAAATGCTTAAAGAAAAACTATAAAGCATAAACACGTTAAAAACAAAAAGCCTTTTGAATTTATATTCAAAAGGCTTTTTTATTTAATAAAAGCTGCAAAACAAAAAACAGTAAATTAGCCACACAAAAAATTAGTATGAAAAAATTTATTGTCGCAAGCGTAATTATAGCAAGCAGTTTTTTTAAAACACAAGCACAAACCTGCAATTGCGCCGCCGATTTTGCGGCACTTGAAAACGCCTACAAAAACGATTACGCCGGCATGCAAGATTTTGCCAAAGCACACCCCAATTATATTGAAGCCATAGCCCTTATAGCCAAACAATCAAAAATAACCAACGATGTAGCCCGCTGCGATGAGTTAATAAAACAACTCATCGACTATTTAAACAACGGACACGTTAGCTACGGTAAAACCGGCAAAAATCCGCTCTATAAAAAACCGGTCTTTAATGCAACCACACCACAGTATAACCCAAGCATACAATTTTTAGATAATAAAACCGTAAAAATACAAATCAAAACCTGCGATTTAGATTACAAAAACCAACTCGATAGTTTGGTTTTCCTAAACTACGAAAAACTCAGTAAAACCGAACACCTTATCATTGACCTCCGTGGCAACGAAGGTGGCGGCGATGCCATGTTCGACACCCTTATACCTTACCTATACACCAACCCTATTTTGTGTTACTCAGCCGATGTGTGGGCATCACCCAACAACATAAAAATGTTTGCCGAATTTTTAACCAACCCCGATTTGTCGCCCGGAGCCAAAGCAACCGTACAAAAAATTGTAACCCAGGGCAATGCTAACCCAAACACATTTGTACCCATGTCAAACAACAAAGTTGATAGTATGATTTTTCCTAAAACAACTCCCTATCCAAAAAAAGTAAGCGTCATTATTGATAACAAATGCGCATCTGCTACCGAGCAATTTTTACTACTTGCCAAACAAAGCAAAAAAACAACCATTTATGGCTATGAAAATAGCGGCGGTGCTTTAGATTATGCAAACGTAAACACCATTCTTACTCCATCAGGTTATTGGTATGCCGGCGTACCAACCACACGCAGCACAAGGCTACCCAAAAACCCCGTAGACCCCAACGGCATAAAACCCGATGTACTCGTAACCAAAGATGTTAAAGATATTGTACAATGGGTACAACAACGCTAAACAATAACCAGTAGGGCGTTTCGGTTGTTACACCGTAGGGCTTTACACTATAATCTTTTTATTAAATTTTTTTTTAAATTTAAATCATGAAAAAAAGTATAATCGGTTTATTAGTTATTGTAATAATAAGTTCGTGTAAAACCAACTATTTATATAAACAAGTATTAAATCCGGCTCCTGTTACCATTGCACCTTTTGTTAAAAAAGTTGGTGTATTAAACCGCAGCATTCCAACAGCCGATAGTAAAACCTACAACACAATTCATGAAATCATATCAGGCGAGGGTCCCGAAATGATTCCTCAAGGAAGCGCAGAAGCCATACGTGGTTTAAAAGATGCTTTAATGGCAAATAATCGTTTCGAAGAAATAGTACTGCTTCCGTTACCCGAAGCAAAAGGAGCTGCAGCCGGCATGGTAAACTCCCCTCTATCGTGGGAGCAGATAGATACACTATGCAGGCGTTATAACCTCGATGCTATTTTTGCACTCGAAATGTTTGATACCCAGTTTAAAATGAATAACATTCTTAATCAGGTTAATCCCGGTAATTTAGGTCAGGGCATGCTATCTGGTCCGCCGCAAATAAGTATGGCTACAACAGTAAAAACCACCTGGCGCATTTACGACCCTGCCAACCGCATCATCTGTGATGAATTTAGTTTATGGCATACACTTACTTTTAATGGCACCGGAGGGGGAGCTATTTTAGGAACAACCGATGCGCTGGCAGGCAGAAAAGAAGCCGTAAAAAGAACAGCCTATAAAGTAGGAAATATTTATGCCGACCGACTTCGTGCTTATTGGATTACCATAACACGAGAGTATTTTATAAAAGGCAATGGAGCATTTAAAATAGCCAAGCGTAAAGCACGCACCGGCAACTGGGATGGAGCTGCCGAACTTTGGAAAAACGAAACCAACAGTCCAAAAAGAAAAATTGCCGGACGAGCCTACTATAACATGGCAATATATAACGAAATAAGCGGCAATTTAGATGCCGCCCTCGATTGGGCAAGTAAGTCCTATGAAAATTATGGAAACCGCTTGGCTTTACGTTATGTAAATATTTTAAAAAACAGAAAGTATAAGGATAACGTTTTACAAAGCCAGGCACCACAGTAAGTTTAACTTTATATTGTCCCTGTTTCTTTTTTGCTAAGAAAAAAGAAAGTAAAAAAACAATAAAATAGGTTAATCAACCCTCCGCTCTTGTGGCTGTTATCACCCACAAACAAAACCAACAACATATAAATTACGACACCCACTTATTTATTTCCTTCACAATTTCCCAAGCTGAGGTAGCCTTATTATATTTTAATATGTAAACCGCGCCAAAACCATTTAGTGGCGCAAACAACATGCTTACATAAAGCATGGCATATTCTTTTTCAATATAACACCTCGATACGTTTATGGCAATATTTTTATACTTGGAGTTAACCTGCACTTTAATTTTTTTCGCACTAACCTTATATTCCTTTTCGTTTAGTTGTAAAAACAACTGGTAAAAAGCATCGCTTACAAACTCTTTATAATCATCCTTGCCCACAATGCGTGTAACAGTAAGTTT
>Ga0206809_1111_pt2 | contig 14407 bp, 10 predicted proteins | sample Alteio_BWOrgCont_55_FD_152903 | JGI IMG/M metagenome (GOLD analysis project Ga0206809, IMG submission 152903) | Enriched cells from forest soil in Barre Woods Harvard Forest LTER site, Petersham, Massachusetts, United States -... | ecosystem: Environmental > Terrestrial > Soil > Temperate forest >... | reverse complement strand
AGATGAATTTGGTTTAGGCAGGCGGGTTGAATTTTCAAATCCAAGCGCACTGGGCCCGGGTACAAACTGGCAGCAAGCTATTTTCAAGAACGCACCGATGCAAAGCCACACGCTTTCCATATCGGGTGCTAACGACAAAACAGATTATTATATATCCGGTGGTTATTATGATCAACAAGGTACCATTATCGGCTCAAGCTTTAATCGCTATACCTTTCACACTACTGTAAATTCACAAGTAAAAGATTGGTTTAAGATAGGTACCAGCATTTCGGCAAATCATAGCTTTGAGAACATTGGTTTAGGAAACTCAGGCGGTTTGGTTTACAATGCCTTATTAGCCGCTCCAGATCAGGCTGTTTATAATGCCGATGGCTCTTATGCAGGCCCTGCAGTGGTAGATGGCACTATTGAGGGCGGACGTAACCCAATTCAACAAGCGCTAAACATTACCAATACTTTGGGTAGAAGTAATGTACAAGGTAATTTTCACGGAGATATTTTGTTCACCAAAGACATATCGTTACACTCCGAGATTGATGGCAATTTTGATTGGAACGATGCAAAAACGTTTTTACCAACTTACTCCTACGGAGCAACCGGTTCCTCAGTCGCGTTTGTAAATACACAGGCACAATTGAATGAATATGACTCTAACGATACCTATTGGAACTGGGTAGAGCATTTAAACTATAATCACACCTTTGGCAAAAGCGTGGTAAGCGCGTTAGTTGGCCACGAAGTTTGGGAATCAACCTATGATGGTATACAGGCCGGAACCAAAGGTTTCACTGCAGGAAACACTATTCAAACACTTGGCTTAGGTACACAAACAACCAATACATTAGGCGAACCAAAAGGTAGCACCACGATGGAATCATTCCTGGCACGTGTTATTTACACCTATGATGATAAATATAGCATCACAGCCAGCGATCGTAGTGACAGGTCTTCGAATTTTGCTGAAGGCCACCAAACAGGTTATTTTCCGGGCGTAGCTGTATCATGGAGATTATCTCAGGAATCATTTATGGCTGATGTAGACAAAGCGGTAAGCAATTTAAAAATAAGACTTGGTTATGGCACTACAGGTAACTCTAACATTCCCGGTTACCGTTACGGTACTGCTATAACACCGGTAGTTACCGGTTTAGGTACAGGTTTTAGCTTTTATAACTTTTCAAACCCTAACTTAACCTGGGAAACTGCTAAACAAGCAAATATCGGTATTGATTTCAGTTTGCTTAATAACCGTATCGATGCATCGATTGACGCTTATGATAAAAGAGCTAGTAATTTCCTGTTTCAAAAACCCTTGCCTGCATTTTTGGGTGGCGGTACAGCAGAATACTCGAGTGCCGCTGTTGTTCAATCACCATATGTTAACGCAGGTGAAATAGAAAACAAAGGTATTGAGCTAAATATTACAAGCCGTAACATAGTTGCAAAAGACTTTAAGTGGACTACTAATGTGATATTCTCGCACTTTAGCAACAAAGTACTTTCATTAGATGGCGCGCCGCCTATAGTTGGCAACGTGGCTACAGGCTTTGGCCCGCAAATACCTGCTACCCTTACACAAGTAGGCGGCAGTGTAGGTGAGTTTTATGGTTACAAAGTTGAAGGCATTATTAAAACTCAGGCACAATTACAATACTTAGCGGCTCATCCACAAAATGTTACCGGTACTCCTTCTGTTGTTACAAGCGACAGAACGATATCTAACGGCGTATACCTTGGCGATATCGAATACTACGGCGAAACCAACAATGGTAACTCTCCAAATAAACAATATGATTTAGGTAGCCCAAATCCTGATTTTACCTACAGCATTACCAATACGTTTTCCTATAAAGATTTTGATCTTTCTATTTTCTTAAATGGTTCATATGGTGGTAAAGTATTGAACGCACTTGCATTTCAAACTGAAGGCGAGTATGGTTTATACATGAACCAAACTGCTGCAACTGCAAATTTCTGGACACCATCTAATCCAAACTCTAATATCCCTACCCCACGTTCAGGTTTTGGAAACAATAACCTGGTAATGTCTGACAGGTTTTTAGAGAGTGCTTCATTCCTAAGATTACAGAATGTGCGCATTGGCTATAACCTGCCATCGAGATGGGCTAAATATATTAAGATGAACCACTTAAAAGTTTTTGTTAGCGGTCAAAACCTGTATGTATTCACAAAATACAGTGGTTTAGATCCGGAAGTTGGTTAATTGGACCAAAACCCGACATTACAGAACATAGATTATGGCAGATACCCTACGCCACGTGTAATTACCGGTGGAGTTAATGCTGAATTTTAATTAATAATTGAAAAATCAAGATGAAAAAACATATAAAATATTTAATCGGGGCAGCAGTGATAAGTGTGGCTGCAGCTGGCTGTAAAAAAAGCTTTTTTAACAGGCCGCCTGAAAATGCATCAACAGTAGGTACTTATTACCAAACGACAGATGAAGTGCAATCGAGCACAAATATACTTTATGCCGCACCATGGTTCGGTTTTAACGGCAAGGCGTTTTTAGCAATAGGCGACCTGCAAAGTGGCAACGCGCGTTGCTATGCAGGAACTGACGGCGAGTTTGATGCTTTTCGTAATTTTTCTGAAGGCAACGCAACACTTGCTGTACAGAGTACATGGAACTCCTTATATACTGTTGTTGCGCAAGCTAATGCTTTGTTAAACAACTTACCTACAGCTGTGCCGACAAGCGTACCATCAGCGGTTGTTAACAATGCTTTAGGCGAAGCCCATTTAATGCGCGCAGCTGCTTATTTTTACCTTGTACGCCTATTTGGAAATGTACCAATTATCACAGATCCCACCACCCAGGTAGCTAATTTTCAAACCATTCCAACCAACTATGTAACTGACGTTTATGAATTTATGATAAACGACCTGAAATTTGCTGAAGCCAATTGCACAAAAGGTGTGGCCAGTACAGGGCACGTATCAAGCGGATCGGCATCAGCGCTATTAGCTAAGGTTTATTTATATGAACAAGATTATGCCGATGCTAAAACAGAGGCTGAAAAAGTTATTAGTAGTGGTGAATTTGGCTTAATAGGTCTGGATTTTGGTGGTAGTTATACTAACTTATTTGAGTATGCTTATAATAATAATAAGGAATCCATTATAGCCTTGCAATGGACATCAAACGGTGGCTATGGTTTTGGTAACCAGATACAATCTGTTATTGCTGATGGTGAAAATGGAAACTATTTGACTGGTACAGGTGATGGTTATGGTGAGTTAGGACCGACCTGGGACTTACAGGACGCGTTTAAAAATGCCGGTGATACCATCCGCCGCCATGGCTGCATCATGCTACCGGGAGAGTATTATGCTGAACTGCATAAGGCACAAGGCGGTTACACTTGCCCACTTGCTGTTGATGAGCAGGGCACGCACGCAGGTATGAAAAAATATGTGGTAGGTACCCCGGCTGATAACAATGGTAACAGCGCGGCCCAGGCAACCAGTAATAATACTTACATTATGCGTTACGCTGATGTTTATCTTATCGAAGCCGAAGCAATTATGGGTATATCTGCAGCACCAACTGTAGGGAAAGGTATTGATACGAACTTTGTAAGTTCAGATGCAACAGCCTTAAAGTATCTTAACCTGGTGCGCCAGCGTGCAGGCCTAGCCGCCAAAACAAGTTTTACCTATCGTGATTTGTTAAAGGAGCGCCGCCTTGAATTTGCAATGGAAGGTGAATTCTGGTATGATTTGCAGCGTATAGATGGATTTAATTCAAGCACCCATCCTACAGCAAGAGCGATTATTGCTGTACAAAACAGAGGGGATTCTTCTGGTGCGGGCACAGCGCCTAACTATACCGACTACACACGTAACGTGCAGTATATACCGGCTGCTGATAACCAGTTTATTATCCCGATCCCGGCTACCGATGTGGCTGCTGATCCAAACCTGACCAAAGCACCGGTTCATTATAAATTTTAATCTGTCAGATAATATGAAAAAGATAATTTTAAAATCAAAAAACTTAACATGGATGCTATGTGCATTGCTGGTTTTAGGTTTAGCTTCATGCCGAAAGGATAATAGCCTTGGCTTTACACCGGGTACGGGTACGCCTACTATTACATCGGTACATACTTTAAGTAAAACAGATACATCGAAAATACTTAGAACAATAACCTCTATTAGCAGTGGCGGAGTAACTACTATTGATACGATAGGATTTCCTGTAAACCCCGCCGGATTTGATTCGGTAACTGTTACAGGCAACCTACAGCAATATTATGTTATTTATGGTAAAAACCTGGGTAGCACAACCAACATTTCATTTAATGGTGTAACTGCTTATTTTAACAGGGCTTTAATATCTGACGCTAGCCTTATTGTTCAAATCCCAATAACTGTACCTACATCAGGCTCGGCAGCTACAAATAAACTGGTGGTAACTACTTTATATGGATCGGTTACCTATAACTTTACCGTATTACCTCCGGCACCAACTATATTAACCTATTCTACCAATGATTTTAGTGCAAATTCTGAAATCACTTTAACCGGCCAGGGGTTTGGTTCTGTAACAGCTGTCAAATTAAAAACAACGGGAGATGCTACTACAATAGTTTCGCAAAGTGATACTGTGTTAGTATTAAAAATGCCAACATCAACAGCAACAGAATCTCAGTTACTATTTAGCTATACATCAGGGACCAGTACCGCATCGGCAACATCATCAGCAATATTCAACGACCTGGATAATGCGTATCAGGTTTTTACTGATAATTACGACAACGGATGGTATAGCAGCTCATGGGGGCCAACTGCAATTTCTACTACAGTAGCCAAAACTGGCACAAGCTCATTTGCCGCAACGTACGATAAAGGAGATTGGTCTGCAGATGGTTTTGGCACCGGCGGTACAGGCTTACCAACGGCGAGTTACAACTATTTATCTTTCTGGATAAAAGGCGGTATTGAAACTTATACCCTTTATCTTACAGCTGATACTCGCGGAGGCTTTGGAAACTCAGATACCAGTACCCCTATCACTGTTCCGGCTGGAGTTTGGACGTATTTTAAAATGCCATTATCGACACTTAATTTACAAGGCTCAAAACAATTCGGATTCTTTATACAAGGCCCTAATGATCAAAACGAAACATTCTATTTTGATGATGTGGTACTGTTAAAATAAGATAAATATAATACTTTCAAATGCCATCATCAGGTAACCAATCAAGGCTGCAAGGTGATGGCATTTTTACCATATACTAAACATTAACAGCAATGAAATATATAACTTTATTATCTGCATGTTATTTGTATTAACACTTAATAATGCCCGTGCACAAAAAAACCTGGTACAAAACAGTGGTTTTGAAGAAGAAGATTTTTATGGGTGGAACAACAATGGCGCAATTACTACTCCATGGGATTTTAAAAGTGGTAAAAATAGCTGTGCTATTATAACCAAAGACGCTGCTAACTGGGTAGGGATAGATCAATCCATACGTATCCCTAAAAACGCAAAAGCATTGGCATTTGGCGCATGGTTAAAAGCAACAAATGTGGTTAAAGGTAACGATCTATGGAATGGCGCTGTATTTTCTGTTGAGTTTTTAAATAGTGGCGATAAAAAAATTGGTGAAGGTATAAACATTGCCACAATAACCGGCGATCAGCCATGGGGACTCTATAAAAAGTCTATACTAATACCGGATAAAGCTGCCAGTTTCAGAATACTACTGGCAATGGGTTACGCATCGGGCCAAATGCTTGTTGATGACGTAAGTGCGAGCGTAATAAGTGTGGATGATTTAGAGAAATAGCATATTTATCATAAATATAATGTTAAATTTGTATCAATATCTTAGCCAATTAAGTACACCTCAAATTTATTGATATGACAAGTAACGTAATGCGCGAAATTACGCCGTTAACTCCCGGCGATTGCTTTACAATTTTTTCAAGGGTTAAAGAAAAATTCGACTTCCCATTGCACTATCATGATGAGTATGAACTCAACCTTATCATTAATGCAAAAGGGGCTAAACGTGTTGTTGGTGGCCACATTGAAGCAATTGACGACCTGGAGCTGGTACTTGTTGGCCCAAATGTATATCATGCCTGGTTTACACACCAATGCCAAAGCAAATCAATTACAGAGGTAACCATACAGTTTCACAAGGACCTGTTTGATGATAAATTTTTGAGACGCAACCAGTTAAGCTTTGTTAAAAACATGATAGAGCGTTCCCAAAGAGGCATACTATTCTCACCTGAAACGATAGCGGCGTTAAAAGACCGCATATACTCATTAAACAAAAAAAGCGGATTTGATTCGGTACTTGAGCTACTTTCCATATTGCATGATCTTTCTATATCCCGCAACATGAAAACACTGTCGGATTCCAGCTTTTCAAACGAGCAGTTCCATTACAATAGCAGGCGCATTGAGAAGGTATTTGAGTATATGAACAGCCATTATAACATGCAGATCACCCTGGCAGAGGTAGCCAAAATAGCCAATATGCCGGAGGCCTCTTTTAGCAGATTTATCAAAAAAAGAACCGGAAAAACGTTTATCGATAGTTTGAATGAAATTCGACTGGGCCATGCCTCAAGAATGTTGATCGACACCACCAATACCGTTGCCGAAATCGCTTATAAATGCGGGTTTAATAATATATCAAACTTCAACCGGATATTTAAACGGAAGAAATTTTGCATCCCTAAAGATTTCAGAGAAACCTATACCGGCAACCGGGTATTTATATAACCAAAAACACCAACTATCACCTTTAATAACAGTTTATGTATTTTAAATGGTTAAAATAGTATTAGTATACTGTTAGCATCCATTTTAATTTAGCTATAGCCAATAAAACCAGTTTTACCCCCTCTCGAAAAGGTTAATAAAGCTGTAGCGAGCCATATATTAATTTTATAAAAACACACCCATGCATCTATCTTTTATAGATCTATCAATAATTGCGTTGTATTTACTTACAACCGTATTTATTGGTTTATGGTATCGCAAAAAGGCACGAAAAAACAAAGAAAGTTATATGCTTGGCGGCAAATCGTTGCCCTGGTATATGCTTGGCTTGAGCGATGCATCAGACATGTTTGACATTAGTGGCACCATGTGGATGGTTAGCCTTTGCTTCGCTTATGGAATGAAAAGCATTTGGATACCCTGGCTTTGGCCGGTATTTAACCAGGTGTTTTTAATGATGTATCTATCCCGCTGGCTGCGCCGTTCTAATGCATCAACCGGTGCGGAGTGGTTAAAAACCAGGTTTGGTGATAGTGGACAAGCTGTTCGTGCATCGCATATCATCGTTATTGTATTTGCCCTGTTTTGTTGTTTCGGATACCTGGCTTATGGCTTTATTGGTCTGGGCAAATTCATCGAAATATTTGCGCCTTGGGACGCTGTAAAGGCATACGTGCCGTTCGATGTGCCGCTTAAATATGTACCTCAGTTTTACGGGATAATTTTTACCCTGTTTGCCATGTTCTACTCTATTTTGGGTGGGATGCATGGTATTGTTTTGGGCGATGTAATCAAATACATCGTGATGACTGCCGCTTGCATCTGGATATCCGTTATAGCAGTAATGAAGCTGCAGGGGCATGCGCTAAATGTACCTAACGGCTGGTATAGTCCGTTTTTTGGCTTGCACCTTGACCTGAACTGGACAAACATCATAACCGAAGTCAACCAAAAGATAAAGGAAGACGGTTATTCGCTTTTCGGGGTGTTTTTTATGATGATGACCTTTAGGGGATTTTTCGCGGCGCTTGCCGGCCCTGCGCCGACTTATGATATGCAAAAGATACTATCTACCCGCACACCTGAGGAAGCCAGCAAAATGAGTGGCTTTGTAAATATCATTTTGTTACCTATCCGCTATGCGCTGATCATCAGTTTAACCTTACTGGGCTTGTTGTATTATCACCAGATGAACTTAAAGGATGCGACAGGAGCGATTGACTTTGAACGCATTTTACCGGCGGTGATAAACAACTTTTTACCGGTTGGTTTAGTTGGTTTGTTGCTTGCTGGTTTGCTTGGCGCTTTCATGAGCACTTTTAGCGGCACGCTTAACGCTGCTCAGGCCTATATAGTAAATGATATTTATGTAAAATACGTCGATCCAAAAGCGTCAACCAAAAAAATAATGACTATGAACTACCTGATGGGCATTATTGTGGTGGCCATAGGTGTTTTATTGGGATTCTGTATCAAAAATATAAATGCAGCCTTACAATTCATCGTATCTGCATTGTACAGCGGTTATATTGTATCAAATGTTTTAAAATGGCATTGGTGGCGCTTTAATGCAAACGGTTTTTTCTGGGGGATGCTAAGTGGTATCGCGACAGCAATGGTGCTGGCCGTAACTGTTGATGCAGGGCATGTTTTGTATTGGTTTCCGGTATTATTTGTAGTATCAATTGCGGGGGCCATTATTGGTACTTATACAGCCCCTCCTACTGACATAGCCGTTTTACGATCATTCTATATCAATGTGCGCCCATGGGGTGCATGGGGGCATATTGAAGCCCTGGTTAGGGCTGATGCCCCCGACTTTCAATCAAACAAAAACTTTAAACTAAATATGTTCAATGTGGTAATTGGTACTATAGCACAGTTGTGCCTTACCATATTGCCCATGTACCTGATACTGATGCAAAAGTTACCGTTAATGGTGACTATAGCCCTATTGGCTGTCATCATTGCTATACTTAAAAAAACCTGGTGGAATAAATTAAAAGACTATTAATTACTGAAATGACGAGAGAATTTGAACAACGGTTATCAGCATTAGAAAATGCTTACGATAAGCTTATTACTACGCCAAACAAAATAGCAGGGCTTGGTAATGGCGTATATGACCGATATATAAATCCTGTATTAACAGCAGCCCATACACCGGTTTTTTGGAAATACGACCTAAATCCTAAAACCAACCCATATTTAATGGAGCGCTTTGGTGTTAATGCCGCGTTTAACGCAGGCGCCATAAAATGGAAAGGCAAATATCTGCTGATGGCACGTGTGGAAGGTGTCGACCGTAAATCATTTTTCGCGATCGCGGAGAGTCCTAACGGGATAGACAACTTTGTGTTTTGGGAAAAGCCGATCAATATGCCGGAAACAGACAAGCCGGATACAAACATATATGATGCACGTTTAACAGAACACGCTGACGGCTGGATATATGCCTTATTTTGCACGGAAAGGCGTGACCCTGAAGCGCCAGCTTATGACCAATCAATGGCGGTTGCGGCTTGCGGTATTGCCCGCACCCATGATTTCATCAATTGGGAACGTTTACCTGACCTTAAAACGCCATCGGCCCAACAGCGCAATGTTGTTTTGCACCCAGAATTTGTTGATGGTAAATATGCTTTTTACACACGCCCACAGGATAGCTTTATTAATGCAGGTAAAGGCGGCGGTATAGGTTTCGCTGTGTGCGATGATATTGAGCATGCGGTTATAGATCATGAAGACATCATCGACAATAAAATTTATCACACCGTTTACGAAGCTAAAAATGGCCAGGGCCCCGCGCCAATTAAAACCGAACATGGCTGGCTACATTTGGCCCATGGCGTGCGTAATACTGCCGCAGGTTTAAGATATGTGCTGTATATGTTTATGACTGATTTGCATGATCTTACCAAGGTAATTTACAAACCCGGCGGTTATTTTATAGCGCCTGCTGATGATGAATATACTGGCGATGTACCAAATGTTGTTTTCTGCAACGGCTGGATAATCGACGAGGATGGCACAGTTTATATTTACTACGCATCATCGGATACCCGGATGCATGTGGCGACTTCTACCCTACCTAAGTTGTTAGACTATGTTATGAATAACCCGGCAGATGGTTTGCGTTCGGCAACATCAGTTGATACATTAAACAAAATAATTGCGGCTAATAACAACATATTGGCTCAGGAGAAAAAAGGATAAGTGCAAAAGATGGTACACAATCGGCCTATTGAAGATCGGCTTACCGTATTAAAGAGGGAGCTTAACGATGAGTTGAACAACATTTTTAATTATTGGATGAACAATACCGCCGATGAGGTATATGGTGGATTTGTGGGGCGCATTGATGAGCAAAATAAGGTAATTGAAAACTCGCCGAAAGGCTCTGTTTTAAATGCAAGGATATTGTGGTCATTCTCCGCTGCTTATAACCTCAGCCAAAATCCTGAGTACTTACAATATGCTGAAAGAGGCTATCAATATATAATTGACCATTTTATTGATAACGAATTTGGCGGAGTTTACTGGTCGGTAGATTACGAAGGCAAACCCCTCGATACCAAAAAGCAGGTATATGCTAATGCTTTTACCATTTATGGGTTAAGTGAATATTACATTGCATCCGGTAACGAAAACGCCAGAACATTAGCAATTGAACTTTATAATTCATTAATTAAAAACAGTTTCGACATTAAAAATACCTGCTTTATCCTCACCCTTCATTGTTTCACCATTCTCATCTACGCCCCATAACCACTCTCCATTCTTTTTGTCTAGCATTTTAGTTTTAATGTATTGCCAGTTTTTCTCAACTATTGTCAGGTATTTTTCGTCGCCTGCTATTTGCCAGGTATTATAAAAGCCAACTATCGCTTCAGCCTGTACCCACCAGTGTTTTTGTTTAATAAGCTGATGGTCGGCAGGTTCATATTCATACCAAAGGCCGCCATCATCGTCCAACCCAGCTATAGTAGCTTCGGTTATGGGAATATTAATGGCCTTGATTTTTTCAAGTAATAATTTATTATTGATTACCTCCGCTGCTTCCTGTAAAAGCCAGGTAGTCTCTATATCATGTCCGTATGATATTAGCCCTGATTTACTGTTCCAATCCTCATCAAAAAACAATAAACAATGATGTGTTTTCGGGTCGATAAAATGATCTAAGAAGTTATGGATCAGGGTTTCAATTTGCAGTTTTAACTCTTCAGGTTGCCAAATACGGTATAAGGTGGTGTAAGCTTCCAAAACATGCAGATGCGTGTTCATCGTCTTTTTCTCATTGGCATCCTTAGCGCTTAGGCGTAGGTCATTAATTGGCTGCCAATCGTGGGTGAGGATAAAGCAGGTATTTGGAAATGCCCTTACCATAACAGCCGGGCATGTATAGAGATTATTAAACGGATAAGCAGATAAACGCATGAAGAATTTCAACAAAACGTGTTTGATTATAGCGGGATGCGGCATGATGCTGCAGTCCTGTAAAAAAAGTGCGTCACCAAATGGTGGTGGCAACAGTGCTGATACAACTGTTAACACTACCGTAATAGCACCAACCGAGCCCACTATAGCCAGTACTCAGGGATTTTTTCTCGATAACTGGCAGTCAAAAACATGGGTAGCACCTGCTACAACGGCTGCAACAAAGCCCTCGGCATCTGGAGCAGTTACTGTTACGGTTGACTTGAGTAAGGAAATAACAAAAGTTTCTGATTTAGAATATGGCAATAATATAAACCCTTTTATGGGGCAGATATCAACTGTGCCAACCTTAATAAATAACATTACAGCCCTATCGCCTAAAATATTACGGTTCCCCGGTGGCAGCCTTTCAGATATTTATTTCTGGAATCAAACCTCGCAGGCCCCTGCCGATGCGCCTGCTCAATTATTGGATGATAATGGCAATGCCTCAGCGGCAGGTTATTGGTTTGGCAACAATCCCGGAACATGGACTATGACGGTTGATGATTATTATTCGACCCTACAACAAACAAAAAGCACGGGGTTAATTACCGTTAACTATGGGTATGCACGCTACGGCACAAGTGCTAATCCTGTTGCAGCAGCTGCGCATTTGGCCGCTAATTGGGTTAGGTATGACAAAGGCCGCACAACCTATTGGGAAGTTGGTAATGAAGTATACGGTGATTGGGAAGCCGGTTATCGCATTGATCAAACCCAAAACAAGGATGGGCAGGTACAAATACAGGATGGTACAACCTATGGCAATCATTTTAAAATATTTGCCGATTCGATGCGTGCAGCTGCTACACAAGTTGGCAATACAGGTATAAAAATAGGTATCGTGATTGATGGCGCTAATGATCAAAATGGGGCAAGCAATGGGCAGGTAAGTAATTGGAACAGCAACGTATTTACGGCGGAAGGAAATAGCGCCGACTTTTTTGTTGTACACAATTATTACACGCCATACAACGACAATTCATCAGTAGCTACAATTTTAGGCACACCAATACCAGGTACTAGTTTAATGATGAATTGGATAAAATCTTCAGCAACTGCTGCCGGTGCTACACAAAAACCGGTTGCAATGGACGAGTGGAATATTCAGGCTGTAGGATCATCACAAATGGTATCAAATATTGCCGGTATACATGCGGTTATGACCTTAGGAGAAGCATTAAAAAATCAGATCAGCATGGCAAGTCGCTGGGACTTGGCCAACGGCTATGATAGTGGTGATGATATGGGCATATTTAATAATTCATCTTCTACTGATAGCGCTGAGCCCAATGCACCTGCATGGAATCCGCGCCCGGCATTCTATTACATGTCTTTCTTTCAAAATTACATTGGCGATCACTTAGTAACATCAACAACTACAAATGCTGATATTGTAAACTATGGTTCGTCATACACATCAGGCCAGGCCGGAGTTATTTTGGTAAACAAAGGAACTGTTAACCATGTTGTAACTGTTCATTTTTTGAACTTTGCATCCGGAAGTAATTACTATTATTACACATTAAATGGCGGTACCGATAATCCTCCTTTTTCGCATCAGGTATATGTAAATGGCGTTGGGCCATCAAATGCTTTGGGTGGGCCTTCGAATTATGCAACCATACCTGCAAATACGGCAAGTATAACTGGTGGCATAACTGTTACAGTACCTGCAAACGGAGCTGTGTTTTTAGTTGCAGATAAAAAATAAAGACTATGAGATCAATCCTTTATAAACTATTCATTATTGCGATCTGCTGTTTTAGCAGCAGTAATCTATTCGCGCAAAAGTTTGAAGAGCTGGCACAAACCCCGCCAATGGGCTGGAACAGCTGGAATACATTCCAAACCAATATTAATGAGCAAATGCTGAGAGATATGGTGGATGCCTACGTATCGTCGGGGATGCGCGATGCCGGATACACTTATTTTGTGCTGGATGATGGTTGGATGTCCAAAGAACGGGACAGCAATGGCAGTTTGGTTGCAGATCCGAAGAAATTCCCAAGCGGGATGAAGGCTTTTGCAGATTATGTACACTCGAAAGGGTTAAAATTCGGTATTTATAATTGCGCAGGTACGCAGACCTGTGCCGGTTACCCGGGCACACATGGCTATGAGTACCAGGACGCCCGTTTATATGCATCATGGGGTGTTGATTATTTAAAATACGACTGGTGTAATACCGACAGCATAAATGCACGCGATGCTTATTTGACCATGAGCCGGGCCATTCGCGCGGCGGGCAGGCCAATGATATTCAGCCTTTGCGAGTGGGGTAATCATGCGCCATGGCTTTGGGCAAAAAACATAGGGCAACTTTGGCGTACAACTGCCGACATACATGCCGGTTTTGATAAAGACCTGAGTTATGGAACATGGAGTTCGTACAGCGTTATGCATATTGTGGATTTACAAGACAAGATAAGAGAATATGCAGGGCCCGGCCATTGGAATGATCCGGATATGCTGGAAGTTGGCAACGGAATGACTTATGCCGAGGATAAAGCTCACTTTTCGTTATGGTGTATGCTTGCAGCGCCGCTGATTTCGGGTAACGATCTGCGTAAAATGTCGCCTCAAACAACCGCTATCTTAACTAATAAGGAAGTTATAGCGGTAGACCAGGATTCATTGGGTATCGAGTGTTTTAAATACTACTCTTTTGATGGCATAGAGATATTTGTAAAAGCGTTGAAAGATAATAGTTTGGCGATTTGCTTTTTAAACCGTTCATCGCGCCAGCAAAATATTGACTTCGATTGGAAAGAACACATGATCGCCGATACGGTATCAAAACTAGACATCGACTTTAATAAAACCACCTATACATTACGTGACCTTTGGACTAAAAAGAACATCGGCACAACCAATAAACCGTTAAAGCAAACTATTGGCTCGCACGAAGTGCTTATGCTTAAATTGAGCAGAGTAAACTAAATGAAGAAGCGCCTCACATTATTATCAGTACTGCTTTGTGGCTCTGCAAGCTTTGCACAGCAATTATATGCGCCAAGTGACAAACTGGCTACTTATGAAACAGTGCAGCTTTACAGCAGTATGCAGCGGTTGGCAGGTGCGGGAACAATATTCGGGCACCATGATGACACGGCTTATGGCGTTGGTTGGCAGGATGAGTATAACCGC
>Ga0206809_1115_pt1 | contig 14427 bp, 10 predicted proteins | sample Alteio_BWOrgCont_55_FD_152903 | JGI IMG/M metagenome (GOLD analysis project Ga0206809, IMG submission 152903) | Enriched cells from forest soil in Barre Woods Harvard Forest LTER site, Petersham, Massachusetts, United States -... | ecosystem: Environmental > Terrestrial > Soil > Temperate forest >... | reverse complement strand
GGTAGCAATGTATAGGGAACCATATAGAAGCCGCAATGGCAACAACGGTAAGTACATTACTAATCATGCCACCAAATAATGGATTGATATTGTCTTTACCTGAAAACAGCAGTGTAATAAGTATGAGCAATGTTATGTCTTTCCAAAAACTTTCCCAAGGGGTAAGTTTAATGGCATCGCCAAAACAACCGCAATGCGTAACTTTATTATAACAAGCCGAATAGAAAGTTAAAAAAGTAAAGAATACAATTTGTGCTAAAAGTAACCATAAGGTAAGTTCTTTTTTAAAACCTATAAGAAGCATAAATCCAAGTGCTACCTCACTTACACAAATAATAATAGCAAGCGGTAAAGAAATATGAGCCATCCAATCGAACATAGCTAAACCTGTGTCGCCTTTAAAAACCTCAAAGTACTCTTCTAATTTATAGGAGAAACCAACCGCATCGTTTGATTTGATAAAACCCGAAAAAATAAATAACCCACCAACTAAAACTCGTGCTATATGGGTTAACCAAACCCATTTGCTAATAAAACCCGAAGCATTAATTAAAACCAACATTGTAATTAAAATACCGGCTATGGTGGTTTTGCTAATGCAATGTGGTGTTATAAAATAAATGCCAGCCGCAACGCCGACTGATAAAATAAATTTAAAAAAATTGCCTTGCATAAATTTTTTCATAGATGTGCTTTATTAAATTGATACAAATTTAACCTATGTTGCCACGTAAGCAAATACTGAGCCAAAATAAACTACGTTGTTTTTTCGGGTCGATTGAAGTAATCAAAAACTAACTTCGCTTTAGCCTTACCTATACTGTTGGCAAGGGTTAGAAGCGAGGCTTCTTTTATTTGTTTGACTGATTTTAGCTCGCCTAAAAGCTTTTGCGCTGTTTTATCGCTAATGCCTTTAATATTATTTAACTCGGTGGTTATAGAGCCCTTGCTGCGTTTATTACGGTGATGGGTTATACCAAACCTATGGGCTTCATCGCGTATGTGCTGTATAATGCGTAGGCTTTCCGATTTTTTATCGAGATACATAGGGATAGAATCTCCCGGGTAGTAAATTTCTTCCAAGCGTTTGGCAATGCCAATAATGGCAACCTTGCCCATTAAATTTAGTTTATTTAAACTGTTAATGGCAGCACCCAGTTGTCCTTTGCCACCATCAATAACAATAAGCTGAGGCATATCTAAATTTTCTTCCAGCACACGTTTGTAGCGGCGGTAAATTACTTCTTCCATGGTGGCAAAATCATCAGGTCCTTCAACGGTTTTTACGTTGAAATGTCGATACTCTTTTTTAGCGGGCTTAGCATCAATAAAAACGGTCATGGCACTTACTGCAAAATGCCCTTGTATGTTTGAGTTATCGAAACACTCAATACGGCGCGGTTCTTCTTTCATGCGCAAATCCTTTTTCATTTGCTGCATAATGCGCTCGGTATGTTCTTCAGGATTTATAAGGGCAAGTTGTTTGTTTTTATCTACACGATATTGCTCCGCGTTACGTTGACATAAATCCAACAATATTTTTTTATCGGCTGCTTTTGGTACAAAAAATTTAGCATCGGGCAACTCGCTTTCGGGATAAAATGGCACTACAATTTCTTTGGCAGTGCTTTGTAAAGAGGTTCGTATTTCGTAGATGGCATACAATAGAATTTCGCTATCAGTTTCATCCAGTTTCTTTTTTATTTCCAGCATTTTACTGGCAATAATTGCCCCATTTACTACATGAAAATAGTTTACATAATACACATCGTTTTCTTTTACAAACGCTGCTACATCAAGATTTTCAATAGTGTTGCTAACCACCATAGATTTTGCCTGAAATTTTTCAAAGGCATCAATCTTCTCTTTTAAAACCTGAGCCTTTTCGAATTCAAATTTTTCGGCATATGCATGCATTTGTTGTTTAAAATCACGGATAACCGAAGATATATTGCCTTTAAGAATATTTTTTATTTGCTTGATATTGTTGTCGTAATCTGCTTCGGTTTGCTCACTAATACAAGGTCCTTTACAAGTACCGATATGATAATCTAAACAAGCACGGAATTTTTTTTGCTCAATATTCTTCTCGGTCAAATCTAAACTGCAAGTACGTAAGGGAAATGTTTCTCGCAAAAAAGCCAGCATTGTTTTCATAGAGTATATAGACCCATAAGGACCAAAATACTCCGAGCTATCATTAATTTTTGTGCGGGTAGAAAAAAAGCGTGGAAAGGGTTCTTTTTTTATACAAAGCCAAGGATAGGTTTTATCATCTTTAAGGTTGATGTTGTAACGAGGCTGATACTGTTTAATTAAATTATTCTCTAACAAAAGTGCATCGTACTCGGTGTTAACTACAATGGTTTTAATATTAAAAATTTTGCGCACCAGTATCCTCAACCTCGCATTATCATGCTCTTTATGAAAGTAGGATGAAACCCGTTTTTTTAGATTTTTTGCCTTGCCAACATATAAAATGGTTTCTTCTACATCAAAATATTGATAAACCCCTGGCTTTTCAGGTAGGGTTTTTAAAATGGCATCTATTTGTGCAGAAATTTCCAAAATAATTATCCCTCAAAATTAATCTACATTACGCAAATACAAGCCTTTTTAAGTAAATTTGTACTCCGAAAATTTAATAGGAGATTATTATGAGTAACGCGATAGAAAAAGTTAATTGTTTAATTATAGGTTCTGGTCCTGCAGGCTATACTGCTGCTATATATGCAGCACGTGCTGCGCTTAAACCCCTTATGTACACAGGCATGCAGCCTGGTGGACAGCTTACCATTACTACTGAGGTAGAAAACTACCCGGGTTACCCTAAGGGCATTGATGGTCCGCAAATGATGGAAGATTTTAAAGCCCAAGCCGAGCGTTTTGGTACCGATGTGCGTTTTGGTTATGCCAGCAAGGTTGATTTTAGCGGACCTGTACATAAAGTGTGGATTGATGAAACAACCGAAGTACATGCCAACACCGTTATTATTGCCACAGGTGCATCAGCTAAATGGTTGGGTTTACCAAGTGAAGAAAAACTAAATGGTTTTGGCGTATCAGCTTGTGCGGTTTGCGATGGTTTCTTTTTTAAAGGACAAGATGTAGCCATTGTTGGCGCAGGCGATACGGCAGCCGAAGAAGCTACCTACTTAGCAAAACTTTGCAAAAAAGTGTATATGATTGTGCGTAAAGGAGAAATGCGTGCCAGCAAAGCCATGCAACAACGAGTGCTTGATACACCCAATATTGAAGTGTTGTGGGACAGCGAAACCAAAGAAATTTTAGGCGAAAAAGGTGTTACAGGTGCTTTAATTTATAACAACAAAACAAAACAAGACCGTACGTTAGATGTAACTGGGTTTTTTGTTGCTATTGGCCATCAACCAAACACAGGCATTTTTAAAGACTGGTTAGACATGGATGAAAGCGGATACATTAAAACCATACCAGGTACCAGCAAAACAAAAATTAAAGGTGTATTTGCTGTGGGTGATGCGCAGGATAAAGTTTACCGCCAAGCTGTTACGGCAGCGGGTAGTGGCTGTATGGGAGCATTAGATGCCGAACGTTATTTATCGGAAGCGGGAATTCATTAAAATCCTTATATTTATATGATGATTTCACGATTACTCGTTATTTTATTTTTGGCAGGAAGTTCGGTGTTTGCACAAAGTTATTCCGATCAGGTTCCGCATTTGCGAAAATTCAAATCTTCCGAAGTGGTCGATTCTGCCTACGGAATAACCTTTTTTGATAAAATGGCTCCTTCTTTAGGTGGTGACTCTCTCCGATACGATAAAAAAGGATATAGCGCGCAAGGCTGGATAGAAGATTATTACGAGAGCGGAAAACTGTTGCATAAAGGTTTTTATGTAGATGGGGAACTTCGCGCGTATAAAAATTATTACGAAAACGACCAGCAAGAACGTTCTTTCCGTATGATTGACTATAAGCACAGCGAGGTTATTGTTTATTATCCGGATGGAAAACTGAAATCGCAGATACATTATTATAGCAAAGCTCCGCAAAAAGAAATAGACTACTATCGTAACGGAAACATTGATATGGTAGAAGAAAGTTATGGAGATAACGAATATCTAATAAAACGAAACTCTTTCTTTGAAAACGGCTATGTTGAAACTGTATTCGAGTTAATTGATAAAAAGAAAAAAACATATACGCACAAAGACTATTTTGAAAATGGCAAAATAAAAGAAGAAGGCATGCTTAAATTTTATAAAGACCGAAACGATTACCTGAAGGAGGGCGAGTGGAAAACGTATGATGACCAAGGGAATCTTAAAAAAACGGAGCAGTACCAGTCCGGAGAATTAAAGGGATAAACCCTTTTCAATCACAAAATCACAGTGCTTTAACTACATTTGCATTCAATTAGCCCTTATGGATTTTTTTAACCAGTTTATATATGAGTTTAAAAAAATTTGCGGCAATTATATTCCGTTTACAAATCCTGTTTTAATTCTTTCGCTCGTACTCTTAATTATTTTATTTGCGCCTTTAATTTTTCGTCGCTTTCGCATTCCGGGCATAATTGGCTTGATACTGGCTGGTGTTATCATTGGTCCTAACACCTTACACTTAATTGATAAATCTACCAGTTTCGATTTATTCAGTAACACGGGCTTACTCTATATTATGTTTTTAGCCGGCTTGGAGATGGACATGGAGGAGTTTGAACACAACAAAAGTAAAAGCATTGTGTTTGGTGCGCTTACATTTTTCATTCCTATAACCATTGGTTTTTTTGTTTGTGTATATGTGTTACAGTATAATTTTTGGGCGGCACTATTATTAGCGAGTATGTTTTCTACGCACACGCTTTTATCGTACCCTATTGTAAGCAATATGGGCATTGTAAAAAATCGTGCGGTGCAAATAACATTTGGCGGAACAATAATTACGGATTCTGCCGTACTTATTTTATTGGGTGTAATAACCAATCTTTCGCAAGGCAATTTTACGATAGACTATTGGATTAAACTTATTATAATGATTGCCGTTTTAATTATTGGCACCATTTACCTATTGCCAAAATTAAGCAAGTGGTTTTTTAGAAACTTAGAGGGGCAGGGGAGTTCGCAGTATTTGTACGTGTTGTCTATGATGTTTTTAGCAGCCTTTGTTGCTGACCTGGCAGGTGTTAAAGCCATAGTGGGTGCATTTTTAGCGGGCTTAGCTTTTAACCGCATTATACCGCAAAGCTCGGTGTTAATGAACCGTTTAATTTTTATAGGCAACACGTTATTTATCCCCTTCTTTTTATTAAGTGCTGGTATGCTGGTTGATTTGCGTTTGTTTTTTGCCGGAAGTAAAGAACTAATTTTTGCTTTGGTTTTAAGTAGTGTAGCCCTCCTTACAAAATATTTTGCCGCGCAAATTACAGGCTTTATTTATAAGTACACCAAGTACGAACGAAGAATTATTTATGGTTTAAGTGCCTCGCATGCGGCAGCTACACTGGCTGTTATTAAAGTGGGGTTCGATATTGGTTTGTTAGACCAACATGCGGTTAACGGCACTATTATTTTAATTTTAATTACCTGTTTGGTAAGCTCGTTTGTAACCGAGCGTGCTGCAAGGCAAATTGCTATTACCGAAAACGACTCGGATATAAAGTTAAAAAAGAGGGTGGAACGTATTTTAATTCCGATTGCAAATCCTGAAAACTTGCAACGCTTAATGGAATTTGCTTTACTTATTAAAGACGAAAAATCTACCGAGCCCATTTACCCGCTTACCGTAGTTGAAGACGCCGATGATGCTAATGACAAAATAAACTTAATTAAAAAAGCCATTGATGCTATTACCGAGCAAATTATATCATCAGATACCAAAATAGAAATTCTTAAAAAAGTAGATTTAAATATTGTTGATGGCATTGTACGTACGGCTAAGGCTTATGGGGCAAGTCATATTGTAATTACTAACCGTGCAACAAACACCTCATCTAATTTTTTGTTTGGTACAGTTTATAACAACCTGCTTGCTAAAACACAACAAGCGATTTTTTTGGCTAAAATAATACAGCCCTTACACTCGTTTAAACGAGTGTGTGTAGTGTTTACACCCAATGCCATGCTTGAACCCAGCTTTAAACGTACTATGCAAAAAATACTGCGCATCTTAAAACAAATAGGCGATAAGTCTATAGTGTTTGGTGATGATAAAACTATTGAGCAATTTCAGAAAGCGGCTAACGATAAAAATGGATCTTTTTGTAGTTATAAAATTGTTTCAGATTTTGAGTATATAGAAGGGCTTGTAACAAAAGAGATAAGTGCTGATGATTTAATTTTAATTGTGAGTGCACGTAAACAAACCGTGTCGCATAGTTTTGTAGTAGATAATTTGCAAAAGGATTTAATTAAAAATTTAGAGTTTCAGAGTTTTGTGGTGCTGTACCCTGAAGTGCTGGAAGTTACCATTAGCAATGAGTTTAGTGACATAACCAGTACACCTGCCAGCGAGAATATAGAGAAATTAAAAGGCAGACTTACAGGAATGTTTAAGAAATAAAAAGTTCTCTTAATTTTTCTACACTTTGTCATTTCGACGGCAGGGAGAAATCTTTTTAGCTTATTAGATTCCTCAGTCATTCTTTCTTCGAAATGATAAGATTATAATTTTTTAATAACATAAACTAAACCAAAGCGCGCGCACGAATTTTTTATTTCCTCTCTCTCTTTTGGTTTGGGTTCTTTTTTTTAATTTAATTTCTTTTTTCTTTCTTTTCCTTTGTGTAGTTTCTTAGGTAAGAAACTTCTTACTAATACGTTTTTTTGGTCACATACAATGGCAGTATACTGGTCCCGCACAAAGACACCACCTTTACTAATTTAAAAAGCTTTTTACAAGATTACTATTAACAATAAAGTATAGGTGTACTTTGCGGCATGTATTTACACTAATAATGTCATTGCGAGGAGGGACAAGCAATTTCATAAGCTATAAGATTGCCACGCTTCGCTCGCAATGACAGGATGAAATAAAACCCATTAAATAAAAAAGCCCTGTTGATTAACAGGGCTTTTTAGTAGCAATTAATTCTTTTGTTTACTTCGCTATACAAGCTCGTATAAACTGATACTTTTCATACTCAATGGCATTCTCTAAGTAATCGCCTTTATAAGCAGGTCCATCAACTTTAAATGTATCAGATGCGATAGTGATGCTTGCATCATCAACTCCACGCATTTTTAGGCTGCTTTTAATTTTATCTAAAGCAGCTTTGGCACGCACTTTAGCAAGTTCTTCGTTGGTTTTAAACTTGCGAGTAGGTACCGTAGATGCACTTGCATTTAAATTTAAAACAATTTTTTTACCTGAATTTTTAATAGCAACTAACGAATCAATAAACTGTTTGTATTGTGGTGCACTTTCATCAACTTCATTCATGTTATATTTAAAGTGGAAGGTAAAGCATCCGTCTTTAAACGAACTGTTATCAGGAGTTTCTGATGTGCCTTGTATGTAAATTACTTTTTCAAACGCTTTAGATTTACGTATGTGTTGTGTAGATACTACCGCGTTGTTAGTTACACCATCTTTGGTAACGTTTATTTCATAGTTAGTTTCAGGGCTTAGGTTTATGCCGGCAAGTTTTCCTTTAGCATCTGTAGTGCCTTCAAACAAACTGCCATCGGTGCCCGTAACCTTAACAGTTGCATTAGCTACCGGTTGACGCAGTTTTTTATTGTTAAGTGCCGTAATGGTTAAAGGGAAATTAATTTCGTCTTCCGGATTTTTTTCTACGTAAATTGTTTTGTCATAAATTTTTGCACCCTTAACTCCAATTGTATTAAAGATAACTTCTTTGCCACTTTTTCCGTTAGCTGATGCGATAAGTGTGTAGCTTTTTTCAGCTTTAAGGGCTACACCATTAATGTGCCCATCTTCATCAGATTTAACTGCGTAATCGTCAGAGCCTTTGTTAACTAATTTTACATCGGCACCGCTTACAGGTTTTTTATCGCGTTTGTTGTTTAGTACTAACACGTTTAAAGCAATTTTAGGAGCTGTTGTATCTTGGGTGATAAGGCTACCCGGACAAATTTTTAGCGGTTTTAAATTAATGGCTTTTTGAATTTCTTCGTACGTTATATCTTCCGGAACAAAAATCTCCTCGCTGGATAACTCTTGTCCGTTTTGCTGATACGAAAAATGATACTTGCTTCCCGGAGGAATGATAACACTAAAAGTACCTGTGCGACGCTGTGGGCGGTATGTTCCAACAATTTCTCCGTTGGTAACCGAAGTAACTATAACCGATAAATCGTCAGGTAAGCTATCGCATACGCCTGGTGTAAATCTTCCGCGAAATAAAGCCAACGGATTTTCTTTAATTAAATCTACGCTACCTACATAAATGTCTTTATCTCCAAAACTTTTGTCGTGCGCATCACCTTTATTAATATACTCGTGTGCCGATGAAAGATAGAAACGTTTGTTATCGGGTGTGGCCACATAAAACACATCATCATCTGTAGTGTTTATAGGAGAGCCCATGTTAAAAGGCTCAGAGAATTTTCCGTTTTCATCAATAATAGAAAACATAATATCAAAACCACCCATAGATTTATCTCCGTTAGAAGAAAGATAAAAAGTAACTCCGTCAGCTCCTAAAAAAGGTCCATCTTCATCATACGGCGTGTTAATGGGCGCACCCACATTAGTAGCTAAGCTCCATTGACCATTTGGTAATTTTACACAACGATAAATGTCAAATCCACCTAAACCACCTGGTCTGTCGCTCACAAAATAAAGTGTTTGCCCGTCTCTCGATAAACAAGCATGGCGTTCCCAATACTCGGTGTTAATGTTAGAACCGTAACGTTGAGGAATTGTCCAGTCTCTGCCATCAAATGAAGAGTAATAAATGTCTCCACTTTTTCCATCGCCTACATCTTTATAAATAATAAGTGTTTGTCCGTCAGGAGTAAGGCTTATGGTTGCTTCGTTTCCACCTGTATTAATAAATGGACTGATTGAGCTTGGCTTACTCCATATACCTTTAGCATCTTTATAGGACACTACAATATCTTCATAATACATGCCATCTTCTTCCGATCTTTCTCCACCTATATTACTTGGTCGGCGAGTAGTATAATAAAGTACTTGTTCATCAGCGGTAATTACGGGTGAGTAATCAGGATACTCGCTGTTAACGCTATCGCCCAAGTTATGAAGTGTTACGTTAAGTGGCGTAGCTAATATTAGCTTAGCATTTTTAACCTGTGTTTTATAATGTTGAATAATGGCATGCTGCTCTTTATCTTTTGGTTTTACATACGATTCGTAGGTGTCGTACATTTTCATAGCATCATCTAATTTACCATCTAAATGATACGCTTGACCTAAATAAAAATATGATTCGATAGGCGCTTTTTTAAAACCGGCAGCATCTTCCATGTAATTTTTAGTAACATCTAAAATGGCTTTTTCCAAATATTTTTCGGCTAAATGTTTTTTAGCAGAGGCACTTTTTAAATAACAAAAACCAACATTAAAGTTAATATTGGCATTAGTAGAATCGTACTTATAGGCAAATAAAAAATATTTTAAGGCTATATCATATTCATTATCGCCAACGTTAAGAGTGGCTTCGTTATAGTTTTTTTTGTATGAACCTTTATCGGAAATAACGGTGCCTTGTGCAAATAGAGAATGATTAATGACGGTAAAAAATAAAAATGCAATAATCAGTTTCTTCATGTATGTGTTTTTTTAATATGCAAATGTAATGAATTCAGTTTTTTAAGCGACAAATAGTTTAAAATGGGCGATTAATATCGAAATTCTCCATATAATCAGCTACCCTGCGTAAAAAACTTCCGCCCAAAGAACCATCAACTACACGGTGGTCGTAGGATAAAGAAAGGAACATCATGTGCCTGATGGCAATCATATCGCCTTGCGGAGTTTCAATAACGGCAGGTTTCTTTTTAATAGTACCTGTTGCTAAAATAGCTACTTGTGGTTGGTTTATAATTGGTGTACCCATTACGTTACCAAAGCCACCAACGTTTGTTAGGGTAAATGTACCACCCTGTATATCGTCAGGAGAAAGTTTGTTGTTACGTGCGCGGTTAGCTAAATCGTTTACCGATTTGGTTAAGCCAACTAAGTTACGTTCGTCGGCATTTTTAATAACCGGTACAATTAGGTTGCCACTTGGTAAAGCCGCTGCCATGCCTATATTAATATTTTTACGTTTTATGATGTTTGTTCCGTCAACCGAAACATTTACCATTGGGTAATCTTTAATGGCTTTTGCAACCGCCTCAACAAACAGCGGAGTGAAAGTCATTTTTTCGCCTTCGCGTTTTTCAAACTGAGCTTTTATTTTATCTCTCCATAAAACCATATTGGTTACATCGGCTTCTACAAACGAGGTTACGTGCGGAGATACATGCTTGCTCATTACCATGTGGTCAGCAATAAGTTTACGCATTCTGTCCATTTCAATGATTTCATCCCCTGCCATTAACGATACCGCAGGTTTATTAATAATAGGTGCTGCAGTATGTGTTTGTCCGTTACTTGGTTTAGCAGCAGGTTTTTCAATGCGCTCTTCAACAACAGTTGTTGTTTGTGAACCACGATTTGGGATATATGATAAAATATCTGTTTTTGTAACACGGCCATCTTTGCCGCTGCCCGAAATTTTTTCAAGTTCCTGTACAGATATGCCTTCTTCTTTAGCAATGTTTTTTACTAAAGGAGAATAGAAACGATTTGATTGAGAAAAATCGTGATTAGTAGCATGTGCAACCTCTTTTACAGGGGCTGATGCGTGTGAACTTGCTGCTACCGGAGTTGCCGCAGGAGCCGCTGCTTGTGGTGCGCTTGCTGTTGCATTAACATCAGATGATATGTGTGCAATTACAGTACCCACTTGTACTACATCACCTTCTTTAAAAAGCTTTTTTACTAAAATGCCTTCAAACGACGATGGAATTTCGCTATCAACTTTATCGGTAGCAATTTCTAAAACTGTTTCATCAATTTTAATTTTATCACCTTCGTTTTTTACCCATTTAATAATTGTTGCCTCGGCAACGCTTTCACCCATTTTAGGCATTATTAATTCATGCTGTGCCATGTTGTTTTTGCTTTTTTGTAAGACGGACAAATATACAGTATTTGGTTATACTTGCAAGGGATTTTGATGTAAGGAAAAGGCAATTTTTGTAGAAACTAAAGCTGGCTTTTCAGCTCCAATAAAAAGGATTTTAACTTATTAAGGCTTTCAATGGCCTCCAGGTTTTTGTTAATTTCCTGAGCCGGTTTTTGCTTCAATTTTTCTTTAGCACCTTGCAGGGTAAAGCCTTTTTCTTTTACTAAATGGTACACCAGCCTAATGTTTTCAATGTCTTTTTTGGTGTAGGTACGATTACCCTTGGCTGTTTTACGGGGTTTTAGGAAATCGAACTCTTTTTCCCAAAAACGAATAAGAGAGGCATTTACCTTAAATAACTCGGCAACTTCGGTTATGCTGTAAAACAGTTTTTCGGGAGTTTCCTCATCCATGAAACCAAAAATAATACAAAGGCAAACTACTTGTTAAACCGAATGATAACAATTTACTAACTGAATGGCTTGCAGGGCTTCCTTAACATCGTGTACTCTTAAAATGTTTGCACCGTTAAGCAAGGCAAGGGTGTTTACAACAGTGGTGCCATTTAAGGCATTTTCGGGTTTGGTGCCAATAACCTTATTTATCATTGATTTACGCGATATACCTGCTAATATAGGAAATCCAAGAGTTTCAAACTTTTTTAGTTGTGCCAGCAATTCGTAATTATGCTCAAGCGTTTTACCAAAACAAAAACCTACATCTAAAATTAGCTGCTCAACACCATTTTGCTGGGCGGCTTTTATTTGTCGGGTAAAAAAATCGAATACATCAGTAACCACATTGCTATACTGTGGGTTTTGCTGCATGGTTTGCGGTGTGCCTTGTATGTGCATGAGTACATAAGGCAGTTTTAATTTGCCAACCGTTTTAAACATGTTAGCATCAAACGTTCCGCCTGATATGTCGTTTATAATATCGGCTCCGTCGTTGGCGGCGGCTATAGCTACATTACCCCTATATGTATCTACCGAAATAAAAACGGAGGGAAATGTTTTGCGCAGCAATTTTAAAACAGGTAGTAATCTCGCTAATTCTTCCTCTTCGCTTACCTCGGCCGCATTGGGTTTGGTAGATACTGCACCTATATCTATAACACCTGCACCATCTTTAATGTGCTTTTCGGTTTTGGCTAATAAATCTTTTTCGGTGGATATTGTGCCGCCATCGTAAAACGAATCGGGTGTAAGGTTTAAAATGCCCATTACCACAGGATTTTTAAGGCTTAACGTTTTTCCGTTAGCTCGTAAATTAAATTCTGAATCAAAATTTGTACCTTGCGCCTTCATTTACTTTTTATGACAAATACATCACAACAATACGATTTAGTTGTAAAACAATGCAAAGATATTTTTTTAAAGAAGATGCACGATTATGGTACGGCTTGGCGTGTGTTACGCACTTCATCGTTAACCGACCAAATTTTTATTAAAGCCCAACGCATACGCAGTATTGAGCAAAAAGGCACACAAAGGGTAGAGGAAAATATTTCATCGGAATATATTGGCATTATTAATTATTGCATTATATCGCTTATACAGCACCATTTAACTAACGACACCCGCATGGAGTTGCCTGCCAATGAGGTTACCGCTTTGTATGAAAAACATATAAACGAAACCAAGGCTTTGATGGAAAACAAAAACCACGATTACGGCGAAGCATGGCGCGATATGCGTGTAAGCTCCTTAACCGATTTAATTTTAATGAAAATTTTACGCGTTAAACAAATTGAAGACATGGGAGGCAAAACCCTCATATCTGAAGGGGTTGATGCTAATTATCAGGATATGATTAACTACGCGGTATTTGCTTTAATAAAGCTGAAAGAGCTAAGTGAAAAGGCTTAGTTAACCTAAAACAAAATAAATTTGCATAAAGGCACAGAATATCTATTTTTGCACCTCTAATTTTTGCTCCTATAGCTCAGTTGGTTAGAGCATCAGACTCATAATCTGAGGGTCCTTGGTTCGAGCCCAAGTGGGAGCACAACTAAAAGCCTCTTGTATTTTACAAGAGGCTTTTAGTTTTTCACAACCAAATTTCAAGATTTTTAATTGTTTAAATTTGTTATACCAAAAATGGACTACTACTCTAAAACCATAAACTCTCCGGTTGGTAAACTTAAATTGTTTGCCAGCGACCAAGCTTTGGTTGGTATACTTTGGGAACGGGATAAACCAAATCGCACACACATAAAAAGTTCGGTTGAAAAAACGGGTCACCCAATACTTGTAGAAACTGAAAAACAGTTAAATGAATATTTTACCGGCGAAAGAAAACAGTTTGCAATAAAACTTGATTTTATTGGCACCGATTTTCAAAAGAAAGTGTGGGAAGCTTTATTAACTATACCGTATGGCGAAACAAGAAGCTATGGGCAAATAGCCGAGCAATTAAATAATCCAAAATCGGTAAGAGCGGTTGGAGCTGCCAACGGCAAAAACCCTATCTCTATTATTGCGCCATGCCATCGTGTTATTGGTGCATCAGGCAGTTTAACGGGTTTTGCCGGAGGGCTTGAAAACAAGGAGTTCTTGCTTAAGTTAGAGAATTGTAAAATAGATTTTACGAGTAAAAGCGCACAGCTGGAAATGTTTGAATAATTCTAAATTAGGTGTTTAAACCAAGGTGGGTAATGGTTTAAATTTTACAAATAACTCAACCACCATTTTTGCTTGTTGGTTTGTTTATACTGGTCGAATTTTTTGCAAATGGGATAAAGCAAAAGCACTATTCCAATCCAAACAACATAAACTCCTAAAAGACCAACCCCATATCCTTTAATGTTTGGTTCAAAACCTATCCATGTAGGTAGAATAAGTTTTTGCCAACCAAACCCGGCTAATTGGGCATAAACCATAGCTACTATATGGATTAAGTAAAGGTGTAGTATGTAGTAAAAAAACGGAACTCTGCCGAACGTGCAAAAGAAATTTACTATTCTTCCTTTTAGTTTTTCGGTGTTTGCCAAAAACAACAAGGTTGCACCTAATGTCATTAATAAATATAAAAGTGATGGCGGGTATTTGTTGGGGTTTAAAAATGAAATTAAGTCTTTCGATATTGTATCGTACTGTTTAAAAGGATGTGGATCGCCATACAAATTTGTAAATCGTAAAATAAAAAACAGCATTAAGGCAGAAACTCCGATGATGTTAAATGTTTTCTTTCTTTTAGTATTGTCAAAAGATGAATCGTAAAATGTGCCAAAATAATATCCTAACGACATTACTGCAATCCATGGTACAAGTGGGTAGCCAATC
>Ga0206809_1114_pt1 | contig 14431 bp, 14 predicted proteins | sample Alteio_BWOrgCont_55_FD_152903 | JGI IMG/M metagenome (GOLD analysis project Ga0206809, IMG submission 152903) | Enriched cells from forest soil in Barre Woods Harvard Forest LTER site, Petersham, Massachusetts, United States -... | ecosystem: Environmental > Terrestrial > Soil > Temperate forest >... | reverse complement strand
CGCGCCAGAGAAGAATGGAACGGCGCAGTTGGCGAGTGAGGCCAGCAGAAAGGTTATGCCGGTAATTGGCATTTTCTTGAGGAGGCCGCCCATTTTGTAGATGTCTTGCTCATGGTGGCAGGCGTGAATGACAGAGCCGGAGCCGAGAAAGAGCGTGGCCTTGAAACAGGCATGCATCGCGAGGTGGAACATCGCCAGTTGCGGATAACCGAGCCCGACGGCGGTGGCCATGTAGCCGAGGTGCGAGAGCGTGGAATAGGCCAAAGTTTTCTTGATATCCGTCTGCCCGAGCGCCCAGAGGCCTGCGCAGGCCGTCATCGCCGCGCCGCTCCACATAATCCAATGCAAGGCGGTGGGCGGCAGGAGGAAATACACCCGCGCCAGGAAATAAATGCCCGCAGCAACCATTGTCGCAGCGTGGATAAGGGCGGAGACGGGCGTGGGACCGGCCATCGCATCGGTGAGCCAGACTTGCAGGGGGAATTGCGCGCTTTTGCCGATGAAGCCGCACATAAGCAAAAGGCCGATGCCGACGGCGCCCGGGCCAGTCAACAACACCGGATGGAAACCGATGATATTTTCGAGTTCAGAGAGCTTGACCGTGCCGTAATGATCCCAGCACCAGACAATGCCGAGGAGAAAACCAAAGTCGCCGACACGGTTGACGATAAAGGCCTTTTTTGAGGCCATGTTGGCAAAGTCAGTTTTATAATAATGGGCGATGAGCATGTAGGAGCTGAAACCCACTAGTTCCCAAAACACAAAAAGCATCACCAAATTATCAGCAAGCACGATGCCGAGCATGGAGAACATGAAAATGGACAACCCACCGAAAAAACGACCCTTGCCCTCGTCATCTGCCATATAGCCTGCGCTGAAAAGCTGAATCCACGACGCGACGAACGAAACCACGAGCAACATCAACGCCGAGAGATTATTGAAGTGGAACCCCATTGAAAAAACGTAATTGCCGAACTGCAGCCAGTGGCGGGAGGCGTCAAGCCAGGTCGGGCCGGACATCTGTTGCCAGGTTTGCATTGCGGGGGATGGCAACGCCGCCGTGGGCATGTTTGCCGCGTAAACCAAGCGGGCGGGATCGTAGTTATGAACGATCGCGTATACCGACAAGCCCATGACCACGAAGCCAGACATGATGGAGACCAACGCTGCGATGTTGCCGCGACGACGCAGGAACAACGCAATCACTGCCGCGGAGCTCAGCGGCAGCAAAAGAATGAGCGACAAGAGCCGGGAAAGTTCCATGTTAATGCTTTAAATGATTCAATTCGTTCACCAATACAGTGTGACGCCGCCGATAAAGCGCGACAATGATGGCCAGGCCGACAGCGACTTCCGCCGCGGCAACAGTGATGATAAAGAAAACGAACAAGGCGCCGTCCATCGCGCCGTAAAACCGTGAAAACGCGACAAGGGCCAACGTGGATGCAGTGAGCATCAACTCGAGACACATGTAAATCACGAGCGTGTTCTTGTGCAGCAACACCCCCGCAAAGCCGATGGCAAAGATGATGCCAGCGACGGAGAGATAGGCTTGAAGACCGGGTTCCATGGGAAAAAATTTAGCGGCGAGGGTCGCCAGGTGGGCTGTCACCATCGGACGGTGGGCGTTTGCTCAAAACAATGATGCCGACCATGGCAATGAGGAGGAGAAAGCCAGCGACTTGAAACGGCAGCATGTAGCGCGTAAGCAAACCGTAGCCGAAGGCTTTGGAAGCGGACGCGTAGGCCATGGGGGCTTGGTCGGAAGGCAGAGCGTCAACCTGAGGTGGATCGCCCACGGTGGGATATTGGTGGGAAAGCCAGAGTGCGCCGCCGATAAGCGCCACTAGCACACCACAGACGAAGACAAGATTGATTTCAGAAATGCCCAAGCGATGCCGCGCTGGAGTATCCAGCAGCATGATGATGAACAGAAACAGCACCATGACCGCCCCAGCGTAAACGATAATTTGCAGCACGCCCAAAAACGGTGCCCGCAACAAAAAGAACAGCGCCCCCACCCCGGCCAGCGAGACGACCATGCACATCGCGCTGTTCACAGCGTCACGGTTAATAACGACGAACAAGGCGGACACAATGGTCAGCAGGGAGAAAAAATAGAAGAGGAAAGCAGGCATGTCACTAAGCGGAGCGAGATGAGCGTAAAGGGTTTTTACAGATGGGTAAAGTGGTGGGCATCGGGCAAAAAGGCCTTAGTGGTGGCCTTCGCCCTCGTTATGGGATTTTTCGGCGGAGAGTTTTTTGTCCCACTTGTAAAATTGATCAGGACGGGTTCCACCGAGTTCATAGAGCTTCTGCTTGTTGTGAATAAATTCCCCACGACTGGTGCCAGTGATCGAGTAAACATCCTGCAGAAAGATCGCTTGCTCGGGGCAAACTTCCTCGCAAAGGCCGCAATAAATGCAACGAAGCATGTTAATTTCGAATTCTTTCGGGGCCTTCTCGACGTGGGCGGTGGGTGCGGTGTAGGGAATCTCGCCCGGGGTGATGCGGATGGCCTTGGGTGGGCAGACAAATTCACACAGCTGACAGGAAACGCATTTTTCGCGGCCATTGGGATCTTTGACCAGCACGGGCGCACCACGATAGCCGCGTGGGATTTGCGGGCGTTGCTCCGGGTATTCCAGCGTTTCTGAGCGCCGGAACATATTCATAAACGTGATGCGCAGGCCGCCGAGGATTTGCGGCAGGTAGGTGCGTTCCCAAAAGGTCAGGGGTTTGCGTTCGAGGACTTTGGCCATGGGAAAACAGGAAAAGGTTATTCAGGCTTTGGGAAAGAGGGCGAAGAAAACGAGGTAGGCGCAAAAGTTGGCCACCGACAAGGGCAGCAATACATTCCAGCCGAGCTTCATCACCTGGTCGTAGCGGAAGCGCGGGAGCGTCCACCGGATCCAGATAAAGAAAAAGACAAAGAAAACAACCTTGGCGAGGAACCAGACAATTGTCAGCCCGGAGCCGATGAGATTGTGCGGCCAGGGGTCAGCGATGCCGGGCAGGAAATTCCATCCGCCGAAAAACAAGATCACAAAGACGGCGGAGCCGACAATCATGTGGGCGTATTCAGCAATGAAGAAAAACCCGAACTTGAAGCTGCCGTATTCGGTGTGGAAGCCGCCGACCAAGTCCGTCTCCGACTCGGCCATGTCAAATGGCAGGCGGTTGGTTTCCGCGAAAAGACATACGAGAAAAAGCAACGCCGAGACCGGCTGCCAGATGACGAGCCAGAAGTTGTCCTGCGCTTGGACGATGCTGTAAAGATTCAGAGGGCTGACTACACCCGGGCGGCTGGACCAGAGGAAGACGGGCAGCAGCGCGACACCCATCGCCAACTCGTAAGAAATTAACTGGGCCGAAGCGCGAATGCCGCCAAGGAAGGGGTATTTGCTGTTCGAAGACCAGCCGGCGAGCACGAGGCCGTAAACACCGAGGGAGCTGACGGCGAGAATGAACAAAAGGCCGATGTCCACGTCAGCCAATACAATAGGATGCGCAAGGTTATCCTTACCCCACCATAATCCGAATGGCAGCACTGTGCAGGTAAGCAACGCGGTCATTAATGACAGGCAGGGCGCCAGGACGTAGTAAAACTTTTTCACGTGCCCGGGCCGCACGTCTTCCTTGAAAAGGAACTTGAGGCCATCAGCCATAGGTTGGGAAAAACCGATGCGCTGGAGGATATTTCCGGCCACTGGAATATAGGCTAAAATGGGCAATTGCGTGCGATTGGGGCCAACGCGGTTTTGGATCCAGCTGCTGATTTTGCGCTCCGCGAGTACGGCGTAGGCGCACATGCCCATCAACACCGCGATGACAATCAGCGGGCTGACTAAATAACGAAGGATGAGAAGAATGATTTCCATGGCGGACGGCCTCAGCCGGCTTTAACAGCGGTGACGGCGGCGGGGTCAAAATGCTTGGATTTGCCCTCGGGGAAAGGCACGTGCACCCAAGCCGAAGCGTCAAGCACCCTGCCCTGCATGCCGATGCTTTCCCACGACCAGCCGGACAAAGGCGCGAGGGACGCGACAAGTTGCTGCCAAATGGCCTCAGGTGTTGGAGCCGTAGAAGTATTGCCACTAACACGGGCGAGCAACTGGCCGAGCACTTGAATATCGGGCGCGGTTCCCGCCGGACCCGGCACGACTTGGAAGAACCGCTGCACGCGCCATTGCTGGTTAACAAAGCTGCCGGTTTTTTCAAAAACTGTCAGTCCCGGCAAAACAACCTGGGCGTAGTCGCTGGTCAAATTGGCGTGAGTGCCGAGGTAAATGACTTGAGTGCGGCGCAGAAGATCATCGGAAAAGCCAAGTGCGGCCAAATCTTCATGAACGACAAAGAGCGTTTTGATCGCACCGCTTTCCACTTTCCGGCGAAGGTCGTCAATATTCGTCTTGGGTAATTCTTTGAGCAAACCGGTGAGGAACGCTCCACGCAAGTTGGGCGTGGCGTCATTCGAAATCAACAAGCCGTCGCCTTTGCCTGGATGATTCACGAAGGACACGGGGCCGGCCTCGGTCTTGACCAACAGCCAGAGTAAAAATTGTTCTTCCAGGCTGCTCTGGGCCGAGCCGATGTAACCGACGGAGCCACCTTTAAGCAATTCCGTCGCGCGGGCCAGCGCCTTGTCCGCCGCGCACTTGCCGTTATCCACGGCAAAGAAATCAATGCGCAAGGGGGATTCGACGGACTTGTAAAGCTCGCGCCCGCTGTCGGACATCCAACAGTCGTTGACGGCGTTGTTGTCACGCGGGGTGACGCGGTAAATTTTACCTTCGCGGCTCCAGACTTCAGTATTCACGCCCACGCTGCTTTCCGTGCAAATGCTGGGAGCGGGCTTGAGAAACCAGACGCGCATTTTGAAGCGGAAGTCCGTGCTGGTGAGCGCACCCACCGGGCAGATGTCCACGGTGTTAAGCGAATAATTATTATCCAATTCGCGACCCGGGTAGCAGGTAAGCGTGGAATAACTGCCGCGGTCGATAAAACCGAGCACGGGGTCCTTCACAATCTCGTCGCAAAAGCGCACGCAACGTGAACAAAGTATGCAACGCTCATCGTCGAGCATAACGCGCGGCCCAAGGAGCGTGCGCTTGGGTTTGACGTTCTTTTCCTCGACGAAACGGCTGTAACCACGACCATAATCGGTGGCAAATTCCTGGAGCTTGCACTCACCCGCTTGGTCGCAAATCGGGCAATCCAGCGGGTGATTGATCAATAAAAACTCCATCACGCCTTCGCGGCAGTCTTTAACGACCTGAGTGTTAGTACGCACGTGCAGGCCGGGAGTGCAATTGGTGGTGCAGGCAACGGCGGGTTTGGGCCCCCAGCCAATCTTCATGCGACCATCCGGCTCGATGATAATTTGATTTGTCTGCCGGTCCTTCATGGGCATGCCGGTTTCGACGAGGCACATGCGGCAATTGCCGGCGACGGTGAGCTTCGGGTGATAGCAATAATGCGGTATTTCGAGCCCGAAGAGCTCGAGGGCATCAATCAAGTTCATCCCCACCGGGACTTGGTAGTCGCGGCCATCCACATTGATGGTGACGAGATTGGTAGCGGGTACGGACATGGAAAAATGAAATGAAAATTAGACGAGGCGGAGACCGGTGCGGGCGTGGTCGGTGGCGCCATCGGGGTGTTCGCGGGCGTGGATTTGCGCGCGGATTTTGCCTTCCCATTCGTCGCGAAACTTCGGGACGTTGCTTTGGCAGGGCCAGGCGACAGCCTCGCCGTGGGCGCAGATAGTGCGGCCGGCAACCTGATCGGCGATGTTTTTGATCAAATCGATATCTTCCATGCGACCACCACCACTGCAAACGCGGGCGGTGATTTTCTTGAGCCAGAGAGAACCTTCACGGCAAGGCGTACACTGGCCGCAGCTTTCGTGGGCGTAAAAAGCATTCAAGTTGGCCAGGGCTTCGACCATGTCGGTCGTGTCGTCCATGAAAATCATGCCGCTGGTACCGAGGGAAGTGCCGCACTGGGCGAAGCTGTTCGAGTCGAGCGGGATGTCGAGCACGGCCCACTCTGCCGGCGAGCCGTCGGGGAGCTTGACCTTGAATTTTTCTCCCATGCGCAAAATTTTCATGGAAACACCGCCGGGGATGATGGCCTTGATGGTGCGCCCGACGGGCGGGCCACCGCCGAAATCGTAAAGCAAATCGCGCACAGTCGCCTTGCCGGATTCGATTTCGTAATAGCCGGGCTTGGTGACGTGGCCACTGATGCCCCAGATGTGCGTGCCACTGTCGCCAGCGACGCCGATTTTGGCGAATTCCTTGCCCCCCATGTCGAGCACGTGCTTCACCTGGCAAAGCGTTTCGACGTTGTTGACGATGGTCGGACACTGGTAGAGGCCGAGCACGGCGGGGAAATATGGCGGCTTGATGCGCGGATAGGCGCGTTTGCCTTCGAGCGATTCAATCAGCCCCGTTTCCTCACCGCAAATGTAGCAGCCGGCGCCCCGGTGGACGATAATGTCCACCGAATAACCGGAACCGAGGATGTTGTTGCCGACGAAATTTGCGGCGCGGGCTTCTTCGATGGCTTGCTCAAGAATCTTGAAGCCGCCAAACATTTCCCCGCGGATGTAAATGAACGCCAGCTTCGCCTGGATGGCATACGCGGACAGCACAGTGCCTTCAATCAACTGGTGCGGGTCCTTGTAAATGATCTGGCGGTCTTTGTATGTGCCCGGCTCGGATTCGTCGGCATTGCAGATGAGGTAAACCGGCTTGCCAGATTTGCGGTCGAGGAAGCCCCATTTGACGCCGGTCGGGAAGCCCGCGCCGCCACGGCCCTTCAAGCCGGAGTCCTTGACTTCCTGGACCAATTCTTCCGGTTTGCGCTGGATGGCCTTGCGCAGCACTTCATAGCCGCCGTGCCGTTGATAACACGCAAGGTCGAGCGTGTATCCCGGCTCGTCGATATGACGGTAGATGATGCGGCGTTCAGAGACAGGCATGGAAAGGGAAAGTTAGTGGCGCGAAGGAGGCAGCAAAGGGGTGGTTTCTTTTTTGATTTTCGCGGCGAAATCGGGGGCCTTTTCCGGCGTGATGTTTTCGTGCAGTTTGTCGTCCACCATGACGACGGGGGCGGAACCGCAGGCGGCGACGCATTCGACAAACTCGATGGTGTAATTGCCGTCGGCGGAAGTCTCGCCCAGGCCGCAACCGAGCTCGTGCTGCAATGAATCGCAAACCTTGTAGGCACCACGCAGAGCGCAGGAGAGCGTGCGGCAGACTTTGACGTGGCGGCGGCCAATCGGCGCCTGGCGGAACATCGGGTAAAAAGTAACCACTTCATAAACCGCCATCGGCCCGACTTCCAGTTTCTGCGCGGTCCATTCAATCGCCTCCTTGGATAAAAAGCCCTGATCCTCCTGAATCGCATGCAAAACCATGAGCATGGCGCTCTGCTTCTGCGGGTAACGCGGAAGCAGGTTGTCGATGTATTGGGTGGTTTTGGCGGAAAGGTTCATGGCTAGCGGTCGCATTCGCCAAGGACAAAGTCCAGGCTGCCGAGGATGCAAGTGATGTCAGTGAGCAAGTGGCCCGGCATAATTTTGGGCAGGATGCCGAGGGACACAAAGCTGGGCCCCTTGATGTGCATGCGGTAGGGCACGCCCCCACCCTTCGAGAAAATATAGAAGCCCAGCGCGCCTTTGGGGTTTTCGGCCTCGAAATAAACTTCACCCGGCGGCATTTGCGGGCCTTCGGTGACAATCATGAAGTTTTGGATCAACTCCTCCATGCTGGTCATCACCTTGCCTTTGGGTGGAGCGAAAATCTTCTTGGCGTCCTCGGCATACCACGGGCCGTCGGGCATTTTCTCGATGGCCTGGCGCACGATGCGGACGCTCTGGCGGATTTCTTCGACGCGGATAATATAACGGTCAAAGCAATCGCCGCGGGTGCCAATGGGGACTTCGAAGTCGTAGTTTTCGTAACCGCAATACGGGTTGTCCTTGCGCAAGTCGGCCTCGATACCAGCGGCACGCAGGTTCGGCCCGGTCAGACCATAAGCCAGGGCGTCCTGCTTGGTGATGACGCCGATGCCTTCGGTGCGTTGGAGGAAAATTTTGTTGCGCGTGAGCAGGCGATCCACTTCGTCGATAACCGGGAGAACTTCCTGACAGAATTTGTTGACGCGACCGAGCCAGCCTTCCGGCATGTCGCGCATGACGCCGCCGATGCGGGTGTAACTGGTGGTAAAGCGCGCGCCCGTCAGCTCCTCAAACAGCGAATAAAGTTTTTCGCGCTGCGTGAAGGTGTACATGAATATCGTCCACGCGCCGGCATCCATGCCGAACACGCCGAGGCCGAGCAGGTGGGACGAGATGCGGGCCAATTCACAGCAAATGACGCGGATGGCCTGGCAACGCGGTGGGATGTTCAGCTTGGCCAGTTTTTCCACCGCAATGGCGTAGGCGACGTTGTTGGCGAGGGGCGCCAGGTAGTCTAGCCGGTCCGTATAAGGCACGAACTGGTTGTAAGTCATGTTCTCGGCGATTTTTTCGTCGCCCCGGTGCAGATAGCCAATGACCGGCTCGCACTTCATGACACGGTCACCATCCAATTCAATCAACAAGCGCAGCACACCGTGAGTCGTCGGGTGCGAAGGGCCGACGTTGAGCGTCATGTGCTCGCCCTGCAACTCTTCGGCATACGCGGCGCTGCGTGCGCCGGTGTCGCCCAGGGATATTTCGGTGGTGGCCATGAAAGTGAAAAAAGAATTAAGAAAAATCAGCCTTGTGAGCCGGGCTTGGGCTTGTCTTCGGTCCAGCTTTGGTCGCCGGCGCGAGGTTCGGCATCGGACATGTGGTGATGGTCTTGTGTGCCAGCTTGGAACGGCCCACCCATCATCGGCGCGGCAATCACCTTGGCCCCGGTGGCAGCGGCAGTGTCCGCGGCGGGCAATTCGGTTTCGATGCCGGCCAGCGGAAATTCCTTGCGCAGGGGGTAGTAGGGATAACCTTCCCACATAAGAATGCGGGTGAGGTTCGGGTGGCCTTCAAATTTTATGCCGAACATATCGTAGGCTTCGCGCTCATGCCAATCCGCCGCGGGCCAGATTCCGGAAATGGAAGGAACAACGGGGGCGGCAGTCTCGGGCGCGAGCGTGGCCAGGCGCAGGTAGGTCTTTTTGCCGCTGTGGTATAAGTGATAGATGACGCCGAAACGCGGGCGGTCCTTGTCCCAATCCACGCCGCACAGGTCGAGCATCATATCATAACCCAGTTCGTCGCGGAGGACTTGGGCGACTTCGAGCAGGTGGTCGGCGGGGACATTCACCGCCGGGAAGTCGTTGGCGGGCCGGGGCGTGACGAAGGAAAACTTCGACTTGAGCGTATCGACAATAGTATCCATGGACTAGACCCTCCCGTCCACAGCGACGGGTTCACGAGGGCGCGGGGTGAGCAGGCCATACGCCGATTGTTCTTTGCGAATTTTATCCTGGAGCAGCATCATGCCGTCGAGCAGGGCTTCCGGACGGGGCGGGCAGCCACTAATATAGATGTCCACCGGCACAATGCGGTCCACACCCTGCAAAACGGCGTAAGAGCGATACATGCCACCGGTGGAAGCGCAGGCACCCATGGCGACCACCCACTTGGGCGCGGCCATTTGCTCGTAAATGCGGCGGACGACCTCGGCCATCTTATATGTAACGGTGCCGGCGACGATCATGCAGTCGCTCTGACGGGGGGAAAAGCGCATGACCTCCATCCCAAAGCGCGAAATGTCAAACCGGGCGCCGCCAGCGGCCATCAATTCGATGGCACAACAAGCGAGGCCCATGGGCATCGGCCAGACAGAATTGCTGCGCACCCAGTTGATGACGGCGTCGGCTTGGGAGACGATGACCTCGCCCTCTACTTTGCTATTGTAAGCAAATTCGGTGTTGGTCGTGGTCATGGGTTGAAGGTCGGAACAGCTCAAGGACGCAAGCATGCGTCAACTCACGGTAGGGAAAACTTTGCCAGCGACAAGACCGTTTTTTATTTATAAGTATTTTCAATGCCCTACCATTCCACAACTGCTTGCGAGTCATTGGCATCGCGGAGGCGCGGACGGGCGATTTCTTACCAGTTGACTCCGGATGCTGATTCGTTGGACGCTTTCCAACCATGTTAAGCGATGAATTTGAAACAATACTTTGACCGGGTGGTGGTGATCAACCTGAAGCGCCGGCCGGATCGGCTCGCCAGGCTGGAACAGTCACTCGAACGATGCGAGTGGCCTTTTAAACAACCGGAAGTTTTTGAAGCCATAGACGGCCGTGCCTTTCCTCCTCCACCCGGATGGCGCAATGGGCCAGGGGCGTGGGGTTGTAAAATGTCTCATCAAACGGTTTTAGGCCAGGCCGTGGCCGATGGTGTCAAAACACTTTTGGTGCTGGAAGATGACGTGTGCTTCACGGATAATTTTCGTGAAGATGTGGCGAGATTTCTTTCCGCGGTTCCAAACGACTGGGACCAACTCATGATTGGCGGACAGCATTTGATCCCGGCCGGAAAACCAAAATTGGTCAAACCGGGTGTTTTGCAATGCACCAGTTGTGAGCGGATGCATTGTTACGGCATTCGCGGAAAATTCATGCAGCGTTTTTACGAACGTTTGCAGGGAGGGGGAAAATTCAACGGGAACGCCCACTGCGACTGGATTCTGGGACGAGACCCAGACATGCAGCCGGCGCACAAAGTTTATGCCCCGCAGTTTTTCCTGGCCGGACAGGAAGGCGGGCAATCCAACATTTTCGACCTAGTGGTGCCGAGAAGAATCTGGAACCCACCCGGACCGGAACTGTCAGTGATTAACCTTCATGCCGCGCCAGCCGTCGCTGCCGCTCTGCGCCGGCAGGGTTTTTGTACCGGCAGCCAGATTGGGCCGCCGGGCGACAGCCACTATGAAAAGTTATGCGATATTTTCCGCACAACCCTGGACAATCCTAGCAAGCGCCAGGAAAAACTTCGCGATTGGATTAAAATGATGCAGTGGGAACTTGCGGCAGACCCTAATTTTGTTTGCACAATCTGGCACCCTGAAGCCACAGCGGAATTAGTCAAAGCGGCTTCCTTGTGGGGTGTTTACGAGATTACGGCCGGGAGTGTCGAGGAAGCTGTTGCACAATTACCGACAAAATTGAATAAACTGCGACAAATTTCTTCCGACCAATGAGCTGTCAGTGATTTAAAATATAGGGGGAATACACTAGGGGAATAAGTTTCAAAAAAAGTAATGTTAAATCTGTGAAAAATATTAAAAAGCACTTGTGATTATATGAAGCAATGTGTAGGGTTTTGTTCGTCATGGAAAAATCCGACACCCCAAAAACCCAAAAAATTTCACCCGATAAAAAGAAGCCTGCGCTGCGCCGAGCGGACAAGCCTTCTGACAGTCGAAGAGATTTTATGCGAATCGCTGGCGTAGCCGCCGCGGGTGCAGTATTGGCCAAACCGGCATCGGGTTTGACGATAGCGCCTAACCTTGCGGCCCAATGGCTTGAACTGGTGGCACTGGGAGACACTGGTCCTTGCTACGTCATGTCCAACAATCTTTGCTGCGATTGCGCCGCCAGTGATTTTTATGACATAGGGATCGGCAGCCAACAACAAGACCAGTCAAACTGGTGTTGGATTGCGGTAGGTCTCGCCGTTGGCAATTACCTAGGCGGGAGTCATGTCTCCCCCTCGGAGTCTCAATGCAGCTTCATGAGCAATTGGCTGACATTTTCACCGAATTCGAATTATGTCGGCTTCCAGGGTAATGACCCAAGCTGTTGCGGCTACTACCCAAACTCCCCCACCATTCCGTATTATTGCAATCAGACGGGAGATATTTATTTGCTGCTTTTGAATTGGATTGGCGTGGTTAACCCCACGCAAGGAGGAGCACGGCCAATCTTCACTGACATCATGGCTCAACTTGACGCGAATCAACCGGTCGTGATTGCCCTTGATAGCAGCGATGGAGGAACGCATCACTTTGCGCTTATCACCGGGTATGGCTGTATTAACAACATCGGCTCAATTTGGGTCGACGGGTATGCGATGTCGACCGTGAACATTTCCGACCCGATGTGGGGGGAGTGGGCGGTGTTTCCCTATTGCTGGATTGATTATTTATACCAATATTTATCGGGGGACGGAAATGTTACATGGGACGGCACCATTTTCACTGCCGCCCCTCCATCCTCGCCCTAAATATACTCGACATTATTTTTGAGCAATAAGTCGACTTGTTGCTGAACCCACACTTTCACCTACCTACCCACAAACAACCATGCCCTTCCGATTTACCAAAGAACATCCTGAAGGCCCAAGCCTGGTGCGCTCGCGGATTGCGCAATTGCCGACGGCCAATATCCAGCCTTCGCTCAAAGGCGTGACTTTTGAGACGCAAACATTGAACCCGCCTCATGCCGTTTGCGCGCTAAAGCACAAAGATCTCATCAGTGGCAAGTCCCTGGCTGATTCGGTACATCACAATGGCCACCGCTATATTGTGCATTCCACGGGTAAGCCCTTTATGGCAGCGGAAATTCAGAAGCATACCTCAGTTCCCGGCGGCTACATCGTCCACCTGAATATTGGCCAGTTTATCGGTGGCACGGCGCACGCGCTAAAACATCTGGAAATCCTGCCGCAGGTGAAGTTTGGTTCGTTTGAAGCCCGGCTATTACGTTCTTTTCATCTTTATTTTGTAGCCATCTGGCTAAAATCCGACACCGGGGAGCATGACGATCTCATCTACCCATTGCCGGGCGGCGCACCCGCGCCTTTTATTGCGGAGCAGCTTTATACCTTGCATGATTTCCGTAGTAACATCCATTCGCTCATACAACAGCGTCAGATTGCCCCTTGATTTCTCCGAATACAGCACTAGCCAAACTTCTACTTGGAAGTGTAGCAATGGGTGTGTATTTTTTCGACACACCGGTGTTTTCCGCCGTCAGCGCCGCCGACACCGTCAAGCCTGCCGCTAGCATTCCTGCAGGGATGCATTTTGCCTCTCCCTTCCCGGGCTGCGCCGAGGCAATTTCGTGGTCGCTGCAGAAATATTACGATGTAAATTTGAACCGACCCCATACCCCGGTTATGGCGGATCGTTCGAAATTAGAAAGCCTGCCGCCCATTGCCTTCTATCGTTTAAATTCGGAAGACGTGCTAGTCGGGAAAGGCTTGGCTGAGCCCAAGCTGGATTATTTTATGAGCTACATTAAAGTCTCCGGAAAACTCGCGGCAGAGATACATATTGATCTCAATGAGGATGGCACGTTTGCCATGGGTGGGGCGAGTTTGTTTGTGGAGGACTTTATCTATAATTTGAAGCTGGATCGCGAGGCGAAGTTCGTGGAAGAAATTGAGCGAGTAAAAGGCCTGGAACAGGTGCGCAAGGGTTCGTATGAATTGCGGATCCTGGACTTGCCGCCCTATAAAAGGACGCGCTGGCCACCACCCAATGACGGCCTGCGCGGGGAAGTTATCTGGCTCAAGTCGGACACTTCCGACGGTGATTTAATCTATACCACGTCCAATGAGCAGCAGGAACCGGGCCTAAAGCCAAATACACTCTATACGGCTGATGCCATGCTCAAGGCCATAGAGCCCGCCGTTAAGGCGTATTTGGATTCGCCGCCGCTACCCCCGATTGACCCGTACGCTGCACCGTGGGCTTCATACTAGAAGAGGTTTGAGGACATGCTCCCCTCGCCCTTCTGGATCGCTCGCGCGGGGAAGTTATCTGGCTCAAGTCCCATACGACCGATTCCGATTTTATATATACCACATCCAATGTTCGGCAAGAGTCCGGCCTGAAACCGAGTACGCTCTACACTGCCGACACCATGCTCAAGTCCATCCTGCCAGCCGTGAGGGCGTATTTGGATTTGCCATAGAACGTGCATTAAAACGTTTCAGGTTAATTACCATCCCTGGTTTATCACACACGTATTTAACGATTTTGCGGATGACACGGCTCAGACATGGTAGTAATAACCTGTGCGTGTATAATTATCACGGGATGAATCCATTTGACTTTAATTTTTTATTGTTATTTCCCCTAGATTGAATGCTGGCCAAATTGCACATCCCACGCCTGAAGGCCACCGCTGGGCAAAGACCGCCGGGGTTTGTTGATTCCGTCCTAGCAAGGGGAAGAATCGAAGGTGAATATGTTCATTTGGACGAGGCCGCAGTGGCGGAATTGCGCGAAAAATTTCCCGACCCACGCCTTCGCGCTCCAACGTGCGGGCCCAAGACAACCCCGGAACCCAAACGGGCCACTGCACCGAAGCCTGCAGCCCGGCCTCCAGGGGTATTTCATATCCCACAACTTAAGGCCACCGCCGAACAACGGCCTAAGGGCTTTGTGGATTTTGTCCTCGCCCGGGGCAAAGTTGAAGG
>Ga0206809_1112_pt1 | contig 14506 bp, 12 predicted proteins | sample Alteio_BWOrgCont_55_FD_152903 | JGI IMG/M metagenome (GOLD analysis project Ga0206809, IMG submission 152903) | Enriched cells from forest soil in Barre Woods Harvard Forest LTER site, Petersham, Massachusetts, United States -... | ecosystem: Environmental > Terrestrial > Soil > Temperate forest >... | reverse complement strand
AACGGAAAGGCTTTTAATACTGCCCTTAGATTGGAGATTCCGGCAATCCCTGCACCGACAGCGCCCGATCAAAATGTTTAAATGAATCCCGTGAGTCATCCAGGATGCGCTTACCCGGACATAAGATCGCCTCGTTGACAAAATCGAGGTTTTCTTCGCTGTTTATATCTACGAGTTCCGGACTGCATTTCTCCTGAATTTCAGCTATGGTTTTTTCGAAATTTCGCTTATCTCGCTCATCGGTCAATTCCAGCTCTGCAACCCCTTCGGGGATATAGCGGTAGAACTTTGGAACTTCCGCCGACCAGATCATGGGAGGAGAATACAAGGATTTAAGCTGAGGTGCCGTATGGGATCTCTTGCGGGTAGCGACGCTGGTGTTTAAATCTACAACCTCACCATACTGAGTTGCGACCCAAAAATGAAAATTCTCACCCCAGCACCCTGCCCAGACCACCGCGTGATCTTCCATGACCTCGATCCAAGCCACTTGGCCATACATAATTCTCGATTCAATCCCAAATTTCTTGAGCGCTTCCACGCAGGCCGCAGCGACAAGCAGAGGGCAGTCTACGCGATCGCCCGTTAATCGATCCACAACGCTCGTAACCACACGAGTGATATTTGCAATGACAGGTAAGGGTGTACTCATTTGAGGATTTTTAAGCTTTCCATGCGAGAAAGGCAAACCCAATCCACCCTGCCATAAACGACAACCCACCTATTGGAGTGATCATGCCCAAGAACTTAAGATCGGTCAGGGCCAGCGCGTAGAGACTGCCTGAAAATAGCATGATTCCCGCCGTAAAAGCCCATCCCGTCCACTGCGTGTCCAACGATGAATTGCCTGAGTTGATCGCCGCCCAAACCCCCAAGCCAATCAAAGCAAGCGCATGGTACATCTGATATTGCACAGCAATCAGATAAACGGAAAAGGCCTTCTCGGTGAGCCTTTCTTTGAGGATATGGCCGCCAAAAGCCCCAAATACGACTGCGAAAAATCCCGATATCGACCCGAACATGATCCATTGCTTGGCTAGCATTTTCTGTACTCCTCTGAAGAGCTAGCTATATCCGAAGAAGGCGAAATAATCAAAGATCCTATCCTTCCGAAAACAGGTCTTTCAGTGTCACTGAATGGTCGAAATATTTTGATTCTTTCAGTGCCCGATCAGGACCATACAAGCTAATCAATGCCTTTTCGATACTGTAACCATTAGGACAGGGAAAAAGCATCGTCTTGCGCTCGACTTCGGGAATGATGGTCGTTGTGATCGGCTTGTTATAGTACTTTATTTCACAAATAGTATAGACTCTGTCGGCCCGTTGATAGACGAGATCAATCTGAAACCCTTGGTCTTTGTGGGTATAATACGGAGCCGCTCCGAGAACTTGTTCCGAAAATCCCATGACCTGAGCAAGATGTGAAGCGTTTTTAAGGCAAAACCGCTCAAAGGCAAATCCCAGCCAGGGCTGCCATTGCGGCATCACCAATTTCTCAAAAATATTCTTTGATATGCCTTCCTGAATCCATTTCATTTGAGGGAGAATATATTTAAAATAAAAAATGAGATATTCATCAGATAGACGATATTTTTTTAGTTTTGAAGTTGATTTCTGACCTAATGGGACGATACTTTTTATAAAATCAGCTTGCTCCAAACGAGTGAGATACCTTTTCAGACCGCCGCCTGACGGTAGCTTAATTTTCTTTGCGATTTGATCAAATGATAGCGGGACTGCCTGCAAGCTTCGAACGATATCCTCATAATGGCTAGTTTCAGTAAATTGATTGTAGAATATCCTTTCGAATTCGTTGGTCATAAGGCCATTTTTGCTAAAGCACAGACGATTGATATTCTGTTCAAAGGAGCGGTTGAGTTGAATTTCTTCCAAATACTTGGGTACCCCTCCGAAGATCATTAGATATTTCAGTATTTCTTCTAAACTTCGCTTTCCTTGAAACATCTTTGATGATTCGTAGGGGTTTAGTCCTCGTATAGGAAGCTCGAGCGATATCCGGCCATAGAGTGCAGACGAGTGAATGACTTTCTCGATCATAAAAGTGGCAATGGACCCACATAAAATGACTAGAACTGGGTAGTTTTTCCACTCATTGTCCCAATAATACTTTAGAAGGCTAACTAAATGAGTTCGAGACGCCGCCATCCATTGAAATTCGTCAAAAAAAATCACTGTTCTATTTCCCGCTTGTTTAGCGAGCCACTGTGTCAAGTAAGAGAAAGCGGCGTCCCAACCTATAAACTTCTGCTGTTGCAAACCTCGATCTGGAACTTGCTTTTGGAGGATCGCTTGGAAATGACGAATTTGAGCTTGAGTCTTTTTCCCCTCAAGACCTTCAAATGACAGAGCCGGCTTATTCCTGCAGAATTCCTCAATCAATTTGCTTTTGCCAATACGTCGGCGCCCATAGACCACGATCAGTTCACTCTTGGAAGTCGCCCATTTCATTTCAAGTTCATTCAGTTCGTCTTTTCTTCCGTAGAATTTCATTTTCAGTCCTTGGATTCTTGAGGCCATGGCGGTAAGTTTTTACAACTTCACAATCCGCACAAGAAGATGATGTTATAAGTTGTGCGGATTTTAGTCAAATTTATCGTATGATCCGCACAAGAAGAGAATGTTATAAGTTGTGCGGATTGTAGCTTTAGGACTCGATCAGTCCCAAGCCTCTTTGAATCATCTCGGCCTTTTCGGTCGATTCTTTTGCAAGCTGCTTGAGCTGATTCAGAAGATCTTTACGCCAAGGAACTTCGATTTGACGAGTATGAAGCAATTCCAGAATTTCAAAACGAAGTAACCAATCTTTTGGATACTTGGTATTTAAACTTGCGTAGATATGAGTGAGTGAAACAGAGAAATCGCTGCCTTTCTTAGAATTTTCTTCGTGGGTGCCACCAGGAGTTTTTCCGCGAAATTCATTCTCACGCAGCCGCCTCAACTCAGCATATAATGTGTTCAACTCTTTATTTTTTTCAGTCAAATTTGATTTTTGTCGCCCGGGTTCTTGATTGAAGCCACCTGTATCTTTTAAATAACGAGCGCGATCTGCCGCCCCCCCAAATACGGAGACAACTTTTCGTCCACAAACGATATCGAACTTTCCCCATTCAGGTCGAAATAGAAATTCGACCCGTCCTCCGACATCGCGACTTACAGTACATTGATCAAATGTCAGTAGAACAATGCGATTATTTTTTCGCAGAACATCGATCCATTTCCCTTCCAAAACAACGCCAGAAGGGAAGACTAGTTTACCCATTCCGCCAAGTTCAAATCCCGCCTTTTTTAAATCATCCTCGGATATATCTTCAATCGGGGAAGAATACCCCTCTCTATGATAGTCAGCACCTTGGCCTTCTAATTGCTGATCCCCAAAAGACAACTGAGTAGGTCCGCTCCATTTGACATAATACGGCCTTTGCTCTCCCTGAACAAAATAATCCGTTAGAACGCCACTCACCTGAATGCCTGAATCTAAGACCACAGTCGTGGGGGAATTTGCCATTTTAGCTTTCTCCAGCCCCTCTACGCCCCCCCGACGAAAAGCCATTCTACCGGCTAAGTCTTCCAAAGCATTCTTCAATTGATGAAAATCAGGTGCAACATAAAGTTGCGGCTGAGGACGAGTAATATCGTAGCTCATTTCGATGCAGTCCAGCGAGAAGGGAAGACGCTTCACCGTTGGGTCAAAACAATGATAACTTTCTCCCATAGAAGAAAGCAGACCTGCACCATAGATTTTTGGGTCTTCTAAGCTCCCCACCATACCATATTCAAAAGTCCACCACGCCATTCGGGACAGAAGAGTCGCCTCGCTGACAAAGGTCACTGCTCCCAGCGCGTCATCCAGTTTCTTTTGCGCCGCTTCGATTTGCTCGGGAGTCGACGCCGGATCCTCTTTCGTGTCAGAAAGGATCCGAATCGCATAATAAACATTCATGTCTTGAGAAGAAATGATCGACTTTCTCGAGATTTCACCATAGCTACGAAGATACGACGCGTACTCGGGATCTGCAATAATCGGTGCATGGCCGGCTGCTTCGTGCACAATATCAGGAGCAGGCGTGTAGGCGAGATGGTCGATTGACCTCATATCGCAGGCAATGGGTAAGATGCCTAGCGAAAGAAATTCCATAAAAACCGCTGGCGGAATAAAGCCGGATACTGGCACCGCCCGCCAATTGAATTTCTTCAGTCGATCACTCATTTCTTGAACCAAAGGAATGCGCTCGATCGAAATTCCGGTCTCTACTAACCCATCCAAATATTTTTGATGCGCACGCTTAGCAAAAAAGGATTGTGAAATTTTTAAAATGAAACGCCAGCTCGCATGATCCATCGGAGTATAGAGCGAGGGATCTTGCTTCACAATGTACGGCATTAAATATTGAGGCACCCCATCAACTGACCCCTGATCTTTCATATTTTTTGACATTACTCGATTGTTTTTTAGTTCGCTAGTATCAGCACCAGTTTTAAAACGAGGAAAAGCCGTGTACAGTCAGCGTCAAATATGTTCACTACTCCAAAGCTGCCAAATAGTGCCAACCCGAAAAGGGCCACCCCAAAAAGAGCCACCGAAGAAGAACATGTAGGTTCCATCTGGACGCATCCTTATATGGTTTATATCGTCCTGACTGTCATCCTATTCTTTGTTCTCGTCCTGATCGGGTACATGGGCTGGAAGAACGGATGGATTCCGAATCAGAGTTCGACGTGAGGCCAAAAATGAAACAGTCCCAAAATAATCGTGTTGCATTGATCACCGGCGGCTCACGTGGGATCGGGTTGGAAATCGTTAAGAAATTCAAAGAAAGCGGTTGGAGCGTCGCCGCCTGCGCGACCCAGAAAAGCCATTTGAAAAATTCACCCGCCGACCTTCCGTTTGTATGCGACGTCAGCAAACTCTCTGATGTCAAAAAGGGCATTGCGCAAACTCTCAAAATATTCAAGCGCATCGACGTCCTGATCAATAACGCGGGTTACAGTACGAACAACCCCATGGACCCTGATAGCTCCGACGAGCTCTGGCATCGCATTATCCAAGTCAACTTGGATGGAACCTACTATTTCTGCAAATACGCAGGCCATCATCTTCCTGCCAAAACCGGGAGAATCATTAATATCGCGTCCACGCTTGCGATGATCGGCGTACCTGACGCAATCGCTTATTGTGCCGCAAAACACGGAGTACTCGGACTCACCCGGGCTCTCGCTAAGTACTTTGCCCCACGCCAAATCAATGTGAACGCGATTTGCCCAGGCTGGGTCAGAACGGATATGGCCCTGTCCCGTTTCAAGGAAATTGGGATATCAGAAGCCATCGCAAAAAAGACTATCCCATTGGGCAGACTTGCCGAACCGAACGAAATTGCAGACTTTGCTTATTACCTCGCAACATCAAAGGGCGCCTCGATGACGACAGGACAGGCCATCACCATCGATGGAGGCACGCTTTCGTGAGATCCACGTGAGAACCGAATGAACCCGATAGCAAAACTTCTTATAAGCTGCGGCATTCTGCTCGTAATTGTCGGCATTATTTGGCAATTTGGAACGCAATTGGGCGGAAAGTTTCTACTTCTCGGGAGACTTCCGGGAGACATTGCCATTGAGAAAGGGAATTTTCGTTTTTACTTCCCGATTGCAACTTCGATTTTGGTCAGTATCGTTCTATCGCTCATTCTTTACATCATTCGCTATTTTAGTAACCGGAACTAACGATTACCGACTTCCTTGTGGCGAGTCATTCCAATTATCCTTTGACAGCATGCGACTAAAGCTATCTGCTTCCATCATTTTGAATAATTCCAAAGTTCTTGGGCTGCAGCCCGAACAGGTATTTGCAAAAGCTTTCACTAACTCTGCTTCAATTCTATACGGTCCATTGCCATTATTGTCGCAGGCATAGAGGCCCTCGTAGTCGTGACCGCTGGGACAAACCGAATGAGTAAAACAAAGGGACTGTCCATTTCCATCACTATGCCTTGCCTCATGAAAGAAGGTACTTAATCTTAATAAAATATGGGGCACATCATCCAAATGCCCCTCCCCAATCATATCTGTAAATAAGCCATCTCCCTCCTGAATTATTCCCACCCGGGGGGACGAAACATGAACATCACCAAAACCTGGAATTTGAACAAAAGCGGCCCTCCCTTGTTCTGCAGCAGACATGTAAACTGCTGCCCCAATATTGGAAGCCATGACCGTTCCTGTTTTGCTATCGTCGTTCATCGGAGAGTCAGGGATGAATATCGAAGACAAGTAAGCACTCTTATCGGCGTCGAAGTCCTTGGGAACAACGTATTGCATCCGGTCGTCGAGCCAGCTCACTAAACTCTTGGGAGAGCTATCATTGATTTTCATCACGGCAACGAGATCTGCGCTGTTTGCAGGAGTCATATTGATTCTTCTCAGAAATTCAAAATCTTCGGAAAGTGCATTCACTCCATCAGAAGAAAGAGATGATGCAAACTTAATATTGGGTTTCGATGCTTTGTCTCCCGGATAGTAATTGACGAGGTCATTATAAATCTGCTTTTGCTGACTCTCCTTGCCACAGCCACCAAGCGATATTCCCAACGCCATTAGAAGCAGAAATTTCTTTAGCATAACAACCCCCTAGCAAAAGCTGAGGAGGGAAGTAACATAGAGCGCAGGGCTTCGCAACCTGCTTACCCGTAACGACAAACTGTGTTAAAAATGCCCAATGACGACAAAAAAACCGACGACCCAATTATCTGACCTAAAATTAGAAAATTTTCAGCATCCCGATCAATTTGGGAATTGGCTAGGCTATCGGTTGATTCGAGTGGATCGGGAAGCAAAGTGTGTCGAGGTAGAGCTCCAAATCAGGAAGGATCACCTTTCACCTGCTGGCCGCGTCCATGGTGGCGTCGTTTCTGCTTTTTTTGATTACTCCTTCGGGGCCGCTGTTTTTACAACGCTTGGACCCAGCGACTTCTGTTCCACGGTAGAACTCAAAGTCAATTATCTTCGCCCGATCGAGTTAGGGGATCGCCTGGTAGCTAAAACTCAAATTGTATTTCGAGGAAAACGCCTTTGCGTCCTGCATGGCTTCGTCTATCGAAACGAAGAGAAAGATCCTGTCACCATGGCCACCGCGACATTTCATGTAGGGACTGCGAAAAAGTAATTCCTTACGCAGTCTTAACAATGGATCCCCATTGAGCAGAATCCTGGGATGTGCGATGAATTGACTTATGAAACGTGCACCCTTTCCAGAAGATCTTACACCACTTAGAAATCACCTCTTGGAATTGCTTCCTATTTTAGAGCCCCAAAACGGTTGGTATGGCTCCATCTACTTCGAGCGCAAGGCCTCTAAGAGCTTCTCTGCGAATCTGAAGCAGACCCAGATGACCGATCACGTCAGCTCAGGGGCAGTATTTCGAATCTACGACGGTTATACCTTATATGAAGAAGCGACTGACGAGCTTGAGTTTGAAAGCTTGAAGGTTTTTGCCAACCGCTTTGTCAAACGGGTACAAGGGCAGGCGCGACCAACCGACTTAGCTGCCAAGCCTTATCATCCACCCAAATGGAATGACCGGCTGAATACTTCGTTAGAGAGTGAAATTACGAATCAATTGCCCAAGAGTATCGATGCGAAAACACCGGTCCATTTTGGAATTCGATTTGAAAAGGATCCTCGCAGACTCAGTGCGGCCGATTGTTTTCAAAGTCTCAAAGGCGCCGTCGAAAAATGTAAGCAACTTGCGCCACAGGAGGGTATGGAACTCTCTGACCTATCTTATGTAGCAGCACGCCAAACATTTTCTATTGAAGAATCGATTTTCGTCGATCGTGAAACCAATCTTTCCCAGACACTTTTTAGACTCATGCTCGCAGTCACTACAATGTCCGGATCAGATCGTACTTTCTTCCGATTCGGTGGTCTGGGCGGACTGGAAGCGATTCACTATTCTGATTCCGACGTGCATACGCTTCTTAAGAATTTGAAAGCACTCAAATCGGCAAAGCGCCTCGAGCCCGGAAAATATCGCGTTCTTTTCGGACCAGCACTGACCGGCGTTTTGGCTCACGAAGCCTTTGGCCACTCGCAAGAAGGCGACACCTGCGCCCGTGGTAGAAGCAAGGCTTGGGATCTTCATAAGACCGGAGAATCTGTGGGGAATGAGCACGCCACGATTCTTAATAACCCCGCCATTTTTCAAAATGGTGACACAAACTATGCAGCCTGGGGAAGTTACTTTTTCGATGAAGAAGGCTGGCTCGCAAATGAGCAAATTCTCCTTGAAAAAGGGAAACTTCGCGCCCCAATGACAAACTTAACTTCAGCAATCCGCTTAGGTGTACCTCGTACTGCTAACGGGAAGCGTGAAAGCTGGACCAACGGAGTTTACACCCGCCAGACAAATACCTATTTTAGCGCTGGGAATAAAACATTGGAAGAGCTGATGTCGGAACTCGGGAATGGATTTTTAGCCCTTCACGCTGCCGGTGGAATGGAAGATCCCAAAGGTATGGGCATTCAGGTGGGAATAGCTTATCTGCACGAAGTGAAGAATGGAAAACTGACCGGGCAAGTTCTAAAGGGGCCGGCTGGTGGAGATATCCAAATGACGGGATATACCCCAGATGTTCTCAATTCTATCGTGGCAAAATCAAAAATTGAATATCAATCGAATAAGCAAGATTCCGCTAAGCACCCATTCAATGACGTAGGCGGTTGCGGCAAATACCATAAAGAATTTGTTTATGCGGGTTGCGGCGGGCCCTATCTTTTATTGGATCAAGTAATTCTAGGTTAAAGCTCGGGATAACCCAGCCCTGAAGGGCGAGGTTTCCCTCTGCTTGATAACTACAGGAGCAACAATGAACACACATACGTGGAATCTTGAACAACTCAAAAATCAACTTTCAAAACGAAAAGAAGTCAAAGCCTGGATCGTCACTGAAGATCATATTCAACGACGTGAACGCTATTTCATGACCCAAACTGAAAAGGTACTAGAAAAAGTAATTGTCGATCAGGACCGCAATGTCCACAGCCGAGCTATTTCTCTCAATCTCTTCGTCCATCTAGAAACTGCTGGTCGCCAAGGAGAAATCACAAAAAAACTTTTTCCTTCGCTCCCGTTGGAAAACCAGCTCGATCTTGCGATTGAAGCTGCTCGTCAAACCGATCACCAAGCGTGGGATTTACCCACCACAGTGCCGACAAACTTACCCGAGGTTCGAACTGCTGATCCCGAAATTTCTGAAGACGTAAACCACGTCATGGAAAAAATCACCACACGAATTCAAACAACGGTGCATAAAAAACGAGAATCTTCTTTCAACTCGGCCGAGCTCTTTCTGTCCGTTTTTCATCGACAACTCCACCTGAGCAATGGATTGAACCACCGATCTTCTCAAAGCCGAATCTATTTTGAGACCGCCTTCTCTCACTCAGAAATGGGCAAAGATGGAAAAGCGCATTCTGATGAATACATGAATACTCAATGGTCAGTACATCTCAAAAACCTTGACCTTGAAAAAGTGATCGAAGAAACCTCGGACTATGCAAATCATTCACTTCAAGTATTAAAGCCGCAAACCGGAAAATATGCAGTTATTATTGGGGCTGACGTTCTGTCTACTCTTTTGAACGAACAGATATCTCAGCTCTCCGCGTTTAATGCATATAACGGACTTCCTTTTTCTAAGCCTGGACGGGAGTTTATTCCAGAAAGTAAAGGCGAGTTACTGTCCATCACTTTGGACCCGACACTTGAATATAGTGCAAACACTACGGCCATTTCAGAACAGGGTTTGGCACAACTTCCACTAAAGCTAGTGGATCAAAACATGGTTATCGCTACGTCCGCCGACAAACAATACGGGGACTATCTCGGAATTTTGCCAACCACTTCTCGCGGCAACTTGGTAGTTGAAGCTGGAAAAATGACTTACCAAGAATTGACTCGGCATGTACCGCAAGTAATCGAGATTCTCCAGTTCTCCGGCCTGTTCTCAGACCCAAACAGCGGCACTTTTAGCAGCGAAATTCGCCTCGCCCGACATTTTAACAACGAAACAGGCAAAATCACTTACCTCAAGGGTGGGTCACTATCCGGTTCCATCGTAGAGAACTTTAAAAATCTTCGCTTATCCAAATCAAGAGTGAATCGAGTTCACTTTTCAAGCGACAATATTTATGGCCAAGGTTATTATGGGCCTGAATACGCATTACTGAGCAATGTTTCTATTGTGGGCTAGAATAGTGGGCCAGAATACTGGAATAGACTAAATGATCGCTCGAATAATTCTGCTTTTGCTAGTGGTTCTCTTCAACTTAGGACTTCAGTGCACCGCTGCGTTCGCATATGAGAATGCATTATTCGGATATACTCATATGCTTCCTAGCCCTTACACGCCACCAGCTGGAAGACTAGCACTCGGAACTACAACCGGAATTGGGATCACTGATTTTTTTGAACTTCAAACCAATGTCCTTTCCGATTTATTCCAAATTTATAATGCGGAAGCTCGCTTTTCGCTTCTGGATTTTCCTTCCTTCGCTCTAGGTCTTTTTCTCGGATATCAGTATACGAACCTCAATGTTCTTTCTAGTAACAACCCGCCCATTGGGCTTGGCGCCTGGATGCCTGGGGGTGTAGTAGGCATTGAGGTGATTCAGGACATTGCGTTATTTCTAGGTGGAAACTTGTTTTTTCCCAACGTCAATCCTAATGGATTGGGCATCGACACTTCGGGATACCTTCAAGGGGCGCAAGTGGAATCGGATGTCTCCTGGGCTTATAATCCTGGCAAAAAGCAGGTGGGTAACGTCATTTCAGCAGGTGCAACTTATAACTTCACTTTTGGCTTCTACGGAGTTGGACTCAGCCACCACTGGAAGGGCTTCCAAATCGGCTTTCATTATTACCCCAATGCCTCCAACTTGAAGGTCTATCCCATCTTTGCTGGAGGCGCGGTGGTTGAGTTGTAATTTAGTTTTGAATCCTCAATTTTGGATAAGTACTGGTACTTGCTGCCCACACATTGCTGAAATCCCAACTGTTGAGGGGCGCATTGCTAGGGTTGTAAAAGTACCCAGATTGTGTGTTGCTTGAGTCAACGCCAGTGCTCCTGCCATCGGGGTCAGTTGAAAGTTGGGTGCCGGAATTTTGAGTTGTTTGATAAATATCCCAAGTATCATTAGTTGTAGTATAATAAGTGCCTGCATTTCCAAAGATGGGCCGACCCTGAGCGGTTGCTAAAACACTTGCGCTGAAAAATGGCACTGCAAAAGCATTGAGAACACTGCAAAAGCCAGAGCTTCCAAACTGACAATCACTATCGTCTGAATTTACAAGTCCACTGAAAGCTTCCCAAGATGCAGTAGATTGGAAGCTAGGCACGGTATATACTCGCTGGATCGTTCCTCCAACAATCACTCGGCTAGTAAAGCCACCAAATCCTTCGGATTGTGCACCTGTCGCATTAATTGTGCCTTGGAAGTAGGAATCCTGCACGGTACCCCGTACCCCTCCTGCAAACCCTCCGGTTTCAGATTGTGACGTAATTAAAGCGCTTTCGATGCCCAAGTTCGAAACAATGCCAGGACCACTGCTCCATCCAACCACCCCAAAAACTCCAACATCTCCATCGTCAGTAGTTTGAGTAATTTTAATATTTCGAACGACGTGACCTTTGCCATTAAAAGATCCAGTGAACACATGATTGGTGTCAGCTGGCCCATAGGCTTCACCACCCAGTCCGGTGTCACCTAATGGCCAAAAGTCGGCAAGGTTTTGGGCAGCTACTGCGTCCGCATAGGCAACAGAGGATTGAAATCCTGTCATATCCAAATCGGCCATCAGAGAAAAATAGGAAGTCAAATTTGCACGGACATGGTCAAATTGCGTTGGCGTACAGATTAAGTAAGGACTACCGGAAGTGCCGCTTCCTCCCGCAAATGGCGATGCAGTTAATGCAGAACCACTGCAGAAAGGACTAATCGCGACTGATATTTTAACATTATTCAAAGAATTATTTTTGCTGTCTACACCAGAAACTACAACCGAATCGCTAGTGGACAAACCGTTGCTTTGAAAGACAACGCTTCCAGCCGCGAGATCAGCAGAAGTAAATGTACCTCCAGCTACCATGATCGTAGTGCCCTTGATCATGACGCCAGGCGAAGGAGCTGTGTTTAAGGTAAAGGTAACCGCGTCATTCGTATCCAAAGTGCCAAAAAATTGAGTCAACTGAGAGGGAGTTAAAGCGACACTTATAATACCAGAATTCAAAGTGATCGTGTTCGCAGCTGTGGCCTTCGTGTTAGTAGTTTGCGTTTGATTGGATGAAGTAGGGGAGTTTGCTTTGACACCGCACCCCTGAGAAGCAATAGCGCCGATAACAGCTAATGGAAATAGTGATCTTTTAAAACTTATATTTAAAACTTTCGTCATACGTCCTCCAGCGACTCCAAAACTCATAATTTCTATTTTACCTCTTAATTGTAGCAGTTTTTTAACACTATGCATCATTATTTATTGAACGAACTTATTTATATGAAATTTATATAACATTTCAACTGTTGTAGATTGTTAGAATTCGAAATTTACACCAACTGTGTACAAATTGACCTTAATAGCGCCGCTTGATCCATTCGCGGAATATTGAATGACGTCTTGAGCAGCTCCGCACAAGATTTCGAGCCAATGGCTGCCCAGCTTTACGACTTTGAACCCTACTTGCGCCCCCAATTCATAGCTGGTTGTATTCAATATGAGACCGCCGTAATTTACGACTGGCAAGTATCTAACGATCACCCAGATACTTCTTTGACTAGCGAAAAACCTTTCTAATCTAGGATAAATGAAAGCAAAGCTACCGCTTGAATACCCGTAACTCGTTTGAGCTTGAAACGTGGTCCGAAATGAATAATCCGCGAGAAGTTCGAAATTCCAAGGATAATGAATAAAAGAAAGCGGGTAAATTGCCTGGGCATCTATATTTAAAAAACGAATCGTATTTCCACTCGTTCCTACCGCTAAAGGAAGAACAGTATATGACCCTTGGGTCGCAAAAGCCAATTTAGGTAGCCATTGGTATCGCGCCAAACCTTGGAGATTGAGACCAAACTGATTAAAACCGGTCGTAGTGCTTGTGGACCCATCCACTTGGTAATAGGTTACTCCACTTACGCTAGTACCTACCTGAAAGATCAATTTCTTAGGTTTGAGTACTCCTGACTGCCCTTTTCTAAAGCTCTCCCAATCACTAAAATTGACTTTGTAGGTTTGAGTAGCCACAGTTCCCGCTGCGTCAATGACGGAAATCTGAAATTCAGTCTGCTCCTTTTCGATCCCAATCTCCAAATCAAATCGTCCATTTGCTTTTGGCGAAAACGGAGTTGAGTTAAGAATAAGGCTACTATCTTGACCTATAAACTTTCCATGAATCACGACAAAATAAGTGGGCTTCCCAGCTTCTACGAATGGGCGGATATGAAGGAGAGGCTCCTGCGTTTCTTTGTCCTCATCCCATTTGATACCTGGTATTTTAGGTCCAGGAACCTCTAGAAATTTAAGCCTAAATTCGTCCGAAAATGCAGCGGAGCCACACAAAAGAAAAAAAGCGAAGCAGAATAATTTTGTCTTCCCCCAAGTCATATTTGTGCCTTAAATATAACCTTAATTTATAATCAAAAGGGGAATCAGTCCAAACTTAATATTCAGCTTCTTTCAATGGGCGAGCGTTGGCTTTTGTGAAGGTGCCACACCTTGAGCAACTTGAGTGACTTGGATCACATCGAAATCCAGTAAGCCTTCCGAATAGTTCCGTTTTCTCTTTTCGCCTAGTTCCGTGACCCCTAAGAGTGCTTCGCTATTGGTGCGGACATCATAGCCAAGTCGATATGAAATATTGGGCAGAGATTTAAATTGGTATTTGCATTTCAAAAGTAAAGAGACTGTGCCCAAAACCCCTCCGGCAAGAATAACGTTCTTAGCCCTAAGAACTTGCGGAGATTTCTGAAACCAAGCAGTTGAGCAAACAGTATGAACTTCGTAGCCGTTGTTTCCAGCGGTTCCGTTATTATCAATTGTTACAATTTGGGTCACTTCGCGTTCTGGCAGAATTGTAACTCCCAGTTTTTCAGCGAAATGGAGATAGTTCTTTACGAGAGTATTCTTTGCGTTATGGCGACAACCGATCATGCATCCCCCGCAATAAGTGCAACCTGCACGTTCGGGGCCCTTACCCCCAAAATAAGGGTCTGGAACCGTTTTACCTGGCTCGCCAAAAAATACTCCCACCTCGACCGGTCGAAATGTCTCTTCACATCCGAGATCTTTCGCACATTCCCTAAGAATTGTGTCTGCCGACGTCAACCTTGGATTCATATTCACGCCGAGCATTCTCTTTGCTTTTGCGTAATGCGGTTCAAGTTCCTGTCCCCAATGACCGGTAGGCCATTCGGGCGATTGAAAAACCTCTGCGT
>Ga0206809_1108_pt1 | contig 14539 bp, 11 predicted proteins | sample Alteio_BWOrgCont_55_FD_152903 | JGI IMG/M metagenome (GOLD analysis project Ga0206809, IMG submission 152903) | Enriched cells from forest soil in Barre Woods Harvard Forest LTER site, Petersham, Massachusetts, United States -... | ecosystem: Environmental > Terrestrial > Soil > Temperate forest >... | reverse complement strand
TGCTAAAAGCGACCCCTATAAAAGGAAATAGTGCCTGTGATAAAGGAATATTTAATACGCTATTTACAATATCAATAAGCTTTTGACCGGCGGTGTAATAACCAACAGCTAAGGGTTGTTCTAGCAATCCTAATACAACAATATTTGTAGTTGTATATAAACTAATCACTACCGTAGTGAAAAATATTAACCGCTCCTGCCATAGCAGCCTCAGTAATTTCTTTATCGGTAAAAAAGATAGTTTTAATTTATATTGCTTTGTAGCCCACCATAAAGACAAAACAGCTATAAATATTTGTGTTAAGCCTAGCACCAATGGTTGCCACACATAATCAGGCTTGTGTCTTACCACAAGTAAGATTGCCAATGTAAACAGAACTTTACTAACGAAGTTTAATACAGCAATTTTATGAAGATCCTGCATGGCCTGAAAAAGCCAATTTTGGGTTAAAACGGTTGCAATGCATACTAAAAAGGAAAACACAGCTACTTTCTTTTCAGTTGTTAACTGAGGCACTGTGTATAAGCATATTATAAAAATGCCGCTTGATACCAAAAAAAGTAGAACTTGGGTATTAAAAACCTCGCTAAATACTTGGTTTCTTAATGATAGATTGTTCGCATCCTTAGCAATTCTGCGCGTAGCCGTAAAGTCGAAGCCGTAACCTACCAGCAAGTTAAAATAGGCTATGAAAGCCGCTGCGTAATTTATAACACCAAATTTTTCGGGTCCGATTATCCTTGATATGATAGGCAGTGAAATGAACGGAAAGACATAATTGGCTATCTGAACAATACCTAACGATAAGAAATTCTTTAATAAACTTCGTCCCGGCATTTTTTTTATTTTAATATGTAGTGGCTTGTCAGGTTTTAATGATACGCAAAAAATGGACGGCAGAATGAATGATAAATTATCATGACCTTTAAGCTTCGCCTTACTTATTTAGTTGAGGTTGATTGTGCTTACTAGATAAAACTTCTTGAAGCTAAAATTCGAATTATACAACATGCAGAATAAAGAAGATCCACTTATAAACATAGTGTTATTGACATTTTCACACCGGTAATTATACCGAATAAACGTTTTTACATTTCAAAGATAGGACAAATTATTTATCTTTTTTTTGATTTCGACAAAACACGAATAAGCGTGCCGCGAAAGGTTAAACTGATAGCTTGTGGGAAACTGATTTAATAAATACCATTTCAATATTAAAAGCAAACGCTATTAATCCATCACTAATCGCCATTATAGTGGCTAGATTAATAAAGTTTCTCTTAAATCTGGAAAAGTTTATACAATCAAAAATTTCTGATTAATAAACGAGTTTTTCAAATGCTTGCCTGGGCATATGTTTCCTTTTTGGTTATTCGCCCTTACTATAAAGGTAACTCTAAAAATCACAGACACTCATTCTTATTTCCCTTTAAGTTGAGCCATAACCTGAATTGTTTTTAGAATTATGCTCATATCACTATTAAAGTTTATATTATTAAGATATATTAGATCATAACGTACACGGCTACGCATTTGGTCAATGTTTTCAGCATATCCATAATTTACCTGCCCAATAGATGTAAGCCCTGGTTTAAGAGTAAGTAATTTTTTATAATTAGGCGACTTTAATAACAATTGCTCGATAAAAAACTGGCGCTCAGGTCTCGGGCCTACAACTGACATATCTCCTTTTAAAACATTCCAGAATTGAGGTAATTCATCCAGCCTTGATTTGCGCAATATCGAACCCCATTTCGTGATTCTAGGGTCATTATCGCTAGATAATTGTGGGCCAAGTAGTTCAGCATTTAAATACATGCTTCTAAATTTATATATTTTAAAAGGCTTATGGTTTAATCCAACCCTTTCCTGCCTGAAAAACACAGGCCCCTTAGAAGTAAACTTAGTAATTAGTGCTACTATAAAAAATACCGGGAAGCCTAATATCATTACAAACGATGAAAACAAAACATCAAAACTCCTCTTAAAAAACTTGATTTTAAAACTAATCTCTGGATGTGAAGAAAGCTGTATTATTGGGAGATTTTCATAGTTAACTACAGAAGCAAAACCATTATCTAACACTAAATCAGAAACAAATTTGATCTTAAGGTTATTTTGATAACCAAAATCTATTAACTTTTTTAACAATGCCTGGTTAGTATTCTTGTAACACAGAAATATCTCATCAGGCCTTTTATCCAACATCTGTTCGAATAAAATATCTGTTGAAATACTTTTCATTCTTGTTTCGTTAATAAAATCAATAAAATGATAGCCGTACTCCGGATGCTTCGCAAAAGATTTAAATAATCGCTTGGCTATACCTTCATTTCCTATAACTATTATATGCCTTCTATTATACCCCCTTTTTCTTAAAACATCCAGCGTAAAAAACATCCAGGATCTTTCAACAACAATCAGTGAGAAAAACATCACATACGAGATTACCAATTCCACACGGCCAACTTCGTATAATTTAAAGAAGTAAATAACAAACAACACTAGTACTAAATGATAAAGCAAGGAGGACGAAAACCTATTAATATTTTCGCTTAATACCAAAGGCCTGGGCAGTTGATATGTCTTTGTAAATAAAGATGTTAACAGCCAAACAAAATTAACCAATAAGATAAAATTATTAAACTCTATACTTGGTGAATGATGATTAAAAGACAATAAATACGCTAGTTTGAGAGCGATATTTAAGATAAAAAAATCACTTATAAAAATGAAAAACGGAAGCAGCTTTGAGTATTTCATGGGCCTAGGGATATGCAAAGGTAACATTTATTCTTTTCTAATTGTTTTAAAAAGAATAAAAATAATTTTACATCGACCCTAATTCATAAATTATTTTACTAAAATGCACCTATTATTAACAAAATGTTAATAGAAGTAACTTATATGGATTCTGCATTTTCAGTCAAAATTATTTCATTAACAAATGATAAGAATTCATTTTTAAACCTATCAGTTGAGAAAACAGAGGCATGTTTTGCAATATCGTTACAGTTAAAAATCGTAAATGCTTTTTCAAATGTATTTACTGCCGATATGATCGAATCTACAGATTGTTCTGTAAAAAAAACTCCTGTTTTATTTTCAATTATGCTCTCCAAAACCCCTCCTCTTTTATAAGCGATAACCGGGGTGCCACAAGCTTGAGCTTCTACGGGTAAAATCCCGAAATCTTCCTCAGCTGCAAAAACAAAGGCTTTTGCTTCTGCCAAATATTGCTTTAGCTCGTTGAAGGGCAAATGCCCCAATATTACTGTATTGGATTTTGCCAATTTGCTTATCTTTTTAAAATCCGGGCCATCCCCAATTATAAATAACTTTTTATCAGGCATTTTAGCAAAGGCGCTTACAATCAGATCTATCTTTTTATAAGGCACAAACCTGGAACAGGTAACATAGTAATCCTTTTTAATTGCAATTGGCGTAAAGTCTTCGGTAGCTACATTAGGATAAATCACTGTACTTTCCCGGCCGTAAATTTTCCTAATACGGTTACTTATATATTTTGAATTAGCAATAAAATAATCGACGCGGTTAGTGCTTATGATATCCCATTGCCTAAGCCGGTGTAAAAAATATTTAACAATAAAGCCTTTTACACCTTTATTTAAACCTGCTTCGTTCAAATATTGATGGTATAAATCCCAGGCATATCTAACCGGCGAATGACAATAGCATATATGTATCTGATTAGAATGCGTTAAAACGCCCTTAGCCACTGCATGCGACGAAGATATGACAAGGTCGTAACCTGATAAATCAAATTGCTCAATTGCTAACGGAAATAATGGCAAATAAGATCGGTACCGTTTTTTAGCAAATGGAAGATTTTGAATAAAAGAGGTTGTTACCTTATGCGCTGAAAGATTTAGCGCCTGTATAGTCTCTTCTCTTGCTACAAGCGTATAAATATCCGCATCCGGATACAGTGATGCTATCTCTTTAAAAACCTTTTCAGAGCCTCCTATTATGGTGAGCCAATCTTGTATAAGTGCGATTTTCAAATGTTCAATTTTTATTGTGTATATTAAAATGGTTTACGGTTAGTTTGCAAGTGCTATTGGGAGGAATATTATCAGCAATTACGCAATTTGCTCCTATTGTGGTATTTTGTCCGATAGTAATATTTCCTATTAGTACAGCGCCTGTGCAAATTATGCAATTCTTTTCAATTTTTGGAAAACCATCGCTTTTACTAATAACAGGGCCTACACCTCTTCGCCCAAGTGTTACTCCGTGAAAGAGGATTACGTTTGTCCCGATTTGGACACCAGATCCTACTACAAGGCCTACACCGTGAACAATTACTATCCCTCCCTCTAAATTTGATTTATAATCAATATCTATAGAATAAATCACTTGAATTATTCTCGTAAAAATCATCGACAAAATTGCAATTTTTAATTTATATAGTTTGTTTGATATTCTATAAACAAATAGTGCATGAAAACCACGATTAAAAAAAAAGATACTAAATTTATTTGCCAATGAAAAACGTTTAGCAGCATTAAGATCATTATTAATATTTTTTAATATTTTCATAAATTAAAATAAGAATCATATAAATCTAAATGCTTAGTTGCAATTTTAGGCCATTCAATACTTGTAATAAAGGATTTTATAGCCTCATTTTTATTTACAAATTGGCGATTAAAATCATCCGGAGTACTATTTCTCAATATATATAATAATTCAGCCGGGGTTTTAATATAAGTTACTGTTTTATCTAGAGCAATCGGCGTCTGAACACCTTTAGTGGTATAAATCAGCATTTGACTTTTCATTGTGGCAAATAATGAACCTCTTCTTTCCGACGCTCCATCAGGAAAGGGAAGATAAGCTATAACATGTTTGGCCAATTCGGCCGAAACCATTGTCGCGGAAAGATTAATTGCCCAATCAACGGGCAAGTCAGCAGCACTTTTTTTTAATTGAATAAAATAATCTAAATTCTTATCTAACACTTGTCCAATAATTTTTACCCTATAATTCAGACTGGCTTCTTTTAACAACCCTGCAAGTTGTATTACGTCTTCAATACCTTTTTTTGGTCTAATTAGACCAAAATAGATTATAGTATTAGGGTTTCTATCTTTAAAGTCCGGATAATTTTCAAAAAAATCATCTAAATTAGAACCTATAGGTATAACAATTGCTTTTTTATTGTACCATGGAAAGATTTTTTTAAACGTTTTATATTCAAATAGACTAGTGAAAACTATTTCAGACTTAATTGAAAATGGGACCAACCAAGCTTTTCGAAGTGGGTGAAACGCGCTTACTTCGTGTACAGTTACAATTGTTTTATATTTTAAACTTAAAATTTGTGGGACAATGCCGTATCCAAAACCAGCAGATGGAAATTGTATGTGAATTATATCTGGGTTTATTTTGTTGATTTTTTTAAAAATTTCAAAAATCTGCAAAATTGACCATTTTGTGTTTGTAAGTATCTGAATATTTATTTTTGTGTCTTTTAATGCCAAAAATATTTTTTTGGTATAATCCCCAACTCCACACGGTTCCGGAGGGTAACTGCCACTGATCATTAATACCTTCATGCCTGTTTTTGAAAATTTGTCCCGGTAATTAATACAAGTCCGGTTGCTAACCAAAAAAAACCAAAAACAAAACTAAACCCGCTAATCATATTGCTTACTATAAGTGTACAAAATGAAACTAAAATTGCTGGTTTTATGAAGGATTGATTATAAAAATAATTTTTGGTTTTATATTGATTAATTAGCAAAACGATTAGGAATGCTAAAAAGAAAAACAGACCTAATAAACCGGCATTTGATAATATTTTAACAAAAAGGTCATATGAAGTTACAGCGCCCCAACCAGCTCCTAATATTGGATGGTTTAAAAAGGTAGCCCAAGCCTCAAATACAGCATTGATTCTTTCGAGGCTTGAGTAACTATCGGACTTATTAAATAACATTTGATTAATAATATTTTGAAATGTTATATATATAATTAATAAAATGATTGGCATTAAAAAAGCAGATGATATTATAATAAGTACTTTCTTTTTTATATTGAATTCTTTAAAGCATAATAAGAATGAAAACATACTTAAAAACATTAAACAGATAATACCTCCTGATGAAGTTGCTCTGAATACAAATAGATAGAGTAAAAACAGGTAGAGAATATCCCACTTTCTGTTAAAAATATATTGCTTTTTTATAATGCCAAATATTAAAAATGGTATAAAAACTTCAACACTTTGAACAAGAATTGAAGGTTCTACGGCTACTGACGATATCCTTTTTAATCCATCTTCATCTAATACACCTTTAAATCCTCCAGCAGATTTACTTATGCTATTATTGAAAATCATATCAGGATAATTTATATTTTTATAAAAACATAGTAATTCAAGCCCTCCCCAGAACATTACAAACAGGATTGATAATGCGTAAACCTTTATCGTACGCTTGTAGTTATACTCATCCTTATTATGAATATAGATGCCTATAGCCATGATAATACCAAAAATCAAATAAAAATATTGGGTTATATTTTTACTTGAGAAAGAAATAGGATCTGATGTGCCTAATTGCCCTGTTACATTACCCATTTCGGCACCATTAATTTTCATTGGCATAACCAATGAAAGTAATACAATAGCAGCAAAACCAACTAATAACAGAATGGCTCTCATCTCAGCTTTATTTATAGGCTTATTTATTACATTTTTCTTTGCATTGCTAATAACTAAACAAATTAACCAGAGCATACCTAAAAACATGAATGGCTGTATAGCACTACCGTTATCATCAGAACCAACATTTATTACTGCTGTTGCAGAAAATGGTATAAAAAAGATAGTAATATCATAAAGAAACTTCCTACTCAATAACATACCATAAAGCCCCAGAATTATGATTACAATTCCAGTGTAAGTAATATTCATATAGTAATAATATTAAGACTAAGCCCAGGGTTTCTATATGACATTATTTTAATACGAATGTTTTTCATAACTGTTTCAAAAATATTAGCTGGAATATAATGCCAGGGTTCTATTAGCTCTGTTTTCACAAGAAAATCTAGCTAATTGATCGTGCCCGCGTTTTATATATTCTAACCTTATAACCTCATTGGTTAACATTTCAACCACTTCTTCAGTCAATTCTTTTACAGTGTTAAATAACATTCCGGCATTTCCTATTGTTTCCGGTAGACTAGAGGCGTTCCTCGCTATAACAGGACAATTATATTGCATGGCTTCCAATACAGTTAATCCAAATCCTTCATAATAACTGGGCGAGATATACAAGGCAGCATTTTTATATAAATCAATTAAATCCTGGTTAGAAACATAACCTAAAAACATGATGTTTGATTGCGGTAATGCAAGTGATTTAATAAGTTCTTTAATTTCATTAAGATATTCATTATCGTTAATTCCGGCAAAAACCAATTTAATATCATTATAGCTGGATGTTTCATTCAACAATAAATGATATGCTTTAATTAAATCATCAATCCCTTTACTTCTAATCATTGTGCCTATGTTAAGAATATATTTATTGGCTGTAATATTATTATTTTCTAATATTGATTTGGCTTGACTACTATTTGTAGCTAACTTGGGTTCGATACAATTATGAATTAAACTAATTTTGGATTCTAGTATGTTATAATATTTTAACACATCAGATTTAGTTTGCTCTGAGATCACAATTACTTTGTCGGCCCTTTGTACAGCCGGAACAGCAAAATTATTTAATAGAAATTTAATCAATCCATTCATTTTTTCGGGAATGGTTTTATGATACACATCATGAACTGTAATAATCACTCTGGTTTTTGAGATACGAAATAAAGGGCCAAAAAAATAAGGATTATGATATACATCAATTTTATTAAACAATAAATAAAATGGAATTATAAAAGCTGATATAAAAATATGGATAGGATAATAACAATATATACGAACTATTTTATAGTTCGTATATTCCTTTAGCTGATTTCTTAAAACTGTTGTATCAAATCTATGATCAGTAAGAATAATATACTGATTAATAGCATCTATTTTTAATATATTTTTTATTAAACTTAAGAATGTAACGTCAACACCGGTTTGCCTGTTTCTAAGGAAAGTGCAATCAAATAAAATTTTCATTAATTACTATTAATATATTTTATTTACTTTTTTATTTATTAAAAACGATTGATTTTCGGGCTTTGAATATCTGTTTAATAATTTCATAAGTAAAAAATAACGCTCACTTCCCAGTATCTTGAATACTATTTTAAAAATCTTATTTATTTTTTTAAGTTTAGTATCAAAGTTAGCATATGTTTTTCTATTTTGTTTCGTTGGCTTATTCTTACTAATTAAACCATACATTAACAGCATGTTATAATAACTCCCATCCTTTAAAAAAGGGTCGCTAATAATATCTCCATTATCAGTCAGGGCTCTATATAGTCTTCTATGGTGGTCTAAAACCGGGTCACCATTTGAAAACATGTTATACGTATAATCCGATTTCCGTAATTCGTTAAATTTAAATTTGTTAGTTATTTCAGTATAAATATCACGTACAAAACTATAATCAGGATATTCGGAAATTTTCATGTCCCAAAAATCCTTGTGTATAAGATTCAGATCGTTGGGATCATACCCGGCAAAGTGAACAAAAATTAAGGGTTCTGTTTTGTGTGTTAAACGATTTTTGACAAAGAAGGTATTTTGATCTTTAAAAATCTCCCTTTCAAACAAATTCCATGGAGCTAAATTATATCCTGTTGATTTAGATATAAGTAATGTATCATAAGCATATACAGGCAAAAAATCAGCCCAACGTTGATCGGTATGTAGAGATTCTTGCCTATCCGCATAACATTGATTGGATAAACGATTCTCCCACCAATTAAGTATAAATAAGTTATTAGGGGTATTTTTAAATGCCACAAAACCAAAGTTATAAATACCAACAAAAAGGGTATCGCTTTCTTTTTGATTACCCGTATAATGTATTTGAGGAGTAATATAATGTGGAGTAACAACAATCTCTTTATATTCAAGATCCTTAAATATAGTTCCAAGATCATTAAATACAAAAATGTCCGGGTCGAAATATATTGCTTTTTCTGCCTTAAGGTTATTAAACACATACTTAAAGCACGATGGTTTAACAGAAGTACAAAACTCAGTTACATTATATTTAAAAGCCCAATCCGTTAACCCTGTAATACCGAGGCTGCTTACAGGTATTATTATTTCGTCTGGGTTATCTAAATTGATAGTTTCATCCGGTTCATCTGCTAAAAAAACAATAAATGTAACAGGTGTAACACTGTATTCTTTTATTGACCAAGACAAGGCCCGAGCTAAAGGCAAATAATTTTTTGCGACAATTGTAAATACGACTTTTTCGTTTACCATTCTATTAAACCTCAATGTTAAATTTTGTAAAAACCAGTTCTTTTTGATAGGCCATGTATAAAGCCATATACAATTGCCTTGACCTTCTGCAATTTGTCATCTTCAGCCAATAAAACTTTAATTATTCTAAAAATGATATGATTTTTTATTAATATTTTTTTATGGGGTTTAGGGAATAGCTTAGGATACATTAACCAAACAAACAATTGGTTTCTAACAATAAAATAAGTTCTGAATGCCGAATAATTATCTGTTTTAAATCCCCATTTTGTTTTGGTTACATAGCCAACCTTATGTTCTAGCAAAATATCAGTAAATACTACAGTTTTGTACCCCTTGCTTTTAATCCGGTAACAAAACTCATAGTCAACAGCATCTATGAACAATTCATCCATAAACATGTCGAATACCTTGAAAATACTTAAAGGAAATATTGAACCGGAAGTAATCGTATCCGCTACTATTTTACTTTCATTCGTCAAATCATATAAGGGTACGTTTTCACATACAGGGTTAATACCGAACACTCCAATTTTCTCATCCCTGGTATTTTCGATCATTTCTAGATAATTAGCTAAGCTGTCACCTTTAAAACAACTATCCTGATCCATAGTAAGGATATGAGTATAATCATTATCTATAGACCATTTAACGCCATGATTTAATGCGGTAGCTATTCCTACATTTTCGCATAACCCTAAAAAAATCAGTTTGTTAGTATATTTAAAAAAACGCTCATTAGTTTTTAATGAACTATCGGGAGTGTTTTCCCAAATGATGATCTTCTCAACATCTTTTATACATGAATTTATATTTTTTTCTAATTCATCTAAATCGGGGAAATAGGTTACAATTATTGCAGATAGCTTCATGTGCGTTTAAATAATGAAGAAAAATTTAGATTTTTTGCGACCTTGAAAAAATCGGAGATTTTTATATTAAACTCCTTTATAACAACAGATGGCCATTTCCATCCTTGATAACAAGAATCAATAAGTCCCGGTGTAATAGCCATACCTAATAAACCCAAGCTAGTGAATTTAAAAAACAACAGTAATAATATTACGGTAGCAATGCCTGATAATAACGAAGGTTTAACAAATGAAATGTGATTTCTGGTAGAAATTATCGCACCAGAAATACCTGAATTCAAACCTATTAATGAAGATATGCCAACTATTAACAAAAGTTGTTCATTTAAAGCCGTATTGCTTTTTATCAGATGTAAAATTATGCCCCCAAATAATATAATAAAAGAGGCTCCCATTATAAAAATGATGTTGGCTATTATTATTATACCTTTGATACATATGTTTTTTATTCTTTCATAATCACCCTCTACACGTAAGTTGGCTATCTGCGGAAGAAATGTTGCTACTGATATGGCCGCAATACTTACTGTTATATCCATCATTTGTTTAGCTATACCAAATGATGCAATTGCGGATAATGGCAAATATAACGAGCCTATAAATATTGATGATTTTTGTATCATAAAACCACCTAATGAAGTTACACCATATTTTACAGCATTAGGATAAATGGATTTTAAAACACTTCTTTTGTCATGATTTTCACTCTTATTTAAGTTAAATACAATTTTGGGAGTAAAAAATTGCTTTTGGGATATGTTCCTGATGATTATAATGGAAATTAGCTGGGCTAAAACTAATGCAATTAAGCCGAACCCTAAATAGATTGCTATTGTAGCGATCAATAAATAAACCACATGACCTAAAATTGTTATTTTTTGGGAGATCTTTATCAGCCCGCGTCCCTCAAGTAATGCATCATAATAAAGCGTGTATAAATCATACGTATTAATCGCAATAAATAAAAACCAAGCAATGTAAACATTAGTTTTATCGCCATGATAGTTTATCAAAAGCCTCGACATGTAATACGATCCACTTGTTGCTAATATTAAGAAGATAACAATGGATACCCTCGAATAAAACCAACGCATGGAACCCAATAGCCCCTTCAATAAATTATAATCTATTTCTTTGTTATCAAATGAAATTTCGTGACCAACAGTTTTTAATGATCGAACGCCGCTAAATATATAAGTTACATTTCTACTAAAAGATGAATTAAACCCAAAGTCAACCAAAAAAACCAATGCCGCAATAGATGAAAATACAGTCCAAATGCCAACTTGTTCACTTGGCAATTTATGTAAAATTACAGGCAATAATAAAGCAGTAGAGGATATTTTAAAAAACGTTGCTATGTAATTCCATAATACATCTGTTTTTGTAATTTTCATTTGAGGAGTACTGTGTGTAGATGGGGTTTATATCAAAAAATATATTTATTCTATGCAAAGGTTACCACCTATTCGTTAGTCATTATTTTCTTTATTATCAGAAAAGAAAGAATTAATCCCCCCCCCTAAAATAACACCCACAATTAATGCAAAAAATTTCCCGACTTTATTTACCTCTAATGGCAAAATTGGCGCATCAATAACTTGAATTAATGGCGTTTCCTGCCTTAGCATCAACTTCGAAATTTCCAGATTCTTAACAACTTCAGTATATATTGCACTGCTCGCTTGCACGTCAACTTGTTTTTTTTGCGAAGGGACTCTAAGTGAAGCCAGTAATGGATTAGCATTAGGCGATGCATCGGAGGCTGATGCTACTCCCGAGATGGATAAATTCAAAACGCTTCGTACACTATCAGCCTGCTTTTGCAACGTTTGCACATCCTGAGACGCTTTCTTTGTTTTAGTTTGAATGTAAAAGTTATTTACGGTTTGTACTAGTACGTTTGTAAATTCTTTGGCAAACAGTTCGTCTCCCGTAGAAACCTGCACATTTATAATGCTTAACTTCTTGTCGGGTTTTGAAACACCTAATACCTTTTTATTAAATGTTTCAACTAAATCATTAATTATACTATCCTGCGTTCTGTTGAACTTTGCAGGATCACCATTGAATGAGATATTATTTATATCATCCTTTTTTCTCCATTTAGTACGTAGTTTATTAAAATCGATATATCTATCAATTAATAATTCATCTTCCCCATTGAAGTTTGACTTACTTAGTAAAGCCTTTGCAATCATCAACCGGGATTTATATAGCTCAATAATATTATCGCCCTGAAATAAACCAGTACTACCTCCGGCACTCATATCAATGCCTGCTAATGATGCCAATCCAGCATATTGACTTAGCCCACCGCCTTTGCTGCCTTCGTCCAATACAAAAGTGCAATTAGCAACATAAACTGGTTTCTTTAATACAGCGTAGCCAAATCCAATAATACCGCCTAAAACTCCAACTAAGCAAACGGTTAGCCATTTGGTCTTTAAATATTTTATTATTGATTTAGCTTTTATTAAAACATCTTTAAGTGATATCTCATCAGTATTAATAGCTTTATTTTCATTCTCGTTCTGATTCATACTCGGGAAATAATTAAGCGGTTATCTATTCAAACTCAAGATACCCAAAATTATAGCTCCAATTGAAGCTAAACCAGTGGTAAGCCCTAATATCGTTTGCAACGAATTTCCAACTGGAGCAGGTTTTAAAGGCACATATATCTGGCTTCCCGGTTTTACGCCAGGGTGAATGTTAAAAAATAAAAATTTACGTGTACCTTTTACTGTACCGTTTGGATATACCACATAAGCACCTGATTTTAGTGCACGAGGAGCATATCCTCCCGCATTAGAAACAAAATCATTAAATGATTTTGAATTATCGTATACCACAGCACTTGGGTATAAAACTTGCCCGTTAACCCGTACAATCTGCTGTTCTTTCGGAATTCTTAGTTCGTCGCCATCCTCCAGTAACAAATCAATTTTAGATCCTGGACTCTTTAAGATGTTTTTTAAATCAATACCTACAAAATCATTACGCTGCTGTTGGTCATCATTGCTGGTTGAATCTTTATAGGCTTGTTTCAGTCTGTTAGACTTTGCGGTTTGTTCAAGTGCTAAAGCAGTAGAGTCTGTTTTACTTTTATCAAGACCTAAAATAGCAATATTGTTTCGCTTCAATGATCCTCCTTCAACATCAGCAAACACTGTTAATCCGCCTGCACGTTTAACCAAATCTGATATTTTTTCATTTTTGTTTTTAATAGTATAAGATCCGGGATATAAAACTTCGCCTTCAACTTTTACAACTTTTTGTTTCTCGTACCCTGGTAAACTGTATACCGAAACAATATCAAAGGGTTGTAGCACAAAATTAGCCGTTCCGGATGTTATTTGATCATCAATATCAACACTAAAAACCTGGGCTACCGTACTGTTTTTTGATTCTGGATTGGAGTCGGATACCCGTCGGGCTACCTCAATACGTTTAGTACTGGCACCTTCGGCAAATCCACCTGCTTTTAATATCAAGTCTTCTACCTTCATATTATCACCAAAAGCAAATTTACCCGGTTTTCTAACTTCACCATTAATAGTCACCGTATACTTGTCACGTAAATCAAATATGGAAGATATACTAACAACGTCCTCACGTTGCAACGGTATATCAGTTACCTTATTTTCAACATCTTTTAAATTAAAACTTATTATCTCAGTTGTATTATCAGGTTTTAATCTTGTAATTGTACCGCGTTCAGTAAAAGCATCCTCCTTTAAACCTGCGGCGTTTGCAATTAGCTGATACAATGTTAATCCCTTTTGCAGTTCATACTCTCCGGGTTTAAAAACAGCTCCTGTAATAATAACTCTGTTCTCGTACCTGTTAATAATAGTCCCAACCGTAAATTTATCACCTCTTAAAGGGATATAATCATTATAGTCAGCCTCAAGAACATCTGTAATTTTTCTTTGCTGATCATTTATTTGTGACACCTTGATACGCGCAGTATAGGCACTATCAGTAAAGCCACCTGCATAATTTAATATATTCTGCAATGTTTCTCCGGGCAAAACTTCAAATAACGCAGGGATCTTAACCTGACCAGCGAGCTCTACCCTGGTTCTATAAGTAGGAACACGCACTATATCCTGATCCTGTAGTGTAATGTTATCTTTTTGATCACCTTTCACCAAAAAATCATAAACATCCAAATGTTTTATTATCCGGCTATTTCTGATGACTTCAATCTGCCTTAAGCTACCATTATAATTA
>Ga0206809_1110_pt1 | contig 14671 bp, 19 predicted proteins | sample Alteio_BWOrgCont_55_FD_152903 | JGI IMG/M metagenome (GOLD analysis project Ga0206809, IMG submission 152903) | Enriched cells from forest soil in Barre Woods Harvard Forest LTER site, Petersham, Massachusetts, United States -... | ecosystem: Environmental > Terrestrial > Soil > Temperate forest >... | reverse complement strand
ACGTTTCCCGCCATTGCTTCTCCAATACGATACGTGGGGTCAAATGTATAAGCAACATCGTGTACATTAATGGCATTAAAAATCCATGTTTTATAGGTGCCATCAGGCTTAATCATTTCTGATGGGGCAGAATTAAAAGGCTTTTTAGCGAAGTTGGCTATATCCAGTTTCTGACGAAGATCGGCAGGCAACATTTCTTTTTCATTTTGCAAAGTGCCCGTTCCATCGCATATATATTGGTTAGGTAAGCTAAGCTCTACATGAAAAGAACCAAAATCACCGTAAAATTCATGGTCCATGTGCTGATCAGTATCCCAACCTTGTTTAGCGTCGTACACTGAAATACGCGGATACCAATGCACTAAATTATAATGCTTATACCCAAAAGCCCCAAACAATTTCATGCGGTTGCGAAGCAATACATCATTATCGAAATAAGTTTTAAATTTTATATTAAAGGTGATAGATTCTCCTGATTTCAAAGGGGTTTTCAACCACACTTTCATTACCGTGTTATCTACTTCGGTTTTTAAAGCCTGACCATCTATGGTTATGCTTTCTACATTGGTTCCTAAACCCGCACTACGGTATCGACCATATTTTAATTTCACGCCATTATTCTTATACAAATCCGACATATAAGAACCTTTGGTTTGTGCATTGCTGTATAAATGAAAAAACACAAAAGGCAACTCGTTAGGCGAGTTGTTATAATAGGTAAGTGTTTCATCGCCACTTACAATATTTAACGTATCAATTAATTTGGCTTTAATAGTATAATTTACATCTTGCTGCCAATAGGCGGCATTTGGTTTTCGGTTTTTCCAATACATCGCATTAGAAGCTGAACGATAGTCTACTGTTTCAGTTTGGGCTTGCAAAATAAAAGGCAAAAATGCCAGCAAAAAATATTTTTTAATCATAGGTGTCCAAAGATAAAATATTTTAAATAATGGGTTAAAGAGGCTATAAAAAATAAAAGCTAATAAAATTGATAGAATTACTTAATTCAAAATATATTTGCGTGAAATTTTAACACATACTAAATATGGTTTTACCTGTTGTTGTATATGGCGACCCCGTTTTAAGAAAGATGGGCGTTGACATTGATAAAAATTATGAAGGGCTTGATGCCCTCATTGCCAATATGTTTGAAACCATGTATGCGGCAAATGGAGTTGGCATTGCCGCCCCACAAATTGGCAAAGCCATACGTTTGTTTGTTATTGATGCCAGTCCGTTTGCAGAAGTTGACGAAGACGATGAAGAGGAGGAGGAAGATAAACTGAGTAAAAAAGAGCTTGCTTTTCTTAAAAACTTTAAACGTGTTTTTATTAATGCAAAAATAATAGGCGAAAAAGGTGAAGAGTGGAAATTTAATGAAGGTTGCTTAAGCATTCCTAAAATACGAGAAGATGTGTTGCGTAAGCAAACCGTTACTATAGAATATTACGACGAGCATTTTAAAAAGCATACCGAAACACTTGAAGGACTTGCTGCACGAGTTGTTCAGCACGAGTACGACCATATTGAAGGAAAACTTTTTACAGACAAAATATCTGCATTTAAACGCAAATTGCTTTCAGGAAAACTTGCTGATATAAGCAAAGGAAAATTTACAGCAGATTATAAAACAAAAGTTTATAGGACAAAAAAATGAGTTTCATAAAAAAAATAACATCCGTTTTATTTTTGGTTATTATAAGTGTAACTATTACTTCTTGCAATCAGGATACAGAATCTAAAGATGCCGCAACCTTAGCTGCGGAGGTGGAAAAAGCTAAAACAACTGAACTTCCGGCACCGCCGCCTAAAACAGAAGTTCCGTCGCAGGAAGAATTGCAAAAGCAAATAAAAGACATGGAAAAGGTTTTGTACGCATCAGAAGTGTTAGATGTAAACAAAGCTAAACAAATGATTAGGCTGTACGATTTGTATCATAAAAATTATTACAAAGACAATATATGTCCTGATTATTTATTGAAAGCCGGAGAAATTAGCGAAAACATTAATCAATTTAATCGTGCAGCCGATTTTTACAGAATGTGCTGCGCCGAGTATAACGATAATTTTAAGCTACGAGGTGAGTGTTTGTTTAGGTTGGCAAACATGTACGACTATAAACTGAACGATTATATACATGCCAAACAAACCTACAAGCAAGTAATAGAGCAGTATCCTAAAACACAATTAGCTAAAGATGCCGATGCTGCCCTTAAAATGATGGGGAAATCTGATATTGACATGGTGCATGAGTTTGAAAGAAAAAACGCAGCTAAAAAATAAATTTGTAAATTCGCGGCATGATAGAGCGTACAATAAATTGGTTTGAACAACAAGCTTTTGGTGTTTGCGAGTGGTTAGGTCAAAAATTAGGCATAGCTTCTACCAATGTGCGTATGTATTTTATCTATCTGTCGTTTTTTACATTTGGCTCTCCGGTTATTGTTTATTTTATGATGGCTTTTTTATTAGAGTATAAAAACTTTTTTAAACCAAAAAAATACCGCCGCCCAAATGTTTGGGATTTTTAATTCCCGTCAAAAAAAGCATAACCAAAAAAATTTCTTAAAAGTTAATTCCTTGTTAATAAATTTTGACAATTTGTTTAAAATACTCATATTTGTATGTTTAAAAATAACTTGTTATGATAAAACTGATAAAACAAAGCCTGTTAACCGTTTGTTGTTTTACGTTTTCTTTTGCTTTCTCTCAGGAAGTAGCTATCACCAATAGCCTTCCGGCTTCTGCTTCAGCAGGGCAACCTTTAGAAGCCAAATACAATTTAACCAAGTCGCCTACCATGGGCAGTTTTGCTAAATTTCAGGTAGATTTGCCGGCAGGATTTGCTGCCGAAAGTGTCGATATAAAAGGCGGTAATTTTACGTTTGAAAACAACCGCGTTAAAATAGTTTGGGTATCGTTACCGGGCGATGCCGCTTTCGATTTTATTTTTAAAATGACTCCTTCTGCAACTACATCAGGTAGCATTACTTTTGCTCCGCAGTTCTTTTATTTAGAAAACAATGTGAAAAAAGAATATGTAGTGCCACCATCCTCCATTACTTTTGGCGGAGATGGGGCTGCCGTAGCAACAACTGATAACACAACTAATGCTACACCACCTGCAACTGATAATAGTACTAATTCAACCAGCAACACCGATAACACAAACAATACTGTTACAGCTACTCCTATTGATAATAGCGGTTCGTTAAACACTACAACTACTACTGATAACACAAATTCTACTAACAACACACCTCCACCCCCTGTTGAAAAAGCTCCCGCACCAACCCCAGTTGTAAACACTCCACCTCCTGCTGCGGCAAAAAGTAACGTGGTTTTTCATGTACAAGTAGCTGCTTTAATTAATAAACCAAGCAAATCTAAATTTGCAGAATATGGTACTGTTAAAGTTATTGAAGATGCCGGCATGTATAAAGTGTTAGTAGGCAGTTTTAAAACATTAGAAGAGGCTCGTGCCTACAAAAAAACGCTAATTGCAAAAGGAGCCGAAGGTTGCTTTGTAGTAGCTTACGAAAACGGAGTACGAATTAAAATTTAAAAACAACACCCCATGCTTAAAAAAATAATTTACATCATTGCTGGTTTAGTAGTGATTTACTTGGTGCTTTGCCTTATTGGACCAAAAAAAATACAGGTTGAGCGTTCTATCACAGTAAACGCTTCTAACGAAGTTATTAAAACACAATTAGCCGATTTTAAATTTTTTCAAGAAAAATGGTCGCCTTGGGCAGAAAAAGATACTGCCATGAAAACTACTTTCGAAGGTGAGACAGGGCAGCCTGGTAGTAAATATTCGTGGGAAGGTAATAAAGAAGTGGGTTCAGGTTCTATGGAACTAATTGCCATTAATGGCGATACCATTTTACAAAAAATTATTTTTACTGCGCCACGTCCAGGCGGGGGTGATGTTTATCTTATTGCAAAGCCTAATGGTAACGCAACAGTAGTTACTTGGGGAATGAAGTTTGATGTTGGTTTTATGATGAGAGCCATGATGCTGTTTATGAACATGGATAAAATGATTGGTGACAAGTACGAAAAAGGCTTGGCAAAATTTAAAGAAGTAATGGAAGCTGAGCCTACAGCCAAAACATACAATGGATTTGAAATAAAAGAAGTTATTTGGTCTGAAAGAAATTACTTTGGTAAAAAAGCAACCGTAGCACTTGATAAGCTAAGTGATTTTTTTGCGGAGAGTTTTCCGAAAATTTTTAATGATGCCATTAATGGAAAATTAGAGCATACAGGACCACCAAGTGCTATTTTCTACACATACGATGAAGAAAAAAAGCAAACCGAATGTGCTGCTGTTATTTCGGTGGCTGATGGGCAACAACTTAAAGGCTGGCAAAAATTTAATGTGCCTGCCGCTAATTTAGCTTTACACATTGCTTATTACGGATCTTACGACAACCTTGCTAATGCACATAAGGCTATGAATGATTATATGAAAGAAAAAGGCTTAACACATGATTTTACCATTGAAGAATACATTAGCGACCCTATGACTGAAAAAGACACTACTAAATGGTTAACTAATGTTTATTACGTTATTAAAAATAGCGATAATGTACAAATTAGTGTTCAGTAGCATTTAGCCTTTACCCATTTCTTGTTCTAAGTATTGCTTTAGTTTTTCGGGAGTTAAGTTGGCTCGTATAGTTCCGTTTACAGATAAAGAAACATTGCCTGTTTGTTCGGAAACACTTAAGGCTATGGCATCCGTGCTTTCTGTAATTCCCACGGCAGCTCGATGCCTCATACCATAATGCGCCGGAAATTGTTCTTTTTCGGTTACAGGTAAAACACAACGTGCGGCAATAATCCGGCTTCCTTTAATAATAACCGCACCATCGTGCAGGGGAGAATTTTTAAAAAAAATATTTTCAATCATTCGTTCGCTTAACCCACTATCAATCGCCTCACCCGAATTAATGTAAACAGCCAAATCAGAATTTCGGGCAAGTACAATTAATGCACCTGTTTTACTTTCGCTCATACTAAAGCAAGCATTTATTAAAGGGGTAAAATCTACCTTGGCATACTCATCCATAAAACTATGTTTAGCCGGATAAAAAATTTTACCTAATAATTTACTTCTACCTAAAAATTCGTTGCTGCCAATAAATAACAAAAATCTGCGCAATTCTTGCTGAAACACCACAATAACTGCAATTACACCTACATCAATAAATTTGCCCAGTATGGTGCCAAACAATTTCATATCTAAGGCGCGCACTAAAATCCATACTACGTAAATAGTAATAATGCCAAAAAACACGCTAACTGCCGGAGTGCCTTTTACTAAATTATATAACTGGTATAATAAAATAGCTACCAATAAAATATCAAAGGCATCAATCCATCTAAAGGTTATAAATAATGTGGGCAAATGTAACAGCACGTTTAGTAATTGGTTTCGTTAACAATGTATAACGGACGTTTACGTATATCGGTTTGCAACTTACTAATATATTCGCCAATAATGCCCAAACAAATTAGTTGCACACCACCGATAAAAGATACAGCAATCATAAGCGATGCCCAACCTTTTGGTAAATCGTTATTAAAAATAAAGTACGATAGTAACGCATAAATAATTAACAACAACGATATGCCAGATACTACAAAACCCATAATGGTAGCTATACGCAGCGGCACATTAGAAAAACCTGTAATGCCATCAAACGCCAGTTGAAATAATTTTTTGTAGGTGTAACCCGGTTCACCAGCCGCACGTACATCTCGGTCGTACTCAACAAAAGTTTGTTTAAAGCCAAGCCATGCAATTTGTCCGCGTAAAAACTTATGTTGCTCAGGCATGTTTTTTAAAACCTCCGCTACTTTACGTGTCATAACCCTAAAATCGCCTGTATCTAAAGGCACATCTACGTTTGATATGCGTGCCAATAATCTGTAAAAGGTTTTATAAGCAGTTTTCTTTATAATACTTTTATCTTTTCTCGAACGACGTTTTGCGTACACCACCTCATTACCTTGTTTAATCAACCCAATCATTTCTTCAATCAACTCTGGCGGGTCTTGTAAATCAGCATCAATAATGGCAATAATATTGCCCCTACATAAATCAACACCGGCAGTAACCGCTATTTGATGCCCAAAATTTCTACTAAAATCAATGTATCTTACTTTATCATCAGCTTGCGCTAAAGCTTTTATTAATTGTATAGAAGCATCTCTGCTGCCATCGTTTACAAAAACCAATTCATAACTCAGTCCTATTTTTTCTACCACAGGACGCAAGCGCGTAACCAAGGTGGGAATATTTAATTCTTCGTTATAAATGGGTATAATAATAGATAGTTCTACCATAATTTTTAATTGGGTGTTATGATTAATTACACCTCAAAGCCTCACAAATATAACATTTTTACTGTGTTTGTATTTGCTGGTTATTGCTGCATTTTTTATGCAAATTTACAGACTAAAGAAAATAATCAGCGTGGTAAAAAAACTACTTCTATTATTGGTGTTATTTAATTGCACATTAGTAGCGCAAATAAAATACGACACGCTAATTAAAACACCTGCATATAATAGTTATTATAGCTTTTTGTACAAGGCTCCTGTAATTGTTTGTTATAAATTATATAAAGGCGGTGGAGATTGCAGTAGAGCAGAAAATCATTTTCGTTTTATAAACACCTTAGGATTTGAGAACGAAGCCAAACCTAAAGACTATGCAAAATCGGGTTATGATGAAGGGCACATGGCAAATGCCGAAGACTTTGCTTTTGATTGTATTTTAGAAGAAAACACATTTAGGTTTTACAATGCCGTACCACAAACCCCTGAAAACAACAGAGGCATTTGGAAACATTACGAAACAGAAACAAGAAAATTAAGTCAGTCGGATAGTTTATTAGTTATTTGCTACAATCATTTTAGTACGGAAAAATTAAAAACCCGAATAGCCATACCAGATACAAATTACAAATTTGTTTACTCGTTAACCACACATGAGTTATTATTATCAATTAGCATCTGCAATAATTCTCAACCCATCGAAAGCAACCCGACTAAGGAAATTGAAAACGATGTGAGGAAAATAATTAAACCTTAGGTTTACTTAACAACTGTTATTTTAAATTTTTCGTTTTCGCCGATTATATCTGCTATTGCAAAAAGTTGTTGCGTTTTTTCATCTAATCCAAGATACTTACCATTATCAGCCTTAAAAGCAACAAACCCATCCTCAAGTTCAATTAATTTAAACTTTTCCCAACCATTGGCTATTTCTGCCGATGCATTAACTTTTCCTTTATCATGTAAATCGGCTGATAAAAAGAATTTTTTTAAATTTTCCTCACCAATCACTATTTCTGCCAACATATTAACTTTTCCTTTATCACGTAAATCGGCTGATAAAAAGAAATTATGGAACGAAAGAAATGCGCACTCATTATTATAATACCTCACAAACGTAAATGTTTCCCAACTACTTGGTTTTTCTCTATTAGCAACTACAACACAGTCAGGCTCAGCACAACAATATTTTCCATTAGCTGCTTGTATATTTATACTTTGCTCAAGAGGCTGATCAACACTTAATGTAAATGGAAAATCTATTATATTTTTAACTCTTGTTTCTAAAACAATATTTAAAATAATATCTGGTTTTTCTTTTACAACCAAATCTTCGCGCACTCTATACATCCATTGATCGTGAACAATTACCAATTTAGCAAACTGTTCCTGAAAAAATCGTATCATATGCATAGTAAACGAGTCACGAATAATTAAACATTTCAGTTTTTTTCCATTATCATTTTCTTTTTATACTTCATACTCGTATTCACTAATCAACGGAAGTGTTTTGTATCCTTTTTTAACCCCATCATGTCCATACACCTTATATTTTTCTTTAAGTCTGACATACGGCTCAGGATATTCTTTCTCTACGTTAAGCATGGTTGCCATGTTGCCATATCTTTGCTCAACCGAAACAGTTAGCATATCAAGAGATATAGGTTTCAATTCCGGAAAATCTTTCGACACCCTATTCATTATTTCCTGATACCCATAATAAGCTCCCAATTCATTCCAATGATCATCTGTATGTTGGTATAATTCTCTACCATCGTTTTTATGTTTAAGTAAATTTTTTCTTACATCTATAATATTAATTGTTGAGTCATTATTTAAACTCACAATTTGGTCATATCTAAAAGTATCTGATATTTGAATAATTTGCCTTGGCAAATGTTCGGGATACATTTGCATTTTATTGGGCACCATTACTAAATAATATTTAATACCTCTTTTAGCGGCCCATTTAGTTCGCTTTATTAATTCGTTTCTAAATTTTTCTACTTCCTCTTTTGTAAAGTGGTTGGCTCCTTTATAATTTAACGCGCAACTCGCCTCATAAAACCAACCATCTTTTCCTACCGTTACTATATCAGGGACAGATGATACATTAAAAAGTGAAAATTGCAGTTTATTTAACAGCTTAATAAAATTATTTCTTAAACAAAAATTGTCGGTATAATAATCGTCGTACTCTTTTATATATTTCCCTATAGTACTACTTTTAAACGTTGGTCTTTCTATTTTTGTTCTGTTTTCACTATTTTTTTCCTCCTTAATAAAATGTAATTTTCTATTTACAGTAGGCAAAGCCAATATACCTAAAAAAAACAGCATCATTAATATATTTAATATTTTAAAATACGTTTTCATTAAAATCTAAAATATATAAATGGATTATATGTGCTGCCTGCCATATAACACACAGTAATAAAAAACAAACTAATACTAATTATAAATTTAGCCGAATAAAAAACGGTCTTATACGTGTTTTCATTTGCTTTAAAACTAAATTTAATCATTTCTATTATCCATCTAAATATGCCCAAAGTGCCTGCGCATAGGGTAGTTAATAGAAATGGCTTGCTTACAGGTAAACATCATTTTGCTACACCTTACCAAATGCAGGAGCTTTTAGAAAAAGAAAAAATAAAAGTAGCGAACGATAAAATTATTCATTTCGAAAAATATTATTGGGACCCTTTGGTTGAGTTGCTATAAATCAGTTTAAATTTTACTGATAATTTCTAAGCAAAATTATTTCCATACGAATGTCGTACAAAGGTCTATCGTGGCTATCGATTTCAGCTTCCGTAATTTTGTCAACCACGCTCATGCCTTCTACAACTTCACCAAAAACAGTATAATTGCCATCTAAATGAGGTGTGCCACCTACTTTTTTATACGCCTCAATTTGCTCAGGTGAAAATGTATAATGAGGGGTTATAATGTAAATGGGGTTAATTTTTTCGTCCAGTGTTTTTTCTATTATTAGTAAGCTGTCTGTTATTTTATTCTTTTTGTAATACTGATATTTTTCTGAAACAGTTTTGTATTCAGGTGTTTGTAGTATGCTATCTTTTAAATGCGTACGAATTTTTTTATTGATTCTATATTCGTATAACTGTAAATCTTTATCGGATAAACGCCCTCGCCCTTGTGTAATATAAAACTGACAACCCGACGAAGCGTGCAGTGGGTTAACATCATCACCATCTCTTGCGGCACAAAGCATCCCTCGTTTGTGAAACAGGTTGGGGGTAATTTCTGCAGGAATCGTATATTTATTATCGCTATCGCCCAACATTACAAATTGCTTGGCGTGTTTAGAATAAGGGTCACCGCCTTGTATCATAAACCCCGCTATTATTCTATGAAAAAGCAAACTATCGTAAAAATGTTGCTGAACCAGTTTTATAAAATTATCGCGATGCAAAGGGGTTTGGTTACTAAGGCGAATCTTAATATTTCCGTACTGGGTTTTAACAAGCACAAGGACAGTTTTGCTTGTATCTTCTTGATTTATTGGGTTTTGCGAATAAACTTTACTCCAAAAAGTAAGGATAAAAAGAGTTAAAAGGCTAAAACTTTTCATTTTTATTAAAATTTTCATAACTTTGTTTGAAAGAGACACAAATATGAAGAAATTTTATTCATTTATATTCATTGCCTTCATAGGAATTTTAATTTTTCAAGGTAGTTCTTGCAAAGGTCCTCAGCCTTGTAAAGCCACCATTACTGTAATGGATAGCATAGGAGCACACACACAAGCTGGTGTTAACATACATTTGTACGCTAACGTTGTATATAATGGAGCTAATTACACAGGAGATTTAATTGTAAATGGGGTAACCGACGCAACCGGAGAAGTAAGTTTTACCATAAAAAACCCTTGCATTTTAAATATTCAGGCAACGGTTCCTAACTGCGATTCTGCATCATCATCACATCCTCGATACAAATACTGTATAGGTACCGGCATTGTTAGGTTTGATGAAGGGCAAACAAATACTAAAACGGTTAACCTTAACCAGTAATTACACTAGCCATTTTATTTTTTTAGCTAAGCGATTAAATAAAAATAATCCGGCTAAACAACCTGTTGAATTAGCAATGAAATCAAGTATATCACCACTACGCTCAGAGAAAACATAGTACTGCATTATTTCTAAACTTCCACCGTAGCTTACACAAAATAAAACCGAAATCCATTTGTAATTTTTCTTTATAAATGTTTCGTCAGAAAGAGAAATTAATGCGCGTATCAAAAAAATTTGCTCTACAAAAAAAATACCAGCGTGTACAAACTTATCAAACGATAAAAGCTCTAACCAATTAATTTTTGGTATAGCTTTGCCGGGCATGCTGCAAAGGACAAAGATGACGACTGTCCATAAAATGAAAGGAAGAAATTTTTTCACAAAGAGAAAGAAAAGTTTATTCTGCCTTAGCTAAAAGTTCGTTTGCTTTAGTCCAGTTTACCACATTCCACCAGGCGTTCATATAATCAGCGCGCTTGTTTTGGTATTTTAAATAATAAGCGTGTTCCCAAACATCCAGTGCTAAAATGGGTGCGCCTTTAACTTCGCTTACAGGCATTAATGGGTTATCCTGATTAGGGGTACTGGTTATTTTTAATTTTTTATTTTCGACTACAAGCCAAGCCCAACCACTGCCAAAGCGTTTAGCACCTGCATCGTTAAACTGTTTTTTAAACTCATCTAACGTGCCAAACGAAGCAGTAATTGCATCTGCAATTTTCCCGTCTGGGTTATTTGGTTTTGCATCTTTATTTTCGCGCATCAAAGTCCAAAATAAAGAGTGGTTGTAATGTCCGCCACCGTTGTTACGCACTGCAGTATCAAAAACTGTAATGTTTTTACAAATTTCTTCTATTGAATTTACAGCAGGATGTTTAGTTGCCTGCAATGCTTTATTTAAATTAGTTACGTATGCCTGATGATGTTTATCATGGTGCAACTCCATGGTTTGCTTGTCAATAAAAGGCTCTAAGGCATCATACGCGTACGGTAGTGGGGGTAACGTGTACTCTTCTATTGCAAAATGTTCATTGCTTAGAGTTTCAATAGTGTCTAATTTTTTTGCTGATACAATTGATGTAGCAATTGTGCCTAATGATAATAAGGCTGATTTTTTTAGAAAGTCTCTCCGTTCTGACATGGTTGTTGTTTTAAGTTTAGCTAAGTAACTCTATCAAAATTAAATTATTATTTGATGAGTTGCTATTTATATATAACAAATTTATGTTAAATGGTTTTGTGTAGTTTTCAGTAGTTCTACTTCGGCAAGTGCATGAAACAGATAAATGCTTCCGGTGGCAATTTCTTTACAGCGGTAACGGGTACGAATGCGTTCGCCTTTTTCAAAAAGCCGTTCGCCGTTATATTTAAAAACGGTTTTATGGGGCAATGTTTCTATAAAAATTTTCTGTTCTTTATTCTCATCATATCGCTTTAAAATACGCAACAAGTTAGCATCGCTACAGCTTGATGCCGCCGGACTAATTAAATGTTTTTGCAACGCAAGCAACACATCCGTCGGAAAATAATCTGAATTCAAAAAATGTTTCATTAACAACTTGTACTGTTGCTTCCATTCTTCACCATGTGGGTTAACTGCATTTTTATGTTTTGTAAACGTTACCAAATGTGCCACTTCGTGTACCAGTGTAATTAAAAAAGCATACTTGTTTAAATTATAATTAATGGTAATGGTGTGATTTTGGTCGCCAAACGGTGAACGATAATCACCCAGCTTTGTATTTCGTTCGCGCTTAATTTTCAGTTTAAAATCATATTCAATAATCCATCGGGCAATAACAGGCACGGCAGGTTCAGGAATATATTTTTGAAGCACCCCGCTATTTCTTTCAAACTGACTCATCGTATTTCTTTCTTTTTGTTTCGCCGAATGCTAAAGCAATTGACCCATCTTTGCAAAATTACAACGTGTAGGGTGTTTATTATTTTAATTGATTTTGTTTTTTAAACAATAAGCTAACTAATTATATTTGTTATATGAATATAGAAGAACTAAGAAACTATTGCATTGCAAAGCCTTTTGTAGAAGAAACGTTTCCGTTTGGCGAGGAAACGTTGGTGTTTAAAGTTATGGGTAAGGCTTTTCTTTTAACCAATATAAATGAGCAACCCGTACGTTTTAACGTAAAATGCGACCCCGAAAAAGCCATTGAGTTGCGCGAACAATATAGTTATGTGCTACCGGGTTACCACATGAACAAAAAACACTAGAACACCATTATGTGTGAAGGCGCTGTAAATAAAAAACTCTTAAAACAATGGATAGATGAATCCTGCCAATTAATTATAGATAGCTTACCCAAAAAACTAAAAGACGAAATGAAAAAATGAGTTTTTTAAAACTCACAATTTTTTGGTGTACGTGCAAAAGCAATTACATCGCGTATGTTGCCCATGCCGGTAACAAATAACACCAAGCGTTCAAAACCTAAGCCAAACCCTGCATGCGGACAAGAGCCAAATTTACGTGTATCCAAATACCAATTCATTTCTTCGGCGGGTATATGCATGTCTTTCATGCGTTGTAAAAGTTTATCGTAGCGTTCTTCACGTTGCGAACCACCAATAATTTCGCCAATGCCCGGAAACAAAACATCCATAGCGCGTACGGTTTTTCCGTCGTCATTTTGGCGCATATAAAATGCTTTTATATCCTTAGGGTAATCAGTTAGTATAACAGGTTTTTTAAAATGTTTTTCTACCAAATAGCGTTCGTGTTCACTTTGTAAATCAGCACCCCATTTATCAATCAGATAACTAAATTTTTTCTTTTTGTTATGATTGCTTTCTCTTAGAATTTCAAAAGCTTCGGTATAGGTAACACGCTCAAAATTATTGTCAACACAAAAATTTAATTTATCTAATAAGCCCATCTCCGAGCGTTCTTGTTGAGGTTTTTGTTTTTCTTCTTCTGCAAGCCTATCATTTAAAAAAGCAATGTCATCAGCACATTTGGTAAGAGCTTCTTTAATTACATACTGAAGCATGTCTTCAGCCAATTGCATATTATCATCCAAATCATTAAAGGCAACTTCGGGCTCTATCATCCAAAACTCTGCTAAGTGCCTGCCTGTATTAGAGTTTTCTGCACGAAAGGTTGGTCCAAATGTATAAACATCACTCAATGCCATAGCTGCCAATTCACCTTCTAACTGACCCGATACAGTTAGGTTTGTACTCTTCCCAAAAAAATCTTGCGAAAAATCAATTTCACCTGTTTCAGTTTTTGGTGGTTTTTTCATGTCTAATGTAGTAACACGAAACATTTGTCCTGCGCCTTCTGCATCGCTGGCTGTAATAATCGGCGTGTGCAAATACACAAAACCTTTGTCTTGGAAAAATTTATGAACGGCATACGCAAGTGTGTTTCTTACTCTAAATACGGCACTAAACGTACTGGTACGAAAACGTAAATGCGCAATTTCGCGTAAAAATTCTAAGCTATGTTTTTTTGGCTGTAAGGGATACTGTTCAGCATCACTATCTCCTAAAATTTCTAAAGAAGAAACTTTTAGCTCATATTTTTGTCCTTTGCCCTGCGATGGAATAATGTTGCCAATAGCACTAATGCAAGCACCTGTGGTAATTCTTTTTAAAACATCTTCGGCTGTATTTGTAAAGTCAACTACTAATTGCAAATTATGTATTGTAGACCCATCGTTAAGTGCAATAAACTGGTTGTTACGAAACGTACGTACCCAGCCCTTTACACAGGCTTGGTAATCTTGTTTATCACTTGATAAAATGGCGTTAATTTTAGTTCTTTTCATAATTTTTTAAAAAGAAAGCAAAATTAAAAGAATTACGGGATGTTACTAAATAAAAAAGCTGGCATAGCCAGCTTTAATTAAAAAATGCATTTTTTTACTATTACATACAAGTTAACGAGCCACTAGCTGTAAAAACGACAAAGGAGATACTTGTAAACGTTGCTGTAAATTTTCCGCTACTTGATGTTACAACTAAGTTTCCGCTTTGACCAAAAGTGCCATCATAGGCTACAGAAGCAGTACCCGCTACAGTTGGAGAACTAGCTACAATGGTGTAAGTTCCTACTGTTGGCGCGCTATTAAAAGTGATATTTAATGTATGTACCGGTGCACTACTAGTCCCAGTCATTGTAGCTTGTCCACAGGCAGTTGAACTAACAAAACTAACTGTTGTACTATTATATGTAATACTTCCGTAATTTGGAGTTGTTGTAGCTGTAGTAGTTGAACCTGCTGTTGTAGCAGTAGTTGTGCCATAAC
>Ga0206809_1109_pt1 | contig 14817 bp, 12 predicted proteins | sample Alteio_BWOrgCont_55_FD_152903 | JGI IMG/M metagenome (GOLD analysis project Ga0206809, IMG submission 152903) | Enriched cells from forest soil in Barre Woods Harvard Forest LTER site, Petersham, Massachusetts, United States -... | ecosystem: Environmental > Terrestrial > Soil > Temperate forest >... | reverse complement strand
AGGTAAATACAATTATTTTTATAAAAACGATGGCCTGCAAAGTCAGGCAGTTTTATACCGCCAGTTAGGCGATGGCGCACCCGAAATGTTTTTAGATCCCAACACATTCTCTAAAGACGGTACCACATCCATGCAAGGCATCGACTTTACAAAAGATGGCAGCATGGCTGCTTACCAGCTATCTGAAGGCGGTTCCGATTGGCGCAAGGTGATTATCATTAATACTGCGGATAAAAGCACCGTTGGCGATACGCTAATTGATGTTAAATTCAGCGGCATAGCCTGGCATGGTAATGATGGCTTTTACTATAGCAGCTACGATAAGCCCAAAGAAGGCAGTCAGCTATCTGGCATGACAGATCATCACAAACTTTTCTATCATAAATTAGGCACACCACAAAGTACCGATAAACTTATTTTTGGTGGCGATGCAACCCCACGCCGTTACATCGGTGCTTATTTAACCGAAGACGAACGCTTTTTGGTGATTACCACAGCGAATACCACTACAGGTAACGAACTCTATTTTCAGGACCTGAGCAAACCCGGAAGCCCTATTGTTAACGTGGTTGATAATTTTGATAACGAGAACAGCATCATCTGCAACCAGGGCAGTAAGCTTTATATACTAACCAACCTGTATTCGCCATACTATAAATTGGTGACCGTTGATGCAGCCTCACCCAAACCAATTTATTGGAAAGACCTAATCCCCCAAACTAAAAATGTGTTAACAGCCACAACCGGCGGAGGCAAAATATTCGCGGAGTATTTAAAAGATGCTACCTCCTTAGTTGAGCAATATAATATGGATGGCAAGTTGGAACGTACTATCGCCCTGCCATCAGTTGGTACAGCGAGCGGTTTCGGTGCCAAGATCGAGGAGAAAGAAGTATACTATACCTTCACCAATTATGTTTATCCATCCACCATATTTAAGTATGATATTGCCAGCGGACAATCATCCCTGTATAAGAAATCGGGCGTAAAGTTCGATCCGGAGCAATACCAATCCGAACAGGTTTTTTATCCATCAAAAGATGGCACCAAAATCCCGATGATCATCACCTATAAAAAAGGAACAGTGTTAAATGGCAAAAATCCATTGCTATTGTACGCCTATGGTGGTTTCGGGGTGAGTCTTACGCCTGCTTTCAGCACATCAAACATTATACTGTTGGAGCACGGCGGTATTTACGCCGTTGCCAATCTGCGCGGTGGCGGCGAGTATGGCGAAAAATGGCATAAACAAGGTACTAAGCTCAAAAAGCAAAACGTGTTTGATGATTTTATCGCTGCCGCGGAATATCTCATCAAGCACAAATACACTTCTAAGGATTACCTGGCTATTTCAGGCGGATCAAACGGCGGATTACTTATTGGAGCGATGATAACACAACGCCCCGATCTGTTTAAAGTCGCCTTCCCGGCAGTTGGTGTGTTAGACATGCTGCGCTACAACAAATTTACCGCGGGTGCAGGCTGGAGCTATGATTATGGCACAGCCGAAGATTCACAGGAAATGTTTGATTACTTATATAAATATTCACCATATCATGCGTTAAAACCGGGTAATTTTCCGGCGGTGATGATAACCACCGGCGATCATGACGACCGGGTAGTACCTGCCCATTCCTTCAAATTCGCGGCACGCTTGCAGGAAGATCAGCAAGACGCAGCCCCGGTTCTTATCCGTATTGAAACCAAGGCAGGCCACGGTGCAGGCAAATCAACCGCGCAGGTAATTAATGAGCAGGCGGATAAATGGGCATTTATGTTTCAGAATATTGGGATAGTTTGGTAGATGCAAAACAGATAAATCATCATGCGTGCGGGCTGTCATGCTGAGGCACTCGAAGCATAAGCGTAAAGGCCTGCCCACATGCTTCGAGTGCCTCAGCATGACCTCTTTTTTTAAATTTTCGCTATCTTCACCTAAACCAATCACTTATGTCGCCGTATTATTATTTACAGATTGCATTCTTGATCTCTGAGGTTTCTCTGCTGATTTTTAAACGCTCAAAAAACAGCGGACAAAGAAATAATAAGGACAGACGATCTTTATTGATCCTTTGGATAGTAATTGTAGTTTCTTCAACGATAGGAAATTTTATAGCGGGTGAATACCCTACCTGGCATATCGGCAATTATGAAATAGTGATATATACCGGTATGATTATATGCATCCTTGGCTTCGCCATCCGATGGACAGCCGTTATACAACTGGGCAAAATGTTCACGGTTGATGTAGCTATTACCGATGAACATAACCTAAAAACAACCGGACTGTACAAAATAGTAAGGCATCCTAGTTATTTAGGCCTGATAATGATTATTGCAGGACTTGCTCTTTGTACTGATAGTTTACTTAGCTTTTTAATTATACTTATTGCATCATTTTGGGCAATCAATCACCGCATTAAGGTGGAAGAACAGGTACTTACAGCCGAGTTCGGCGAACAATACCTTAATTACAAGAAACGGGTAAGCAAAATTATACCGGGCATATTTTAACTATTCGTTATCGTCATCATCGTCGCTATCGGCGTCTGCCTTTTTTGCGGCAGCTAATGTAGTCGCGGTAAGGGGTTTACCAATTACTTTGTATTGGCCTTCACCTTTTATAATGGAATCAAGCTGCATTTTATCCTGCATGGTTTTTACGGCTTGAGCAATATCCTTATCATACTTAAAATTGGTTTCGTAACGACCCCGCTGAAAATAATAACGAGAAGTTATTTCGTTTTCCAATACCTGTTTTATTTCGTCCTTATGCAATTGCAGGTCGTTACTTTTGGTTGCCAATAACTTTGCTTTCAGGTTGTTGTACTCTGGCTGTAGGGCGCTAAACTGCTTATCCTTTGTTGCCTCATCCTTCATTTGGTCGAGTGCCTTTTCGGCGGGGCTGTTGTAGCTGTAATTTTTATTCGACAGATATTTTACAAAATCGCCATAATCCTCATCCGACAAAGCAAAAACATGTGCATCAGCTATTTTAGTATGGGTTTCGCGGTAATGCGTAGCATAGTCAAATATCAGCAGCTTACCTAACAGGCTTTGGGTAATGGTAGCAAAATGCTCCTGCTTCATAAAAATATCAGGGTATATGCCGCCACCATCATAAACCGAGCGGCCGTCTTTAGTTTTAAACTCGTGCATTAACGAGTCTGCTACTTTAACAACGCTGCCATCATCTTTACGGTGGGTATAATCAAGCGCCTGTATGCACCTGCCAGATGGTACATAATATTTAGCGATAGTAATTTTAACTAAACTATTGTAAGGCAACGAGAATGTTTGCTGTACCAACCCTTTACCAAAACTACGCTGACCAATAACAACCGCGCGATCCAGATCCTGCAGCGAACCAGCAACAATTTCTGATGCCGATGCCGAATGACTATTAACTAAAACAACCAAAGGCAAATTAGGTTCTAAAGCTGCATTAACAGTGGAATAAGTAATATCCTTTTCTTTTATTTTCCCTTTTTGTGATACAACTTCGGTTCCCTTCGGCACAAAAAGATTCACAATTTTTACAGCTTCCTGCAAAATACCACCACCATTTGAGCGAAGATCAAGAATAATACCGTTAGGATTATTCTTTTTTAAAGCGACAAGCGCATTAGTTACTTCATCGCCGGAGTTCTCCAAAAATCTGTCCAACTTAATATACCCCACATTGCCTGATACCATACCATAATAAGAAACATTAGGTTGTTTTATCTCGTCGCGCACCAGATCTTTTTCAACCGGGGCATCATCCCCTCTTTTTACCAGCAATTTTATAACAGCGCCTTTTGATCCTTTTAAAAGCAGGCTCACCTCATCGCTATTTTTGCTGGTTAAGTTAATACCGTTTATTTTAACAATCTGGTCACCTGGGCGTATATCCGCTTTTTGAGCCGGGAAACCTTCAAATACCTCCGAAACATAAACATTGTTATCTCTTGAAAATATGCCTGCACCTACACCACCATACTGCGTACTAACATAGTTCAGCTTGTAGTTCTCAATCTCCGATTCAGGGACGAATTCGGTATACGGGTCCAAACCATCCAACATGGCATCAACCCCGGTCTTAATCATTTTAGATGAATTGATATCATCTACATAATTCAAATTAACCTCTTTATATAAAGATGCGAAAACATCCAGATTTTTAGATACCTGGAACAAGTCATCGCTAAAACTCCATACACCTATGGCCAGCACTGATATACCGGCACCCAACAACAACTTTTTATAATTCTTTTTCATGCAGACACGAGATGTGAGATATGAGGTCTGAGATATAAAATCCTAACTCGTTAACTCAATAATACTATACGGTAAATTATAAAAATAAGTATAAGGTTTGGAATATAGATATTAGCTTGAGATGTTAGATTAAAAATTTTACAATCATCCAACCGAAGTTGTCTCTTGTCTCAAATCTCCCATCTCAAATCTATCTTACAACCTGTTATTATCAATATTTACCAACGCTTTTTTCAAAGTAAAAACAACATATTCTCTTTTACGGTTAACCAGTTGCATAAGTTTATTGATAAGGGTTTCTTCCTGTCCCTCGGTATACTGCAACTGTTCGTCGGTTAAATGGTTATATTTACGCTGAATTTTAATTTTTACCCTCAACCATTCCTGGTTTGATATGCTGATCTCTGCCATGTTATATATTTTCAACAAAAATATAAAAAATACGTTCTCCCTTAAGTCAATTTTTTTTGCGCGATAATGGTTAAACCATTAACAATCATTTGCATCAAACCACGTTATTAATCAAACTGAAAAACTTATGAAAAAGTATGTATTAAGTTTAGCAATACTAATAGCATTCAGCATTAGTGCTAAAGCGCAATTTAGCCTCGGCATTAAGGCCGGGCCTAATTTCTCAAGCATCAATACCGATAATCTGCATGAATCAACCTTAGCCGGTTTCCAGGCAGGTGTATTTGCCCGCTTTGGTACCGGGTTATATTTACAACCCGAAGCATACCTGGGAAGCAGTGGTGGTAAATTCGATTCTAATGATAATGGAGATGACTTTAGCGGCAAGGTTAGGTTTACTACCCTTAATGTTCCATTGTTGTTGGGCGAATCATTTGGCACAAGCAATATGAATTTCAGAATCATGGCCGGCCCGGTATATTCTTATCTCTTAAATACCGACAAAAGCTTTTCAGCCAACCTTAGTGGTGCTTATGCAGATTTTGGCCATTATAACAACAGTACACTAGGCTACCAGGTTGGTGCCGGTGTCGACTTAGGCGCGGCCACGGTTGATCTGCGCTATGAAGGTGGGTTAAGCAAATTAAACAGTGATTATGGCCAACGGGCGAATATATGGTCGTTGAGTGTTGGGTTTAAGATATTGTAAACTTCGCGATATTATATAAAAAGGGGCCTTGGTATTTAACCAAGGCCCCTTTTTTATTGTCATTCTGAGCGGAGCGAAGAATCTGTAAAGCAGTGTACGCCAGTACAGATTCTTCGCTACGCTCAGAATGACAAGGTATATTTAAGGTGTGGATAGCTATCTAATATATATTTATTGCCGTCCCATTTACGGGGCGGATTTAAAAATGATAATTCCTGGCTTTAGCCAAACTATGTAATAATGTTAAATTTCGGCTAAAGCCGGGACTATTTATTATGCTATCCGTTGGCTGAAGCCAACGGCAATGATATTATCTGAATTTCAGAATCTATATTCAAAATTTCTTATCCAATACTATTTATAATTATCATTTAGAAAAAAGCCTATAAAACAAGTAAGACCTCCTGATGGGCAGGAGGCCTTTACTAACCAATTATAAACCTAAATTATGAGAAGAGCTGTAGGAGAAGGAATCGAACCTCCACAGAGTGGTTATTCTTATTGCTAAGAGTTTCCCATGATCTCCGCCACCGCGACAAGGAGGTGTGTCTGCCAAAAATTTCACCATCCTACAGGATAAAATTACCGCCAGGTAATTGCTGTTGGGGAAGGATTCGAACCTCCACAGAGTAGTTAGCCCGCTTCGGGTTTTCTATGATCTCCGCCACCGGGACAAGGAGGTGTGTCTGCCAAAAATTTCACCACCCAACATTATATTTTGTTTTGAAAGAACGGTTGCAATTGGTTATTTGCTTATTACAAATCTAATAGACCTATCAATTTCTTGCAAATTTTTCAACAATAATATTTTATTTTTAGTTTTATTTTAATTAAACTTGTATATTAGTATAGAATTTAAAATTTATGACCCACAGAAAAGCCCAAAATTTAGAAATTGATAATCTTGACATTCAGATTTTATCGATTTTAATGAAAAATGCAACCACTCCGTACACGGAAATTGCAAAGGAGTTGATCGTTTCGGGCGGAACAATCCATGTGCGCATGAAAAAGTTGGAAGAGATGGGTGTGATAAAAGGTGCCACATTAGAGGTTGATCCCCAAAAGCTCGGATATGACATAACGGCCTTCCTGGGTATTTACCTGGAAAAAGGCTCACAGTATAATGAGGCCGTAAAACAGCTAAAAGCCGTAAAGGAAATTGTAGAGCTGCATTACACCACCGGCAGCTGGAGTATCTTCGCGAAAATTGTTTGCCATGATACCACCCATCTGCGCGAAATATTAAACGAGCATATACAAGGTATAACCGGCGTACAACGCACGGAAACCTTCATATCATTAGAAGAAAGCATTAAACGCCAGATAACTTTGGAGTAAAAGTTTACTTAATTAACAAAAAATGCCATGTTATTCAACATGGCATTTTTTGTTTCTACAGAATTGCAATTCTTCTGGAAGAGCCCCTGCAACAATAGAAGTGTCATACAAGGAAAACGGGATGGCAAGCGAGAAAATTTATAAATCAAGTAATCAATCAGCGCAATCTCAAAATCAATTAAATCAACGGTTAAAACTCCGCGTTTTTCGGGAACCTTGGGAAAGGGATCACATCCCTAATGTTACCCATACCGGTAACAAACAATACCAAACGCTCAAAGCCCAAGCCAAAACCTGCATGCGGACAAGCACCGAACCTGCGGGTATCTAAATACCACCAAAGTTCATCTTTAGGTATGCCCATTTCATCCATGCGTTGCTCTAGCTTGTCTAAACGCTCTTCACGTTGCGATCCACCTACAATTTCACCAATGCCCGGGAACAAAATGTCCATTGCACGTACAGTCTCGCGACCTTGCGCATCAGGTTCATTCTGGCGCATGTAGAATGCTTTAATATCTTTAGGGTAATCGGTTAGGATAACCGGTTTTTTAAAGTGTTTCTCTACCAAATAACGCTCATGTTCTGATTGCAGATCGGTTCCCCAGCCTTCAACCGGGTATTGGAACTTTTTCTTTTTATTCGGGGTTGATTCTTTTAAAATGTCGATAGCCTCGGTATAAGTCAATCGCTCAAAATCGTTATCCAAACAAAATTGTAGTTTGTCTAATAACGTCATATCCGAACGCTCGTTCTGAGGTTTCTGTTTTTCTTCCTCTTCTAAACGCTGACTTAAAAACTCAATATCTTCCTTGTTCTTATCCAAAGCATAACGGATCACATATTTCAGTAATTCTTCCGCCAGGTTCATGTTATCAGTCAGATCATAAAAAGCCATTTCCGGCTCTATCATCCAAAACTCGGCTAAGTGACGGGTAGTGTTTGAGTTTTCCGCACGGAATGTTGGTCCGAATGTATAAATATCACTCAAAGCCATCGCGCCAAGCTCACCCTCTAACTGACCAGATACCGTAAGGTTAGTCGGCCTGCCGAAAAAATCCTGTTTGAAATCTATTTCGCCATCTTCTGTTTTTGGCGGATTTAATAAGTCAAAGTTGGTTACGTGGAAAGTTTCACCCGCACCTTCCGCATCCGATGCGGTGATGATTGGCGTATGCAGATAAACAAATCCTTTCTCCTGGAAAAACTGGTGCACCGCGAAAGACAGACTGTTACGCACACGGAATATCGCCCCAAAAGTATTGGTACGAAAACGTAAATGCGCTATCTCTCTTAAAAACTCCAAACTGTGTTTTTTAGGCTGAAGCGGGTATTTTTCAGGATCGCTATCGCCCAAAACCTCAATCTCCGTAGCTTTAACTTCTACGGTTTGGCCTTTACCTAACGATGCCACTAACTGACCAACCACGCTTATAGCCGCGCCGGTAGTAATGCGTTTTAATAATGCAGGATCGGTATTTTCAAAATCAACAACAACTTGCAGGTTGCTATTAGTTGAGCCATCATTTAAAGCTATGAACTGATTATTACGGAAGGTACGTACCCACCCTTTAACGGTTACCTCAATATTGGTTTGTTCACTTTGTAGTAATGCTTTAATTTTTGTGCGCTGGCCCATGAATATTATATTTTGAGTGGCAAAAATACAATTTATTGTCTGAACTCGAATTTGTTGAATTAAGGAATTTATAGAATGGGTGGTGATATTTATTCGATTAATTCTTAAATTCTCTTAATTCCGGTTCAGACAATGTTTAAGTTTGGGACTTATCCCCATTTATCAATGAATCCGAAACTGAGCCTGGCCATTGGCGTTTTATGCATCTCTTTCTCGCCCATATTTGTAAAGCTGGCTGGGGTTTCGCCAATTGGCGGGGCATTTTACCGGGTAGCGGTTGCCTGGGTTTGCCTGGTGCCTTTTTGTATCATCAAAAACAAATTGCGGGTTAGCCGCAAGCAACTCATTATCGCTTTAATTGCAGGTGTCGTGTTTGCTTCGGATGTGGCAGTTTGGAATATATCTTTATTAAAAATAAGCGCGACCGTATCAACCCTGATAGCCAACCTTGCCCCGGTTTGGGTAGGATTGATTAGCTACTTTTTGTTTAAAAAGAAATCAGGTAAGTTATTCTGGGCAGGCACTTTAATTGCCATTTGCGGCATGGTGATATTGGTGGGCTACCAGCATATTTTACATTTGGAATTAAATGCGGGTATTCTATTGGCAACATTAGCTAGTCTGTTTTATGCCATCTACATCCTCATCACTAAAAATATAATGGCAGATATTGATGTGTTTTCCTTCATGTTTTACAGCATGTTGAGCGCCAGCGTATTTTTATTGATAGTTAATTGTTTTATGGGTAACGATATTATTCATCTATCCACAAATGTGTGGTTATGTTTTATCGGGATGGGGTTAATTTGCCAGTTAGCTGGTTGGTTAACTATTAATTATTCATTGCGCTATCTCGAATCAACCAAAGTGGCCATCACCTTATTAAGCCAAACGGTATTTGCGGGTTTAATGGCCGCTGCCTTTTTAAGCGAGCGGCTGGAATTGAACGAGATAATTGGCAGCGTAATTGTGCTTACTGGAATAGCTACAACATTTTTAAAGCCACGTAATCAATCAAATAAAATTGTATCTTAACCTTTGTTAATTTTCAATTGACGATTTGCGCTACCTTTGCGTTTACACATGATAACAAAACCCACCATCGACAGAATAATGGAAGCCACCGACATTGTGGAGGTGATAGGGGATTTTGTGCAATTAAAAAAGCGAGGCGCTAACTACGTAGGCCTATCGCCGTTTGCTAACGAGCGTACACCATCGTTCACCGTATCGCCGGTCAAGGGTATTTTTAAGGATTTTTCAACTGGTAAAGGCGGTTCTGCTGTTACTTTTTTGATGGAGCTGGAAAAGTTCACTTATCCCGAAGCATTACGTTGGTTAGCCAAAAAGTACAGTATCGAGATTGAGGAAACGGTTGAATCACCCGAGCATCGCGAAGCAGATAATCATCGCGAAAGCTTAATGATTGTTACCGGCTATGCTGCCAAGTTTTTCCATGAAAGTTTATTAGATACCGAAGAAGGTAAAAACATAGGTCTCAGCTATTTTAAAGAGCGTGGTTTTAGTAAAGATACCATTACCAAGTTTGAGTTAGGCTACTCGCCCGATCAATGGGAAGCATTTACCGGACAAGCTATAAAAGACGGCTACCAGGAACAGTTCATAGTAGAAAGCGGGCTTTCTGTTAAACGCGATAACGGTTCGCTGTACGACCGTTACAGGGGGCGTGTGATGTTTCCGATCCATAGCTTTTCGGGGAGGGTTATTGCCTTTGGCGGTAGAACCTTAAAAAACGATAAGAACGTACCCAAATATGTAAACTCGCCAGAATCGGAGATCTACCATAAATCAAGCGTTTTATACGGCTTGTATTTTGCCAAGAAAGCAATTCGTGAGGACGATAACTGTTATCTGGTAGAGGGTTACGCCGATGTGATCTCGGTTCACCAGGCTGGGATCGAAAATGTGGTGGCCTCCTCAGGTACCTCATTAACGGTTGAACAGATCAGGCTGATGGGCCGCCTCACCAAAAACATTACCATATTATATGATGGTGACGCGGCAGGTATAAAAGCATCGTTGCGTGGCCTGGATTTGATTTTGGAGGAAGGCCTGAATGTAAAAGTAGTGCTTTTCCCTGATGGGCATGATCCGGATTCCTATGTGCGTAAAGTAGGTACCAGCGCATTCAAAAAATATATTGAGGATACTAAAAAAGACTTTATCCTCTACAAAACAGACTTACTGCTTAAAGATGCAGGTAATGATCCCATAAAAAAAGCGGAAGTTATCCGCGAAATAGTAGAGAGCGTTGCCAAAATACCTGATTCTATCAAGGCATCGGTATTTATCCAGGAGTGTAGTTATATTTTGAAAATTGATGAGCGGGCGCTGCTATCTGAACTTAATAAAATTCGTGCCTCGAAAGCTAAAAAGGATTCACAGCAGTCGTCATCATCTTATTCAAACTATTCAAAACCAGCCGAACCTCCTGTAGAAATAAATTGGGACGAACCCGCTGAAAAACAGGAAAAGGACGAAGCCAATCAGGAAAAGGAAGTCATCCGTTTGCTGTTAATGTACGGTAACCGTATGATTGATTGGGACGGCATCGCCAATACCTATATAGGTCCGTTTATGATTGCCGAATTGAGTGATGTAGAATTTGATCACCCTACCAGCAAAATATTTATAGAAATCTATCAAAAAGAAGTAGAAAACGGTGTGTTGCCGGACGAACAGCTCTTTATCCATTATCCGGATAAGGACATAGTTGATTTGACCGTAAACCTTATCTCCACAAAATATACACTGAGCGAAAACTGGTACGAGATGCACCGTATTTTGGTAAATGATGAGCAGGTGAATATGAAGGCTACCATATTAGGCGCTATATTCCATCTTAAACAAAACAAGGTAGGTAAAATACTCCAAAACCTACGCAAGGAACTCCAAAAAACAGATGTAGAAGCCGACCAGGAAATTTTGCTGAGTCAGTACATTCACATGAAAAAGGTGGAAAAAACCATATCCGATTATTTAGGTTCTGTTATACTGAAATAATGGCGGTACACCTGGAATTGGGTCGCAAGGGCGAAAGTTTGGCCAAAACACATTTGGAAAATGCCGGTTATGAGATACTGGATGAAAACTGGACCCACGGCAAAGCCGAAGTTGACTTGATTGCATACAAAGACAAGGTTATTATATTTGCCGAGGTAAAAACGCGTACGGGCAACGCTTTTGGCGAACCTGAGGATTTTGTTGATGCCCGCAAACAAAAGTTGCTGGTATCCGCTGCAGATGAATATATTTACCTGATGGATCACCAAGGCGATGTGCGGTTTGACATCATCTCCATTTTATTTGATAAACAAGCGAATTATACACTAAAGCATATAGAAGATGCGTTTTGGCCTCATGCCACCTAATACTATGAACAATAAATTTAAATTACTTTTAGCTGCTGTTGTATTGGTGGCCTTTGGTTGTAAACATAAAGTAGAGGATAATTCATTAAGTCTTTCTCCCGAAGCCGGCACATCCTATAAGCAAGGCGATAAGGTTAACTTGAAACTGCATTACGCTAGTGGATCCACACCGGATTCGATAGTATATTTTGTTGATTCTACCAGAATCGCTTCGGTAAAGGATTCATCTGCATTATCAGTTAAAACAGATACTATGCTGTTAGGTCCGCGTGTATTTACTGCTAAGTTTTATCAGGGTGGGAAAAGTGTAAACGCATCAACAAACATTGTTTTATTTGCTGCCAAAGCACCTGAAGAATACACTTTTAAAATAATCAAAAAGTTCCCGCATGATACCAGCGCTTATACTGAAGGATTGTTATATCAAGATGGATTTTTGTATGAAAGTACAGGAGAAGCGGGACATTCGGTATTACGCAAGGCAGATCTGGAAACAGGCAAAACAGTCCAACAGGTAAAAATCGACCCTAAATTATTTGGTGAGGGCTTTGCCATAATCGGCGATAAAATTTTAATGCTTACTTACAAACAGCCAGAAACAGCTTTTGTATTTGATAAAAACACATTCAAGATTATCAAAACCTTTATTAATAATGTTGGCGTTGAAGGTTGGGGGATGACATTCGACGGTAAAAAGGTCTATTTTGATGACAGCACCAACCGAATTTGGTTTTTGGATAAAGATACTTACAGACAATCTGGATATATAGATGTATATGATGACAAACACGCCATTGATTCTGTAAACGAGCTGGAATACATTAACAATAAAATATACGCTAATATTTACCAGAAAGATACTATCGTAGTTATCGACCCCAAAACGGGTGCGGTACTACAAAGGGTTGATATGAAAAACCTATGGCCGGTGAAAGACCGCCCTGCACATTTTGATGACGATGGAAATAATGTGTTAAACGGCATAGCCTGGGATGAAAAAGGTAAACGCCTTTTTGTAACCGGTAAAAAATGGCCGTACCTATACCAGGTGGAGTTTGTGAAAAAGTAATGTTGACTATTTGGATATAAGAAAACGTTTAATTAGTTTTAGTTAAACTTAAATTATATCACATGTTTAAAAATCCTTTTTCGTTTAATGGTCGTATTCAAAGGACAGAATATGCCATTAGCTTTGTTTCTTATTGGGTAGTTTATATTCTTGTTAGAGTTTTCCAAGAACAGGGTGGCAAATATGGGCTATTGGGATTTGTGATGGTCCCCTTCATTTGGTTTTTATGGGCACAAGGTGCAAAACGTTGCCATGATATTGACAAGAATGGTTGGTGGCAAATAATTCCTTTTTACTTTTTTGTACTACTATCCAGGGAGAGTAATCCTGACCTTAATCAGTATGACCCGGAGTTTGTAGAATACGGCGCTGATGATTATGAAAGACCTTATGATGCTGATACTCTAGAAAGAAATATTGAAAAGTCTCAGATTAAAGAAGAGAATATTTAAGCAATTAATTGCCACCCATATTTATCCATAAATTCATCAACTTCGTCGTTAAAGGATTTCTTTGAGTGATGTACTTCCTGATTTTTAATGTATTGAATAACAGTTTCAACTTGCGATTCGCTTACCGATACCGCGAAGTAATCATCCTGCCATATGAACTTTTCTGAAGTAAGTTTATTCTTGCTAATCCAGAATGAGGATTCACCTTTTATAAGCTGACTTATTTTAGAAATGCTTTGGTCTTTTCCTAATGAGATCAGGCAATGAATATGTTCGGTATATCCGTTTATTGCCTTGAGGAAAATATCTTTCTCCTTGCAGTTTTCAATAATATGATTTATAAGATTATGCCTTAATTCTTTATTAAGTAAAGGTTCGCGGTTTTTAGTTGCAAAAACTAAATGCAACCAAATTTTCACAAATGACATGGTGTAGATTTTGGCTTAAATATAAGCATTGTGATGAGTTTTGGCTAAAGCCGGGACGTTTTTGTTTATTATCCGTTGGCTAAAGCCAACGGCAATGAGTTTGGTGGTTGCTGTAGTATATGTAGTATAATTAAAATTTGAAAACTCTTACTTAATAAAAAATACTAAAAAGTCAATCATTGCCGTTGGCTAAAGCCAACGGATAGAAAATATAAAAGCTCTGGCTTTAGCCAAAATTAAGCAATAAAAAAGCCTGAAGAAAATTTTCTTCAGGCTTCAATAATACTATTAGCTAAATTAGCTTCTCCAGGCCTTGTATTGATTAATCAACCCATTTGTTGATGCATCATGGCTGCTGATCTCAGCATCGTTCCTTAATTCCGGTTGAATTTTTTGAGCTAACTGTTTGCCAAGTTCAACTCCCCATTGGTCAAAGCTGTAGATATTCCAGATAATACCCTGAACAAATATTTTGTGCTCATACATAGCTAGTAAAGAACCCAGACTGCGCGGTGTGATCTTTTTCAATAAGAAAGAGTTTGTCGGGCGGTTGCCATCAAATTCTTTAAACGGAGCCAATTTATCAATCTCTTCCTGTGTTTTGCCTGATGCCTTTAATTCAGCAATTACTTCATCCAGGGTTTTACCATTCATTAATGCCTCTGTTTGGGCAAAAAAGTTTGATACCAATAACATGTGATGATCGCCAAGCGGATTGTGAGATTGTGCCGGAGCGATAAAATCGCATGGGATCATTTTAGTTCCCTGGTGTATTAGTTGGTAAAACGCATGCTGACCGTTAGTGCCGGGCTCACCCCAAATGATCGGGCCGGTTTGGTAATCAACAGCATTGCCATTACGGTCAACGTGTTTGCCATTGCTTTCCATATCACCTTGCTGAAAGTAAGCAGCAAAACGGTGCAGGTACTGGTCGTAAGGTAAAATAGCTTGGGTTTCTGATTCGAAGAAGTTATTGTACCAAACACCTATCAAAGCCATGATAACTGATGGGTTATCTTCAAACTCAGTATTTTTAAAGTACTGATCATATTCATGAGCGCCTGTCAACAACTCAACAAAGTTCTCATAGCCTAAGCTTAAAACAATCGACAAACC
>Ga0206809_1093_pt1 | contig 14830 bp, 15 predicted proteins | sample Alteio_BWOrgCont_55_FD_152903 | JGI IMG/M metagenome (GOLD analysis project Ga0206809, IMG submission 152903) | Enriched cells from forest soil in Barre Woods Harvard Forest LTER site, Petersham, Massachusetts, United States -... | ecosystem: Environmental > Terrestrial > Soil > Temperate forest >... | reverse complement strand
CTGTTGTTGAGCTATTCACTTCCGAAGGTTGTTCCAGCTGCCCGCCTGCCGATGCGGTGGTTGCAAAAATTGAGAAGGAAAGCGCTGGCAAACCTATTTACATTCTTGCTTTTCATGTTGACTATTGGAATCGCCTGGGCTGGAAGGATGGTTTCAGTAGTGCGGCTTATTCGCAGAGGCAAAACCAGTATGCGCATTGGTTGAATCTATCGTCGGTTTACACCCCGCAAGTTGTTGTAAATGGTCGCACCGAATTTGTAGGTTCTGAAGAAGGCACCTTACGTAACGCCATCAAAACAAATCTGGCTAAAAACGCCGTAGCTCAAATTGGCTTAAGCGATATTAAGATCGACCCAAACAAAGTTGAATTGCAGTATCAGACACAAGGAAAAACCGCCAATTCCGTTTTATTGCTGGCCGTTATACAAAAATCGGCACAAACCAAAGTGGAGCGTGGTGAGAATAGCGGCCGTACGCTTTCGCATGTACAAATTGTACGCGGAATAGAAAGCATATCTTTAAAGGGCGATAAGGGCTCAGCAAGTATTGAACTGCAAAAGGGTTTTGATGCCCACGGGTCGGAAGTTATCGCTTTTGTGCAGAACACAGCAGATGGGGCGATTACCGGAGCAACAAAAGTGTCCCTTAATTAATCCTTTTAAGGCATTTTATCGTAGTTAATATAAAGCGCTAATGAAAACCATCAAAGAAAAACACTCCTTAGTTATGCGGTGGACGCATTGGGTTAACTTCCCGATACTGACCGTGATGATATGGAGCGGTATGCTGATCTACTGGGCTAATGATGAATATAAGATCACCATTTTTGGGCATACCTATGTACGTTTTTTCCCGGACTGGTATTACAACCTGCTGCATATCCCGGCACGGTTGGCAGAAGGCATGGCATTCCACTTTTTGTTTATGTGGTTTTTTACACTGAACGGGATATTTTATGTGGCATACACCATCATTTCGGGTGCATGGCGCGAATTGGTTCCGCAGAAAAAATCATGGAAAGAGGCTTGGTTGGTTTTATTGCACGATCTGCACATCCGTAAAATGGCGCCACCCCAAAACAAATACAATGCCGCGCAACGCATAGCTTATACCGCCATTATTGTAATGGGGATCGGTTCAGTAATTACGGGACTCGCCATTTACAAACCAGTGCAGTTTTATTATTTAACATGGCTTTGCGGTGGCTATCATTTTGCTAGGATCATCCACTTCGGGCTCACATTAGGCTATGTGTTTTTCTTTGTGATTCACATAGTGCAGGTAATTATTGCCGGATGGAACAACTTCAGGTCGGTGATTTCCGGCTTTGAAGTGGTGAATACAGATACACCTAAAAAACTTGCAAAAGATGAATAACACCGAAGAAGATAAAAAGCCTAAGGCAGAAGTTCCTGTACAAAAGCAGATCAACAGGCGTAATTTTATTTCCTTTACCACATTTACAGTTTTAGGTGTTGCTGCTTATGGCGGCTGGCGAAAGCTATATACTTCGCCTATTGAAATGCTTGGTATTACCGGCGAAGCACATAAACCTTTACGCCGCGCGCTGAATAAAAGTGAATTATTTTTTCGCAACTTTTTCAGCAATAACCACCTGGTCAAAACCTATCCAAAATCAATGGCGGCTAAGGTTGTTCGCAAAAACACCAGCATTGGCGCCGATAGTCGTTTAGATGCCGCTAACTGGCGGTTGCAAGTGAAAAAACTCTCAGGAGAGGTGCTGAGTATTAGCATTGATGAAATTAAAGCCCTAACCAAAACCGACCTTGTTTTTGATTTTAAGTGCGTTGAAGGCTGGGACCAGATACAGCACTGGGGCGGCGTGCGTTTTGTTGATTTTATTGAACATTTCGGCCTTCAACCCGAAACCAAGCTAGATTATGTAGGCATGGAAACACCCGATAAGGGTTACTACATTGGTTTGGATATGAATAGCGCCATGCACCCGCAAACCATACTGGCATATGAGATGAATGACATGCCTTTGCCTGTAGGTCATGGTGCACCTTTGCGGTTAATTATACCGGTAAAATACGGTATCAAAAATTTAAAGCGCATAGGCAGCATCAACTTCAGCAACCATCGCCCGCATGATTACTGGGCCGAGCAGGGTTATGATTATTATTCGGGTTTGTAAGGAAGCTATCATCAAAATTATATAAGAGTCAAAACATCAATTTCCTTAAAGTGCTGATCCGCTGTAAATAGTGGTAAATTATGTTGCGCTGCAATTGCTGCAATCCAAATATCGTTTTCGGGTATTGGGCGGCCCTTATCTTTTAACGCTGTTTTAATTTTTCCGTAAAAATCTGCTGTTTCATAATCCACAGATATTACTATACAGTTTTCAAGGAATTGATTAATTTGCTTAATATGCTTGGAAGAATTTGATGAGCGATAAGCTCCAAAATATAATTCGCCAACAGCAATCGATGGAATAAAAATTTCTGAGTATTTAGAAAGGCGGATTGAGGTATCGCTATCCTTAAATGTATTTATTATGATGCTCGTATCTAACAAACAATTATTTCCAGTCATCATCATTTATCTGTTCACAACCTTCTTCGATATTTCGTTCAAGTTCATCAATTTCTTCAGTTGATAAAATTCCAACAAAATTTTTGAAATTGTGGCTACGTAATTTCGACTTAGACAAAACACTTTCAAGCTCAGCTAATATGGCATCACTATCCACCTTTAACAGTTCTTCAATTAAATGAAGTTTTTTAGCTTCTGCATACATATCATTATCGTTTAATCAAAAATACAAAATTACTGCCAGTTTTAAAACTATGGATTCGGGCTTCTAAAATTCTATCATCAAAATTTCACCATAATATTCGCATATTGCGGTAAATGCCTGCAGTACACTTCCCTTTCAGAAAACAGCTAGCTTATGCCTGCGGCATGATCGGGTGGAGCATCATGACGAATATTATCATCGTTATGCTGCCTTACTTCTACCTGCCGCCAAGCAATGCAGGTTTAAGGCCGCTTATTCCGCAATTAATGTTGTTTGGGGTATTGAACATTCTATCGGTTATTGCTGCGTCCGGGCGCTTTGTTGATGCTCTTTTTGATCCTTTTATAGCATCCTTAAGTGATAAAAGCGAGAACCCCAAAGGTCGCCGGATACCATTTATGAAATGGGCCATACTGCCTGCCATGATCTTCTGTTTCCTCACTTTCTGCCCGGTTGAAAAAGGTGAAAGTTCCAGAAACGCGGTATGGCTAACCTGCACGCTCATTTTGTTTTTTATGAGTGTTACCACCTATATCATCCCATACAATGCGCTTTTACCGGAACTAACCGAAACCGCATCCGAAAAGGTAAAACTGTCATCTTTTCAACAAGTTGGCTTTGTGTTGGGGATGATTATATCCGGCTTTGTAAACAACTATGCCGATTTGGTACAGAAGTTTTTACATATCATCAGTCGCGATTCAGCAGTTCAATACACCATTGGCGGCCTGAGTTTAGTGGCCGGTTTTTTTATGCTGATACCTGTTTTATTTATCGACGAAAAAAAATACTCATCAAGTAAGCCCTCGCATTTACCGCTTTTACCTGCCATACGCAAAACATTCAGCAACCGAAACTTTAAGTATTACCTAATTTCGGATTTCTCTTACTACATGGCGTTAAGTATTATATCCAGCGGCTTGTTATACTTTGTAACGGTATTGCTTGGTTTGCCTGAATCAGACGGTGGCCCGCTATTAGGGGTAATGGTTTTAGTATCGCTGATGTTTTACCCACTCATCAATTACCTTTCTAAAAAGATCGGTAAAAAACCTATTGTACTTTTTTCCTTTTTCCTGTTATGTATTGCATTTATCGCGATCTATTTTCTTGGAAAATTCCCCATATCGCCTACGGCGCAAATTTATTGTTTGTTACTTTTGGCGAGTTTCCCGTTGGCGTCTTTGGGTATCCTCCCCAACGCCATACTTGCCGAAATAGCCCAGGATGATGCTATCAAGACCAAAGAAAACCGTGAAGGGATGTTCTTCGCTGTAAAATATCTGTTTGTGAAATTTGGGCAAACACTGGGTATAGCCTTATTTGCTTTCCTTACCGTTTACGGTAAAGACCCCGGCAATGATTACGGCCTGCGCCTGAATGGTTTATGCGGGTTTGTGCTGTGCCTGCTGGCAATGCTGTTTTTTAGTAGATTTAAAGAGAAAAGAAGGGTGTAGTACGCAACAACTATCCTAAAACCAATCGTAATGAAAAAAGCTATAGGTATACTTTACACTTTTACATATTTATTTATTGCAACTGTAGTTATAAGCTGCAATCAACAAACACCCCAATCTAAGTCTGCAACAAGTACTATAACCAAATTAACAGTAAAAAGCATGCAGGGTGACCTTTTTATCCTATGGTCGGCTATTAAAGAAATGCACCCCGGATATGGCCTGTATACACCGGCAGATAGTTTGCAAGCAGCCTATAACAAAACTTATCAAACTATAACCCAGCCGCTGTCTGAAAACGAATTTATAGCCCACATTTATCCGTTAATATGTAAGCTTAGATGCGGTCATACACAAATACGCCATTCTGATAATTATAAACCATTACCATCTGATCCAAAAGAACCGCACTTGCCTTTCGAGGTGCTGGTTCGTAATCACCATGTCTGGATTACCACACATGCTACCAAACAGTTTTCCACAGGCGACGAAATAATAAGCATTGATGATGTACCGGTAACTCAGATAATAAATAACGGCTACGACTTATATTGTGGCGATGGCTATATACAAACATTTAAAGAATTATTTTTAAGTGAATACGATGGCTTTGAAGATGCCTGCTTTAAATATTACCATTGGCAAGGGCCATATCGAATTAAATTGCTTACTAAACAGGGTGCGATAAAATCGGTTACAGAGAATGCGGCTGCAACAGGCGGCCCATGGCAAAGCTTACCCGAGAAACCCATAGATAATTATGCCGGATGGACATTAGCGAAAAATACAGGTTACCTGCCGCTACGATTTTTAAAGAACACCTCAATTGCGTTGTTTGAAGCCAAAACATTTCAATATGCTGATACGACCATTTATACGGAGGCTTTTAAACAGATACAGCAACATGGTGTAAAAGATTTAATTATCGACCTTCGCCACAATACCGGTGGCGACATCAGGATAGCGGAAAAGCTGCTTTCTTTTTTGGCAGACTCGTCCTTTTATATTGTAAAAGATGTGAAATCCAGAGTAGCAGATCCAAGCACAACCAGTTTTGAGCAATATTTTGATACCAGCCGTACAGAAAGTTTTAAGAATGGATTTGTTCCGGGAAATAAAGAAGGTAATTGGTATCATATTAATATAAAGCCGGTATTCGGGCAACTATATGGTAGAATATCGCTTGCAAAAAAATACCACTACCATGGCAATGTGTATGCTTTAATTGATGGTGCTACTTTTTCATCGGCGGCGCTATTTACAGCAGCCTTTAAGGCTCAATGCAAAAACGTAAAATTTATTGGCAGAGAAACCGCCGGTAACGAAGAAGGCTGTAACGGTGGAACACTTCAACGGTTAACGTTACCTAACACTAAAATTGTAGTCGACTTCCCATGGATGCACCTGGTATCGGTAGCAGAAAATCCGATACATGGGCGGGGTATTATGCCCAACTATTATGTGGATTATACCGCAGAGGACGTCCTGAATAAAAAAGACCTTGATTTACAAAAAGCAATAAGCCTGATTAAATAGTCAAACAACTACCCTCCCGAGGTATTACTTTGGCTTTATACAGGCAAAGCTCATTAGCTACCCAGAATCAGGAATAGTTTTATCTAATTCAATACGCGTAATTTTTCAAAAAGCAGATGCGCATAGTATGTTAACAACAAAGCGTTGCTGTATAATGGTTTATTGAATTGTAACGAACAGATTACATCGCCACATTATGCTTAATTAGCTATAAATTCATCTATATTTATGGCAACTTAACCTTTATCACTATGTCATTTAAACCACAGCCGAATCAGCTTTATTACCTGATTCCAAAAGGCAAAACTACTAACGTAGTTGGAGCACCAAATTCAAACATTCCGGTGCAAATTGAAGAACAATCATATCAAAAAGACAATGAGCACCAGCGATTTAAATTTGACTCTGCCGGGAACAAAGCATGGTGGTTCCTGTTACCGCCATTTAAGGATCGTTACCTGGCAGTTGATGGTAGTTCTCAGGGAGATGGTGCCAGGATAATTCAATGGGAATTTGAACCACCTAAGAAAACTAATTTACATTTTCAATTTTTACCGGCGGGCAATGGCTATTATCGTATAATGGCCATACACAGCAGTAAATTTTGGGAGATTGTTGATCGGTCGGCCACACAAAAGGGTCGGCTTATACAAAGTTCTTATAACAAGAATGATGGTCAGCTTTTTTCACTAACCCCAGTACCGAATGTGGCTTCGGATATTCCTCCGGTAGCGTTCGACCAAAAAAGTGACATTGAAAGGACAGGCACCTTAGCCATACTTGGCAAAATACCCGAGGTTGGTGCAGGCTTGTCTTTTGTGGTTGGCTTATTTTGGAAAGCAAATGACCCGCTGGCCGACCTTTGGAACCAAATGAAAACTTATGTTGATGCACGTATCCGCACCTTGTTGATGGAAGATACCATGAATAAGATGAGTTTACAATTGAGGGGTCATATAACTACCATTGAGGAAATATCAAGAGCCGATGAAAATAAGGGCATTCGCTTAGTTGCTAAAGTTGATGCGATTAAAGCTCTTCGATTAGAATATATAGAAGTTGCAAAAACGGCATTACCTTATTTAGTTGCTTTAGGAAATGTAGAGTTATCTTTACGTCGTACCTTATATACTGATTACGATGCATTATTCCCGCCAAAAGCAGCAACCGCAACTGACGGCCCTAAATTGCTGAAAAGCAAAAATCAAAATCTCACAGAGCTGAAAACCGCGATTACTGAATACAAAACTGCCTTTGATGCCGCTATTACAACACTGGTGGCTAATCGTATGGAGAAGATTCATTGGAAGTTGGATGTCGAAATGCGGAGGCCTCAAAGCCCCTATGAAGTAAAAGGCGCACGTGCATATGATGATTTTGACGGATGGTCTTTGGCTTTTTGGAATTATGATGATTCGGCGAACTACGGTGTCAGAAATTATAAAGAATGGGCTGAGTTTGCCTATAATCAGCGAAAATTACAGATCCAGGCGCAGTATGACACCGAGATGAAAGATTTAGGAAAATTAGCTTTGCTATGGGACTATTTCGATCAGGTAACCCCGTTGCCTGCTCCTGTAACCTATCGTGTAAAAGCTGGTGCATTTGGTGGATTGAATGCCTTTAACCCTTTTAACGGGGTGGATAATTCAACCATTACCGCGATTGAAGTTTATTCAAACAATGGTGACCTGTGCGGGCTGCAAGTTTATTACAATGGCACCGCAAATGGCTTACAAGGCAAAATGGGTAATAAAACGGACAGACTTAGTTTAACCCAGGGCGCAACCCGTGAAGAGGATGAATTTATAACCAGCGTTTACGGCTACCATGCCGACCATATTTATGGTTTGTGGTTTGTAACAAGTCACGGCAAAATTGTAGGTGCCGGCAAAGAACAGTATTCGTTCTTCAACGCTGACATTGCAGATGGCTTAAAAGGTCGCCTTGAAAAGATAAGCGGCTACAATGATGTACATACTTTGGAACGACTCAACTTTCATTGGAAGTATAGCGAAATACCGCCAAAAGTTCCAACTACATAATAAAATAATAAGGCCGTAATAGTTTTATTACGGCCTTATTATTACTGTTTTTAGCACGTTATTTAGTAACTGTATTTAAGAATTGTAAAACAGCGTAGGTTGATAGCTGCCCGCCCGGGCCGTTCAAATTAAAATCGAACCCGTGGGTTGCCCAGGGTAGTTGCAGGTAGAAGTGTTTAACACCACTATGTTGCAATGCTCCATTTAATCGGTGACTATGCTCCGGCGAAACCAGTACATCATTACTACCATGTATGATCAATGTCGGTACGGACTGTTTATCTACATAAATCAACGGCGAACAATCAAAATACTTTTGAGGTACTTGCGAATATGAGCCCCCAATATATTGTTCCATCACCTTGCGGGAATCCATTATTAATGGGTTTGCGGGGATAGAATAGCCCCAAACCATATCGGCAGGGCCATAAAAATCAACTACGCCTTTCAAATCTTTATCATGCATGGTATAGGCTGCCAGCAACGCGATCTGTGCACCTGCCGAGCGGCCTATCAATACAAATTGTGTTGTATCGATATGCAGTTCTTCGGCATGCTCGCGCATGTATTTAATGGCATTGGCGACATCTTCAACAGGCGCTGGCGTTTGCCATCTTGGCGCCAGGCGATAGTTAATAGATGCTACATTATAGCCTTTAGTTGCAAGGTAACTGTTCAGCTCCGGTAATTGCTGACTGTCGCCGCCTGCCCATGAACCACCGTGAACCACAATTACACAAGGCTTTTTACCCAAAATTTGCGATGGATAGAAATCAAGGCTCAAGCTGGTATCGGCATATTTTACATAGGTGATTTTTTTGTGGGGGATGCTTACCGGCTTTTTAAACATCTTAAAAAAACTGAATGGCGCACTGGTGCTGTCCGTATTAGTAACGCCGAAGCTTTTATCAAAATCTGCTCTTATGCTACCGGCTACTATATAAGCCCTTGCGACTGGCGATAGGAATAACACTAAAGCAACCAAACCTATGATGGTTCCCGGAAATACGTATCTACCGCCAAAAAAACCGGTCAGCAATACAATAATAGTTATTGATGAAAACAACCACGGGAATTCCGTTACCGCGATAGCCAGCAGCCACACGTGATATTCAAAGGCTCTAAAAACTGCTAATAAGGAAAGAAGAAATAGTAGTACAATAAGTATTAAGCGGATCATGTGTTAATTTTAGGAAATAATAATGACTTACAACACGCCAAAGAATCGTTTTAACAAAAATCAATCTTATTTCTTAGCTGCTTTTATAAAAGCCAGTGCATCATCCGCATGTTCTTTGCCTTGTAGCATGGCTTCGTGCATGTAAACTACCTTGCCATGCAGATCGATAACATAAGTTACACGGCCTGGGATGAACATTTTGCTTTTGATACCAAACAGGTTATAAACTTTATTATCCTGATCGCTCAATAAAATAAATGGCAATTTATAGTGCTGCTGAAACTCTTTATGACTGGCAACGGTACCACCGTTAATACCCACAACAATTGCCCCTGCTTTGGTAAACGAATCAAATTCATCACGAAAAGCGCAGGCTTCTTTGGTGCAAACCATGCTTTCATCCTTCGGGTAAAAATAAAGTACCAATACTTTTTTGCCGATGTAATCGTGCACGTTGAATAGTTTGCCGTCCTGATCCTGCAAGGTGAACGAGGGTACATTTTCGCCTACCTGTAATTCTGTGTCGCGTTTTTGGGCATGGGTGGTTTTACAAAAACCTATCAGCATAAAAGCCAATAGCATTGTATTTTTCAGGGTGATGCTTTTCATATATACAATATACGTTTGTTGTATGCCTGAGCGATTTTTATTGTGAAGAATATTATTAGTAGTAAGTATATAGTATTAAGTAGCAAGACCGAAGCCGCTTTCCTCATCTGAGAACAGACGCACTATCGTCATTGTGAGCGGAGCGTGGCAATCCCCGACTTTACAGATCCGCTCTGTATATTGGGGATTGCCACGTCGTTACACTCCTCGCAATGACGGTAGTTTTTATATTTCTATAAAAACACATAAAAAGAATTCAATATTTAAAAAATCCTACTGACATAGGGCTGTCATTAGCATGTGGTTTATTTGTATTACAAACTAAAAAACAAAAAGCTATGCAAATCATCCCAATGTTTTTAAAGGAACTTGAGCAGGAAGCTCAGGCCTCCCGTAACATGCTGCAACGTGTACCAAACGATAAATTCAGTTGGCAACCACACCCCAAAAGCATGACCATTAGCAAATTGGTAAACCATATTGCTGAACTACCTACGTGGATAACAATAGCGCTTACTACCGACGAGCTGGATTTTGCCACTGTGCCTTACAATACTGATGGCCTGAATACCATTGAAGAGGTATTGGCGCTTTTAGAGAAAAATGTAGCTGAAGCGCGCGCCCAGCTTGAAGCAACTAATGAAGATGTACTAGCGGAAAACTGGATCATGCGTAACGGCGACCAAATATACATGGTAAGAACAAAAGCAGAAGTGATACGGGTATCTTTTAGCCAAACCTCGCATCACCGTGCACAATTAGGGGTATTTTTAAGATTACTAAATATCCCTATCCCCGGCAGTTACGGCCCAAGCGCTGATGAGCAGGAGTTTAAATTGATGGAGCAAGAGTAAAAAGACTTTTGTCATTCTGAGGAACGAAGAATCTTCTAAAGGCGATAAGCGAACATGCAAGTTCGCTATGCATATCGAAGAAGATTCTTCGTTCCTCAGAATGACAATGGGGTGATTATAGAAAGTTTCTAAAAAAATAAAAAGACCAATTTTCGCAATGAAAATTGGTCTTTTTACCTTCTTATTAAAAGCCTCTAATTATTAGATGTGTATAAACAACTCTTCTTTAGGTCTTCTTACTTTTTCCATTTTGCTATAAACATCCTCGTCAGAGCGGTAACCTACCGGCGCGATAACTACGGCAGATAAGCCTAATGCTTTCAAGCCTAATATCTCGTCGAATTTACCGGCATCAAAACCTTCCATAGGGCAGGCATCAATATCCATTTCGGCAGCGGCTGTTAACAATACACCCAAAGCGATGTAAGTTTGTTTGGTTGCCCAGTTAATTTTTTGCTCTTCGCTCAGGCTGGCAAGAGTGCCTTGTACCATTTGTTCAAAACCAGCTAAATGCTCGCGGCCAATACCACGTGTTTTAGCGATCAGATCAAGGTAATAATTACCATAATCCTTATCTATTTCTTTCTCGATAGCAAATATGATCACTTGTGAACTTTGTGTTAACTGCGCCTGGCCATGTGCCGCTTCACGCAATTTTTCGCGGATCTCAGGATCTTCAACCACCAAAATACGGTAAGCCTGCAAACCCATTGATGACGGTGCTAAGCGAACAGAATCCAGTAACTGATCTAACTGTGCTTTAGTTAATTTTTTTGTAGCGTCGAAGTTTTTAATAGCCGCGCGCTTTTGTAATTTTTCTATTAATGACATGTTGTTTTCTTTTTTCGTTTTACAACACAAATTTAGATGTTGTAACATTTAAAATGGTCACGAGGAAGTAATTTGAAAATTAGATTGCAATTAAGATCATTATCTTTTTTTAGGGCCGCCTTGCCTTCTGTTGTTACCCCTGTTATTGCCGCCTCTGCCACCACCATCGCGTTTTAGTGGTGCCATTTTTATAAGCGTAGGGTCGCCTAAAACTTCCGGTAATACTATGCGCCTAATCTGGCGATCCATCATTTCCTCAATGTTTTTTAGCTTGCGCTGATCGCGGTCGTTAACAAATGTGATAGCGGTACCGGTAGTTTCGGCACGCGCGGTACGGCCAATGCGGTGGATGTAATCTTCGGGGTCAGATGGAGCGTCGTAATTCACTACAAGGTCAATCCCTTCCACATCAATACCACGTGAAAGCGCATCGGTACCAATAATAATAGGCACTTGTTTATTTTTGAATTTCAGCAGGATCTCTTCGCGCTCATTCTGCTCCAGGTCGGAGTGGAAGGCGTTGATCTTTAAATGCGCCGCTTTTAATTGCTTATGGACTTCTTTAACCTTATCTTTTGTTGATGCAAAAATGATGATGCTTACAAAGCCACCTTCTTTTAAGATCAACTGCAGCAGACCCGATTTTTGATGATCATTAACCAAATAAACCTGCTGATCGATACCAACTGCCGGTTGTGATATAGCTATATTAATCTGCTGTGGGTTATGTAATACGGTCTTGGCCATGTTACGAATCCGACCCGGCATGGTAGCTGAAAACAGCATGGTTTGCCTTTGTTTGGGTAGATAGCTGATGATACGCATAATATCATCCGAGAAACCCATATCCAGCATACGGTCGGCCTCATCCAGTATCAAATATTTGATATGGTTCAGCTTTAATACACCTGATGTAAGGTGGGCTATTAGCCTGCCCGGTGTAGCTATGATGATATTGACGTTATTCTGTATGCCACGGCGCTGCTGCTCGTAAACAATTCCATCACCACCGCCAAAAACAGCTATAGAGCTGATGCCGGTAAAGTAGGCTAATCCTTCTACCTGCTGATCGATTTGTTGGGCGAGTTCGCGGGTTGGGGTTAGGATAAGCGTGCTGGTTTTTTCCTCGTGGTTTTGGGTGATCAGGTTTAAAACGGGAAGCAAAAATGCACCAGTTTTACCTGTACCTGTTTGCGCGCAGGCTATAAGGTCGTCGCCCTGTAAAATAGCCGGGATGGCCATTTCCTGTATGGGGGTTGGGCTGGTGTAGCCCATGCTCAGTACGCCTTCTAATAAATGTTCGTTGAAATTGAAATCTTGAAAAGTCACTTGTATCTGTAAGATGAAGTAGGCAAGTTAATAAAAAATGTTGTGTTACAGCAATTTCGAGTTTTTTAGGAGCTTAATCTTCCACTATTTCCACCTCTGCAACCGGACTAAATAAATAAATCCGTTTACTCTTGATCTCGGTGCATTTAAAGCGTTTGCGCAGTTTTTCATCCTTGCGGAAAACCCTGCCGTCTTTTAACTTAAACAGTGCTTTTAATGGTATTTTTTCAACTGTCGTGATTGATTCGTGGTGCGCATCGTAACTGCGGAGAGCACGGTACAAACTCAAGTCGGAGCAACTGGACGCTGCCGGGTTATTTAAATAATTGACAATGGTATGCTTAATATCCGCAGGGAAAATATCCTTTTCAAAAAAAGGCTGCATCATCTTTTTGAAGTTATTTTTCCACTCGGTACCGTGCGGTTTGGCTTTGTGCTTGTGCTCGTTCCAGGTATGCAAATGGGCAAATTCGTGTACGGTAGTCACCAGAAACGCGTAGGGATTCAAATCGAAATTAACGGAAATGCGGTGCCCCTTGTCACCATGCGGTGAACGGTAGTCGCCAAACTTTGTATTGCGGTTGCGCGATATTTTAAATTCACACTTAAAGTAGTCGATCCAGCGGCTGATAAGCGGTGCCGCTTCGGGTGGAAGATACTTTTCTAAAACTTTTACTTTATCCAATTTTACCTCGATGCAAAGATAATATTTTTTATTCCATTGTCATTCTGAGCGGAGCGAAGAATCTTCTTCGATTTGTAAAGTTCGCATGCATGGTTTAGAAGATTCTTCATTGCATTCAGAATGACAAGTAGACTTATTTCAGCACCACATACGCTATAAAACTCGCGGCGTAAGCCAGCACCGTCATATAGGCGAATTGGATAGCGGGCCAGCGCCAGTTTTTGGTTTCGCGGAAAACGATGGCCACTGTACTGGCGCATTGCATGGCGAAGGCATAAAACATCATGAGCGAGAATGCGACCGCCAGTGTGAATACCGGCTGCCCGGTATCGGGGTTCTTAGCCTCCTTCATTTTTTCGTAGACGGACTGCATCTTCTCAGCACTACCGTTTACGCTGTATATGGTTGCCATGGTGCCTACAAAAACTTCGCGGGCAGCAAAGGAGGTAATTAGCGCTATACCGATCTTCCAATCAAAACCAAGCGGGCGGATAACCGGCTCAATAGCATGGCCTAAAACACCTGCGTATGAGTTCTCTAATTTGGCTGAGGATATTGTCCGGCTCAAACTATCAGGAGTCATGTGTTGGGTGTATTGCGGCGTACTAAACTTTTGATCGATTTTCGCAAAACGATCGCCGGGGCCATAAGATGCCAGTACCCAAAGGATTATAGATATAGCGATGATCACCTTACCCGCCTGAAAAACAAATGCTTTTGATCTGTCGTACATCGAGAAGATAACGTTGTTCCAGCGGGGCATGCGGTAAACAGGCAGCTCCATAATAAAGTAGCCACGTTCTTTGCCTTTCAATATAAATTTAAATACCCAGGCAACTACAATGGCCGATATCAGGCTAAAAACATACATCCCCGTCAGGGCCAAACCTTGCATGTTAAATACCCACCAAACATTATGATTAGGTACTACCAGTGCTATCAATAAAGTATAAATAGGCAAACGTGCCGAGCAGGTTACCAGTGGCGTAACCATAATGGTGATCATCCTGTCTTTCCAATTCTCAATGGTACGTGTGCCCATGATAGATGGTACGGCGCAGGCAAAACCACCGATCAGCGGCACTACTGATTTACCATTCAAACCAACCTTACGCATCAGTTTATCCATCATAAAGGTAACGCGCGACATGTAACCGGTATCTTCCAGTATGGATATAAAAGCGAAAAGTATGGCGATCTGCGGGATGAAAACCATTACACCACTCAAGCCGGCTATGATACCATCAACCAGCAAACTGGTTAGCGGACCAGGGGGGTAAAGTATGATGCAGTGAATCCTGTATCCAAACGAAAGCATCACCGATTAATTCCATCGGGTATGACGACCACGAGAAGATCGCCTGGAACATAAACATCAGTATCGCGAAGAATATCACGAAGCCAAAGAATTTATGTGTTAATATTTTATCTATTTTATTGCTATGCGTTTCGCCTTGCGCGGTTACCGGTTTTTTAACGGTGTCGTACAACAGGTCGTTGATAAAGGCGTAGCGGGCAATGGTTTCAGCTCCCTGTGCTT
>Ga0206809_1107_pt1 | contig 14928 bp, 11 predicted proteins | sample Alteio_BWOrgCont_55_FD_152903 | JGI IMG/M metagenome (GOLD analysis project Ga0206809, IMG submission 152903) | Enriched cells from forest soil in Barre Woods Harvard Forest LTER site, Petersham, Massachusetts, United States -... | ecosystem: Environmental > Terrestrial > Soil > Temperate forest >... | reverse complement strand
TGCATTTAAGGTAACCGGCACTGTTAGCGTAGAAAATAGCAGCACCTTAACTATTAATAATACTACAAGTCCAACAATGGGTACTTTGGCATCTGGTAGTACAGTTGTATACTCTGATGCCGCAGCACAAACCGTATCTAATGCAAATTACTATAACCTTACTTTAGGTGGTAGCGGAACAAAAACCTTAGCTAATACGGCAAGCTCTACTGTCACAAATTCATTAACCATTAATTCAGGCATTGCTTTTCAGCTTAGTACAACCAACACACTTACACTAACGCTTAATGGTACACTTTCGGGTGCAGGAACTATTACAGGTGGTAACACCTCAAATTTAACCATTGGTGGGAGTGGGAGTTTTGGAACTATAATTCCTACCGCATCGCCTTTAACCATAAATAATTTTGTGATAAATCGTACGGGTTTAGGAAGCGTAACCTTGGGTGGTAATGTTACTACCAAAACAACCTGTGATTTTTCGAACGGAGTTTTAGTTTTAAACGGAAACACATTAACACTGGGCGGCACACTTACTTTTCCGGCAGCATCAACTAATGGAACCATTACGGGTTCTGCCACCTCTGATATTTCTATTACGGCAACAAGCATTACGAACGATTTATACATGACAAGTGGCGCACAAACATTAAACAACCTTACCTTAAACGCAACAGCGGGACAAACATTAACTTTAGGAACTAATTTAACTGTTAGTGGAGCTTATGCACAAACAAAAGGCATTGTTAACATTAACGGCAACACACTTACCTTAAGTGGTACAGTAAGCTTTGCTTCAAGTGCTGCCAACGGAACAACAACCGGTTCAGCTACTTCTAATTTATTAATATCGGCTACAACTATAGCTGCTAATGGTTTATTTATGACTGCTGGTTCGCAAACATTAAATAACCTTACCTTAAATAGTCCGGCAGCGCAAGCCTTAACCTTAGGAACTGCTTTAACAGTTAGTGGAGCTTATACACAAACAAGTGGCATTGTAAAACTAAACGGACAAATACTAACACTAAATGGTATAGTTACATTTCCGGCAGCTTCAACTAATGGAACTATAACCGGCACTGCTGCTTCTGATATAATTATTAACGCAACATCCATAACCAATGATTTGTTTATGACGGCTGCTGCAACTACGCTTAGAAACCTTACTTTAAATAGCCCTGGACAAACATTAACACTTGGAAGTGCTTTAACTGTTGGAGGTGCTTTTACCCAAACAAATGGTATTGTAAATATAAATGGGCAAACGCTTACACTTAGCGGAACCATAGTTTTTCCGGCAGCATCAACTAACGGAACTATTACGGGTTCTGCCACATCCAATATTTCTATTACTGCAACAAGCATTACAAATGATTTGTATATGACAAGTGGCACACAAACATTAAACAACCTTACCCTAAATGCTACAGCAGGGCAAACCTTAACCTTAGGAAGTAATTTAACCGTTAGCGGAGCCTACACACAAACAAAAGGCATAGTTAACATTAATGGCAACACACTTACCCTAAGTGGTACAGCCACTTTTGCCACAACGGCTGCTAACGGAACAACAACTGGCTCAACTACTTCTAATTTAATAGTAACAGCCACAACAATAACCAATAGTTTATTTATGACTGTGGGCTCGCAAACATTAAATAACCTTACCCTAAATAGTGCAGGAAAAACTTTAACCTTAGGAACTGCTTTAACAGTTAGCGGGGCTTATACGCAAACAAATGGTATTATAAAATTAAATGCGCAAACACTTACACTTACCGGCGTAATTACTTTTCCGGCAGCGTTAGCCAATGGAACAATTACGGGATCTAATACATCTAATTTATCTATATCAGGTACAAGTATTACAAACACCTTGTTTTTTACAGCGGCAGCCTTAGCCCTAAATAATTTTACCGTAAATAGTCCAGGGCAAACTTTAACACTTGGAACAGCATTAACACTAACCGGTACACTTACTCATACAAACGGAATAATAAATTTAAACGGGCAAACACTAACGTGTAATGGTCCGGTTGTTTTTCCGGCAGCTGTTACAAACGGAAGTTTTACGGGCTCTTCAACATCCTCTATTAGTATTGCAACTCCTGCGGGGGGCGCCATAACCAATTCTATGTTTATGACCCAAACAAACTCAACTACAAATTCACTTAACAACATTACACTTAACCGAACAGGCGGAACGCTTACCTTGGGTAACCCTTTAAATTTAATTGGTGAACTTTTACCTACTGTTGGAACTTTTGCAAGCGCGGGTAACCTTACTTTGGTAGCATCATCGGCAACGGTAACAGCGTATATAGGCACTATTGGAGGAAGTGTTACAGGGAACGTTAATGTGCAAGCTTATGAGGCAGGTGGAAATACAGGATGGACTTTAATGGGCTCGCCTGGTTTAACAGGAAGAACTATGGCTGATTGGAACAATAGTTTTTTTATTACTTGCCCTACTTGCCCTGATGGTAATGGCTCGGCACAAAATAGTGGTTCTACTTTTACATCTATAGATTCTTATTTGGAAACAGCCGGAGGCTTACTGAGTGCTGCTCCGAGATATGTTGGTATCTCAAACATTACAGATCCTATTAATATTGGGCAAGGCTATTGGGTTTATTTGGGTAATGGTTCATCAGCAACTACTGATATTATTGTAAATATTACAGGACCTGTTGAACAAGGCAATGTTTCTCTCCCTCTTACTATAACAAATTCGGGTGGCGGTACAAATGCTACAGACCACGGTTATAATCTTTTAGCAAACCCATATCCTGCACCTATTAGCTGGACATCTTTGCGAGCAGGAAATGCAAGAGTTTCGGCTACCCTTTATGTATATAACCCTGATTTAAATGCGTACGCCACCTTTATAAGCACATCGGGTGTAAGTAGTCCGGCTGTGGGTTCTGGTGGAATGGGAGATAAAATTCCTGCGGGACAAGGCTTTTACGTGAAAGCAAGTGCAGTTACTACTTTAACTGCTAAAGAAACTTATAAAGCGGCCAGCAATCAACAGCTTTTACGTACAACAAGTGCTAATCAGGTACAACAAAATGCGGCAACAACACAACCTATGCTTTTTAGGTTGCAAGCAAGCGGCAACAGCATGCAAAATGAAACCGTTGTTTATTTCGATCCAAGTGCTACTATAAATTATAATATGGAGTATGATGCTATTTCATTGGGCGTAGACCCCGGTTTTTTAGGCATAGTATGTTTGTGGAACGATACAGCTTATACTATAAAAGGCTTACCACCTTTAACTCAAAATTTAAGCATTCCGGTTAAAACAATTACAGGCATAACAGGCAGCTACCAAATTGCGCTTACCGATTTTCAAAGTTTACCCGCAGGTGCATGTATAAAAATACACGATAATTATATGAGTACTGATTGGGATTTAAAAACAGGTCCTTACAACTGTACATTAAACGATACCGAGACTGTTGCTCGTTTTGTTTTAAACATTACCATTGACCCTTCGCTGTCTGTTTCGGGTAGCTCTAAAAACCCAACATGTGTTAATACAGCCGATGGGTATATGATAGCAAGTGCTACATCGGGCTCTGCGCCTTGGAATTATTATTGGAAAGATGCCAACAGCAACATTATTAAAACATCGTTAAACAAAACAACAGCCGATACTTTATACAATGCCAACGGAGGCAATTACAGTGTTGATATAAATACTGCGGGTAGCTGTAACAATGGTACAGTTAATTATACACTACAAGGTACTTTATCTGCCAATGCTGCATTTTCTGCATCAACAATGCTTGATAGTTTGATAAATGATACCGTAAGTATATACTTTACAAACAACAGTACAAATGCAAGCTCATACGTATGGGGTTTTGGCGATGGAACCGAAACAACAAGTACCAATGCTTCACACACCTATACGGGTGCAGGAACTTACATAGTTACATTAAGCGCATTCAATCAAGTTTGTGGAGACACTTCTTTATATACTCAAACAATTATTATTGATACTACATTGTCTCCTAATTCAACAGCGGGCATAAAATCATTTGCATCAACTCAAAATAGCATGCAAATAAGCCGAGATGCAACAGGATATTTCGTTCAGTTTAATTACCAAACCAATACAAGTGCGACTATATCAGTACAAAATTTATTGGGCGAAAAAGTTGTAACCGACATTAAACAAGATAATATTGCAAATAACAAAACGTATATTCCTTTAGGCAACACAGCAAACAATGTGTTAATTATTTCCGTAATTACAAGTTCGGGAGAAAAAACCTTTAGAAAAGTTATAAATTACTAATTAAGCACACCTTAAAAGGCAAAGCTCCGTTTTTTCGGGGCTTTTCTTTTTTTGATATGTTGTGTAAAAATGTAATTTTGGAAATCTAATAATTTAAACCATGAACGATATTTTAAATTTTATAAGTGCCAATAGAGAAATGATTTACTTTATTGTGCTTTCTATTTTTGTAGGCATAGAAGTTATAGGCGGTGTACCAACCGTTTTGCACACTCCTTTAATGAGCGGTGCTAATGCCATACATGGCGTTGTAGTAGTGGGTGCTATTTATGTAATGCTGCATGTTGATACAAGCAATTACTTAGCCCTTGTATTAGGTTTTTTAGCTGTGTTACTTGGCACCCTAAACGTGGTGGGTGGCTTTGTGGTTACCGACCGTATGTTAGAAATGTTTAAGAAAAAATAAAACGTAAATTTTATGAAACAAAATATTTTAGAAATCTGTTACCTTATTGGCTCCGTAACTTTTATTATGGGCTTAAAAAATGATGGGTAATGCTAAAACCGCCCGCAAAGGAAACATGGTAGGAGCAGTTGGTATGACACTGGCTATTTTCGGCACCATTTTTTTACATGATGGCGAAGTTAGTCCAATGATTTACGGTTTAATTTTTGGTGCCATTGCCCTTGGAACTATTATTGGGTGGATGACAGCCAAAAAAGTGCAAATGACTAAAATGCCTGAACTGGTTTCTATGTTTAACGGTATGGGAGGTGCTTGTGCAGCTTTAATTTCGTTGATAGAATTTAACCATTATTTCCATGCAGAGTTTCCTAAGGTTTTAATGAGTGCTGCTTTAACAGGCGACTATCATCCACCATACGGTTTTTTAATTGCCATTTTTGCAGGCTTGGTTATTGGTAGTATTTCGTTTTCGGGTTCGGTTATAGCTTATTTAAAACTAAACGGAACGATGGATAAACCGGTGCGTTTACCTGCTTACAACATTATTAACTTAATTGTGTTACTTGTAACGCTTGGCTTTATGGCATTTTTGGTTTACACAGGTGGTGTTTTACCAATAGGTGGTCAATTAGTTTCTTACTTTATTTATGTGCTATTGGCTCTTGCTATTATTTACGGCATTTTATTTACCATACCAATTGGCGGAGCTGATATGCCTGTTGTAATTTCGTTACTTAACTCGTTTACAGGTTTAGCTGCGGCTTTTGGTGGTTTTTTATACGACAACAAAGTAATGCTTACAGGTGGTATTTTAGTTGGAAGCGCTGGAACGTTGCTAACCGTTATTATGTGTAAAGCCATGAACCGCTCTTTAGCAAGTGTTGTTTTTGGTGCATTTGGTGGCGGCGGAGTTGCTGCTGTGGGACCAGATGTTAAAGGAAGCATTAAAGACATGCAGGTATCTGACTTAGCGGTGCTAATGAACTACTCTAAAAAAGTGGTTATTGTACCAGGTTACGGTTTAGCGGTGGCACAGGCACAACACGTTATACATGAGTTAGAGTTGTTGTTAGAAAGTCGTGGTGTTGAGGTTAAATATGCTATACACCCGGTTGCGGGTCGTATGCCGGGACACATGAATGTGTTGTTGGCAGAAGCAAACGTATCGTATGATAAGCTGGTGGAGATGGACGACATTAACCCTGAGTTTGAACAAACTGATGTTGTGCTAATTGTTGGCGCAAATGATGTAGTTAACCCTGCTGCAAAATCAGACCCATCATCACCTATATACGGAATGCCAATTTTAGAAGTTGACAGAGCGAAAAATATTATAGTAAACAAACGTAGTATGAGTGCAGGTTACGCCGGCATTGACAACCTGTTGTTTTACGACCCAAAATGTTCGATGTTTTTTGGCGATGCTAAAAAAGCACTTACCGAATTGGTTGCCGAATTAAAAACAATGGAGTAGTAGGAAAATAATTTTCCTTAATTCATTCTATAATTGTTGCGCAATTCTTTTTCGAGTTTAAGCGCGTGGGAGTACAGTTTAATTTTTGCAATTAAAAAATCTTCTTTTTCTTTTAAATTATCAAAGGCTATAAGTTGTAATTTTTCTTCGTTGGTTAAATCTAACAAATGCGCCACTTTATAAACTGAAACATTGGTAAGACTTTCTACCGGAATTTCTTTGTTTTTGGCTTGCTTAATAAATTTTTTAAACGAACGGAAAAGCTTGTAGCGATTAGATGCTACATCTTCTTCGTACGCTTCAATATTGGCAGCACCGTATAATTTTGGTTTTAAAATTTTTGTGTATTTAATTATTTTAAACGGTTGTATGCCTTTAATCTCAATATCCACTTCACCATCGGGATATTGTTTTAAAACTTGGGTAATGCTTACTTCAACACCGTACTCCGATATTTGTCCGCCTTTTATGTAGGGTATACCGAAGTTGGCTTTATTGGTAATGCAATCAGCAATAAGCTCCTGATACTTATCTTCAAACACATGAAGCGTCCGCACCTCACCGGGTATAATAACCGTGTTTAACGGAAACATAGGTAATGTAACTAACTTGTGTACCATAGAGCTTTGATGCAAATCTATAACAATTTACAAAAAAGCAGGGCAATAATGCAATAAAAAACCCCTCATTTTAAAAAAATGAGGGGTTTAGGTGTTTAATAGCGGTAAAAATTATTTTCCTTTAGCACCACCGTTTGGAGCTTTTGAACCTCCGTTAGGTTGTGTTTTGCCACCACCAGAAGTGCTACCACTACCCGTTGGTATAACAGCCGCAGGCATAGTTTCTAATTTCTTTTTTACTAAAGCAAAAATATCGTCGCTTGGTTCGTGAAAAAGAACGATACCTGTGCTTGTATCTAATACATATTTAAAGCCGTTTTCTTTAGCAACTGCATCAACTGCTTTTTTTGCTTTCTCGTAAATTGGCTTAGATAAATCAGCCGATTTTTTTTGATAATCTTGCTGAGCCTGTGTACGGAAATCTTCGATACGTTGGTTTAAGGTTTGTAATTCTTCTTGTTTGGTTTTTTTAACTAAATCGCTGTAACCAGCTTCGTTGGTAACATAATCCTGATATTTAGCATCAAACTCAGCTTTCATGCTGGCAACTTGTTTTTCAAGGTCTTTTAAATAACCTTGGGCAACTTCCTGAGCTTGTTTTGTTTCAGGCATAATAGTTATTAAAGAATCTAACTGTATGTGTGCAATTTTTTGAGCTACTGCTTGTTGCATGCTTGCTGCTACAAAAAGAATAGCTACTGTTTTAAATATTTTTTTCATAAGGGTTTTTAAATTTTACGAGGGCGAATTTACTAATAAACGTTATAAAACCAATAATCTTATCAAAATATAACAAAAGCCCCCATTTATTTAAAAATGAGGGCTTTAGCTAAATATCAAGCAAATAAAATCTATTTGCCACCCAGCAACAGCATTTCGGTCATCTGTATTTCGGTGGTGTAACGTTTAATGCCCTCTTTATCGGTATAGTTGTTGTTTACTAATTTACCCTCAAGTGCCAGCTCGGTACCTTTTTGGGCATATTTGGTAAGTCTTTCGGCTAAAGGACCCCAGGCAATTACAGTATGCCAGGTGGTTTCGGTTACTTTTTCGCCTTGTTTGTTTTTGTAGGTTTCGTTAGTGGCTATCGACACACGTGCCAGTTTTTTATTTCCTTCAAATGTTTTCATTTCAGGGGTGTTACCTACGTGTCCGATTAGGGTTACTTTGTTTCTCATGGTGTGTTTTTTAAAGGGTTATTATTGTTTTGATGCTACAAAGTAACTGCAGCCACCAAGCTTTATTCGGGCAATAAACACTTCTATACGGATAAAAGCGTTTGTTGTCGGAAAAAAATTATACACGAACATCACATGTGTAAATAATGTAAATTATTCAGCTAATTGTGTAAGGCTTTAAAAAGTAAGACCCGTTATTTTTGTCGCTCGTTCTTTGTATAAAATAGTGTTTCTGTATAATTAACACTACATTTAGTAAAAAGCGCATCTTACGGGGTGCGCTTTTTTTATTTACCAAAAATAAATTGCAAAACACATAACGATAAAACTACTACTTCCATCCAAGCAACAAAAGTGCGTTGGGTTGAGATTGCTTTTTTGTTTTGTACCATAACTTAAAGCTACTTAATTATTTTGAGGGTAAACCCAATTCGTTAGTTTTTATTTTTAAAATTCTTTTTTCCAAAAATTAAGATTAAAAAGCTTGTTAGTAGTCAAAAATAAATGCCCCGTCGAAAACCCTACGTTTTCCACAGAATTTCTCCAATTTTGTTTGGTAGCATTGCAGGCGCAGTATGGAAACGTTTGTATATCAAATAAGGTCGGCTAAGGGTGTACATTTAAAGCATGTTTATCAGGAACTTGTTATGCTTGTTGAAGAACACAAAGTAGCCGATGATTCAACTATTATGCAAGCTGTACCGGCAGGAGATTGCGTGCTACTAACCACCAACAATGTAAAACTGGTAGCGGCCCTAAAAAAAGATGCCGATTTTATACTTTGCTAAAATCATAAATTTTTCGCTCGTTTTTTGTTAATTAATTACCCCCTTTTGTTCAAAACCAAATGGCGTGTAAACCGTGCAAATGCTATATTTTTATCTGTTCAGTAAACGCGCGTAAACATGGGAATGCAGGTTAATGCAAAAGAGATTCTGTCGCTATTGTACCACAACAGAGATGTGGTTGATTTTTTATTTGGTAACCGCGATTCGGTAACGGTAAACGAGCTGCTTGGCAGAGAAGATATAACATCGGAGCAGTACCAAAAATTGGTAGCGCACGATGTGTTGTATGAGCACCAACAGGTAGTTGGCTTAAACGATGCCGTAGTAGCTATGTTTGAAGACTTTATGGAGATTGGTGAAGTTACACCAAGCTTTATAAACGATTACATAAACGAGCTTAAACGCAATATACGCTACTACCAGGAAGGAAACGAGTATCGTTTCTTACGTAGCATAAAAAAATATTTAAACCGCATTGGCGTTGCCATTAGCAAAGAAATTATTAAGCTGCAAAAAAATGTAGACGACACCTACAAAAACGAAGGCAACTACCGCATTAAATTACAAAAGCTTGAAGACTACCGTTTAAAACGCGATACGATTATTGAGTTTATTAATCGTGCGGATGAGGTTATTGATGAAACCCGGAAGCTGTTTGAACTTACTAATGATTTAGAGCTTTACGGCATTGTATCATCGTTAAGAAATATTTTAATTGAGAACTTAGATTACCTGATTGAAATACAAACCGACATTACCGATTACATAAATAAAATACAGTTCCAATTAGACGTGTACAAAAAAGTACAACGCATTAAGGAGGTTAAAGACCACGGACAACTGCATTACAAAACTAATTTTAAAGAAGTGGTTTTAGGCTTAAACCCGCTTGGGTTTAATGGCGTAAAAGCACCACGTACAAAAATTTCGGTTGAATTTTTATATACCGATGACGGGCACATGCTTTGCGGACGTGTGGCCGAAAAATATAAAATTACTCGCTTAATGGCTCGCCGTTTAGCCGATAAATTACCGGCAAACTTTAAAGACCACCGTGTTGAAGCTTTTGTAAAATTAGATACGCAAACACTTTTAGAAAAATTTATTAAACAAACTAAAAACCTGTTTGAGTTTTTAATGGATTATAAATTCCCTAAATCGTTAGGCAATGTAACCTTTGAAGAACGTGTTACTTTGTTTGTAGAAATATCGATGGAGTTTGATAAACAACTTGATTTTAAATTTATACTAAACTGGTACGATTTTGAAGATGATAAAAAACAAAAACGCAAAATTGGTTACACATTAATTCTACCTAAAAAAAGTAAAAGAGAAAAAAGCAGCCTAAAAAATTCAATCAATTAATAAAGAAAGATGGATATTAAACTACCAAAACAAACCCACGATATTTTCGCCATTATGGCACGTGGGCACTTTATTTCAAGCAACGGAACCAAAGACGGCATGAATCGTTTGTACGATATTATTAATGAACCCGAAAATTTTGAGAACCTGCAAAATTATTTCAACGTAATAAAATATCGCATTGAACGTGGAAACAATTTTTTCTACTTCTCAAAAATTGATGAAATAAACAGTATTGTAGAAAAGAAACTGGAAACCTTTGAAAAATACATCGACATCATTGATTTATTTGCATCAATGGATAACAAGGTTACCATTGGGTCTCGTTTTCGTACGGGTGCTCTGGCCGAAGAGTGTAATGCTAATGTGCGCCTGAAACAAAAACTTCAAAAAATTCCGTTATACCGTTCAGAAACATTACACAATAAAGTACGTGAGATTTGCGACCTGATGAGTCGTGATTCGTTTTTAGAACGCGAAGACGAAGCATCGGAAACCTACAAGGTGTTAGATTCATACACCTACCTGTTAGATGTGATAAACGCCATTGCCATTTACGAAGAAGGCAGCGCAACCGAAGGCACAGCAGGAATTATTTATAACTAAGAACATTAAAAAATACAGATGAGTAATTTTAGAATTTTAAATAGAATTGTTGAGATAAATATTGCCAGTGTAAAATACACCGACATTGAGTTGAGTGGTAACACTTGTTTTGTGGGAACCAACAACTTTGGTAAAACCAGTTTGCAGCGTGCTATTTTATTTTTTTACAGTGCAAACAGTCGAGGACTTGGTATATCGGCTTCACAAAAACCGTTTGAGGAGCACTATTTCCGTTACGAAAACTCATACATTGTGTATGAAGTAGCTACCGAAGAAAAAAAGTTTTTTGTAATTGCGTATCGTCACAACAAAGTTTGTTTCCGTTTTGTAGATGCGGCTTATAATTCTGATTTCTTTTTTAATGAGAATGATGAAGCGGTTAAAATACAGGATGTATTACGTAATTTAGATAAAGCAGGCATATACTACAGTAACCAAATTGATACGTTCGAACGTTACCGTAACGTGTTATACGGAACTGAAACGGATAAAAACCTGAACAACTTTTTCATCCTAAAAGGAAATGAAAAATATCAGAACATTCCGAAATCAATTACCAATGTATTTTTAAGTTCTAAGTCTTCTATCGATTCTCGTTTTATAAAAGATTTTATTGCCAATGCCATTACTACCGAAACATCGGGTATTAAGTTAGAGCAGGTAGAACGCCAGTTGCGCCAGTTCAACGAAAAATATACTGATATTGAAACGTACCTGAAGAAAGAATCGCAGCAGCTGATTGAAATGATTGAAAAGAAATTCGATCAGGTAAAAATGATTAAATCGGCGCAGATAGAAATGTCGGAAAAACTGGGTAACAGTTTACGTTATGCCGAAACGCAAAACGAAAACATGCTTGCTTCGGTAAAACAAAAAGAAGAAGACATGCGTCAGTTAAACTCTGACCACGATTTACAAAAAGCAAACATTGAAGACCAGCAAAACAACATACGTGAAGAGATTGGTTATTACGATAGAACGATACGTGATACCAACAAAAAATTAAAAGAATATCAAGGTCAAAATATTGAAGCTGCGGTTGAGAAATTTAACGAGCGCGAACAATTACAAGTTGAGTTAAACATTGCCCGTAAAGAGTACGACTCTTTAACAAGCAACGTACAAAATTTAGAGATGAAGTTTACTTCATTATTTGAGCAAGTACAAAACGAGAAGAACGCTTACTTAAACAGTATCAACTCAAAAATTGCGCAACTATCTAACGATTATAATGAGCGTCAGCTTTTAAGCAAGAACGATTTTAACCGCAAAGAAAACGATTTAAAAGACCGCAGAGATAAAATGTTAGCCGAAATAAATTCGGAAGTAACAGCTAAACAAATTGAGTTTAACGAGTTAAAATCAGAAGAGAAAGTTATACGCAGCACGCGCTTTCACGAAGATGAAATTAAAGATTTAGAAGCTGAGTTAAACGAGTTACGTGCTATTACTTACAAAAACCGTTCAGAACGTGCTATAAAAAACAACCTGATACAAAGCTTACAAAAAGAGTGGGAAAACAGCGAGTTAAAATTAAAATCGGTTTTAAATGCGGAGATAGATAAAGGCAATTTATACATCGCTAAAAAGAAAGACGACATAAAAGCCATTGAAGAAAAACTAAACATACAGGCTGACGCGTTTTACGGCTACTTAGAAAAAAATTATAAAAACTGGCACGAAACCATTGGTAAGGTTTGTAACGAAGACATTTTATTTAGAGCTGATTTAAAGCCCGAAATGAAAGAGAAACTTACCGATACACTTTACGGTATCAGTTTAGAGTTAGGCACGGTGCCTGCGGTTTCAAAATCTATTGAAGAGTATCAGGCAGGTAAAAATTTATTGTTAGCCGAGATACGTGAGGCAGAAGATAAATTAAATTTATTTCAAACAACCAACAACGAAGAGAAAGCTTTATCGTCTGATAAATTTGGTAAACAAATTGGCGAGCTTAAAGAAGAAGTAAAAGTTTTAACATATAGTTTAGAACTATCAGAAAAACGTGAGAAAAAATTAATTACCGAATTAGAAGACTGGAAAAACCGCGCGGGTAGCGAAATTGAACAATCGTTAAGCAGCAACCGTCAAAAACAAAACTTACTGGAAGAGGAGCTTTCTATACTTAGCAAACGCAAAAACATGCAGTTGGCTGAGTTTAACGACCAGTTTGATAATCAGAAAAAACATTTTGAAGAACGCATTGCTGAATTAAAAGTTAGACAGGAAGATGAAATTACCGGCTTAGAGGAAGAAAGAGCTAAAACCCTGAAAGCCCTTGAAGACAAAGAAAAATCGTTGAACAACGAGAAAGAAGGAAACTATAAAGATAAAGGGGTTGATAGCAAGCAGATAAAAGACATTGATAAAAAAATAAAAGGTCTGCAAGAAGACATTAAACAAATTGATCGTTTTGCGCAACTGGTAAACGATTATTTAAAAGATAAGCGCGAGTTGTTTGACAAACTACCTGACTTTACTCAGAAAAAAGAAGAGCTGGTAAAACAAATGAATTCGCTTACGGCCGATTTAGAAGAGGCAAACCGTAAGTACAATTTAAAGCGCATGGACATTAACAAAGAAAAACGCGCCTTTGAAGAAGAGCTTATTGAGTTTAACAACGGTATAAGTTATTTCAGCAAAAACTTTAGAGAAACACCTGTATATAATAAGTACGCCGAAATTATTGAGCGTGCCGAGCCTAAGAAAACAAATTACAGCGTAATGGATTTATGTACGCAGTTACTTAAAAACGATTCGCATTTTAATGAAGAGTATGGTGCGTTTCAGCGTTATGTAAATGAGTTTAGCGGCAAGTTTAGATTAGAGAATCACTTTGGTTTTGCTATTCGTAATGATGCCACACAAGCTGAATACGAGCGTTTTGCAGCATACTTAACTAACTTTGTACACGAAAATAAAATTGAATTATCGGTTGCCGAAACTGCTACACAAATTAGTTTGGTTACTGACTCTATTGCTACCAAAGTAAAAGAGCTTAGCAACCAGCAACATAAAATTCAGCACATTATATCGTTAATTGCCGAAGATTTTAAGAAAGCTGAGTTTGAAGAAAGCAAGCTGATTGAGTTTATAAAAATTAAGTTAGAAGAGAGTGATAACAAGGTTTATAAACTGCTTAAAAAAATTGAGGAGTTTAAAGATGAGCACGGACATTTTTATGGAGAAGGATTATTTAACACCGATTTTGCTACCGGAAAAAACCGTGACATTAACTCACGTGCCGTTAAATTGCTTGAAAGTTTGCGCCACGCTATTAAAGAACAAGAGCAGGAAGAAATTCGTTTACAGGATTTATTTGAATTAAAATTCAATATTAAAGAAGGTGTAAACGAAACCGGCTGGACTCATAAAATTGATAGCATTGGTTCAACCGGAACCGACATTTTAGTAAAAGCAATTATTTACATTACCTTATTGCACGTGTTTATTAAAGAGTCGAGCCACCGTAGTAGCAAAGACTTTAAAGTACACTGTATTATTGATGAGGTAGGACAAATATCGGCCCATTACTTAAAAGAACTATTGAAATTTGCGAAGAACAGAAACATTATGATGATTAACGGTTTACCAAATAAGAGTGGTTTAGAAAGCCATTACCGTTATACTTATCAGTTCCGCCGCGAAGAAGATAACTCAGTTCGTATTTTCCCAAGTATAGTTACTGAGGTAGAGGCTTAGGAGGTTTATGGTTGTAGACGAGAATCTGTGGGCTTTTATAGCCCACATTTTTTGTACTTAAAAGCCAGTTGAAAATTTTAACCCTATTTCTTTTCTCAATTTCTTTTTTACAATATCTAATTCTTTAATTTCGCTTTCGATTGCGTTTAGTTCTCCGAATAAATCAGATACTTTTGATTTATACACGTCGGTTAAAATATCTTGAAGCGCCGGAACATCAGATTTGTCAACCATTGCTGACACATCACCATCCACTAAATTTAACCTATGTTTACAAAGAACATGAAAAGCACCTGCTTTGCAATCACAAGTTATACTTAATAGGTCATTGTCGATTTTGAAAACAACCGTATAAATCTCATCCGTGCTTTCGCTCTTTATTTTAAATTCTTTTTCCATATTAATTTTGGATAAGTAACCCATGTGTTTGAATGCTGAATTGGTCTTTTTGCCCTTTGAATAGAACCTTCTTTATTT
>Ga0206809_1105_pt1 | contig 14991 bp, 8 predicted proteins | sample Alteio_BWOrgCont_55_FD_152903 | JGI IMG/M metagenome (GOLD analysis project Ga0206809, IMG submission 152903) | Enriched cells from forest soil in Barre Woods Harvard Forest LTER site, Petersham, Massachusetts, United States -... | ecosystem: Environmental > Terrestrial > Soil > Temperate forest > O... | reverse complement strand
GTTCGGCGAGTTGCGCAAACATCTCCAGATTATGGGCGAAGACGGCCTGCATCTCCCGCAGTGGGTTCTTTACCCACAGGAGGTCAAAGAAGATCCCCATGGACACGACGCCGAGCAAAACTCCGAAAACGCGGTCGCGGGCGATGGAGAGCGAAGTCTGGATGGTGAACTCCTGCAGGTTGATCAGGTAAAACGCCAGGGCGAGCTGCACACCAAGGTAGGAGATCCTTGCGGACGAAGTCTGAATCCAGGCGGCGATGGCGGTTACAAACGCAAACAACACAGTGAAGCCGGCAATCGTGTCGAGATAAGGAAGAACAAATACCTGCGAACCCAGGCCGAAGATGAAGCCGCCGATGGTCACGCCGCCCAGCCGCAGGACTTGCTTCTGCCGCGATGAGCCGATGGTGGAAAGCGCGGTGACGAAACAGGTGATTAACGCTGTGTTGAGCCCGGGCCAGTCGAGCGCGACGTAAGTGATGTAACAGACCATAGCCGCGAGCGCGCCGCGCAAGGCGAATTGCACGTGGGCAGGGTTGGACCACGCATCGGCAACGAAGACGCGCGCGGGGGCCTCTTCGTCCACAGGCATCAACACTTTTACCGATTGCGACCCCGCATAGGCGCTCGGAATAAGCGCGACTGTCCTCTCCATCGTCTGCAGAAAGGGCACGGTCGATGGCTCTTCCTGCGATGATCCCTCAATCTTATGAGGGAGTTGCTTCAGTGACAGGTTCCTGCGGAGTACGGCAATCTGATCGGCCAGGCGGAGGCATCGTGACCGGTCGGCCGCGCTCATAGGCTGGGCGCGCTCGACGAGAGCCAGCCGGAAGCTGCCGGCAATGTCTACCAATCGTCCCACCAGGGAAATCACCGTGCTCATCTGCTCCTTGACGCGGGGGCTGGAATCGGATCGCAGGATGAGCCTGCGAGCCCTCGATATTCCAACGGACATATATTGCGAAAGCCTTTTCTCCGTCTCACTCTCGACAGGCCGCCCGTCCGCCGCACTCCGCAGGACATTTTCCACTGTCTCCATGCGGACTTGAATGCCTTCGGCTAGGTCGCTGGCTGGATGCACCCGGCGGAAGACGTACTCGACAATGATCGTCACCACCAGGGCGAGAACGACCGAACCGGCGGCCCACAGTGTGTTCTCCAATCGCGTTTCCACACTGAGCGTGTTGTTGTCCCACAGGGGAATGGCTCCCAGTCCGGAAAGAGCCAGCGCCCCCGCCGATCCGTAATTGACAACGATGCCCAGCAGATAAAAGAAGACGAAGACGGTGCCCGCAACCCACAGGAAGTGGGTCAGTGGATCGCCAATCAAAAGCCGGATGCTGAAGACTACATAGACAGTGCCAATCAGGAAGATCACTGCGGTCCGGAGCCCGGCGAGGAAGGTTTCCCTGGGATTCTCGCGGCTGATCAAGAGAGCAATGATCCCGCCCTCGAAGCCGTTGGGAATGCGAAAGGTCATCACCAGCACCATGAAGACGGTGACCGAGAGGGTCATTCTGCCTACGACCCATGCCCTCTCCGGATACGGAGCCAGCTCTTCCTTGAGAAAATTCCAGAACCATTTGGCGTCCTGGTCGATGGTGCTCGACGCCGCTGCTGCGGGCAGAGCTTCACCGCGGGAAGCCATGGCTAGCGCGTCCTTCCGGGATCGTCTCCCCGAATGATCACGACTGCGGATTCGCTGAGACGAAAGGGCTCCCTCTCCGGCGCGTTGATGCGCACGCGCACTGGATAACGTGATGCCAGGTGTACCCAGTTCAGCGAGCGCTGAACGTCCGGCAACCCGGACGGATTGAACGACCCCACCAGAGTTGAGTCAGGCTGAACTCCATAGCCGACGCTGTCGACCACGGCGTCATAGCGGATGTTTGGTCTGGAGAGAATGTAGACCCAGGCGCGCATTCCCGGCCGGACATGGCGAAGCTGGGTTTCGCGGAAGTTGGCGACGGCCCACCAGACGCGAGTGTCGATCAGGGTAAAGACCTGCTGGCCGGTGTGGGCATACGCGCCATTGGAGATCGTAAGGTTGGTGACCCGCGCGTCGAATGGCGCCACGATTCGGCAGTTGTTCAGGTTGTATTCGGCGGTGCGGATCGCGGCGGCCCGTCCTTCCAGCTGCCCGATGAGCGGATCGAGGGTGAGCACACTGTGTTGCGACTGCTCGAGTTGCATATGGCTTTGTTCGACGACCGCTTTTGCCTGCTCAAGGGCAGCCTGGGCCGACTGCACCTGCGCCTCGGCGAGAAGGACTTGCGCGCGCTCCTGTTCGACCGCTTGTTGCCTTGAAGTGACGGCGGTCCGCGACTGTTCTACCTGATCCACGGTTACGAATTGTTTGGCCAGCAGCGGCTCGATCCGATGATAGTTGTTCGTCGTGTAGACCAGTTCGGCGTTGGCGTTGTCGAGGGCAGCCTTGGCATTGGCGACATTTGCCTTAGCCTCACTCACCGCAGCCGCGGCTCGGTCGACGTTCGCGGCCGCGCTGTCGGCATTCGCGCGGGACGCTCCTACGGCGCTCACCTGGGAGGCAATGGTTCTGCGCTCGTCGCTGATCTGTCCCTGCAGCGTGCTGAGGTCAGATCTGGCTCTCTCGAGCGCATACTCATACGGGCGGGCATCGATCTGAAAGAGCAGGTCGCCCTGTTTGATGAAGGCGTTGTCCTCGACCGCGAGCTGCGTGATGGGACCGTCGACCTGCGGTGCGATGCCGATGTAGTTGGCAAAGATCTCAGCGTCATCGGTGCGCGGATATCGGTCGGTCTCAGCGATCACCAGCAGTCCGGTAATCAGCGCGCCGGCGACGATCAAAATGCTCACGATTTTGCCAACACGAGGGGATATGGACGGGGTCTCGTTTTCGGGCATCGCATCTCCTTTCCGAATCAGCTGAAGAACAGCAGCCAGAGAGTGAACGTGAAAAATAAGGCCAGACAGGGATACACCACGATCAGCGGCTTCAGTTGACCCTCGAGCCGGATGCGCACAAAAAACACCCGGGCACCGACGGTAAGCAGAATGCCAATGACACCGCACAATATCCAGGCGGGAAAAAACGAGCCAAGGATATTGAAGGAAGGTGCGCGGGAACATCCGGCGGCCAACAGCAGCGCCGCGGACGACGCTCCGATCGCAGGCTTAGGAAAGGTGCTGAAACCGCGTCGGGCATTCAACTCTCCGGTCATTTCACGGACCTTTTGCATGGAGCAGGTCTCCCGTCTGGAAGGCTAATGCAGCAACAGCGGTCAGCAGTTGTGTGCGCGCATTCACATCGGCGGTACGGGCCACAGCGAGAGTGCGTTGCGCAGATACCACGTCGATCTGGCTTCGGACCCCGTAGTTATACGATTGCAGCGCCGCGTCGTAGGACTCGCTCGCGGAGGCCAGCAGCGCGGCGGCGGCTCTCTGCTCGCGAAGAGCGGTACGGGCATTGGAATACGCGGCCCAAACCTGATTTTCCACCTCATCGCGAGTGGCGTCGACCTGCGCCGCGGCCTGCTTCTGATCGGCCCTCGCCCGAGCCAGGCGGCTCTCTCGCGCGAACCCATCAAAGAGATCCCATGTCAGACTGAGCTTTGCATCCCAGGTTTCCTGATTCGGAGAGTAGAGATACGGCCCCGGAATCGGTCCTATATTTTGCTGTGCATTCGTGCGGGACAGGCCGCCGATGCCATTGAAGCTCAGCGCGGGCAGGTACGCGGTCTTCGCGGCTTTGATTTCTGCCCCGGCAGCGCGAAGCTCTTCCAGTTCCTGCATCAGGTCGGGACGCTGCGCCAACGCCCGGTCGATGGACTTCTCTACCGTGTCGGGGAGATCCTGCGGGATGGTCAGATCCTGAATGCTCTCGACCTGGAACTGGCTGGTGGGAGAAATGCCGAGAGCGGTTGCGAGGTCGCCGTGGGCGATCTCCGTCGCCCCGATCGCTGCCTGCAGATCGTAGTCTGCCTGGGCAGCGCTGCTGCGGGCTTCGAGCACGTCCGGCAGTGTGGCCAGCCCTAACTGAAGGCGCGCTTCGGCGTCAGCCTGCACCGTCTGCGCATTTTTCAGGTTGGCTTCCTGCGCATCCTCCTGGCCCTTGCTGTTGAGCACCCGATAGTAGGCTTCCATCACCTGGAAGATCACCTTGCGATGGGTGTCATTGAACAGGAAGTTGGCAGCCAGCAGATCGCTCCGGCTGATTGCCACCTCCTGCAATCGCCGTCCAAAATCGAAAATCACGTAATCCATGGTGACGGCGGGAGAAAAGGTCCCGCTCGTCTGGCGAACCCAATCGGGAGTGAGGAAGATATCAACACGGCTGGTGTCTGCCAGTGCCAAAGCAGCCAGAGTGGGATAAAGGCTTGCTTTGGAGACCCCCAGATCGGCGGCGCGCGCCCTGGCGTTCTCCCACGCCACACGAGTTTCGGGGTTGTTCTGTTCTGCGATGTTGACGAGCTCGGGCAGCGTATAGGTTTTCGATGGATCGGGGGCGAAGACAGGAGTCGGTCGCGCCGGAGCGCTCAACTGCTGGCCGGCAGGCATGTCCCACGGACGCGAGGAGGCGGGGGGCGCCTGTTGAGCGCCGGCGATTCCGCCCGCAAGCAATATGCCGAGCATCATGACGGATTCTGCACTGCGCTCATTGAGCTTCTTCCGCATGAGGAGTCCAGGTTTTGCGCGTGCACGTGGTGAGCTGGGATTTCAGAGTGCCTTCGGCACTCCGAGAATATCACCGATTTTGCGGATGGTGAGACCACCCACGCGGCATAGTTGAAATGCTCTGCTCAGGGCAGATGAGAGGCGTCTTTGAGGCGGCCGAGAACGTTTTCAATTACTGTTTGAGTCGAGATCTTTCCTCCATTTCTAATGTGATTTTCTTGTAAGTCAGTTAGTGATCGTGACCCGAGCAGGGGACTGCGGAAGGAACGCGGTGAATTCCCCGAGCGCGCGGCGAACTGTGATCCCCGTCTGCCAGTCCGCCAACTCCAGCTCTGGCTAACTGGAGAACGCCTGTGGGCCGTCTGATTTCCGGCATTGCTGAGCGGGAGACATGTGACATCCGAGCTTGGCGCGCAGTTCGGCTCGCCCGCGGCTTCTGCGCGACTTGACCGCGCTGACCGTGATGCCGAGCAGCAGCGCCGTTCTCCGCGTGGACTGCTCCTGCAGGTCGCAGAGCTCCAGAGCCGCGCGGGTAGCGGGTCGCAACTGATTCAGATTTGCAGAAAGCAGCGCGCCGCGTTCCCTGGTGCCGTAGAGAGATTCCGGATCGGGCCGCAGATCGGCGACATCGAACGCCGGCGCTGATTCGTCCTCGGCAAAGACGTGGAAGACCGGCATTTCCCGGCAGCGAGCCTGCTTCCGTTTCCACATGCGCGCTTCATTCATGGCAATGCTGACCAGCCACGTGGAGAAGGAACACTCGCCGCGAAACATGGAGAGCTTGGCAAAGGCCTTCATGAACGTCTGCTGCGCGATGTCCTCAGCGTCGTCGATGCTGCCGGTCATGCGGCGGCCGATCGCGAGCACGATGCGTTTATACCGCTGAACGAGAACCTCGAAGGATGCGGTGTCGCCGCCGGCAGCCGCTGCGGCGAGCGCATTGCCTCCGGCTTCCTCAGGTTGTGTCGAGTGCGCGTTCGGCTTCAATTTGTCCGTCGGAGAATTCATGGTGTGCCGTCCTGTCGTGGAATGAGTTGGCCGGGTGAGGACCAATTGCTCCGGGGCCCTGGGCTCATCGCATGCAAGGCGACCGTGGGAGTCAGCTCGATGCGTTCCGTTCGTTCTTCTGGGATTAAGCCAGAAGAGAGGCGACGAAACTATTGGACGAAGGTGTTGGCCTATACCTTGGTATAGGTGGGCGGCCCAATGCACACTCCGGCGACACCCCTGCGCTTGTCGTTCTTTGCTGGATGAGTGGAGCCGCCTAACCGGCCCACAGCCTAACGAGATCGCTGCGTCCCTGCGATTTGGGTCCTGGCAGACCCGGGCGGAAGATCAGGACGTGGACCGCCCGGCAGGTAAAGTGAACTGAAAGGTCGCGCCGCGTCCAGTGTTGGCGCACGCCCATAAGCGGCCGCCATGAGACTCTATGATCTTGCGACAGATGGATAGTCCCATTCCGGTGCCCTGCACTTTTGTGGTGAAGAATGGGTCGAAAATACGCTCGGGGTTCTCGACGGGGAGCCCGATGCCCAAATCGCTCACTGCGAGCAGTATTTGGTCATCCTCGGCTTTCTCCGACCGGACGGTCAGTTTACCGCCCGTATCCTTCATTGCCTCGATGCCGTTCAGCATGAGGTTCAACAGGACTTGCTGCATCTGCACAGGATCCGCGGTAATCGTCGGAAGGGCTCCGTCAAGTTCCGTACGGATCAGAATCGAATGCTGAATCGCCCTTTCGCGGAGCAGAAGCGCCATCTCTCGAATAAATTCGTTCAGGTCAGCCATCTCCAGTTTTGGCGCTCCTCGCCTATACAGCGCGCAAGTCCGGTCGACGATGCCGGCGGCGCGATTTACGTCTTTGACAATTCTCGACAGTGCCTCGCGAGCCTCTCCAATGTCAGGCGGCTCGCGCTGCAGCCAGCGCAGTCCGGTCCTGGCATTCGTCGCGGCGGCAGCGATCGGCTGCTTGACTTCGTGAGCCAGTGAGGCCGTCAATTCCCCCATCATGCTCACCCGGTTCATGTGGGCAAGATCTGCTTCCAGCTGGCGCAGCCTCGCGCGCTCCGCCTCCGCACGCTTGCGTTCTGTTACGTCTACCGCGGTGCCAACGTATTGGATCACCTCGCCCGAGCGATCGAAGACCGGATGGCCTATGGCATGGAGGTATTTGACTGTTCCGTCGGGCAGCAGGAGCCGGGGATGGTCCTCGTATTCCGTTTTTTCGAGCGCCGCTTTCCCCAGGACTTCCATCAGGTTATCGCGATCCTCCGGGTGGATTCGCTGCAAAAATGTTTCGGCGGCCGGTGGACCCTGCCGTGGATCTAACTCACATATTCGGAACATTTCCTCGGACCAGTAATTCGCCTTTTGAGCGAAAGGGTTATAAGCCCAACTGCCGGTTTTACTGAGTCTCTGTCCTTCCGCCAGATAAGTCTCGCTTCGACGCAGAGCTTCCTCTGCGTGCTTGCGTTCGGTAATGTCCGTCACGGCCCCCACGAATTCAAGCTCGCCGGACTCGTCTTTTGCCGACGGATGAGCCACAACCCGAACGTGCTTGACAGAGATATCAGGCATCAGCAGCCTGTGTTCAAAGTCAAAGCCTTTCCCCTCACGTATCGCAGAATCGATTACCTGCCGCACCGACGCTCGGTCTTCGGGATAAATTCGTTCGAACAGCCTTTCCAGCGTAGGCTCGGTTGAAGGTTCGATGTCGAATATTCGAAACGTTTCCTCCGACCAATAAATTTCTCCGCTCGAGACATGCCAACCGAAGCTGCCCGTATGACTCAGCCTCTGCGCCTGACCCAGATACGCCTCGCTGCGCCGCAGAGCCTCCTGAGTCTGCTTACGTTCAATGGCGACTCCCGCCAGGTGAGTGATCTGTTCGATAATCCCCTGATCGCGCGGGCTCGGACTGCGGGGCTCGCGATAATACATGGCGAAGGTCGCGATTACGTTCCCCTGGGAAGAGAAGACCGGCGTGGACCAGCAGGCGCGTAGAGAATAGGGCAAAGCCAGCTCGCGGTAATCCGCCCACAGGGGGTCGGTGGCGATGTTCTCTACGATCACCTGTTCTCGGCGGTACGCGGCTGTTCCGCAGGAACCTGCGGATGGCCCGATCGAAGCTCCATCGATGGCATTCGTGTATGCCTTCGGAAGGCTGGGTGCGCCACCATGCCGCAGGCGATTGCCGTCAAGTAACAGGATTGACGTCAGGACGCCCTTCGCTTGTTCCTCTGCCAGCCGGCACAAGTTGTCCAGTATTTGACCAAGCGGGTCCCCCTTCGCCGTCATCTCGAAAATCCGTTTTTCTGCGGCGAGCAAGGCTTCTGCCTGCTTGCGATCTTCAATGTCCGTCAGAATGCCGTACCACTTGAGAATGTTTCCGCGCTCATCGCGGAGGGGCACAGCGCGAACCAGGAACCAGCGATATTCGCCACTGGCGCTCCGATGGCGAGCCTCGTTTTCGTAGGGCTGGCCGCTTGCCAGGGACGCGAGCCACCTGTTTTTGTGGGTGTCCAGGTCTTCGGCGTGAATCGCAGCCTGCCACCCACTGCCGCAAGCCTGATCAACGCTGAGTCCCGTGTATTCGCACCAGCGTTCATTCAGGAAGTCGATGTGCCCGTCAGGGAGTGCAGTCCATACCAAGCCGGGCAGCGCATTCACGAGACGGTTAAGCTCGTTTTCCACGGCGTTACCTTCTTGGCGGCACAACACGACTCGAGAATCCGCCATCGACGGATGAGCGTCCATTGTACCTTTGCTATCCACCCTGACTCCATCGTGTCGCCCCGTTGCGCGGCTCGCTCCTTCCCATCTTCCGCACGCCCGCGCAAAAAAAGCGCAGGGAACGAGCCCTGCGCTTCAAACGAAAAATCAAGGCAAACGATTGAGAAGAAGCCAGTCAGCAGGCGGCGCTACGCGTTGAAACCCGTTTGGAACCTAACTCAAATGAATCGCGATGCCTGTCTCCGACTGAATCTCCTTCAGCAGGGCGGGCTGAAGGCCGCCCTGCAAATCCATGTCGACATAGGCAGGAGATCCGTTGCCATCCCGGTATTGGATACGGAGAAGGTGGTTTGCCATGTAGAACTCGAGCGACGAGATCTTCCCGTACGGAATGGTTTTCTTCACGGCCTGATTAACGACGAAGAGGACGTTTTTTGAATCCGGGTCGAGGTTGAGAGTTCCGTCAAGCTTTCCGGCTTTTCCTGACTTCGATTGATCTGCCGTCATGCACAGCTTGACGTTTTTATAGGTAGTTACTGAGCTTTGGGCGGAAACTGGTACCGCCAGCGTCAGCCCGGTGAGCAGGGCAAACGATGCAAAAAGAACTTTCATAGGCCGAACGTAGCATCGGTGCGAGGCTAAGTGGAGTAGCAAACCATGTACATTCGTCACGCCGCGCGGCAATGCCCGGCTCAGGCCCACGGATGGCAAATTTGTTTATCCCTGTGTGCCCTTGTGCCGTCTGCTGCCGTCCGTCCGCGGACACTTCATTCCACTTCCGGACAGGCTGGTGAGCCGCTTCCCGTCGAGAACCGCGGGAATTCGGGCCTGTTCAGCCGCCGTTCCATCCCCGCTCACGGCGATACAATTGCTCCTCTAAACCTTCTGCACGGAGGCATGGATGGGAACAGTGGGGCAAGACCTTCGTTTCGCGTTGCGGCAGCTCCGTAAATCGCCAGCCTTCACCCTCACCGCCATTGTCACGCTGGCGCTCGGCATCGGCGTGAACGCCGCCATGTTCTCCGTCATTGAACAGGTGCTGCTGCGGCCGCTGCCTTACGCCAATCAGTCGCGCCTCGTCGCCATCGATAACAGCCCCAATGGCCAGACGGTCAGCAACTCCGACACGTTTTCGCTGCCCGATCTTCGCGAGTACAAGGCCCGCACCCACACCGTCGAAGACATCGGCTGGTACACCTTCCAACTCCCCACGCTTGGCGGCACGGAGAACCCGCAGATCACCCCGCAAATTGTCGGCACGCCCAACCTTCTGCACCTGCTCGGCGTGCATCCGCGCATCGGCCGTGAGTTTACGGCGGACGACGCGCAGCCCGGCCGCAACCATGTGCTCATCCTCAGCGACACGGTTTGGCACAAGTACTACAACGCGGACGCCGGCATTCTGGGGCGCGTGGTCCCCATCAACGGCGATCCCTACACCATCGTCGGGGTTCTCCCACCGGACATTTATTTCCCTATGGGCGCGGAAGATGAGACCTTCAGCCCGCTGAATTCCGACGACAAGGCTCTGCAGGACCGCAGCAGCCGCGCGCTCGTCCCGATCGTTCTGGTGCGGCCGGGCGTCACGCCGGAGCAGACGCAGGCCGAGTTCAACAGCATCCATCAGCAGCTTCTCCACGATTACCCCAAAGATGAAGACGCCGACCACATTTTGGCCCAGAGCTATCGCGATTCCATCACTCGCGGCTCGCGTCCGGCGCTCGTCGCTCTGAATTGGGCGGTTCTGGCTGTATGGCTCATCGCCTGCGCCAACGTTGCGGGTCTGATGCTCACGCGCACCAATGGCCGCCGCCGCGAAATCGCCATTCGCGGCGCCCTCGGCGCCCAGCGCGGCCGCATCACACAGCAGTTCCTGACGGAGAGCCTGCTGCTCGCGCTCGCCGGATCGGCCGCCGGCCTCGGCATCGCCTTCGTCGCGCTGCGACTGCTCAGGAAATATCTCGCGGACAGCGTCCTCTATGGCGCGGACATCCACATCAACGGCGGCGTCTTTGCTTTCCTGCTGGGCGCATCGTGCATCTCCGCGCTGCTCTTCGGTCTCGCGCCTGCGTGGCATGCTTCCAGCGTGCCGGCCCAGGAGGGCTTGCGCGAAGGCACCGCGGCTGCCGGCACCAGCCGACGTCAGGCGATGTGGCGCGACGGCCTCGTCGTCACCGAAATCACTCTCACTCTCGCGCTGCTGGTTGCTGCCGGCCTCATGATGCGCACGCTGCTTTCGCTCCGCCACACGGATTTGGGCTTTGCCACCGATCACGTCGTCACCGGCTCCATGTTCATGCCCACGCATGGCGCATGGTGGACGGCGGCGGGCGATCCGAAGGCCACGCAAAACCTCGTCAACACGTTCTACCACCCATTGCTGCAAAAGCTTTCTACCACGCCCGGCGTGCAGGCGGCAGGCCTCACCACCGTCCGCCCGCTCACCACGCATGTCAATTTCTCCGCAGGTGTTCATGCAAAGAGCCAGCCCGACGTGCCCAGTTCGCGGCAGGTGCAGGCGCAGGTGCGTGCCGCCACGATCGGCTATTTCAAGGTCTTCGGCATTCGCGTTCTGCAGGGCCGTCTCTTCAATGACGAAGACACCCCCACTACGCCCATCGCGCTGATTGCCAACCAGGCCCTCGTCAAAGCGGTCTTTCCTCACGACAATCCTCTCGGCCAGCAAATCGAAATCGGGGATCCCGGCCCCCGCCAGTGGGGAACGATTGTCGGCGTCGTCGAAGATTCGCATCAGCGCTCCGCCGGCGAAGCGGCGCAGCCCGAGTTCGACATGAACCTCGAACAGATCACCCCCGCCGATCCGATGTACCCCATCCTCGTGACCTTCCATACCGACATCGCGGTGCGCAGCCGGCTCGCGCCCGGCGTGACGGAAGACACCATTCGCCGCGACGTCCACGCCCTGGTTCCGGAAATCGCCATCGACAACCTTGCGCCCATGCAGCAGATCGTCGACGACTCGCTCGGCAACCAGACCCTCGCCGCCCGTCTGCTCGGCATCTTCGGCCTGGCCGCGCTGCTCATCGCTATCGCCGGCATCTACGGACTCCTCGCGTACTCGGTCAGCCAGCGCACCCGCGAACTCGGCGTTCGCATCGCGCTCGGAGCTGCGCGCCAGGATATCCTCTGGCTCATCCTGCGCCACGCATGCATGCTTCTCGCCGCCGGCATTGCCATCGGACTTGCCGTCGCCTGGGCCGCCAGCGGGGTCATGCGCTCGTTCCTCTACGGAGCCGCCGGCTACGACCTGGCGACTGTCCTGCTCGTCGTTCTCGCGCTCGGGCTCTGCGCGCTCGCCGCCAGCTACATTCCCGCGCGCCGCGCCGCCGGCATCGATCCAGTAGAGGCTTTGCGGTCCGAATAACCTCCAGCACGAAGGAGAAACAGATGTTCTCGCTCGGTCAGGATCTTCGCTTCGCCCTCCGCCAGCTTCGCAAGAGTCCCGGCTATGCCGTGGTCGCCATCCTCACGCTGGCGCTCGGCATCGGCGTCAACACCGCCATTTTTCTGCTCACCTGGACCATCGTTCTGCAGAGCCTGCCCGTGCCACATCCCTCCGAGCTCATCCGGGTCGGCTCGTTCACCAACAGCGACCCCGATCTTCCGCTTTCGTATCCGGCGTTTGAGGCGATGCGCGAACACGTGACCGCGGCCGACCTTTTTGCCTGGGCATACTCCGGCGCTCCGCTGAAGGAGAACGGCAAAACTCAGCCCGTGTCCCTGGCGGAAGTCACCGGAAATGCGTTTCCCGCTCTCCAGCTTCGCCCGTATCTCGGGCGTCCGCTTGCCCCGCAGGCCGGCGAGCGCCATCAGCCGTTTCGGGCCGAGGCGCTGCTCAGCTACAACTTCTGGCGATCGCACTTCAACGGTGACCCCAGCATCGTGGGGCGTGCCATCACGCTCGATAACACCAGCATGACCGTTGTCGGCGTTATGCCGCGCGGATTCAACGGCACCAGCCCCGATGTGAGCTTCGACATCCTCGTCCCGCTCGATTTCCAGCGCATCACGCAGCCAAAGAGCCCCATGATCGATGAGCCTGGCGCTTTTTGGATTACGGCCATGGGCCGACTGCATCCAGGGCAGACGCTCGCCTCGCTCCAGGCTTCGTTGAACGGCGCGCAGCCGATGATCCTCAGCGAAGCCGACCCGAAGCACACCGTCTTCGGCCCCACTCTCTTCGGCGGCGGATTCCGATTTACAGTCCTTCCCGGGCGAGCCGGACACTCTTGGCTGCGGGACCAGTATGAAACTCCACTGGTTGCGCTCGAAGGCCTCTGCGGCCTGATGATGCTGCTGTGCGCTGTCAATACCGCCCTACTGGTGCTGAGCCGCGTCAGCAGCCGCCTGCACGAGTTCGCCGTCCGCAGTGCTTTGGGCGCCCCCCGCGGACGCCTCATCGCGCAGGTCCTGATCGAAACCGCTCTGCTGGCCGCCGGCGGAATGCTGCTGGGCGGCTGGATCGGCCTCCAGTTGGCGCACGCGCTCGTCACCCTCATCACGCCGCCGGGCGATTTTCTTCAGATCAATCTTGCCGTCGGCTCCGCCATCGTTCTGTTTGCGATCGCGCTCAGCGCGGGAGCCGCTCTGCTGGCCGGTTTGTGGCCGGCATGGCGCGCCTCCCGCTCTGCCCCGGCTCTCGATCTGCGCCAGCTGCATGTGCAGCGCGGCGCGGCCCATCTCGGCCGCTGGATCGTCCCTGCTCAGGTATCGCTCGGCGTGGTGCTCATCTACGCCGCCGTGTTGCTGACCGGCACGCTGCGCAGCTATCTGACGGAGCGCTCCGGATTTGTAACCAGCGGTGTTACATTTGCCGAGATGGATTACGGCGCAGCCGGTTCAGATGAGCAGGAGCACTTCCGCAAAGGTATTCAGCTTGTCGATCGCCTCCAGACCACACCCGGTGTTCAGGCGACCTCCCTGATGTCCATGCCGCCCATTCACGGCTGGATGAGTGCGGCCGAGTACTTCTCTCACGACAGCCACGGCAATGTGCTGACGCAGAGCCAGGTTTGGCAGGAGCTGGTGACCGCCGGCTATTTCGGCGCCGTCGGCACCACGGTCCTCGAAGGGCGGCCGTTCGCGCAGTCCGACATCGGCGGCGACAAGGTCTGCGTGATCAGCCGCGCCGCGGCCAACTACTTCTTCCCAGGTCAGGACCCGGTAGGCCTCTCCATCGGCTGGGGCGACGGCGTGCCTTCGAAAGATCATCCCGACCAGAAGCCGGAGACGTATCGTATTCTCGGTGTCGCCGATGATGCACGCATGCAGAGCCTGCTCTCGCCCGCTCCTCTGGTCGTCTACCAACTCGCCCAGCAGGAGAAAAAGCCTTCAGCGCTCGCCATCCTGGCGGTGCGCGCTTCCAGCAATGCCGTCGCGGCAAGCGCCATTCGGCACGGCATCGCCGCAACGCTGCCCGGCTCCGATCCGAAACTGTACACCTTCGACGAGACCGTCAATGCTGACCTCTCGCGCCAGCGCCTGCTCTCGTCCGTCTCCGGCGGATTCGCATTGCTCGCCCTGGCCCTCGTCGCCACCGGCCTCTACGGCATCCTCGCGCGCACCGTCGTCGAGCGTCGCCGCGAAATCGGCATTCGTATGGCCCTCGGCGCGCAGCGGCACAAAATCGTCTCTGCCCTGGCCCGCACCGCCGGGCTGCGCATCGGGGCCGGCGTCGTCGTCGGAGCCGCGCTGGCCGCAATGGCCGGCCATCTGCTCCACTCGCTGCTCTACGGAGTCACAGCCGCCAGCCCCGTCGTCGGGATCATTACGCTCACCCTGCTGGTCGCGGTGTTGACCGTGGCGTTTGTCGTCCCCGCAGGACGCGCCGCCTCCGTCGACCCCATGGAAGCCATCCGCGACGAATAGGGCTCTGAACCTGGACTCACTCCCGATTCATCTAATTCCCGTGACTCTTCCCGTTTCCGTTCTCGACCTGGTCGGCATGCGAACTGGCGAATCCGCCGGCTCCGCCATCGGGCGCTCCGTCGCGCTGGCAAAATTCGCTGAGCAGTGGGGATATCGCCGCTACTGGCTCGCCGAGCACCACTCCATCGAGGGGCTGGCCTGTTCCGCCACGCCGGTTCTCATCGGCCACGTCGCCGCCGCGACCAGCAGCATCCGCGTTGGCAGCGGCGGCGTCATGCTGCCGAATCACGCGCCTCTGGTCGTGGCCGAGCAGTTCGGCACCCTTGCTGCGCTCTATCCCAATCGCATCGATCTCGGCCTTGGCCGCGCCCCAGGCGGCGATTTCCACACCATGCGCGCCCTTCGCCGTGATCTCCGCCAGACCGGCGACGATTTCCCCGACCTGCTCGCCGAACTGCGCACCTACCTCGGCCCGGTGCAGCCGCGTCAGGCGGTCAAAGCCATTCCTGGCCAGGACAGTAACGTCCCCATCACGCTGCTCGGCTCGGGTGACTACTCTGCGCAACTCGCCGCTCGCCTTGGACTACCTTTTGCGTTCGCCGCCCACTTCGCGCCCGACCAGCTCTTCCAGGCGACGCACCTCTATCGCACGCAATTTCGCCCCAGTGAAGTCCTCCAGGAACCATGGCTCATGATCGGCGTCCAGATCATAGC
>Ga0206809_1104_pt1 | contig 15069 bp, 8 predicted proteins | sample Alteio_BWOrgCont_55_FD_152903 | JGI IMG/M metagenome (GOLD analysis project Ga0206809, IMG submission 152903) | Enriched cells from forest soil in Barre Woods Harvard Forest LTER site, Petersham, Massachusetts, United States -... | ecosystem: Environmental > Terrestrial > Soil > Temperate forest > O... | reverse complement strand
TTTATTGCCTCCAGTCAGTTTGGTAACTTTGGGCAAACTACAGATGGTGGAATAACTTTTGGTACTGTAAGTGCTAACGTAAATGGAGAAAACGGAGAATGGACTACGCCGCTTGTTGCTGATTATAGAAATTACGGCACGTTATATACAGGATTTGGCAACGTAACAAAATCTACCGACGGAGGGCTTACATGGATAGCCATATCAAGTTTTCCTACTTCGGGGTTTTATGATAATGAAATATCAGCTTTAGCCATTGCTAAAAACGATGCTAATACTGTATATGCCTGCAAGCGTGTTCGTTATGAATATGGCATAAACGGTAGTGTATATAGTACGTTTGATGGTGGTGCAACTTGGAATGACATTACCACAGGGCTTCCTGATACGCTTTATTATACAGGCATTGATGTAAGTGAAACCGATAAAAATATAGCCTACGTTACCTTAGCCGGATTTACCGCAGGATGCAAAGTGTTTAAAACAATAAATGGTGGAAACACTTGGCAAAATGTTTCATACAACTTACCAAACATACCTGTTAACTGTGTAAAATTTATTCCGGGTTCAAATGATGTAATAATTGCAACTGATTTAGGCATTTTTACTTTAGCTAACAATGCTACCACATGGGCAAACCAAAGTACGGGCTTACCTAATGTAATTTTATCAGATATTGAATTTAACCCTGCACTAAATAAAATTTACTTAACAACATTTGGCAGGGGTATTTGGGCAAGTGATTTAAACTCATTTACCACTTCAATAAAAACAAACAGTGTGGCAACAAATAATTTTACATTATACCCTTCTTTAAATAGTGGAAGTTTTAAAATAACAAATCCGCAAATAAAATCATTTACGCTTGAGGTAATTGATGTAAACGGAAAAATTATTTACACAGAAAACCTAAATGGAAAAAAAGAATATGCGTTTAACCTTACGCTATCGCCCGGAATGTATTATGGTAAAATTACTAATGACAAAGGCATGGAAGTAAAAAGATTTATTGTTGAGTAAGCTCTATATTTTATATCCTTATAAACTGCATTAAAAACGAAAAAGACCAGTAATTATCTTACTGGTCTTTTTCGTTGATTAACTAACTAATTTTACTCAATAATTATTTTACTTACCAACTTAGTTGTTTGCGATTGTATAGTTAACGAATAAACTCCCTTACTCTCACCCGTTAGGTTTATATTTTTTGAACCACCAGTCTGTATTTTATCTGTATAAATAAGTTGGCTTAATGCGTTTCTAACCTCAACTATGTAACTATCTGTACTGCTTTCAGGAATATCAATTACAAAAGCTCCGTTGTTTGGATTTGGATAAACAGTTATTGGGCTTTGTGATATATTATTTATTCCTAAACATGTACTAACTATTATTGTACGTGTAGCGCTATTGGTACACAAATTTGCATCGGTACCTGTTACGGTATATGTTGTAGTAACAGTTGGTGTTGCAGTAACACTAGCCTCTGTTGCACTACTTAAACTACTCGCAGAACTCCAACTATAAGTAATAGCACCTAATGCATTTATTGTTGTTGAGCCACCTGCTGTGCAAATGGTATCAAGTGGACTTGTTAAAGTAATTGTTGGTAAAGGATTAACCCCTGCAGAAACTGTTGTTGTACTTTCGCACGAAGAGCTTATACCTGTTAGTGTATATATAGATGTTGAACTTGGTGTAACAGTATATGATGTTGCTATGTGAGTGCCTGGCGACCATGTGTATGTGGTGGCACCATTTGCCGTAAGTACAGCATGTTGCCCCCTGCAAATAGTTGCTGCAGAAGCAGAAGCCGTTAGCGTTGGTGTTGTATTTACAGTAACGGTTTGTGTTAATGGCGTACTGGAACCCATTGCGTTAGTGGCTACTAAAGTAACAGAATAGGTGCCCGAAGTTGAATAAGAAACTACCGGATTTTGAATGCTTGATGAAGATGGCGTTCCACCAGGGAAAGACCAAGACCATGAAGTTGGTATATTAGACGACTGATCGGTAAAGGTGCTATTTTGCTCGCTACACAAAACTACTGTATTTGAAAACACAGCCACCGGAGGATTATTTGTATTAGCACCCGAAATATTTACATTATCTACATAAATTGCTTGTCCATAATGACCTCTATTCTGAAATGATATCATTACATTACTCATTCCCACAAATGCATTTAGCGAAACGGTATCAGTGCGCCATTGTGTTGCTGTAGGCACAAATATTGCGGTAGTATCGTTAGGAGCGGTTGCTAATGTTTGCCCACCTTTGACATAAAGTTGTGTAAAGGTTAGCCCGCAATCGGTTGAAACCATAATAGCTAAACTATCACTATAGGTGTTATTGTATTGAGAATAGGCCACATCAAAAAATAATTTAGCTTGAGTAAGACCTGAAAAATCGTATTTAGGTGTACGCATTTCATCACGTGAGCCTGAAGCATCATTATTATAATTATCATAATACATAGATGCTGTACTGTTTCTACCCACTGAAGCATTACGTGCCCATACTTTACCATCGCCTGCGGCATCGTAATTTTGCCAATTTGCTGGAGGAAATGTTGTAGACTGAAAACCTTCTGACAATGGTAATGCATTTATTGGCGATACAGTAATATATAATGTTTTAGTTATAGTGTTACCACCGTTAGCATTAGTTGCTGTTAACGAAGCACTATATGTGCCGGGTGTGCTGTACGTTACCGCTGGGTTTTGCGATGTTGATGTAGCCGGTGTTCCACTTTGAAAAGTCCAGCTCCACGAGGTTGGTACAAACGACGATAAATCGGTATAGTTTACGGTCATGCCTGCACATATAAAAGTTTTATCAGATGTAAAGTTTGCCAGCGGAGCTAGAGTACCATTATTAAACAAATCAGCTTCCCATACACTCCGCCCAAAAGTTGCTGCACGTAATTTACCTAATGGATAAAAAATTTCTAAATCGCGCACAGATACATTTGGAAGCCCTGTACTATAAGGTGCCCAAGCACTTGTAGTAGAGTCTCTATAATAAACGCCCACATCGCAACCAACATATAAACCATCTTTAGTGCCATTCCAATAGGTAATACAATTAGCTGGTAAATTTGGTAACCCTGTAGAGTAGTTAGACCAAGATGTACCTCCGTTTATAGAATTATAAACTTTATTGTTGGCAGTGTATCCTGAAAAAGTAACCCATACACTATTAGGGTCTTTATCTTCTACAGCAATCCATGTAAGTTGTGCGCTTCCGGTTGGTAAAGTTCCGGTAACATTAGTCCATGCAGTACCGCCATTTGTTGTTTTATATAATGTGTTACCCTGTATAACATAAATAATTTGCGGGTTTGATGGCGCAACAGCAAATTCAACAATAGAATTTGAACCACCTAAAGTGCCTAATTGAGTCCAAGATGTACCTTGGTTAGTTGATTTAAAAAGTTGCGAGTAACCACAGTAAATTGTATTTGCAGTTGCAGGGTCTTGGTGTATAGGTGCTACCCAAGCAGCTGTACCGGTAAGTCCGGTAGTAATGGCAGCCCATGCGCCTCCGCCATTAGTTGTTCTATTTAACGACCCTTGATACTGTTCGCCATACATAACTTGGTCGTTGCTCCAATCAATAAAACAATCCATGCCATCGCCACCCATTGTTTGAGTCCAACCACCACCATAAATATTTGTACCATTATCTTGATGACCTGTTATAGCTAAGCTATATGTGGTTTTAGAAAGCCCAATTTTATAAATCTCGGCAATGTTCATGTTACCGTTTAAAGCACTCCATGCAGAGCCACTATTTGTTGTATTAAAAATGCCACCATCTGTTCCGGCGTAAATTGTAGTTCCATTTTTATAAATTAAATCGTGTATGTCTGCGTGAACATATGGAGCTCCAGAACCTTGCCATTGTGCAAGTATAGTCCAGTTGGCTCCTCCATTAGTTGTTTTCCAAATATTAACGCCACCTACTACAACTTCATCTGCATTAGTTGGAGAAGCTGCAATAGATAAGGTGTACCAACCTTGTCCGCCTGTATCGTTACCGGCAGCTACCCAACCCAACAAATTTGGCGAAGTTGCCATTGAAGTAAATGAAGTACCACTGGTAGTTGACTGATAAAAAGCATAAAAACCATCGTTTGCCGAACTACTACCTACTACATATACATATGCTGCATTAGCCGGTGTAACTGCAATAGCAAGTCTATCTACTGAGCCAGAGCCAGGTAAACCGCTTGTTACTGCGGTAAAAGATGCCCCACCATTAGTTGATTTATAAAAAGTTGTTGTAACACCATATATTGTTGTAGTATCATTAGGTTTATATTCAATATCAGTAAAAGAACCTGCTTGAACAACACTCCAAGTAGCACCTGCATTAGTTGACCTATATAAACCAACTGTTGTAGCCGCAAATAAAACATTTGCATTGTGCGGATTAATAAGCATTTTATAAATTTTGTATCCGTAAGAAACTGGCCATGTTAAACCAGACGCAGCCCAAGTGCTACCGCCATCAGTCGATTTTAAAACACCAATGCTATATGAATCGCCCGCATCGCCATCACCGGTTGCCATGTACATATTTTGAGAATTTGTTGGATCGAAAACCACATCAGAGTTTCCTATAACACCTAACTGATCTGTATTAGTAGACCAGTTGGTACCACTGTTAGTTGTGTTCCATAAACCACCATCGGGTGTGCAAATCCAAATTCCGGTAGAAGATGAAGGATCGAAACGAACAGCATTTATACGACCTGCATTACCACCGGTTGGGTCACCAAAAGGTCCTATTGCCTGCCACGTGATTGATTGTGTAGATGAGGTTTGATTACCATTACCGATTCTGTTTTGACTGCCGCTATTTTGCGATTGATATTTTACAAACTCTTCGTAAGCACGAGAAGCTTGCGTTTTATCTCCTGAAGGATATACGCGAGGCTCCATATAAGACTCCCAACGTTTAAAAAGCTCGTAGCCTGCTAACTCTTGCTCTTCTTCAGTACCTAATTTTACGCGCCCCTCGGCTTTTTCTTTACGTTCTTCATTTAATTCACGCTGATGCTTTTTAAAATACTTGGTTAACCTTTTTTGTGTTTGATAAAAGGTTTCGTTAGGGTTTGCAAAATCTAATTTGCTTTTGGTTTGTGCTTGAGTTGTTAGGTATAAGCTAACAAAAAGTAAGCAGATTGCTTTTTTTAAAAATGGTTTCATGAGTGAGTTGTTGGTTGTGCTGCAATAAAGTGAATTTAAGCTCAAAAAGAAAGGTTTTTAACTACTCATTTTTTGAATTCTGAAGAAAATGTTAACGTGTATGCTACTTTTAAAGTACCTTGCTTTTCACCTATTTAAGGTTTGTTGTTGGGTTGACAAGGGTTGCAGGGGAAGTGCAGGTTTATTTTGTAAGTGTTTTTTCCTTTTTCAATAAATAGCTCACCGTAAGATGTTTTTAGCATTTTAGTACAAGTGGGGTCGTAATTGATAAACAGGTTTTTGTTGTTTTGTTCGGTTAAAAATATGAGATACTTGCCAGGATATAGTTTAGTTGTGATGCAACCTGCTGAATCCGTAGTAACTAAATTTGTTTTTTTACCTACTATTTTAATTTTAAAATCAGGGAGTTTATTGGGTGTGTTGTATCTTTCTACTATTTCATTGGTGGGTCTTGCACCACTACAATAACTATTTGTGTAGCTAAAAAAAATGTTTACTTGTTGCTGACTGAATATGGCAAGTTGTAAAAAAATAAAAAGGAGAGCTAAAAAGGGTTTCATATACATAGTTTAAAAAGATTACTAAAAGTACTGTTTTTAAACTATGTATATGTTACTCTATTTATTTTTTAAAGTTAATTGGTATAATAAGTTTAATACTAAAATTACGCCCCATATTATAAACACCAACCCTGCCTGTGCTGTAGTTAACAGGGTAATATTTAAAACGGCTCATGTAATCCATATAAACTGTATTAAACATGTTGTTGCAAACAAAGTATAATTTAAAAATTATTTGTCCGGTGCTGTTTGTTATATCACCACCCATGCCTGCATTAAATAACACATAACCCTCGGTTGCTTTTTTACTTGCCGCGTACTCAAAAGGAGTTCCGCTTTGACTGTACCCATTATAAATCGCATACTGCTCGTAAATTTTATTTTGCTGAAAGCAATCTAACATGCCTGCTTTTATGTATGCGTTTTTAATTGACTTACCTACTTTTTTAAATTTGAATTTTAAATCGACCGTAACTCTTGTTGGCGGAACAAAAGGCAAAACCTTTACCGAATCAGCTACATGTTTTAAACCACCCTGAACTACACTTAATGTAGAGTTTAATTCAAGCCAAGAAATTATACGCGGATGGATGTTAAGCTGGGCTTCGCCGCCATAAAGCTGCACATTGCCTTGTGTATATTTATAAACGGGTGCAGGACCTATACTAACAGATGGAAATGTATTGTTTAATGAATCGCCACCATTTTTACCTGTTAAACCTTTGGCATAAATAAAATCGTTGATGCTATTATTAAATACATCAACTTCAAAACTTATATCGTTTCCATTCATGCCTATAGCTAAATCTTCTTCTAAACTAAATTCGGGCTTAAGGTTAGCATCGCCCAGTTCCCACACAACGGTACCGTCGTGTATGCCATTAGCAGCACACTCCGATACGTTAGGGGCGCGATAACCACGAGCTACGTTTACCTTTGCGTAAAAGTTATGCTTGAAATTATAAACTGCACCAAAGCTACCCGACATGCCACTAAACTTTGTAGTAAAGCCCTGAAACTCATGTATGCCGCCTATTTTATCAGCTGTTACAGGTACTTGGTTAGAATCTACCCAATGATCAATGCCATTAAATGTTCGGGTATCGTATCTTATACCTCCGCTTAACGTTAGGTTGCCAATTTTTTGGCTGGCAATAGCAAAGCCTCCAATTTGAAACAAATTATAGTTGGGCACAAGCATTAAGGTGCCTAAGCTTTGTGAATTTTGATAAAGTCCGTTAACGCCTGCCGAATAATTAAAGTTACCTATTTGTGGAGCTACATAACGTACATCGTACGTGGCGGCATTTGATTGATAATAAATATCAGGTGTGTTAACCATGGTAGGGTCGTTGGTTTCCTGGCGCTGATTTAACTGATAAGAAAACAAACCTGTAATGCGCCCTTTACCCACAGCAATGTTATTATCCCAAACAACTTTAGTGTGCCTTATATGTTGATTAATTACAAAAGGTGTGTATGAGGTTTGCTCTTGATGCGATGGAATAACATAGGTTGCACCACCACCATTTAAACCTGGATAAGAAACTTGTCTCATTAAAGTACCCGTTGCAGAATCTCTTGTTCCATCTACAATCCCCGTTGCCATATCAAAATAACTTGCATGAATTTGCGAGTACCCCCATTTGCGATGGATGCCAATTGTACCGTCGGCATTAAAATTACTGAACTGAGAATTTAGCACATAACCATCAACTGCATTTTGATAAGCGTGCGCCATAATGTTATCGATGCGCCCGCTCCATGAGATGCCATTTTTAGTACCTGCCAAATGAAACATTTGATTAACTAAGCCATTATTAGTTTGATAATTAGTAGCCGATTCTCCTTTTAATTGTCCTTCGGGCAAAGGTTTTTCGGTAATAAGGTTAATCACCCCTGCAATAGCATCAGAACCATAAGCAAGCGATGCTGGACCTTTTAAAATCTCCACCCTATCAACTGAATTAGGATCGACTTCGATACCAAACTCATCGAACCAGGTTTGCCCTACCTGCATTACACCATCGTTTAAGGTTAGTACCCTGTTGTAACCTAAACCACGTATAACCGGCTTTGAAATGCTTTGCCCATCTGTCATAGCAGAAACACCAGGTGTTTTAGCAATAGCATCAATAACATTTGTTGCCGAATTTTCAGCCAAATATTCTTTACTAACCTCGGTAACTGTTTGTGGAGTTTGTGCGGCAGAAGTAGCCTGCGAATTACCTGTAACAACAATTTCTTCCATTTCTCGGTTAGAAAGAGTTAGTTTGGCATTAAAAGTAACTGCATCTTTTATATTAATTTTTTGTGCGTGCGAAGAATAACCTAACAATTTTAGTTGTACTATAAAACTACCCTTAGGTAGATTTTTTATGCTATACTCGCCTTCGGCGTTTGTAACGCCCGCTACTTTTAAATCAGGGATGTAAATTACAACGCCTGCCAGTGCGCTGCTATCTTTAGCATCGGTTATTTTACCCGATAAAATGTTTTGTGCAAATGAGGAGATGCTTGTAAATAAACACCCTATTATAATTAAATAGCTTTTTATTTTTTTCATAAATTTTACGCTTAAAAAATAGACAAGATTTACCGACTTTGCCGATAAACAAAAATGGAGAAACAGAAAAGGAGTTTAGGCTTTGGGTGGAGGGGTAGTTTTGTTTTTACTACTTTTTAAAACATGGGTTGCAAAACAAATATATTTTATGTTGCCACTATGTAACATCTGCGTTTTTAAGTTAACCGATTTGTGAAGTTCGGTTACGAATGAAAATGAAGCTTGCTTTTTTGTTTTGCTTTGTTTTAAGCCTTCAATTAATTTTTCAAGAAAATCTTTTTCTTTAGCATCGGTTTTGCAAAGTAGTTTAATGGTTCCGTTTTCGGTTTTAGAAGATACAATATCATATAAGTTGTTGTTATACAAAAACTCAGTGTCGTTTAGCTTTAGTGTATCATACTGTTGTTCGGAAAATTCAAGCTGCTGTATTTTTGCATCATTTACTTCAAACTTTGCCAATAAAGTAAACGTGTATAAACACAAATTAAAAACCAATGCCTGAAACAAAAAGGTTGTGAGGAAAAAAAATATGATTGATTTTTTTAGCACTTGTTTATTTAAAATAAGCGGTGTAAATGAATGAAATTAATTTTTAATAAAAAACTATTTTCTATTTATTCGCATTTTACTACCTTTTGTAGCAGAAGCAAAGCAGATTCTAACTATTTATATAAAGCGTTAGTTGTTAGCTGGAAGAGAAATTAACCTGCCATCATAAATAGGCTTACCGTCGCTTATAATTCGATAAATATATGTACCGGGCGCTATTTGTGTAGTGTTTACTGTTTCTGAAATTTCTTTTTTGCCTTTAACAGGTAAATCAAATTCGGCTACCTTATTAGCCATTATATCAAAAAACTGAATACTGCATTTTTTTAATGTAGCCGCTTTAGTTGTAATATTTACAGTTATGTTTTCTTTAAACGGGTTTGGAAATATATTTACATTCATCTGTTTTTCAGGTGTTGTATTTATACCCGTTGTGCCGGCAAACCCAATAGTTAAAATAGGATGTAATTCCAAATTATTTGGTGCTGCACCTGTTTGCCCATGTGGCGGGTCTACAAAAGCTACTCCATAAACTTCTACAGGGGCAATGTTAACACTACTATATGTTCCTGAACCAATATATGTATCAATAAAATTTCGTGCCGCAGTATATTGACTAACATAGGCAGAAGATGCCGCTGCTGAACAAACAGGGTCAGGAATTTCACCTATTAAAGTATGTGTACCATCACTTAAAACCAAATGGTAATCGTTGTCTGTTTCAGCTTTTTTTACGGTTATATTACATGTTATTTTATACGTTTTATCTTCTACCCCGGCGTAACGAGGCATGCTTGTGCTTGGTGTAGGCGTAACAATATTTACCAAAGCATTTACGGTTGAGTTAATAGGTGTAAAATTAATAGTGTGTACGGCAGTATCAATCAACACTTTTTCCGACCAACGCTCAGTGCCTCCGCACATAACTTGTTTATCGTTTATTAATTTAACTTCTTCTTCCTCTTCTTCGTTGTGTTTATTAATGCTGTTTTGTGCGTTGCTTACATTAACTAAAAGTAATAGTGCAAAAAGAAATAAATTAATTAGCTTAAAGTTAAAGCGGGGGTTATACTTTGAAGCAAAATAGGTGGTAAATAGTTTTTTTGTTTTCATATGTTTAGTTTTTGTTGTTTAGTAAATAGCGGCATATACATCCAAAAAACCTTACGATTTTTTTAGATGTAAGTCAAAACCTATACCTAAGTTAGGTTAACATTTTGCTGTAATTCTGAGTTTTTTAGTTAAAAGGGATTATTACTGAAATTAACTTACAATCTGTAATCAAAGAAATTTCCTGATTCATTGTCAACTCATTCTGTGTAATATTGGCTGACCCCAAAATTATGCAACATTGCCGCTATTTTATGGCGTATATTGGGCAAAGCAAATTATAAGATTGCGTACGACTTTAAAAATAAAAGTAAACTCAATACAAATGAAGAAGTCATCCAAATAAGAAATTGGATACACAAAATGATGGATATTGCCATCAAATCATACGAAATGGAAGAAGAAAAAATAAATTAAAGAATGCTGTTGAATACTTCCATCATTTACTTAATTACAACTAATTGATAGTTAAATAATTAAGAATTTTAATTCAATTTCCTATTGAGATGAAAAAATAAAACCCTTGAGACTGGCAAGGGTTTTAAAGGATGTGGAGAATATCGGAGTCGAACCGATGACCTCTTGCATGCCATGCAAGCGCTCTAGCCAGCTGAGCTAATCCCCCAATGAGAAATAAGAACGTGCAAATGTAGTTTTTAAATGGTCTTCTTTTTATAAATCTCGGATTTCATTAAACCCATTTTATTAAAAAGATGTACAAATGAAGTACCTAATACACCTAAACCGTATTTTGTACTACGACTAAAATTAATAGACGAAGCATCATCAAAATACTTGGTAGGGCAGGTAATTTCGGCTATTTCAAAACCAGCATAAAACACCTGTGATAGCATTTGATTGTCGAAAACAAAATCATCACTATTAGCGTGGTAATTAATTGTTTTTAAAATTTCGGCATTAAATGCACGGTAACCGGTGTGATATTCGGATAATTTTTGATTGATTAAAATATTTTGCGAAAGGGTAAGGCAACGGTTAAAAATGTACTTATACATAGGCATACCACCTTTAAGGGCACCTTTACCTAAAATACGCGAGCCAAGCACAGCTGGATATAAATCCTGTGCCATTAAGTATGCCATTGATGGAATTAGCATAGGGGTATATTGGTAATCAGGGTGTAGCATAATAACAATATCGGCACCAAGTGCAAGCGCTTTGTCATAGCAGGTTTTTTGATTACCTCCATAGCCTTTGTTTTGTTCGTGGCGAATGATGTGTTTTATGCCAATTTCTTTACCTACTTCGCTGGTATTATCTTTACTATGGTCATCAACCAATACAACTTCATCTACAATATCGAAAGGAATTTCATCGTAGGTACGTTTTAGTGTTTTGGCAGCATTATATGCCGGTAGCACAACAACTATTTTTTTTCCGTTAATCATACATATTAAGTAAGGGTGCAAATATAAAAAAATATGTTTAATTGCGTTAGGGATTATAGCAGGCTGCCATGCAGCGCGTAAAGCCTGGGTACCGTAATTGGCAAAACGCCCTATTTAATTTTTTTAAAAACAGCGTATAATGATAACTTTGTTGTGTTAATGGGTATAAAAACACTGCATATTTATTTAATTAAAAAGTTTATTCCACCTTTTATGGCTACGCTTTTTATTGGCATGTTTATTTTTTTTATGATTTTTTTGTTTACCTACATTGATGAAATTATAGGAAAAGGGGTTGATAATGTTACCCTTACAAAAATGTTTGGCTACATGTTTATTACGTTTTTATCTCCTTCTATGCCCTTGGCTGTACTGCTTTCATCTATTATGACGTTTGGAAATTTAGGCGAAAATTATGAGTTGGCTTCCATGAAATCTGCGGGCTTGTCTTTACTGTCAATTATGCGTCCGATATTGGTATTTGTTTTTGGCTTAGCCTTTTTTTGTTTTCTGTTTAGCAATTACACCCTACCCTATATACATTTAAAAGCCGGACGATTGCTGTATGATGTACGTAGTTCTAAACCGGCGGTTAACATAAAAGAGAGCATGTTTTACAACGGCATAGAAGGTTATAGCATTCGTATTGGGAAAAAAGATAACGATGGCGTAACTATACATAATGTTGTTATTTACGACCACAGTGCCGGAAGGGGAAACGTTACACAGATGTATGCTAAAGATGGGCAAATATTTATGTCGCCAAATAAAAAATTTTTAAGCATTAAACTTTTTAATGGCACGCGTTACGAGCAACCTTTAAAGGATGCCCGTGAAGAAAAAACTCGTCCTAACATGATAATGCATTTTAAAGAACAAGAAGTTAATATTGATTTGAGTAAGGTTAAAATGCAGCAAACCGACGAAAATTTGTTTAAAAATAACGCTGAGATGATGAACGTGCGTTTACTTAGCCAATATACAGATACATCGGCTAAGTATCGTTTTCAAACCTATGCGCAAACATATAATCAGTTTCATAACGCATATTATTTTCAGAAAAGTTTAGCGCAGTGTAAACTGAACGACTCATTACACAACAAACAAATTATTTCGATTGATACATATTTAGCAAAACTGGGTGCTCCACAGAGAAAAAGTTTAATAGAAAACGCTTTAAATATGGCGCGTAGTGCCGATTCGTTTCTTGAATCGAAAGTAAAAGAAGAAGAAAACCAAATTATGGAACAAGCCAAACTTTCGACCGAATGGCACAAAAAATTTACCGTTTCGTTTGTTTGTATTATTTTATTTTTTGTGGGTGCTCCGCTTGGGGCCATTGTGCGTAAAGGAGGTTTTGGTATGCCGGTGGTTATATCTATATTTTTGTTTATCACCTATTATGTGATTTCGATTACTTGCGAAAAAATGGTACTGCAAGATAAATTAAATGTTGTTGTGGGTATGTGGATTTCTGCTTCTGTTTTTTTACCAATCGGAATTTGGTTGTCGTTAAAGGCGGCTAACGATTCGCCTTTGTTTGATGCGGTTTTATACATGGATTTCTTTAAAAAAATATTCGGAAAAAATAAAAAACAACATGCGCCTGCTACAACTAACTAATAAGCCGCCATATCCTCCAAACGATGGTAGTTCGATAGCTGTGTACAACATGAGCTGTGGTTTAATAAACAATGGAGTTGATTTAACCTTGCTTTGCATTAATACAAAAAAACATTTTAAAGCGGATAACGAGGTTGATGTAACGTTTAAAAAAAACAGCAATTATCAGTCAGTTTATCGAGATACGGATGTAACAGCTTTTGGAGCAGCTTGTAATTTGTTTTCTACCCAATCGTATTTTGTTTCCCGATTTTATTTTAAGGAATTTGAGGACAAACTAATTGCCTTATTAAAAGAAAAGGATTTTGATGTTATTCAGTTAGAAAGCATTTTTTTAGGAAATTATATTCCGGTAATAAAAAAGTATAGCAAGGCTAAAATAACGGTGCGCACACATAATGCCGAGCATTTAATTTGGGAACGAATGATTGCTAATGAAGGCAATTTGGTAAAGAAAAAGTATCTATTGCTACAAACCAAGCGATTAAAAAAGTTTGAGAAAGATATATTGCAAAGCGTAGATGCCATTGTTACCATAACAGATATAGATAGACAATATTTAGAAAAATGGGGCATTAAAACCCCTTTTCATGTGTCGCCAACGGGTATACAGTTGCCGCAGTACCAAGTAAATCATACGAATGAGCTACCTAACAGCGTGTTTCATTTTGGCAGCATGGATTGGATGCCTAACGAAGAAGCCGTGTTGTGGTTTATAAATAATGTGTGGGAAAAAGTTTTAGAAAAAATTCCGCAAGCAAAATTTTATGTGATTGGCAGGGGCATGGGCGATAAAATTTTAGGTCTTAATAAACCAAACGTGGTTGTTATTGGTAAAATACAAAATGCGGAAAAAGTTTACCATCATTATTCGGTTATGGTGGTGCCTTTATTATCAGGGAGTGGCATGCGTATAAAAATGATTGAAGGCATGGCTTACGCAAAACCCATTGTTGCTACCAGCATTGGTGCTGAGGGTATAACAATTACAGTTAATAAAACTTGTTTACTGGCAGATAATGCAACCGATTTTGCTGATGCAGTTATAGAAATTTTAAATAACGAAGAGAAAAGAAAATCGTTGCAAAACGAAGCGCGAAACTTTATTGAACACTATTTTGAAAACACTACTTTAGTAAAACAATTGGTAGCTTTTTATAAAAACCTGTAAGCGTGTTGTTGTTTTTCTACATATTGTTTTTTCTGTCGGTGTACGCAATGGTTCACACTTATGTTGTTTACCCATGCTTGTTGTATGTGTTTTCGAAAAACGGAAAAAACAAAACGGAAAATTTATATACACCTAATGATGCCTTGCCAGATATAGCTGTTATTTGTGCGGCTTATAACGAAGAGCGTGTGATAGAAGAAAAAATAAAAAGTGTTTTTGCTAACAACTACCCTAAAGAAAAAATTAGCTTTTATATTGGCACAGATGCTTGTAGCGATAACACCGTACCCATTATTAAACGCTTGCAAACAAAATATCCGCTGCTTAAACTGGTAGAATTTACCGAGCGTAGCGGTAAAATAAACATACTAAACAAACTATGTGCCTTGGCACAGGCGGATGTTTTTGTGATGACAGATGCCAATGTATATTTTAAAGAAGATACATTTTTTGAGTTGGTAAAACATTTTAAAAACGAGGATGTAAAATTGGTGTGTGGCAATATTGTAAAGCGTGCGCTTAATAAAGAAACAGTTACAAAAAACGAATTACAGTATCTTAATTTTGAAAATTTTATAAAGAGTGCCGAAAGCAAATTGTGGCAAATTGTAATTGGAGCAGAGGGTGGTTGCTATGCGCTTCGCAGAGATAGCTACTTGGACATTCCACCACATTTTATCGCTGATGATTTTTTTATTACCTGCCATGTACTTAATACTGATGGGAAAATTTTATTTGAAGAAAGTGCCGTTGTACATGAAGATGCAAGTGCTGAAACTAAAGGGGAGTTTAGGCGTAAAGCCCGTATCGCAACAGGTAATTTTCAAAACTTAGCTTACTTTAAAAACCTGTTGAGAAACCCGTT
>Ga0206809_1103_pt1 | contig 15197 bp, 11 predicted proteins | sample Alteio_BWOrgCont_55_FD_152903 | JGI IMG/M metagenome (GOLD analysis project Ga0206809, IMG submission 152903) | Enriched cells from forest soil in Barre Woods Harvard Forest LTER site, Petersham, Massachusetts, United States -... | ecosystem: Environmental > Terrestrial > Soil > Temperate forest >... | reverse complement strand
ACTACTAATACCTGGTTTCAACGTATCGACAGCAGTAACGGATCAACCGCTAACACGAATACAATTTCAGTGACGGTATATCCGCAACTCATTCCTGGCACTATTACACCATCAAGTCAATCAGCGCTTCCAGGTGGAACACTTACTCCTCTTACTTCTAGTAATGCAACAGGTGGATATGGTACAATTACCTATCAGTGGCAAAGTTCTTCGGACGGTCAGAGTAACTGGGCAAATATTCAGAATTCTACAGGAACCTCGTTAAGTCTGGGAACGGCCTCCGGAACAATCTATTACAGGCTAGCAGTAATAAATAATGGGCAGACGCTGTATACGGCATCCAGTTCTGTTTTTACAAGTGATTGCTCTTCGCTTAATACAAATGCGAGTGTTGCCAATAATTACATTACAACCACTACTTTCCGTAATGCTGGTTTTACAGCTATAACAGACGCCCAAATTGCGGGATTAGGTGTGTGCCAGGCAAATCAAACTATACAGTATTTAGACGGTTTAGGAAGACCGGTACAAACCGTACAGATCGCGGGGTCGCCGTTGGGAAACGACATTGTGCAGCCGGTGGTTTATGACCAATACGGCAGGGAAACGACTAAGTATCTTCCTTATGTTGCCAGTGCCTCAAACAGTGGTGCTTATCGAAACTCGGCGGTTAGTGAAGAATTAGCTTTTTATAACCCGACCAACAACGCAACATTGACCCAGCAGATTAATGGTATTGTAAATACTTCCTATCCGTTTTCTCAGACAAATTTTGAACAATCTCCGTTAAACAGGGTGATTGAGCAAGGTGCGCCAGGAGCAGACTGGCAACCTGTTAGCGGTACCACTGCCGGACATACTGATAAGATCATTTACACCACCAATAATGCTACATCTTTTACCGCTGATCCGATTAACGGCAATCAGGTTCTCTTATATGATGTAACGATAAACAGTGACAATAGCCGGACTTTAACCTGGAACAATAATTATTATGCCACAGGCACATTGTATGTAACCATAAGTATGGATGAGAACTGGGTAAGCGGCAGGGCTGGTACGGTAGAAGAATACAAGGATATGGAAGGTCATGTTGTACTAAAACGTGCTTATAATTATACCGGAGGGCAGTTACAGCAATTGAGCACCTATTATGTATATGACAAGCTTGGCTTGCTCTGCTATGTCTTGCCTCCTGGATCTAATCCCGACAACCTGGTAATGAATCAAACTACGTATGATAATACTTGCTACCAATATTGGTATGATGCCCGTAACCGTTTGTTTCGTAAAAAACTACCGGGTAAAGGTTGGGAATTTATAGTATATAATACGTTAGATCAGGTCGTGATGATTCAGGATGCTAATCAGCGCAACCCGGCCCAGGGTCCCCAGCAATGGACCTTTACCAAGTATGACGCGCAAGGGCGAGTAATTATAGAAGGCATTTACAATTATCCCGGTAGCAGCGCTGACAATAGCATGAGTGCGCCTAATAACGCGGAATTGGTAGCATTACAAACTCTATACAATAATACTGCCAATCCAAAGTGGGAGGCACCTGTGGCCGGTACCGCTTCAGGATATGACGGGTTGAGCGATCCTACTACTCAGAATTATGCTTTTTTAAAACTGAACTACTATGATAATTACAACAGTACCGGTTCCATACCATCAGGCGTAAGTTCAATGACGAGAGGTTTACCAACAGTCACAAAAACCGCCGTCCTGAATACCATCGCCAGTGCTACGCCGGATATGTTAACTACCTCGACTTATTATGATGACCTTGGCAGACAAGTGCAAGTTAATAAGCAACATTATTTGGGCGGCATTGCCAGTCAATATAACTATGACCAGATCAATAATACGTATGATTTTACCAATGAGTTAACAGGCAGTACAAGGCAACACTTTGCAGCGAGTGCCGGTAATACCGCTTCTGCATTAAGTGTAACGGTAGCTAATACCTATGTTTATGATCATGAGGGCAGAAAGCTGCAAACCTGGGAACAGATTAATAACGGGACTAACGAATTGCTTTCCAGTAATATTTATAACGAGATTGGGCAGCTGGTAGTTAAAAATTTAAATGGAGCCGGGAACCTGTCTAATATTACGCTTGGCACATCAGATGTTGTAGGAAGCGGGCAATCAGAAACCATAACCGCTACCAATAGTATTACCATTAACCCGAATTTTTCCACAGCGCCTGGCGCGAATTTTATTGCCGAGATCTCCGGTTCATTACAAAGCATTCTTTATACCTATAATGAACGTGGCTGGCTATTGAGTAGTAGTGCGCCTTTATTCGAGGAACAGCTGCAATATAATACAAGCACTATAAATAATGTAACTACTGTGCCACAGTACAATGGCAACATCGCATCAGCAAGTTGGGGGACTCAAGCTTCGCCCAATACCAAAACATATATCTATTCATATGATAACCTGAACCGGCTCCTTTCAGGAACAAATGCGGTAACGGGGAATGAGGAAAGCGGCATCACTTATGACCAGGTCGGAAACATTACATCCCTGAACCGTTACCTGAGCAGTACGCCTATCGATAATCTAATTTACAATTATACCTCAAATAACATCACAGTTAACCAGTTGCAAAGTGTTACCGATAACAGCACCTATACGGGACCTATGGGACTAGTAAACGGTACTACTAATTACACTTATGACAATAATGGTAACGAAGCATCACAAACCAATACAGCTAACACTACCCAGAACAAGGGCATCAGTTACAATAGGCTAGACTTGCCGCAGGTGTATACCCTGCCAGCCGGAACGGTTACTTTCATTTATGATGCTGATGGCAACAAACTGAGGAAGATTGATGTGTTAGGTGGTAATACAACAACAGAGGATTATATTAGCGGAATACAGCATAAAAGCGATGGCACCATAGACTTTATCCAAACTGAGGAGGGCCGCGCTTTAAACAGCGGGGGCAATTATCATTATGAATATAGCCTGACCGATCATTTGGGAAATGAACGGTTGACCTTTGATACTTATTTAGGGACTGTTTCAACGGTTCAAACAGATGACTATTACCCTTTCGGATTAGAAATATTAGCCGGAACACTTGTTAGCCCTAAAAATGAATATCTTTACAATAAGAAAGAATTGCAGGAAGAGTTAGGGCAATACGATTATGGCGCGAGGTTCTATGATCCTGTGATTGCAAGGTGGACGACTGTTGATCCTTTGGCGGAAACAGACAGACGTTGGACGCCATACGGATACGGGTTTGACAATTCGATTCGTTTTGAAGATCCGGATGGGATGTGGCCTGATTGGGGAGAAGTATTAAATACAACAAAGGCAGTAGCTGGCAAAATGGTCGTTGCTTATGTCCAGACCAATCAAAGAGTTACTAATGCACTCTATGATGTAGTAGGATTACCTAGGCCAGAAGAGGTGGTTAAAGTTGTTAGCGGGAATGCTACATCGGAAGAAAAGTCTAAGTTTACAGGCAAGATTTTATCAGCAGTCCAAGGAATGTTGCTAGGCGAAGAAGGCGAAGGTGGTGAAGGATTTCATGGTGAAGAATTTCATGGCGAAGGCCCTAAGGTTGATAATAGTGCAGGTAGTGGCACACCAAGGAACAAAAGTTCTAGTCAGTTAAGAAAAGAATGGGAAAAGGGTGAAGGTAAAGAATGGCCAAAGGAACCGGAAAACCCTAATCGAAATCAAGCAGCTCATCATAAGGAGGCTCTTGCAGATGGAGGACATGATGGGTATCCTAATGTAGAACCCAAACCACAAAAAGAGCATATAGAGCACCACAAGCAAAACGGTGATTTCAGTCGCTGGCGTCAAAGAAGAGGAGGTAGTAATTAATTATATGAGATATCCTATAAATTATAAAGAAATTAAACCAAAACTTAAGTATTATTCCGAAGTCGTTAATGTTTACAATGAGGCTGAAAAGTATTTATTGAGTTTTGATTGGTGTACAAATGTTAAACAAAGTGCTTTGTATACCAATTTGGGAGAAAAATTCTGCATTTTTTTATTTGAAATTGATAACTCGGCTAGTGATGAAGATAGTTTTTTATGGGTAGTAGCAGGAGATATTCCTGCAATGTATTTAGATATCTATGGATCTAAAACCACAAAAGAAGTAGTTGAGGGGTATGTCGAATTAGCTGAAGATTGGATAAATCACATTAGATTAAATAAATCTGTAGATGAGTGTTATCCGTTTAATGCAAATCCAACATTAGAAATAGCAGAGCTTTTAGAAAGAAGAACATCTTTTATGAAAGACACTCTAATTAAAAATATCGAAGATATCCCAATCTCAATTCCTATATAATTTGTTATTCCTTACTATAGCGCGAGTATGCAGGGCAGTAAAAGCGTGGCGTATTCTTGCCTTTAGAATAATGAATTACAACAGAGCCTGGCCGAGTGCCGGGCTTTGTTATTTACTTCTTATAAGCTATCCTTGTTTTAGCATGCTGGATAAGGCCATCTATGGAGTAAAGGATGTGTTCTCTATCTTCATCTGGGAGTGGTTGGATAACTAATACCTTGTTTAGTAAAGATTGGTCTATATCTATATCAGCTTTACCAACTAAATAATCAAGCGATACATCTAAAGCATCAGCGAGTTTAGCAGCAACCTCAACAGATGGGGTTGCTTCGCTTCTTTCGTATCTACCCAATACATTTACATGAATACCAGCCTTGATAGCCAGTTCACTTTGCGCTATCTTTTTATCTTTACGTACATTGGTTAGACGTGTTCCAAAACTCATATCCGTTGTTATTACTACCTAATAGGTATGTGAAAGTAAATATGATGACTATATTTGAGGTTTAAACCCTTATTTAGTTTGTTTTAGTTGTTTTATATTGGTGTATTTAAACACTAATCGTTGTTTATGTGTCCAAAGGCAAACTACTAAGTGATAATCCCGAACTACTGCACTACATAACCGATGAGCTACATATCACTATACTTGGCAGTATTAAGCTAACTGGTTTAGCACGCTTAAAAGTAACATTGAAGCTGGTAAAGAAATACAGTAAGCTAAACCCGTTCCGGCATAATCTCGACCTGTACAATAGCATCCAAACCAGTCGACTAGTAGAGCGTTCAGCAGATTACCTTGATATTGCTACAACAGAAGTTAGCGAAGCCATTAACGAACTCACTACCGCTCTCGAAACCTATCGTACAGAACACTTGGAAGCACTCAAACCAATAGAGATAAAGAAACTAACCGAAATAGAACATAAAGCAGCGTTGGTATTCCTTAAAACGCCTAACCTTTTAAAACAAACACAGCAGGCTATTGTACAAAGTGGTATCATAAGTGAAGAAACAAGCGCGCTGATTGCTTATCTAATATTTACTTCAAGAATGCATAATACACCGCTTCATTTGATGTGTTTAGGCGCATCAGGTACAGACAAAACATGGCTCCAAGAGAAAGTAGGTGAACTCATACCAGAAGAAGATAAACAGGAGATCACCACACTAAGCATCAATGCCTTTTATTACTTCGGTAAGGATGAACTTAAACACAAACTCTTACTTATTGAAGATTTAGACGGTGCTGATAACATGCTTTACCCGTTAAGGGAGTTACAAAGCAAAAAGAGAATAAGCAAGACGGTAATCCTTAAAGGCAGATAGTAAGGGCAATATGAAAACGGTAACCTTGAATGTCGAAGGCCCGGTATGCGTGAGCGGCTGCACGACTTACGAGGGTAACGCCAACCGGTGGTATGCCGTTGGGGCCACTATTTAAACCAAAAACCTTTGGATGAAAGTCTGAAGGCTTTTTGGTTTTAAGGGTACAATCTGCAGGCATATAGGTTCGACGGTTCAAACTTCGAACAGCGGCCTATTCTTAATCATATCTATTTCATTAATGATGATCATCCTGGGACGCAGAATTTCTGATGAGTGTCGGTACTAAAGTCCCCAGTAGTGGTGCAAGGCAATGTTTGCATATATTATGGCAGGATAAGTGGATAAAAATACCCAGAAGAAATTGTTGAGGCCCATGACAACGGCATTATAAGCATGAAAAAAAAGCCCCCAAACAAAAAAGATCAGGCAATAGGGGTAGGGTAGGATAACCACAGTAAAAAACAAACCCTCAACCAGCATTACATTCCATGATAGCATTGTGCTAACCACCGGCGACGAACGATGCAGGTACAACGCAATACGTTCTGAGCCATACGATTCGGTGTTCATAATTTGGAAAATTGCCGCTCCGCTCCTCCATTTCTTTGAAAGCATCTTTGCCGACCCTGCAATTACGTACGAAATAATAGATTGCACGGCAATAAAATATAAACTTACAGCAGTTATTTTAGGGTCATGAAAAATAAAGGCTATAAGCAAGGCAATGCTGATGATAGCCGACATTTGGTCTGCGCCATCGCCGCCAATAGGGTTGCGGACAGCCAATAGCAATGAGGTTGCTACAACAATGGCTAAAATGTAAACAGTTACCGACGATATTGGATCGATAAACAGGTAAATGCTACAGCATATCCTGAGGGCCATAATTGTCAATACACCTGATTTGTTAAAAAGCATATCGGGGCTGAGCTTACGTATGCTGCGGGCTGTTCTGAGTTTTATCATTTTCCAGGAGTAAATGCCGTCATCGGCAAACTGGCGTATAATCATTACATATTCAAGCGCAGTTAAAAATAAGGCGATACATAAAAGCCTGATCACGCAAGCGCAAACAAAAGAGGGTTCGGAGAATTTTAACAGGATATTCATATTTTATGAAAATCAGAATTTAAAATTAAACGCGGCTCCATTAATTCCTGGTAGCCGAAAGATTCGAGTATAACGAATTGAATAGCATATGCACGCGGAGCAAGGGGTAATTTGGCGCAATAATTTAACACGCTGATATAACTGAAAGTAAGCTTAATATTTTCTTTATTCTGTTCGGTTATCTCAGTATCAATTTGCATTAGGATAGTGCGGGCATGGTCATTCAACGCTTTTTGCAGGCGGCGCTCCGGGTTAAACAAGGCTGTGCTGAGCTCTTTTTTGCTTCGCAATGGGATTTCCTGGAAAGTTGTTATAGTACCGTCCTTCAGTTTTACCCGCGACAGCAAGTTAAAATCTGAAACACCAGGATTAGGTGCAAAAAATGTCCAAACCGGTATCAAACGAAATAAATCGTAACGATTTATCCATTTGTGCGATTTAAAAACGGGTTGGTTGGCACAGGTAAGTATAAGCCAGCCTATGTAAAATGCGCTTATAAAAAACAGTATCATTTTGTCTTGTTTTCAGGATTAAACAATTATGTTTTTTTGATTTTCGTCATGAAAACAGTCCAAAGAACCGGTATTCGCCACTTCTTTGAACTGCCGAGATGATGTTTCAATGTTTTAAGTAAAAAACCCGTCGAGGTTTATCCGCAGGCGGGTGTTTTTACTTTGTTGCAATGCCTTCACGCAATTGAACAAGCTCCTCTACGCTCGCTTCTTTCAATACTTTTGTAACGGCATTCGAAACTTGGTCCAGTACACTGAATACAGGAATATCCTGAACGTGGTGGAAACCGCCTTCGGTAAATCCATCAATAATAATAATGAAAGTTCGGCCAACGCTAACGATGTAGTCTTCGTCAAGTTTTCCTTCTCTTTTTTTGGCAATGATAAGGTCTAACACTGCCAGGTTCTCCGCTGATGTTACGATTTTTTTTCCCATGATGATGTAGATTTAATATTAAATTTTTATAAGATAAATCTACAGCCCGGCAGAACAGAAATTATAAGTACTTCTACGCTATTCTGACAGTATTTTAACGCTTTTTTTAAAGTATAATTACGTCTTTCAGCTTGTGTTAAAAGCCTTTAGGTGAAGTTTGAAAGTTTTTTGTTGAGGCGATGCGATGATAACACCATGAGTGATCGGAATATGAGATTTACTTCGGTACTAGTGGGTTTTATAAAAAAGCGGGGTGTCATGCTGAGGCACTCGAAGCATAAGCGTAAAGGCCTTTGCCCACATGCTTATGCTTCGAGTGCCTCACCATGACACCCTTTTAATCTTCAGAACACCTACCACAGGCAGAATATTTAAATTTGAGTGAAATGTTAGATCTGCACTTGCAACGAGAATTGCCAGAATTGTTGATCTTTAAGGCCGTTAAGGGGATCAGAACCTTGATTATAGCTCGCGCCAAACGATATTGATTTGCTGCCGGTATTTATGAAATAGTAATTAAGTCCGGCTTTAAATAACTTGGTAAACTTTTCTCCATTATCCGTTGTATTAACGATTGCATATCTATTCGTATAATCAAATGTTAGCTCAACTAGCTTAGTTGGGGCTACAAGTTTTTTTGGCTTCGGCTTATTGATTGCAAGCGACCCGGACAGATCAGCTAAAGGCCTTAATATTGAACCAGCATTTTGATTGCCCGAAGCAAAGTATTGCTGGTATTGAGCTTCAAGATATGGGCTAAATTGATACGTGTATTTTTCATCCGAAAGATAGGCAGGATGGTCCCAATTAAGTGCGTTCTTCCTATTGCGATAACCGGCAAGATTAAGCGTTATCGCTAAAGAATGAGTACTATCAACTACATCCTGAATATATTTAACATTGCCGGTTAACAAAAGTCTTAAGTTATCATTCCCTTCTTGCAAATACTGCATATTGTAACCAATCTGATAATTGTTCTGCGGCTCATCTAGTATCGTATTGCGATGATATTCCGCAACAAACTTTGAGGTTACAGCACTTGAACTTAAAGGAGCTATCCCTGTTGAAACAGCAGCATCTACTAGCCAACTATCTTTTCCGTTTCCAGGCAGTGTGAATTGCAGCTGCGCTGGGCTTTGTTGTAAATCGGCTGTTTGGAAAGATTGTCTCAATTGAAAACCCTTAAAGAACGGCTGGTTATTGGTTGAATCCTTTCCCTGCCCCCAGGCATCAAGGCCGAAAAGTGAGCAAACCAGAAATAATATCCATTTTTTCATGATACTTTCTGTTTTATCAAATCGATTATTTGCTGTACGGTCATGGCGGTAGATATTTCATCCCCTTTGACGGAAGCTCCGGCCTTCTGTGCTTCTGCATATTTATTAAGTTGTTCAGCGAGGTCGAGGCATGTTGTGTCGGTAAATCCAAGGTCGGATAAACATGAAGAATCGTCTAAATCACTAGCCAACCCAGGTAGTCCGGAAACAGTAAAGATAATTTGTTTAACGTCATTGTCTGTCATGATGAAATAAGGATAAGACTGTATTTAATATATAAATATACATTAATCGCTATGAATTAAGTGTTTACAAATACTTATGGTATATTAGATAAAAAAACCATGAAACGCCTTATCACTTGCACTGATGGAACCTGGGATAAACCCGGTGATAAATTAAATGGGAAATCCCTTGATTCCAATGTGTGTTTACTGTACAATGCCATAGCAGATGTGGCTAAAAATGGAACACAACAATTAAAAGTTTATGATACGGGGGTGGGAACAGGCTATAGCATCAATGATAAACTTGCGGGTGGAATAACCGGTGCAGGTTTAGATAAGAAGATAAAAGATGTCTATACCTTTCTTATGTTGAACTATGAAAAGGGCGACCACATTTATTTATTTGGTTTCAGCCGTGGTGCTTATACGGCCCGAAGCCTGGCAGGATTTATACGTAATTGTGGTATTCTTAAACCAGAAAACCTTAATCTGCTTGATAAAGCATATGAACTATACCGGGACCGGAATGATTATACAACCCCGGAGTCGGATATGATGGTTTCATTCAGAAAAAATTATTGCTTTGAAAATGTTACAAGGATAAAATTTATTGGCGTATGGGATACTGTTGGTAGTTTAGGAATCCCTTTCCCTTGGTTTAATAAATTTAATCAGGAGAAATATAAGTTTCATGATATTACACTAAGCAGCACGATTGATTATGCTTATCAAGCGCTTGCAGTTGATGAACACAGAAAACTATTTGAACCTTCGATTTGGCAGCTAAGCGATAATAAGCAACACGGAGCTACCACTGAGCTGGAACAAAGATGGTTTGCAGGTGTGCACTGTAATGTAGGCGGAGGATACGCGGATAACGGACTAAGCAATGATACCCTTGAATGGATAGTGAAAAAGGCAAATGTGACCGGGCTTGAATTTAAGGAGGAAAAGCTAAGCCCTTATAAAGGGAATATAATGGGAAAACTGGGTGATTCGTATACAGGAATATATCATTTATGGCCGAAAGTTTGGCGAAAGGTTAATGAACTTATCAATTCCGCGCAAGTTATTGATGAATCAGTGTATGAGAGAATGGCTAATGATTCTAAGTATCGACCAAAGAATATTAAATCTAATCCTTGATCAAAAAGGCAGATACGAGCGTAATAATAAGTTTTGAAGGAATAAACGGGTGAAATATGGGTAAAATTCAAGTGACACTGAAATAAACTTATATACATAGATTTGATCCCGAGTAACATCAAAAGTGCACGGAATAGCCTGGTCAAAGACCCTGCATTCGCCATATCAATAGTATAATACCTTATGATTACTTATCATTTACCTGAATGGGAGAGTTTTGGCACTATTTGCTGTTATGAGTTAAAAAAAACTGTTGCATAACGCCTCCCTTTGTGTTCCAGCCTAACTTCAAGCGGCAATTTAATGTCAGACCCTTTTCCAGTGGCGTTTATGCGTACTAATAGCTTATTCTCAATAGCATCTGTGTTGGTTAAGTCTGGACTCAAGTCTGTAGAAGTATATGGGTATATATTCTTGGGATGGTCATTATGTACCGTCAATAAAAGACTACTAAAGGTGCCTGTTTTTTCTCGTTTTTGCAGTTGTGCCAAGCCGTCTTGCACTAACTTAGCCATGTTACTTTCATTTTCAGTAGTACAGGTTTTTAATTCAATGGCTTGTCGTACGCCAGTTGTGCCGGACTTTATTTTCAAGGATTGCGTGTCGGGCTCTAAATCTGTGTCTTGCCCCAGCCTTGAAAGTGTCCATACACTTTCATTTTGGCCTACCCTTGTATGATCATTAACTTTTTGGGCTTCATATAAGTATGCTTGTGCTTTATTGTAGTAGTTTGCACCCCAGGCTTTCATGCCCTTTGCCATTTCACCTACTTCCTTAGGCAGTTCGAGATGCGAGTTTTGTTGCGACTCGGCGTATAAAATCTTTTCTGTATATTCATTCAGGCCATTTAATACTTTTCCTGTATATCCATCTGTATTATTAATATCATCCTTAGCTGCGTTTATATCTTCCTTTACAGTCCTCTGTACGATAGCTGAAGTTTTAAAAAATGATATAGTATGATTATCGTATTTGGCAAGGGGATTTTTAAACGGTTGTACTAAATCATTTTCCCCCATTTTTTGCGCAACACTGTTACTCCTTTTAAGGGCAGCGCTTCCCATCACATCCGCCTCATGCTCCAGTCCTGCATCGGTGTTAACTCCAACATTCTTCATTTGCATTGTCGCTTGTACCCTACCCTGCTTCTGTTGCACCACATGCCAGGCCTCATGTGGCAGGTGACGTTCCTGTCCGGGGCCTATATGTATATCTGTGCCCTGTGCGTAGGCATGGGCTTGTAGTTGGGCGGGCTTATCGCTATTATACTGTACACGTACATCGCTCATGTCGTAGCCGCTCAGGTTTTCTATGCCTGTTTTCAGGTTGTCAGGTATGCCTGTACTATTTACTTTTCTTTGTACGGGGTTAAAACGGGTAATAGGCCGGGCTTGTGGCTGGGCTTCTTTTTCTTTCATTTGCATGGCAAATGGAGTGCGCTTCACGCTGTCATCCGCCGGCCGAGCAGCCGCCTGTATTGCAAACCGCGAGACGGGGGTATTTTGCGGCTTAGCCATTAGCTGGGGAATTTCTTCTTGCTTTTTTTGCTTTTGCTGTAGCACGGGGACAGCGGGTAGGGATTTACCTCCTGTGGTAACATTAGTTACATTGGTTTTAGGAGTTGCATTTTTTTTGATGGTGGTTTGCATAAGTACCAATGTACATTTTTAAGGTGATATTTTATAGCGTTTTTTTGAAGGATGGTATACCTCAAAATCCAGCAAAAAAATCTTCAAAAGAGAATAAGTTTTATCCGCGTTTAGGCTATCCCCATCTATTTTATAAATAGAATGTCTTACACTTAAGGGAATATTATATATTTTTTCTTGCTAATTAAGCGTATCAAAATAAAATTAATATAACCAAATAAATCTAATTTCTAAGTGTAGTCTACACCATTCTGCACTTGTGGTTAAAACGGATTGGTGTTTATATAAGTGTCTGATATAAAGCAAAGTGCGTTCAAAATATATTTGTTTTTGAACAATCAAATTCTAAATTTGCTGTCAAACCAAGACATTATAGAGGGATTATTTCGCCATGAAATAATTAAACCCAACCTTAATCCGGCCTTATTAAGCTATGAAGTTACTATCGTTTTTTTACGGTATTTTAATCTTAATCATTAGCCCCATTTTATCGGGGTGCAATACTAATACGCCTAAAAACGAAATAAGTGATTTAAACAAGATTGATACATGCATTGCTGTAAAAAACTGGCGTTTAATAGGGCCATTTAAATCTATCGATACGGGAAAAACCGGTGAATCAGTTTCCTTCAAAATGTTAGGTATTGACACCGCTGATTATAATTTTATAAGCCATTTTTTACTAAACGATTCGCAAAGCCATCTGCCAAATGCTGTTATTTATAATGGATATAAGTTAAAAGATACCTGCTACACGCAAACAAAAGATTATGTTGATCTGGCTGAAGCGTTCGCACTTAAACAAAAGTTCAAGTGTTATGGCCTTGCTATAATATATAGTAAAACTGAACAAAACCTTGCGGTATTAACAGGTATTACCAATGGGATAAAAATATGGGTTAATGGAAAATTCTGTTTATCGGCCCATTCCAAAAACATAACAAAGGACGAATTTGCGGGGTTTGCCCATTTTCACAAAGGCAAAAATCTGGTTGTCATTCAAGTGGAAAACGATTCGGAGGCGATGGGCTTCCATTTTGATTTAAGCTCACTAAACTTTGTAAGGAAATATAAATTAGGCATAAATTATAATAGCATCTGCAACGATTATATTATTAAAACAGGTGATGTTTTAACGGCTAAAATAAACTATCCAGAAGTATTAAATTATACAAATAAGATCAATTGTTATATATATAACCCCTTGGGCGAACAAGTATATAAACAAACCGTGGCCCAAGGCAATTCCTGGAAAATTCCGTTAAAAAGTTTAAAGCATGGCGTATACAGCCTGCAATTGGTAGTAGGGCCTGATAACTTTCGCCAGTGTTTTGTATATGGCGATGAAAAACATTTAGTTGACAGTTTAAACCTTAAGCTACAAAATGCCGCAAAAACTGATTCACAAAAAATAATTGTGAAAACCCTAGTTGACAGGTTTAACTATCTGGAAGACTTTGGCTTAAAAAACGGTTATGATGATGTTTTAAACAGAAAAATAAGCCTTACAGTATGGGAACTGCAGTCTTTAGGATCATACAAAATATCGTATAAAAATAGGCCGGGGTTGCATTTAGGTGCATTTAGGTCTGTTGTTGATGAAACTATAAATAATTACATGGTATACATACCTTATAGTTACAAGGCCGATAAAGAAATACCACTTGTAGTGATTATGCCCTGGGTTGCAAAACAAAACCCTTTTATTGAGAGCTGGCATGTAGCCTTTCAGGATCATATTGAATATCTTGAGCAGCTGGCCGAAAAATATCACTTCGGAATACTGTGGGAAAGCTCCCGCATCTATGAAAAATACAACCTTAACCCTATTGTTGCAAAAACCACATTTGAGGCATTTAATAACGTTTGTGGTAACTATAATATCGACCGTAATAAAATATACCTATACGGAACTTGTTCCGGTGGGTTACAGTGTTTATTGTTAGCGAATCGTTACCCTGCTGTTTTTGCCGCTTTAGGGGTTGAAGGCCCGGAAATTAACTATACCGAATGTGAGAATCATAAGTGCGATTTTCCGCAACAGTGGGTAAAGCAAAATAGCATTGTAAATACTGCTGAGAATTACTTTAATATCCCATTACTGATTTTAAGTTCTAAAAATGACTGGCATGCATCAGACTCAACTATCATATATTCTATTATCAATAAAGTTAAAGCGGTAAAAGGTGAAGCTTATTTTGATAATATGAACAATCCCACAAGGGATTTCTATAACAAAATGGTGCCTGATAATTATGTCGCTGATAAAATATTCAACTTCTTCAGCAATAAAGCTTTAAAAAACCCATCAAACATATCTTTTGAAACATATCAGCTTAAATACGGCTCTTGTTACTGGATAACTTTAAACAGTATAAATGTCGGTTCTAAGGCCACATTAAATGCATCGGTTAAACCTGATACTATTTTTATTAATACAAGTAATGTTAACTCATTTAATATTAACCTGGCAAAAATCAAGTCTTTCTTAAATACCACTCATCCAGCAATTGTTTTGAACCATCATATAGCTAAAAAGTGTATGATAAAAAGTAACCAGGCAACATTGGTAATCGATAATAGCAAAAACACTTTTACAGCAAAACGAGATAGCGTAGAAGGGCCGGTAAATGATGTTTTCTCAGGCCGGTTTATTTTAGTTAAGGGTACAGCAAATAATAAAAGCAAACTTGATGTGGCAAGTAAACTTTTTACAGACAATTGGAAGTATAACTTTTTTGGAGATTGTTTGGCGAAAGAAGATCAAAACCTGAATAGTAATGACATCACTAACTCCAATTTGATTTTGCTGGGTGATATGTTGCCCGGTACACTGGCCTACTCTATATTAAGCAAGCTACCTGTACACAAATTTGCCGGTTCAATAACAATTGCTAATAAAGTGTTCAGGGGAAGCGCATTGAATTATTCATTGGTATATCCCAACCCACTAAATAATAAACGTTATGTGCTAATTATAAATACCAATTCTAAAAACTTCCTGGCGGAACAACTGGAAAACCTGCCGCTTAAAGGATGGTATGATTACCAGGTGTGGAATTATAATAGCGAAGACGAAATAGCCCAAGGATATTTTGATAAAAACTGGCAGCTAATTGAATAATTGTATGATCATAAAAAAAACTAATGTATGGTACAAACCACTATTAAC